>FWPV01003656.1_pt1 | contig 34422 bp, 30 predicted proteins | sample 2228371 | NCBI WGS metagenome assembly FWPV01 (sample SAMEA103939776, study PRJEB20133) | metagenome | reverse complement strand
GAATGTCTGACGAAATATCTGGCAAGCGAATATTCGACGATATATCGTTCAACCGAATGTCTAACGAAATATCTGGCAAGCGAATATCTAACGAAATATCTGGCAAGCGAATATCTAACGAAATATCTGGCAAGCGAATATCTAACAAAATATCTGGCAAGCGAATGTCTAACGAAATATCTGGCAAGCGAATGTCTAACGAAAGATCTGGCAAGCGAATATTCGACGATATAACTGTCAACCGAATGTCTAACGAAATATCTATTAACCGAATGTTTGACGAAAGATCTAGCAATTGAATATTCGACGATATAACTGTCAACCGAATGTCTGATAAAAGATCTATTAACCGAATGTCTAATGAAAGATCTATTACCCGAATGACTAACGAAATATTTGGCAAGCGAATGTCTAACGAAATATCTGGCAACCGAATATTCGGTTGATAGATATTTAGTTTCGAATATAGGTTGCCAGATATAACGTCGAATATTCGGTTGCTAGACATAACGTCGAATATTCGGTTGCTAGATATAACGTCGGATATTCGGTTGCTAGATGTAACGTCGAATATTTGGTTGATAGATATATTGTCGGATATTCGGTTGCTAGATATAACGTTGAATATTTGGTTGATAGATATATTGTTGGATATTCGGTTGCTAGATATTTTGTCTGATTTTGGTTGTTAATATTTGTTGTTGATATTTGGTTGGTGATATTTGGCTGTTAATATTAGGTGTTGATATTGGTCTGGAATATTCGAGGTGAAATATTTCCAACGAAATATTAGGAGTCGAAGATTTGGAACAAAATAATAGTGCTCAAATATCAGGAATGCGATATGTCGGAGTTGATGCTTGATACTCAGATTCAACTGTTCATATCTGACTGGAAAGAGTTGGCTGATGTTATCTAATCTAATCTAACTGATGGTATTCATTGACGACTATTCGATCTCTGATATTGCAGCACTTCCAAAATAAAACTAAGTATAAGTATCGGTATTTTCAGGGAGTAACCAAATATTTGTTGCTGATTATTAGCAGCGAATATTCGATTCCAAATAAATCAGAAGCGGAAGATTGGGTTGTTAATGATATGAAGTTATGGTATTTAGTTGCCAAAATTCGGACGGTTATATTAGCTTTGGAATATTGGGTACTCAACCGAAGAATATTTGGTTGAGAGGTGTTTGAGTGTTAGGGACGGAATAAGAGGAATCGGATAGAAGTGGTTAAATTTCATCTCTTGATTCTTTGATTTTTGGGAGAGACAGAGACATGTTCAACATGACAAAGTTGACACGTCAATGTTAAGAAGAAACCGCGAAGTCGACTTTTTTTTCCAATTTTCTCGAGGGGATATTTTCCGAGGAAAATGGCATAACGTCTTTGGAAGAATAAGATACAAAAAAAAATAGAATTATTCAAGAAAGAATGAACTTACAACTAATTATATCAGGGTTGGTGTCTCCGACCGTCTTAACATCTTTACCTGGAAGTTTTGGAGAGACGGGAAGTCTCTATGTTGCGGACCAAATTGGTATTGTGTATAAATATCAGGCGAGTCAGTTGACGCCCTTTCTCGATTTAAGAAATCGGATTATTGCTTTAAATCCTCAATATGATGAGAGAGGTCTTCTTGGGTTTGTCTTTTCTCCGTATTACATGGGTGGAGATATGCGAGTTTTTGTTTATTATTCGGCTCCTCCATCAACACAGACACCAGGGCCGGATGGACGTCCTGTTACTCACGAAAACCGGCTTTCGGAGATTAACATGAATACAGGACAGGAGACGATTCTTTTGCGTTTTCCTAAACATTATGTGAATCACAATGGAGGGAGTTTGGTGTTTGGTCCGGATAACTATCTCTATGTGTCCGTGGGAGACAGTGGAGGAGCTTATGATCCGTATGATTATGCTCAAAGTCTCTTTGTTTACTATGGGAAGATTTTACGTCTGGATGTGTCTCGACCTGGTATGTATTTGATTCCACCAGATAATCCATTTGTTGGACAATACTTTGCTCGGCCGGAAATTTATGCATACGGCTTTCGAAATCCGTGGTCTTTAAGCTTTGATTCCCAAGGAAGACTTTTTTGTGGGGACGTGGGGCAGGACCGGATTGAGGAGATTAACATTGTTTCGAAAGGCGGAAACTACGGTTGGTCGATATTCGAGGGGACACAGAGAACACACAAGACACAATTCTTTGATATGAGAATGACCTATATTCCGCCCATCTTTGAATATACACATGAGGATATGAGGTTAGTGTCTCCTCATTCTCAGGTTGTTGCGATTATTGGTGGTTACTATGTGCCGTCCGTTGGCTATATTTTTGGAGACTATGGTGGTGTTATTATGGTTATCGAACAGTATCAGAATCGCTGGGTCTTTAGGGGTCGAGTTTCGATTAACGCTTATATTCGGGCCTTTGGACAAGACTCTTTTGGAAATATCTATCTGTTAACGGCTCAAACTCCCGGTCCGTCGGGTTCGACGGGACAGGTTTTTCTTATTCAGTTGAAATAAGAAAAGGAAGATAATATGGATATGAGAAGCGTGGCGAGTAGGAGGAGAAGGAATATTTTTTTTTATAAAAGAATCGAAGATTCGACGAAGGAATCTTAGATACTCTTGACAGAATTTAATCGATGGTACTGTCGATGTGGATACTTTTGCCAAGAAGTTTTTCGAGTTCCTTTGTACTAATAGTGATGATGCGGCGATTAGCTAAGGGATTATTGGGTCCCAGAGTGCGATTACATTCAATATTGTCACATTGACACAAGGCCCGATCATTTGGTTCATCGAGAATAGAGTCATCATTGTCATTATCTGAGTTTGAACCGGAGTATGATGATTTTGTTTCATCATCATCATCATCATCAGATTCCTCAAAACGATGGTGAGAAGGATGGGATAGAGATTTCTTATTTCGGTATTTTGGCAAAACTTTATGGGAATTTTGTTCTGAGCGGTGGGATATTGACTCACGTGTTCGAGAGGGAAGGGGGAGAGGTGTTGGCATGGTATTTGGGAGATAGATGTCCGCTTGAATGGAGAAGATGTCGTTTTCGGGGAGGTTGGCTTGTATAACTGTGCGTGGTGGAATAGGATTGTTTCCGAAGAATTCCTCTTCACGCTGAACTTTATTCGCGACCTGGAGATATTGAGGTAAAGGGCTGACAATTAACATTTTAACGATATCTTGGAGTGTTCCTCCTTGAGATTCGATGGCAGATTTTAGATTACGATAGGCTTGACGGATTCTGCGGGTACCATCATCGTCATTTGGAACAAGATTACCGGAACGATCTCTTCCTTGTTGAGCGGAGATAAAGATGTAATCTCCGGCTCGAGAGACATGACTGTATGAGTTTGATATAGGAGGAGCGAGACCTGACGGATTAAAATATTTTGGTTTATTTGATTCAGCCCTCTTTTTTGTGTTTTTCGATGACATGTCGAATTTTATACGACGAGTTAAATCTTTAATAAAAAATAAATAAATAATAAATAAAAATGTTAATATCTTTGTCTGAAGATGGGAGTATTAAAGACGGATATCTTTATTTTCCATTCTTTTATAAAGATTTAATATTTCGAAAAGTTTTATCTCGACGTTAATCTTAAACTCATATATCAATCATGGATCCCTTTGTTATTATTACAGTTCCTCACTGTCACTGTGATTTTTCCGATTCGATTCGCAATTGTGATCGAGTTGCCAGATATAGTGCGAGTTTACTCTTTGATAAGATTCCATATGAGAGAGTTATCTTCTTTTCAGACATTCCTCGAGCACAGATTGATCTTAATCGGTATCCCTCCCGATCGACATCTTTTCGTCGACGAATTTCAGATCTCTTTTTCCAGTTGGCTCGAGATAACGAGACATCGAATGTTCTTCTTCTTGATATTCACTCCTTTGATGAGAATCACTTTGGTCCAGTTGAACTCGCCATTCTTGATGAGAAACCAGGAAACTCAACCTATGTCTCTCGCTTTCATTCTTGTCTGATTCGAGAAGGAGTTGTCACCTCCCGTTTCATTGGGGACCATAATGACATTCTTCAAGAAGCTCGGTCGTATTCCATTCCCTCTGTTCTCTTGGAGTTTAATGAGGATTTAACTTCGTCGCGAATCGATGAAATTACTTCTATCATTGTTAAATGTCTTGACACTCTCTTCGTGTCGTAAACGGAGAGAAAAAAAAAAGATTGATTGTCAGAATAAGACCTATATACCTTTTTAAAGGGGAGATGGACGAGGAACAAGGTAAGATTGAGTGGTGTGAGGAGGTTGAGCAACTTCTTAAACAGTGGGGGGAGGAGTCAAAGGGATATGCCTGGATGCATCGGCGATGTGCCACCTGGTTTAATAATTGGGACATTGTTCTATCGATACCGAATGGGTTTTTAGCGATTGCTCTATCGATCACCTTTTTTTCAACGGATCTTCCTCGATGGGTACAGTTTTTGATGGGTGGACTACAGTTTCTTTCAGGAGTTCTCATTTTTCTTGTTCAGTACTGTGAGTGGGGAAAGAGATCGGCAAGACATGAAGAGGCACAGGCTCAATTTCTTGCCTTTGCAGATGAAATCGAGGCTGAGCTTAAACTTCCGCGACATAGGCGTTCGTCCGCCGAACGCTTCTATTCTCGGGCGGTCAAAGTGCGACGAAATCTAATCAAGACGGCGTATCCACCAATTATTTCGATGTATTTAAATCAGTACAGTCGTAAATTTAAAGATAAGACCTTTTCCAAACCGACAATTGCGGATGGAATTAAAGAGATTACAGTTACTAAAAGTAACACACCTGATATTTTTGCTGGAACGTCCGAGGTCATTTCGAAAGAAAATGCTAACAGTGCGATACAGTTTGAGGTGGACCGGTTTCTTCGAAATGAGAACTAAGTATTCGATGATACGTCTTAAAGTATCATCGAATAAAATTCAACAGGAAGACGAGGAGGAAGGGAATTTCTTTGAGAGAGCCTTTGAAATAGCATTTCGGAGTTCTTCCAGAGTGATAGGTTTGATAAGAAGAGCATCCATAACTTTAAGATATTTCTCTCGATCCGAGGAGGACACGTTAGCCGTACATCCGATAATGTAAGGACGGTCTGAAAGAGGTTTCTTATAAAGTTCTGACGCGATTGTGTAACCACTCATTTTTGGCATTTTAATGTCAAGAAAGATAATGTCATACTTGTTTTGATCAAGAAAGGTTTTTGTTTCCAAACCGTCGTAGGTGAAGTCAATGTTTCGATGACCTAACTTATTAAGCATGAACTTGAGGACCTTCTGATTGGTCTGAATATCTTCCGCGGATAAGATTCTGAGATTACTCTGGGGCTCATTTGGAACTGGCAACCTCTCTTCCATCTTCTTCTCGGCTAAAAGTTCCACACAGATATTTAATAACTTTCCCTCCTTCACCGGTTTAACCAAGTGATATTTAAAGAGAGAATTGGAAATTGTCTTATCACCAAGAGATGAGAGAGCGACAAGAGGTAGGTTTTTATCAAATTTGTGGATCTCCTGGGCCAGTTGAAAGCCGTCCATACTTGGCATACAGATGTCAATGAAGGCGAGATCAAAGATAAATCCATTTCGAAAGTAGATGAGAGCCTCCTCCCCCGAGGAACAGGCCACGGGCTTCATTTTCCACTTCAGAAGTTGAGAACACAAAGAGATTCTGTTCTGAAGTTTATCGTCAACGACGAGAATGTTCTTTCCAGAGAGAGAGCAGTTGAGAAGATTTTCGTCAAGTTTGTGGTGCTCTCGAACTCGAATTGTAAAGAAGAAGGTGGAGCCGACTCCGACCTTACTCTCGACCCAGATCTTACCCCCATATAACTCCACCAGACGTTTGGAAATGGCAAGACCGAGACCTGATCCAGCCCGAGTCTTTGTCGTTGACGCATCCAATTGACTAAATGGACGGAACAGCTTATGTTTTGATTCTTCACTGATTCCAATTCCATTATCTTTAACACAAAAGAGGATTTCATACTCCGTTCCACTCGAACTTGGAAGAGACTTCAGCAAGGATATTCTTAGATCGACAAATCCTTGAGGTGACTCATTAAACTTGATTCCATTAATGAGAATGTTAACGAGAATCTGTTGAAGACGTTGAGGATCTCCAATGATAAATGGAGGGACGTCTGGTTCAATATAGAAGGATGTTGAAATGTTGTTTTCTCGAGCCTTGATGGAGACAATATCGAAACTACTTTCAATACATTCTCGTAAGGAGAAGGGCACCTCATCTAAGAAAATCTTACCAACCTCAAGCTTGGACATATCCAGAATATCATTGATCGTACTCATTAAAGTGTAGCCACACTGACGTATCGATTCGACATAGTCCAATTGCTCAGAGGTGAGCTCGGTATCAATGAGAAGTCCCGTCATTCCAATAATACAACTGAGAGGAGTGCGCAATTCATGTGAGACATTGGCAAGAATCTCACACCTTGTTGATTGTTCGATGATAGAGGTGACAACTTCATCTCCCTCTTTATAAAGATAAACATTATACTCCTTTCCTCCAAACTCGAGAAAATACTCTTTCCCCATAAGATCCTCAACCGTCGATATATATGAAGCAAGTTCTGGAAACACCGTATCGATAGGTGTCCCAATATCGATATTATCGAGTTTCCGATTATATTCGATACAAACCTTATCTTTCCAGATTATTATGTAACACGGAAGTTGAGGAAGAATTTTCTTTAAGATCTGTTTCAATCGAGAATTCTTCTTCATGTCCAGATCTTTCTATCGATCTTTTAAATATCGTCAATATTTTAAAATTGTACATTGACGATATTCTTCTCCTCGTTTAAAACTTTATTCTTTCGGTATTTTCTCAGAACGCCTCCATTTTCCAAAAATAATTTCCGATTTTTCCGACAATATTACCATTGTATTCGTCTCTCTCGGAAGTTCCCATTCCTCTTCCAAACGTCTTCATATCTCACAATTCGAGGACAAAATCGTAATTCGACAATTAAGTCAAATTATCCGGATCGAAGCATCGGGTATCGAGAGAAAAACACCTCTGAATAAAAGAGTTTCATCGATTTCAGGTACGGAGGAAGGAAGCCCTCGATCAACCGTTCCATATTTATTTAAATCCGAGAAAATATATCGAATTTCAGTTGAGATTTTTCCTCCCGAAATTATAAATAAGATTTTCTGACATGGAGAAGAAAACATATCTCGAAACACTGCCTCGTGAACTGATAACGACGATGAGCCTTCGGTATCTTGATCTTCCCATTGGAGAGATCATTCTTCTCTGGTTAAACAATAAACTCAGTATAAATGAGATCGAAGACAGCATTGAATACTTCCAGGATCGAGCTCGACGGCTGGGACTTCCATATGTTCCTCCCCCGGATATTCGTCCACCTCTCTATATTCAGGCGGCGACACGTTTACCTCAAGATTTCAAGGATTATCTCAAACAACTTGAAATTCTCTATGAAAGATATCTCGGACTTCCAGGAATTACTTTTGACAACTCTGAGGTTGGGTCGGCGAAAAGAGTGATGGAATATGTTCTGTCCTGGGAGATGGAAAGAGAGGAAGAAAAGGGAAACTTGAAGGAAAGGGTTTTCATCATTGTTCCTTCTCGCGTCTGGGATTATATTTCGGAGCGTATCGATGAGATTCTTATGGCTGTGGGGATTGATCCTCAGGTGAACGTACTTATGGGACAAGCGGATTATTTCCGCGGCGGATTCATATCGACACTTGAAGATACTGGTTTTGTCGCGAGAAGTTATCCTGAGGCTATTCTGAAAATCTTCGATTTTCTGAGACGAAAGTATCCGTCCATTGCAGAGGCTTTTATTAACAAACTGAGTATAAGTACTCTTGTCTATTCATGGGATCCTATTCAATCGAAAGAAGAATTTATCCAGCAATTTATTAGGAATCTTTTGTACCTTGTATCCGGAAGAGAAATACCAGCAAGTCCGTTATACATGATTCATGAAATTTCATTGATCTAATCGAATAGTATTACTTTCTCGAGTCCTTCGATTAAATCGGAACATTGATTGACTCTTTGAATATGTATATCTCGCTTTTTCCAATCTTAATATTGAAATGTTTCCATTGGGAAATTTAATTCTCCAATGAAAACATTGATTCGCCGGGATGAGAGGAGAATATACAGATGTACTATCGGAGGCGAAAAAGACTGAGTTCCGTCGAGTTTTTGTTTGTGTTCCAGTATTAGGGTCATCTGAGAAAACGTTGAACTCTTCTTTTTCTCGGTTTGCTCGAATCTCGAAAGAGAAAATTCTCCTTTTTAATCGATATAAAATGTCAAGAGGATCTTACTTTAAGACATTGCCGCGTGATATGGTGCAACTGGGTATTCCATATCTTTCAATTGGAAGATTAATTATTCTTTGGGTCAATGGAGATAGCGATCAGTCAGTAATTGAAGAGAACATTTTGTTTTGACGGAACCCCTACCGCCTTGATATGGCCGCCATTTTTCGGAATATTTAATTCGTTACCCGCCAAATGTTACGGAGTATCTTTCCCAACTTGAAATTGCCAGGCGATTAGGCGCGGATAGTGATGACAATGAATACCAATCATTAAAAGAAGTAACAAAATATGTTTTCTACAGGGGGGAATGAAATAGAAGCCCCAAGATAGAAATATTTTGAGGAAGAAGTTTACCCTGGTCGATCCGAATTCATTAATAAATTCGATTAAAGTAATGTATGTTATTCCTGATTTTATTGAGAATCTTCAGGGACTTGGATTTTCCGGGAGAAGTTTTCTTGAAGCATTTTAAAGATTCTTGACATCTTGGAACGCAATTTCAGACCTGTTGCAAATGAGCTTCTTCTGAAGCTGACGTTTTCCGGTACACATTCCCGCTTGGGAAAAGAATTCAACACGGGAAGTGTTAGAGAGAGGGTCGTTCTTCCCAGATGAACCGAAGTTTATGTATAAACTTCGAAAAGTAATTAAAACGTTGTGTCGCGATTTCGATTAGAAAACAAGTGGTTTCTCTTGTTGTCAGGAGAATCTTTTATCTTCCTCCGGAAGAAGATAAAAGATCCATATACCATTCGGAACATCTTAGAAGAACGGGATGGGGGAGTTGACGTCTCGACTTCGGACTCGTTTTTAATTCTTTAATTGTTAACGCGACAGTTAGGATAAGAAATTACTCTTTCGAATCTCTCACGGACTCAGATATAAATGGTCCGGCCCATCATCTATAGTTAGAATTCGAGACAATAAGGAGACGATAGGACATCGTTCGACTCACGTTGATAAGAAAGGCGATTTTATGATTTAAAAAAATCATTAAAGATTTAAGGTTATAATGTTAGGAGGAGAGAAAGAGAAAACAAAGAGGAGAAGTTTTGTTACCCATATAAAAGATGGGTAATACGATCACGTGGAAATGGTTATTTCCGGAAATAGTTAAATTTCAATGTGAAAAGTGTCTCAAGATCTATAAACTGAAACGGAGGGCTTTCGATGACGATTACTGGTTTGGAATTAAAGTTGGACTGATTCAAGAATGTCCCAACTGTTTTGATAAAAGGAGAAATATTTCCTTCTCTTCGAGCTGTTAAGTTTCGATTTCGACGATGTCCCCGAGATCGAGGAAGTTAGGAGAGACACGGGTTTTACGTTTTTCTTGATAAATTCTTAATTGAAGAGAAATTAAAACTGATTCCGATTCTTTTGTTTAAATTAAAGAGAGAGAGAGAGAGAAAATCGTCGAAACCCGAAAAAAAATGTCAAGAGAGGAAGGTAAGGAGTTGAGAGAGGGAGAGTTTTCTCTCAATCAAGATTTAGCTGATCAACTTGCCATTATTGGGTCGTATTATGAGGCTGAAGGTAATATCTATCGAGCTCGGGCTTATAATGAAGCTGCGGAACGCATTGCCAAATATCCGAGAGTTATCACGTCTGGAACGGAGGCGCGTATGAATATTCGAGGAGTTGGAGCAAGTATATCTGCTGACATTGATGAGTATCTCTTGACAGGTTCCATTCGTCGTTTAAGAGACCTTGAGGAGAAGAATAAGGAGAGGTTTGACACATTGCAGCTGTTTTCGGGGATATTTGGGATTGATATGAAGATTGCGAACAAGTTTTATAATGAGGGGTATCGGACATTGGAAGATCTCTGGTTTAAGGCGCCTCTGACTCCTGCACAGAAGATTGGTATTCTCTATCGGAAACACCTGGTCTTACGAATTCCAAGGGAGGAGATGGACCGAATAAATAACCGAATTAAGGAGATTCTATTTTCACTGGATCCGAATCTGAAGTTTGTGATTGCTGGATCATACCGACGAGGAGAGGCATCATCGGGAGACATTGATCTTCTTGTTCAAGGAAATGGTCATATTCTGGAGGAGATAGTGGAGGCACTTGATAAGTCTGGGATTCTTGTGGCGAAATTGGCAAAGGGTAGCTCGCAATATATGGGGATTTTACGTCTTGGTCCGAACTTTAATGCTCATCGGATTGATATTCTTCTGATACCGAAGGAGTCATGGGCGACGGGACTGATGCACTTTACGGGATCCAAGATGTTTAACATTCTGATACGTCGGCGGGCTCGAGAACTTGGACTCAAATTAAATCAGTATGGCCTCTTCGAAATAGACACACATCGTCAGATCCCGGTAAAAACAGAGGAGGACATTTTTCAAATCTTAGGAATAAAGTATTTATCTCCGGAGGAGCGGACACCAAATCTTTCCTCTCTTCCGATGATATCGGAATCGGAGGAAACTTCGAACTAAATGATTCTTTTGTTCTTTCTTTTTTCTGTCTTAAAAGAAAGAATTCTTCTTTCCTTCCTTCCTTTCTTATGAAGGCGGTTAAAGGGAGAGCACTTCTTGATGTCAAGAGTGGATACTATTTAGTTAATCCATACATTCTTATTGACGGGAGTCGAATTGTCGATATAAAGTTTAATCAGCCGTCCAATTGTTCTTCTTTGATAAAAACAGATCTCATTTTACTTCCAGGACTTACCGATGCACACTGTCATCTTACCTACGGGTTTGACTCAAGGGGGCGATTTGGGTTTACGAATCCGACGGAGGAGGAACTCTATCAGACTGGACTTGACAATATGACGAAGATACTTTCGGCTGGATTTACCACAGTCCGGGATCTTGGTTCGCCTGTCAATCTTATACTTCGATTTGAGGATGAGATGAAAGAACTTCTAATTCTTTCATCAGGCGAGCCCATCTTTTCGGAACAAGATTTATCGGAACAGATACGGCGCTGCTGTCGACAACCTGTTGCCTGGATCAAGGTTTTCAATGGATTGAATGAGAAAGGACAGCCTCTCTTTAATGATGAACAGATTGGAGAAATTGTGACGGAAGCCGAGAAATATGGAAAGTATGTTGCAGTCCATGCTCATGAACCCGAGGCAATCAAGGCATCTGTTGCGGGAGGAGCGCGATCAATTGAACATGGAACCTTTATTGATGATGAGGCCATTGAGATGATGCTTGATCATGGAACGTATCTTTGTCCCACTTTGATGTTGCCATATCACTATCTTGCAAACCGGGAGCGGTTTAACTTTCCAGAAAGCAACTGGAACTTCTTTCGCAAAATGAAACATTACGGTATTAAAAGTGCTCAACGTGCTCATCAAGCTGGAATTCCGATTGTGCTGTCAACTGACGCGGTGGCAGGAATTCCAGGCCATAATGCGAAGGAGTTTATCTATTTGAAAAAGGCAGGACTCTCTCCTCTTGAAGCGATTGCTGCCTCAACGACAACCGCGGCTGAACTTCTCAACTATCCGATTGGCGTGATTTCAAGTGGAAGAGATGCTGATATTATTGGAGTTTATTCCGATCCTCTCAATGAACTGTCAACCTTACAAAATGTTCCATTTGTCATGGCCAATGGTAAGATTATAAAGAATGATTTGTAGGAGAACACCGTCTGATCTGGATTTCCAGATCAGACGATAGAAAGGAAATCTTTGAAAAAAGAAAATATTTTCCCGAAAAAATATGTCTCTTCCTCCTCTTACTAAGAACGAACTTCTTCAACTTACCGTTTCTCAGATTAAAGACTTATTCCGAAAGGCCGGACTCAGACCTCGTGGAGCTCGAAGAAAAGGTGAACTTATCTCCGCCTATCTCTCTCTCCTGCAATCGAGTCAACCTCCTTCTCCCCCTGCGATTTCTCTACCTTCTCCTCCATCTCCTTCGGTTTCTCCGGTTTCATCTCGGATTTCTTTTGGCTCCGAGGTTTTGGAGGGAGTTCCTCCGAATAAGTCGGGACAGAAGATAGGGTTGATTTTATGTCATGGAACCTCACATAAACTCATTCCAGATGTCTATGCCTGGTTGGCAGATCAATGGATTACAGTTGATATTGACCCCAATGCGAATCCAGATGTTGTTGGAGATGCGACGTCATTTGAGACACTTGCTAAACTTCTGTCATACTATCCAGATGGATATGACGTGATTCTTGAGTATCACTGTCCCATAAGACCTCGAGAGCCCCAGGAACTTTCAAACTATTTAATTGCGGTTCGACAATTACTCTCACGGAATGGGATTGCCATCTTTCCTAAAATGATTGTTCGTATCGGGTATATGCGAATGATAGATGGTCTTTTCGATAATATTTTCCAGTTCAAGGAGAAGTTTCAACGAGGGGATCGTGATATCGTGAACTTGGTTAACAGAACTCTTGATAAAATTGGAGAGGAAAATGGATTGAAATGGAGGATTGATGGATTTGATGTCATCTTTTGGAAATCGTAATCGTTTCTATCATGGGGAATTTGACACATTGAGACAGTTGGGAATTCTCATTTTAAAGAAGACATGGAATTCGATATTGATATGGGACTGTTACTTTTACTGGTAGAGTTGTTGTTGAAAGAAGTGTTAAATGATGACGATGATTAACGTTTGCTTCGTTTTTCTTAACATTATCGGAGAGTCCTTTATATTTCACGATTTCAAGTTAAATATAAAGGAAAAGTTTAAGCGAGAATGCGGAAGAAGGGAGGGGAGTCCCATTTGATTTCAATGTGAATAATCTTGAAAATATCAGAAGGAGAGATAGATGATGTCGGTTTTAAGATGAGATGATATTGGAGGGAAGGATATGGATGATCCCATTTCAAGGAGATAGTATCATAGACAGAGGAGATCGGATTCATAAGTTCCTTAATTTTGGAAACAGGATCGTCCGATACTTGTACTTGAGAGGTGATTCGATTTTCAAGATAAGATCGGACCTTCTCAAGACATGAAAGGAGACACCCGTTGTCTGGAAGAGAGAGGAGATCCTGAAGAGAAAGAGGAAGAGGACGAGGAAGAGGAGGAACTTCTTTGCTCGATAGAAAAGACAAAATCAGAGAGAAAGTTTGATGACAAATATCTTCGCGAGAGAGATTTCCCGAAGGAAGAGATGAATGTCCATTTAATTGCTCGAGAAGAGAAGGCATCAGTTGAAAGGTTCTTGACACGGTTTCAAGAGGATCATCAGAATAGAGCTTTGCGAGTACCGATTCGTCAATGTTCTTATCGAGCTTTTCTTTAAATAGTTGAGTGAGATTCGAAGGAAGTTGGAACGGAATTTCTCCATTGTTTATCTCGATAGAATCCAAGACTTCGCTTTCTCTTTTCGATGCTTTTTCCGATTCTAGAGTTGATTCGGAGAAACTTTTTGACATTGTTTTAATTTCTCTTCTTTCTTTTTAAGAAGAAAGTTTCTTGGAGAGAGAGAGAATTCATTTTTTCCGTGAAGTTAAAAGGAAGACTTTTCAATGGATCCATTTTCATTACTGTCAGATGAACAGATTCTGCCCATTTTGGTAAGACTTTCACTTCGGGATTTGGAGAGGATGTGTCAAGTTAATCGTCGGATTGCTAATTTATGTCAAGATTCGTTTTTGTGGAAGGAGCGTTTGAGATACTTTTTCCCGGATTATCCTATACTGTCATCGGCGAAGATTAAGGATTATCGGCAGTGCTACATATATATGACGAAGTTTTATAAGCCAGAAACGGATCGTGCAGAACAGATCGAGATTCCCACAAGTCTCTTTTCGGTAGAATCGGAAGGCAATCTTCCTTCTGAAGACGAGATTGTGGATCGTCTGAATCAGGATGTGGCGATACAAAGATATCTTGAGGAAGCCAATGTTCATCGAGGAGACATTGTTCATCTTGAAGTTTATGGAGATTATCGGAATGATGGTAAGTTTATATATGATGGAGAGAATCTTGTTCCCTTGAATACCGATATCGATGAATATGGATCGATTCCGAACGAGTTTCGAGTTATCGATGAGTTTCCAATTCGATATTGGGAGAATGTCATTGACCATAATTCCATTGTTCCCTTTGATCCGATAAAATATATCAATGACATTATGAATAATTTAGAGGAAATCGAGTGTCAAGATCATTGTTTTAAGACCACATTTTATGATCCGTGTGGACGGGAGTATACACTCTTTATAATCAATGAGATGGAGGAACCTCTCGACAAGTACAACCTTGCAAAATATCTTCGAAGAGGGATATATGAATGGGAGGATAGGGATGAATCTATTAGTCCAGATATATTGAGTTCTTATGATGAAAATACTACACTTTTCATACGCCTTCCTGGATATCTCATGGAAGAGGAAGAGGAAGAGGAAGAGGAAGAGGAAGAGGAAGAGGAAGAGGAAGAGGAAGAGGAAGAAGAGGAGGAGATGTATAAATCTCGAACTTATCTTCCGGTTGTTCGGCGGATCTAAATGTGTAATGGTAATTACATTGTATTCTTCTCAGAATACAATGTGATAATGGGTTTAAGGCTGAGTGTTAATGCCGATAGTTGAATAGTTATCATAGTCGACACAGACTTGAAGATGGAAGTTTAGGTCTTTATTTTTCTTATTTTTCTTATTTTTCTTATTTTTCTTGGAGAAAGAATTGTTTTCTGGAGGAGGTGAATAGTCATCTATTATGGAAATTGAATCGAAAACTCTTTCAAGAGAAGAGGGAGTTTCATTTGTTTCACTTGGGGAGTAGTAACTCGTAATAACCTCGAGGTCAAGAAGTACCGAAGGATTGGTAAAGAAGTCGAAAAGAACAACACTCCAGAACAGGACAAGGACAATGGAAAGAAGATGTAGCCAAGAGTAGGAGGAGAAGAAGCCACAGATGACGAGAAGATCATAGAATAGTGCCGGAGTCATATTGTTTCTGTATCGGAGCCAGGAAGTGACATGATGAAGACATGCCGTCAAACCAAGAAGAAGGAAGAGAGGAAGAGGCGAGGGAATCAGAAGACGGATAAGAAGAATAAAAGAGGACATAAGGAGAAGGATTTCCAGACAGGGAAGGTTTCGTTTCAGAAAAGGGGAGAAGGAAAAGAGTTTACGTGTTATTTCTGAGTAGATCCATCGAGAAACGGGATTATAGAGAAGAATTCCATACGAGGAGAGAAGAGGAGGGACAAAGTATGGTACACTTCCTCTTAAAGAAAGGAAAAAGGCCCCGACTTTCAAAAGGAGATCGAGAATAAGGGTATCAGAAGTCTGGTTAAAGTTCAGAAAAAGAAGTGAGAGAGGTCCGACGAGCCAGGGAGCCGAAAAGAGAGTACAGGCGGTATAGATGGCACAACAACAGGCCGTGAGTTCACTGAAGGAGATGAGAAAGTTTGTCAACGAAGTGGAAAGAAAAGAGGACTTGGACTCCTCATAGAGTTTGGAGAGGAGAAGAAGAATGTAGGGGTTACAAAACTGGTCAAAACGTCGTGTCATGATAATGGTTAAAATTTTTTTCCGGGGATCCGTAATGTGACGGAAGAGATCTTTATACTTATGAGAAGGGGAGATGTCGAGAATCATTCCGCGGTTATAGATTTTGCGAAGGAGAGAAGTGAGAGAGGGATGATGTTCCTCAACTTGAGAAAAGATGTTGGTGAGAATAAGGATTTTAAGAAAATAGACGAGGTGATCGGTGGAGAAGTCTGAAATTAGAGAGGAGATCTCTCGGTGACTGATTTGAGGATTTCGGAAAAGAGTGATTTCACATATTTTATTAAGAGTTGAGGCGAAGATCTGACAGATAAGAGTCCGATAGGTGCGACGAAAAAGAGAGAAGATGTAACTCCGGTACCAGACAAAGGGAGGAAGAGTTTGAAGATACTCGAGAATGAACGGTATTGACAGGATAACAGTCGTGACAGCTCCAATTGGATGAAGATATTCCCAGGTAAGGACATCGAAGATGAGAAAAGATCCCCAGATTAGAATGTAGAAAAGATAGCGGTCAATTGAGGAGGAGTTTTTCCAACACAGCTGACTTTGACAAAGAAATTTCGAAGATTCGTCTTTCCGTCTTGAGAGAGAGAGAAAGGGAATAAAAGAAAGAAGATAAGAAAGAAGACGAAAGAGAGAGAAGAGGATAATATCACACAGAGAATAGACGCTATCCAATGTAATCAGAGTGCAAAGTCCAATCTTCGAGAAAGGAACAAGAATTCCGCAAGTTGAATTGGAAATAAGAGGAGAAATTGTTAGAAGACCAAGTAAAACAAATATCTGAAAAACAATCGAAAACCCCATCGAAGACTCGGATATCGTTATTTTAATAAGAGTTAAATTCTATGAATATTCATAAATTTTTCCGGAAGCGTCTGAATTTTTGGAAAGAGAAAAGGATGAAGACTGAAGATCTTCTAATACTTATAATTATCATTCTATTGCTTGGGAGTGCGATTCATATGGAACGGATGGATCTTTACTGTCCCCAAGGACCTGACACTGTGGACCGATCATTATGTCGAGATGGAAATGGCAAGGGTCTTTTTCAGACTCTTCCGAGAAAAGAGGATTCTCTCAGTGAGACGGTGCAAAAGATTTCTCGTCTCGCGGATGCAATTACAGGTCGAGTTAAGTGGCGTGTCTCATTTATTGGGGCTGTGTTAACCGCATTTCTTCTGAATCTTCTTCTTTTTTCCGAGATTGACTGGCGTCGTCTAGGCGTCACTATTATTATTGAATTTCTGGCTTTTTATTTGTTATTGTCATTTTATGATGTCCATTATTTCGAACATATTTCGAGAAATCTTCATCACAGTGCCCAACATATAACCAACCTTACCCAAGGATCCTATTAAAGTCCGAACGAAGACCTTAAAAAGAGGAACAGGAAGAGAATAAAGAAAAGAATTGGGACAAACACGACCCAAAATCCAACTCGACAGTAAGGAGGAGCCACTTGCTTTTCCAAGAAGAGATTCTTTTTTCGGAAGTGGTTAATGAGAGGGTAACTTTTAAGAAGATAGAAGAGGGGATTTGTACTAATGGCGTTAATCTTACTGAGAAAGGTGGTTTTCTTCTTATAGTCCGGATGAACATAGCGGTCGATTTGTCGAGAAGCCAGATATGCTGAAATCCAAAGGTCATCGTTAAGAATCGCGCTTTTTCGAAGTTCAGGATTCAGATCTCGGTAGTCGAGGAGGTCCTGACCTTTGAGAGGAAAGAATTTTCTTCGAAAGAGACAGCCGGAGCATCCTTGTAAAATGGAGACCTTGGTCATCTGAGGTGGCTGATAGACATATCCCATAAAGTTAATTCCTGAAGATATAATCCAACCATCTCCACCAATCGCGGCATTGGGATATTCCTCTGCATAGGTAAGGAGTTGTTTTATACGATTCGGATAATAGTGCATGTCATCGTCAACAATGATAAGAATAGTCTCGGGATCGGTTTCCAGGTCAAGCGTTGGAATGAGTTTTGTGATGGGTCCATAGTCATCACAGATGTTGATGAGAAGACGATTGTCAGAAGGAAGAGAGGTTCGGAGAGAGTCAAAGTCATAGGAACGGTTTTCCTTTTTCGAGTATCGAGGAATATGAAGATAGATCGTATCTGGAAGGTGAGTCTGATTTAGAAGGTCTTGAACGACTCGGTCAAGAAACTTCATCCGAGAGGGAATCGTAGTTAACGATACAACAACGCGAATCATCTTTCTAGGAAAACGTATTTTCTTTAACGTTCCAGGATTTTTGTCACATGACATTCCAGAAAAGAACTCTCTTATTCGGATAACGTCTGGCATAGTCATAGGCGTAGATAAAACCCTTGGCATCATAGTGAGAAGAGGATGGAAAGGGTGGTCTTTCGTCCGGACGAACTCTCTCATCAAAGGACTGAGGATGAATAATAAGATGAGCCTGACCAACATCGGGAATCCGATAAGTTACCGAAATGGCCCAGTACTCCTTTCCCAGACCTGACATTTGAAGACCTCGAGTCAGAGCTCCGGATCCCGCCACCGAGAAGACAGCATCAAATTGTCCAAGATTCCTTTTGACACGTTCTCCAAGTTTACAAATTTCTCTTCGTCCCTCAGGAATGTTAAGACCTGACGGAAGAAGAATCGCGTCAGGGCGTTGACGAACATATTCTTGGGCATACTGATATTCATCGACATTTTCTGGGACGAAGAGAACCTTGGCTCCAAGTTCCTTGGCTGTAAGAGTATGAGCTGACGGTCTTCCTCCAACCCTGGAAGTAATAATTGTCGCGATCTTCGTTGGATCGAGTTCTTGACTTAACTCCTTTACAATGAGAGCAAGGGCACACTGAAATCCACCCCAAGGAGAGGTGACATAGACATATTCTTTAGCATAGGGAAAGATTTGAAGAAGAATTTTCTTCAAGATGCGACTCTTAGTCCCACCACACAAATAACTATCTGAAACGACAAGAAGATTTGGAAGAATTTCCTCATAATAGAACTTCTCTCGACTAACAGGGTTTTGACAGGCTCTTTTTCGAAAGGTATAGTCATCCCAATCGAAGGGAATGTCGTCCATTTTATATTTTCGGAGAAAGATAATATGACAATATCTTTATCTTTTCATTCGGAAAAGATAAAGATCAATCTTGGAATTGTGTTAGATCGAACGCGCAACTCTTCGTCGTTTATACCTTCGATGATTTCGTCGGAGATATGTAACAATTTCTTCAAGAACCTTACAATCAACCTCGTTATATCGAATAATGTCCCGAATAACTGTCTCATTGGAAGATTTGAGAGCCTCAAAGGCTCGAATCATAGCTCCATAGCCATTGATACAGGAGCTGTCCCATGTCGTCGAAATTAGACCGTGATCATACATGGCCTTGGCCACGTCTTTAAGTTTAAACGAGAGACAACCTTGTATCACAATCGGTTCCTTATGAAAAACTTCGAGAAAGTCAAACCAATGTGTCTCAAGAAGGTCCCATGAGGACACATTCCGAGACTGGTGACGCTTTTTTGCCTGTTCCCAAATTCTCTTTTCATAGGGAGACCAGTGGAAAAGAGGAAAGTCAGTACAGGAGTATCGTTGTGACGTCTCTCGAAGAAAGTTGACAAACTCTGAACAGATGCGATACTCCTCATCAGAACTCAAAAACTTGATAGTAAAGTTTCGATAGACCCATTGACGTGTTGAAGGTGAAATGTAACCCACACCAATGAGAAAGATAAGATTTATACCAGTTTGGTCAGGAACTGTCGGCGGAGCCACCGCCTCATTGAGAGTTTCAAAATCTCTTAAGAATTCAAGTTTCTTCTTCTGTTGCCAGGAGCGACTGTTATTTCGAATACGAAGCGGAAGAACGGGTTTCCGATGAGATGACTGGCGATTGACTTTGAGCATCTGTGTTAAAATCTTCCGATGCTTTCGAGAGGAAATCCCGAGAGTGTCGACATTACATCTCTCATCCGTCCACTCATAGATCTGATGCGAGTGGGCGATCTCCCGATTCTTTGGCCCACACATCCAGAGCAAGGTGATTTCATTTAGGTCCTTGGCAAGACGTTCTTTTATCTCATGCCATGGATAGTCGTGACTATTACACATGTTGGGATAGAGTTCTGGGTGTTGACGATCGAACGGGTCCCAAGTCGAGCCCTCGGATCTCATTCTCCGAATCCAGTCGATAGCTCGGGATGTCTCTTCGACGATGTGTTGATCTCCTCCCTTAAAGTCAACGGTTCCGAGTCTCTCAAAACAGGAGTCTCCATCGTACTTGCCTGTCGGAATCTTATACTTCCACCGGCGTCCCAATAAGTAGGAGACTCCCGGGTCATAGCCCTGGGCCTTGGCAAGTAACTGATTATAGATGTAGAGCTGGGCCTTATATGCCGGAATCAGGTCCTCATTAAGAAGGTGAATTCCGTCAACTGAAAATGGCAACGTCATAAACTTGTAGTCGATGACACGGTAGTGATAGCTCCCGTTCAAATGGTGTGCGGGGACTGTCTCCTCTTCCGGATTCAGAGGACACAACGTGATGAATTTCCGAATCCAATCACTGCGGACAAGAAGATCCGGAACTCCAAAGGTTTTCGTTTCCGGGTCATGAAGGACAGGACTACAAATGAATGGAACTCCGTTTCTCATCGCCTGAAGAGACTGCAAATACTTTTCCTTCGAATAGGCATTAGAAGAATCTCCCCCAAGATGAATAACGTTTGACGAACCAAACTGCTCCAAGAGGCATGAGTTAACATTCCTCTCAAACTCGAGACCCTGGTTCATGAGGAAGGAAGTTGCCGGAAAACTTCTTGATCCTGATGGGGGAACTCCCGGTGTTAGAGAGCGTGCCACCACATCCCCATAATTCGGGTGTTTTTGAAGGAAGGAGGAGGAGTGGTACGAGAGCCAGTCAAGGAGAGGATCTTTCATCATATAGTTCTTCAGAGCGGAAGCGGAGACCCACTCCGAGGTAATCTCATATGCCTGTCCGGGAAACTTCAGAAAAGACGTTTTTCTTGTCTTGCGAGGTCCAACTAACGGCTCGTCTGAGGAACGACGTTTTTCAGATTTTGAACGGAGAAACATGGAGAGTCTAGTTTGGAGAAAATGGAATCAACATGGTTTACAATTCAGTTTTTATCTCGATCGAGGCGAAATATCTCGACACTTCATATTCAGGTCAAAAATGGTGACGACATTCTTTCGGCCATAAAACGAAACTTGGAGAAGGAGAATCCTGACTCGGATCCTCGACCAAAGAAGAGAAGAAAGATCCTCTCCATACAGGTGGCACCGAGATGTGAGGCCTGTCGTCTCGGACTAGGCGGTCAGCGAGATCACATGGAGTGTCAAGACGGTTGTCTTCGAGAAGACGATTCTCATTTTCATCTCGACGTGTCTTGATAAATCCAAAATAAAAAGAGTTAAGATTCGACTTTCGATGGAAAATATACTTCGATAAAATATTTATCGAAGTATTAAATTGGACAAGGATGCTTCCACCGGACTTTTCTTGGACAACATATCTTCTTTTAAATCCGGATGTTGCGCAGACGAGTTTAACGAAAAGTTTTGCCGAGTCTCACTATCGAAAGTATGGTTCCCGAGAAAAGAGAAAATATAAATCCTATCATCCGAGTATGATATTCGATTGGAAGTTTTACATATTTCATACTCCGGAGTTGAAGTGGCTGAAGAACGAGGAACAAGCCTTTCGACACTATTTTCTAACGGGTAGAAAGAAGACATATCTTAATAACGCCAATCGAATTATTCTTATTAACTATTTAATTGATCGGTATCGGTTTAAGTCATATTTGGAGATTGGTTGTGAAAAGGACCTCTGTTTTAACGTGGTTCGAGCTGAACATAAAGTGGGTGTCGATCCAATTGAGGGAGGAACTCATCGGATGACGTCGGATGAGTTCTTTTCAACGAACACGGAAACATTTGACATTATCTTTATTGATGGTCTTCACTGGTCGGAGCAGGTTTTTCGAGACATTACAAACAGTTTGAAGTCCTTAAATCAGGGGGGTATCATTGTTGTTCACGACTGTAATCCTCCAGAAGAAATATATAATCTCTATCCACGTCCCTTGGAACAGAAAGAGTGGAATGGAGACGTATGGAAAGCCTTTATTTCCTTTCGTCAGGATCCCGATCTTGATATGGTAACTGGAAACTTCGACTGGGGTTGTGGTGTAATTCGAGTTCTTCCCAACACCGATCAACTCGTCTTGGAGAAGTCCCCTTTTCAACTCACCTATGACGACTTTGAGAGAAATCGCAAGACGTGGCTACGTCTCTTAACCTTTGATCAGCTTGTTTCGTGGCTTGATAAAGGCGACAGCGTACTTAAAAAGTTAACTTCATATCAACAAGATCAAGACATTCTCGACGAGAAAGAAATAACTAACTCCCCTAAACCTGATCTTAAATAAAATAAAGGAGAGTATCGAATGTCAGGGAAATTTCCAATCAAAGACTTGAGTATTCTTTGATTGAAAATTTTATTTGGGAAAGTATCCTGATCTACAAAGAGCAGGATTAAAGACAGAAGCACAGGCACTTCAACACTACCAACGATATGAAATTTAGAAGGGACGACAACCAAAGAAGTATGTTATAAGCTTGGAATTGCATGTGTTTTTCGTGATGGGGCCTTCTTTCTGAAAGAGTGGATCGAGTTTCATCGAATGATGGGTATTGAGAAGTTTCATCTTCGAAATCATATAAGTCAGGATAATAGTATGGAGATATTTAAACCCTATATTGAGAAGGTAGTTGTTGACGTGGAGAAACTACCGGAAAATATGAGATTCACACTGATTTTTACACGAAGATAGCTCATAAATGTCGCGGTGTTGTCAAATGGATTGTATGTATTGATATTGACGAGTTTATAACACCAGTTTCTCCAGATACAACAATAGTTTCATGTCTCGAGAACTCGATCGCAAACAAGTTTAACGATTTGAAACTTGGAGGCATCTGTTTTAACTGGAAAATGTATGGTACATCAACGACTCCTGATGTTAACCCTTGTGTTAAAACAGTTGTTCGTCCTGAACGATTTTAACGATTAATCATTCACACTATCCCATTTATCGTCCTGGATTTGTCGGAATGACGTTAGATGGAGAAATTGTGCTAAACTTTGCAAATAATAAATGTTCCGATCCATATAAATATAGTCTTATCATTCGCCATTATACATTCGGAGACTTAAATTATTTGAGAATGTCAAGAAACCCCGCCTCCTTAAATGGTTTGACGAAGAAACAATGAAGGCCTGGAAAGAGAAATATAATGATGTTATTGAGGTGAAGTCAGTTCGATGGTTTGTAGAGAAACTGAGAGATGAGAGAGCGGATGTTTGAACAAAATGCTTCTACTTAAAGGTGTCCAATGCATCTCGAAGAGCTTCGAGCATACCATAGCCAAAGTGACCATCGGGTTCTAAAATAGACTGTTCAGTCCACTCATTCCATGCAGTTATAAATAGAAGATTTTCCGACGTATTTGGATCTCGAATAATAAGGTCAATCTGTTTAATTAAGTACTCCTTAAAGAGCTGTGGAGAGATTTCCGAACAAATACTCGGGGGTCTTCCAGGGGAACGTGTTGAGTTGTCCCATCCAGTAAAGGCTCCGCGAAATTGCAGACGGTTCAGACGTGGACATTTGAGAATTTTTTCCCAAATGTCCCTATATTTTGTGTGATAATGGGGTTTTGATGTCAAGGGAGGAGCACCTTTGACAAAACGCCAGGAGTACATGGGTTCAAATTGCATACATCCATCACTTATCTTTGCATAATCTTCATTTCCAAAACTGTTAATGACGGCGATAATATAAAGTCCAGGAAGATCGTTTGAAATAGCGAGTTTCTTAAAGTGTTGAGACATTTCTTGAAAGGTTTGCCAGCCAATATGATCACACCGATAGATTAGAAATATCGGATTCTTCTCAACTGTGATGTAGTTTTTATGTTTAAAGAACGGGAGAAGATAGTTGAAGTGCCGAGTCCAGTCATCAACATTCCCATAGTCTTGAGCTAAAAGAACATCATGATTCAGACCATCCCAACGACGAGTCCACGGCTCATTCGCCCACTCTAAGCAAAAGGGAATATCAGGAGCTCCATCTTGTAACATCGCTTCAAGAGGTTTATACATGACTTTTCGTCCTTGGAACCAGTAATGATAGAAACAGAAGCCATAGACTCCATATTTCTTAGCAACTTTTCCTTGAAGATCTCGAATACATGTTTCAGTTAGATCGTAGTACCCAAAGTCGGGATGTGGTTTACGCAAAATGAGTCCGGGAGCAAACGGAGATGCGTCTTTAAGTCTCACCCAGTCAGTGTATCCTTTTCCCCAAAACTTATTATTTTCCTCAACCTCATGAAACTGAGGAAAGTATATCGCTACCGGTTTAATCTTATACCTCTGTATAAAACTCTCTCGCGGAAGTGTGGAAATACTATATCCCATTGAGATCATGGCGTGTCCCCAGAAGATCTCATATCCATCGGAAATCATACCATCTGAAAGTTCTGGCATCGGAGACATCTTCATCTCTCGAGCTTTATAGGCGTTCGGAGCAAACTGACTCCTATCAGCTCTTTCCCAATGTTGACAAACAACGTCCTTCATCTCAGGTGAAGGAATTCTTTGGGAACTCCATTTAACTCTGCCATTATACGAAAGATAATACCAGTGCCAATCGAGATCTTCAAGAGTTCCGAGAGAGTTATAGACATCGAGAGGATTTCGATGAAAAAAGATTCTCAGAAAGGCCTCCGTTCGAAACCAAAACATCCCATTGAGAATAAACTGGCTTGATTGAAATTGAATCTCATTCTCCTCGTTAGTTTGTCTTCCCTCTTTATACCCATAGTTTATGTAATGATTGACGGCTTGTTCCTTTGTTTTAATTCCAGCTCTTCCTAAATCGGGATACTTTGACAAATAGAACTTCCAGTCAAACGTCTTCGGAATATTATAGAACTCACACAAAGCTTTGACATAATACAGATTATTGGAATACTTCCCCTCTTCGGAATACGTTATAAGAGAATCCTCAATCCCAATCAGACCGACACAAGAATTATTATTAAATATATCGATGGCCCTCTGCACCCGATAGGGAGTTCCACAAAGTGCATGAACAGTCGACGCTACCAAACTCTTGTCTCGAAGACTCCGAAGTCTTAGAACATATTTATATTTCCATGAGTTTGGAAGGGAATAAATTAAGGCTCCAGCATCAAAACCTCGATTTTTAATAACATCCAATTTCATTTGAGGATATTTCTTCCGTAGCAATTCCTCCAAGTCTCTCGGATATATCTCGTCATAACTTAATGTCATATAGACCGGAACGTTTGAAATAAGACGATCCAAGAAGGGATAGAACTCTGGAAGACTCTCCTCTTCCTTGACGTACACGGAAATGAGTAGTGCCCATTCCATCGTTTTTTTTATTTATACCTTTATTCTATCATTATGATTAAAAAATAATATATCCAAACTTATTTCGTTTTAAAGATTCCATGCCATCTTTCCTGTCTGTAAGAAACAGGAAAGATAGAAACTTCTTCTTTTAAGAGATGAGAGTTTGGACGAACTTGACTCTAGGATTTCTTGAGATCCATTGGATGAATAAGATATCCATAATGATAGATGAGGATTCCAAACATTCTTTCCCAAGCATGAGTAAAAGTGGGTCTCACATTTTTAAAGTAACCCGGCTCAAGTCGGTAATATTCTTTACGAAAGTCAATCTTTTTCTCTCGAGCAAATCTTGAAATAATCGACCATCTCATCCAAAAAATGGTCCCAGCAACAAAGCGAAGAGGTGATTGGAGACTCATAACATTTTTATATGTCAATTGCCACTTCTTACAAAGTTCCTGTTGTATCGAATGATTTATATTGTTCGTAGGAGTAAAACGGTAGACATAGGTTCGAGCTCCGATCATTCCAACCTTAGGATTCTGATTAAACATATTTATACATTCTCGGACTGCCGAGACAGAACCACAAATCGGGAGTGTCAGTTCACGCCTCCAATTGGGATCCGTCTTGGTATGCAGAGAAAGAAAATAGTCATACTCCTTCCTAGCTCTTAAGGCATAATCAAACGATAACAATTTGCCTCCAATATCAAGGCCAAGTTTATTTTTACACTCTATTAAAATACTCTGTGGATATAGCTGTTTAATTTCATCAAGAATCGGGGAAATCTCTTGATACGATACATAGAGATCTGTATTATATCCTGCTTCGATAATGTTTGTCAGATATTGTTTAAACTCCGGCCAGAGGGAGTAGTTCCCAAGGTGAAAGAAGATGGCAAGTTTTGTCATGATTTGAAGAATTCCTTTTAACAACGACACATAAAATAAATCAGGTTTAAATTTATGTGAAGATTTAAATAAATGACACGATCCTTTGCCATTTTGACCTGGCCATGGCCATCCTCTCGAAATGAACCTTTTAAAGAATTCGAACTTCTTCTCCAGGACGCACTTAAAAAACGTGGATATTCTTGTTCTCTTGTTAAATCTCTTAAAGATGTACCGTCAAATGTCCAACCCATTCTCTTTGGAGCAAATATGATCAAACACACAGGCCCTATTTCTCTTCCTCCAAATACAATCATTGTTCAGATGGAACAGTTATATGATCAAAGTCCCTGGTGGAGAAGTAAACGCTATCAAGATCTTCTTAAGAAGTATGAGGTCTGGGACTATAACGAATCAAATGTAAACTTTCTCCATCAACGTCTCGGAAAACGTGCTTCTCTTCTTCGTTTTGGATATGCTCCTTTTCTTGAAACTGTGCCGTCAAACGTCCCTCAAGATATCGACGTTCTCTTCTATGGAAGTATGTGTCCTCGTCGATGGAACATTGACAGAGATCTCCGCAAACAAGGAATAAATGCTATTTTCCGCAACTTCAACCTCTGGGGAAAGGAAAGAGACTCTCTACTCGCTCGAACCAAGATTGTACTTAATATTCACTTTCACCCAAGTTGTCTCTTCGAATATTCTCGCGTTCTCCCTCTCTTATCCAATCGAAAGTTTGTTATCTCCGAAATCTCCTCCGATCAAAATGAATATAAGTTCCTTGATGGAGGTCTCGTCATCTGTGACTATAATGAAATTATTCCCAAAATTTTATACTATTTACAACATCCCGACGAAAGACAAGTCATCTCAACTCAAGGTTATGAAATCGTTAAACAACATCCCACAATTCCACCTATCTAAATTGTTAACTTTCAATCTATCTTATGTCTTTATGTCTTTGTGTCTTTGTGTCTTGGTTGATTGTATTAACATTGAATAGATGTTTAAGCTCGCCATTCTGGAAATGTTAATTTCTTAAACAATTAAACAGACCTAGTCTGAAGATCAACCAACTCTCTCTTCTCGAAACTTGGAGATGTCGACGTTCCGAGAAGAATCGAAATCTCGTTAAATAATCAATCGCTTCTTCTTAAAATAACATGGACTCTCTTTTTCCGAAAGAATCATTTCGTTTTTATCCCAAGGATTTCTCCTCTTCGATATCCCAACACTACTATAATATGAATACGAAGCAAACGCTCGACTTTGTCAAAAGAAAGATTCAAGAGTATTCAGATCGTCCCAAGATCTCTCGAACTGTTAAGGAGGTTCTCCGTACACTCGATAACTATATCGATCCCAGTGATCCTGATACAACGGAGGGAAACTCGATTCATGCCTATCAAACCGCCGAGCGCATCCGTCAAGACTTTCCCACGGAAGAGTGGTTCCAAGTTCTTGGTCTTCTTCATGATCTCGGAAAATTTCTGTTTACCTTTGGAGAACCCAGTTTCTGTGTCGTTGGTGACACCTTTGTTGTTGGATGTCAATATGATCCAAGCTCCCTCTATTACGAGTTCTTTAAGGACAATCCCGACTTCGAAACCTATGCCAAGTTAAATCCACCATACGGTATCTACTCTCCTTCGTGTGGTCTGAAAAACTTGAACTTCTCCTGGGGTCATGATGAGTACCTCTACCGTGTCCTTCTCGATAATAAAGATAAACACTCTCTTCCATCTCTGGCAATGTCAATTATTCGATATCACTCCTGTTATCCACTTCATACTTACGGCGCCTATTCCTACTTTCTTAATAAAGATGACGGCGACTTTGATACGTTGAGGTGGTTAAAAATATTCTCCTCCTACGATCTCTACTCCAAGAAAGATCCCTTCGTCTTGACCCCTGAGATAGAGGCCTACTATGATAATCTTCTGTCCAAGTTCTTTCCGCAACCCCTTTTGTGGTAAATCCGATGTCTGTTATAATCTGTTCTTTATTAAAAGACTTAATGTGGACAACCATCAAAGTCTCTTCTATCTCAGAAACAGAACAACTTTGTATCTTCCTATCTCGAATGTCAGATATGAAGAAAAAAAATCTTCAACCCGGTCAAGATAATATACCGATTTCCCAAAGGAAATCGGTATATTCGATCCTTATTTAATCCTCTAACTGGAAGAGGACGGCGTAACCTGGAGTGAAGGGTGGATCGGGATTGGGTGTAAATGGTCGAACGTTGGGTCCGATACCCAGAACTGCTCCAAGAACTATGTCTTGAAGAGCATCGGGTCCCGCCAGAACAAGACGAGAATCTCGTCCTCCCAAATCAACTCCATTCCCAAAGAAGTCGTACTTGGTTCCATTCGAATATGTAATCACACCCACGCGCTGCCACTCATCATAGTTGTCAAGCTCAAAGACCTGGACAGCTCCCTGGTAAAGATTATTTCCAACCTGTCTTGATAAGTCACTTATGACAGCTCTTCCTTCTGAAATCTTAACATTAAAGACTCCAAAGAGGTTCCGCGGTGCCGGAAGATCTGACGTCACCTTCTGCTTCAAAACCCAGGTCTTTCCCTGTCTCGGAACTGTCTCCAAGTGATAGAAAAAAGCCGCTCCCTGGGTCATCGCATCATTGCTGTAGAAACACGAGGCAATGAAAAGCCACTCTCCAGACGCACTCATACTGCAACCAAAGACATCTGAAATTCCGTAGAGATCGGAAACAGACTGAGATTGATCTGATGTGAGCGAACTGTGATATTCCCAGGTGTTACCCTTTCTCTGATAGATATAGACAATCCCATTCTCCCGTTTGGGAGGCTCATCGGGAAGAACCGCAAGAGAATTGGCATCTGAGATAAACATCCACTTTCCAGAAATGGCAACCTCAAAACCAAAGTATGAAAAGTTGGACACGATGTTATTCGGTCTTACTATCTGCTGTCCAAAAGTCCACGAATGATTAATATTGTTTCGACGAAAAACGTAAGCAGCTCCAGCTTCCCAGTACTCTATTCCAGTGGAACTATTTGTAACGTTTTGCCCGAGAGCCCCAACTACCAGCCAGTCTCCCTTCTCCGAAATATCAAAGGAAAGCCCAAACTTGGCTCCAACTTCCACATTGGTCCCCTCCAAAGGTCGAGGTGTCAAGTTTTCAAGTCCCGGAGTTGAAGCATTGATCACCGTCTTTACGTCGAAAATCCCCGTTTCATCATTGACTTGATAAATTACCAAACTCCCTCGCATGTCCTGATTCTGTAAAAGATTACCTGTGTCTCCCAGAGGAGTCCCAAACGCCGAGACATAGAGCTCCGTCTTTCCTTTATCCTGGAAGAACTTCAAACCAATGGCTCCAAAGTGATCTGCCGTCCCAAATGTCCCTATCGTCTGCAAATACGAATATTCGTTAAGTGTCTCATTATGACGATAGATATCAACTTTTCCTGTCGCTGTCGTCGTTAGATCCAGACTGAATCCAGGATATGCCATCGCTAAGTATGTCTCATCGGAGCTGATAGCGACAACACTTCCGAAAAGCGGCGTCGCCTGAAGGGGATTTAGATCTCTCGGCTGGAACACCTGACGTTGTGTCACCGTGAGGGCACACACCTGACATAAGAGGAAACTCAAGATAACACCACAGAAATTCAATCTTGGACCTTTCATTTGTCTCGATTTCAATTGGGTTGTTGTTTAAGAAATTCTCAGAAGGAAACAACTTCCTTTCATTTTTTGTAATTATTTCCTTTTGGAAGAATGTCGTCATCTCTTCCATTTTCGGAAGAAATGATGATTAATTTGGGAAAACTTTAATCGACGGTGACGGTCTTTGCTAGACCTCGAGGATAGTCGGGATTATATCCTTTCAAAATTGACACATAATAAGCCAGAAGTTGCAACGGAATAACCGCAAGAAGACCTTGAAATGTCGGATTTCGCGGAAGAAGAATCTCGAAATGACACTTGGGAAGTCTCTGGTCACTGATACCTATGACCTTAGCATGTCTCGATATTATCTCCTCCGTTGTACTACAATTTCTCGAAAAGTACTCATCATGAGGATTAATAATAATCACAGGCACCGTCTCATCAAGAACTCCATATGCCCCGTGTTTTAACGAGGATGAACTGTATCCTTCGGCATGAATATAGGTCACCTCCTTTATTTTTAGAGCTCCCTCCTTCGCAATCGCCTCACAGGGTCCTCTTCCAAGAACAAAGAGACTCCGCACCAATGTCAGTTCCTTGGCTAACTCCTTCGTCAAATTAGAGGTCATCTCAAGTGTCCGAGTAATATCCAGAGGCAGTTTCCTTAAATCTCGAATAATATCATATCGACGAATATCATGTCGTCCTCGAATCTGAGCAAACCAAACCGCCATCAAAGTCAAAACAATCACTTGTGACGTAAAGGCCTTGGTCGAAGCAACAGCCATCTCCTTCCCAGCGTTAAGATACACTCCACATGATACCTCTCGTGCAATCAGTGAATCGACCACATTAACCACACCAATCGTCGGCAGATTATATTCCTTGGCCAACTCAAGACTCCGATGAAGATCCTTCGTCTCCCCTGATTGTGAAATAAGAACGAGAGCTGTCTTTCCACTTTGCGGCAGGTCATACTTCGTAAACTCTCCCCCATCAAACACCGAAACTGTGTCAAATCCAGACAAACTCCGAAATAATGGAAGTGTATAAAGTCCTGCATGATATGACGTGCCACATCCTAGTAAAAGAAGGTGATTCACATCTCGAAGTTCCAACTCCTTCTGAGACAGACCGCCAAGACGAACAGCCTTATCTTCTAGAAGACGTGATCCCATTCCCATCGCACGAATCGAGGACTCTGACTGTTCATAGATCTCCTTCAACATCCAGTGAGGATACGGATCCGGTGATAAGGATATACTCAGTTCAGCCAAAACCCGTCTCACCTCATACGAATTCTTCGGTTTAAAAATCACCTTTCCGGTAACCTTCTTCAAGACAACAATGTCACTGTCATCAAGGCAGATGTAGTTATTAACATAGCGGTAAAACGCACTCTGTTCCGATGCCACCATCATAAATTCATCATTATATCCAAAACCAATTAGAAGAGGACTTCCATGTCTCACACAATAGAGCCGGTTAGGCTTGTCCAAACACATAATCACCAGACCCCATGTCCCCTCCAAACGTCTCAGTGTCCTTGATAACGCCTTCTTGACATTCTTCGTCTCATTATAGTTGTCACTGAGAAGATTGACAATCACTTCCGTGTCAGTCTGAGACCGAAATGTCACTCCCTTCGCAAGAAGCTCCCCCTTAAGTTCAAGGTGATTCTCGATAATCCCGTTATGAACCAGAGCAAACCTATTTAAATAGTCTAAATGAGGATGAGAATTTTCATCCGTCGCCGGTGAACTTGTCCTCCAACGAACATGCCCAACACCTACGGACGAAGTCTTAAATACATCCTCAAGATTTGCAAGTCTCGCTATCGCCGATCTTTCAAACGTACTCGCATACTTCCGTGTAATGAACTTCTTGTCCTCGTCAATGACTGTTATTCCAGCTGAATCATATCCCCGATTCTGTAACACAACCAATCCATTATAAATGCATGGATACGCTGATCCATTACCAATGTAAGCACAAATACCACACATATTTCGAGTCAAAAATATATTATTCGTCACCTCATCAAATTTTCGTTATCTCTTCCTCTCATTATGCTTTCGTCCAAGAAAGAAGAGAAAAAAAAAAAGAAAAGTTCGAAATTAGAAAAAAAAATGTACCGTTGTGGAGATTATATCCTAAATCCTCGCACCAACCGTATGATTCTAATTAGCGGTCGAACCGCCCAAAAAATCATCGGCAAGGACATCTGTCAACTCTATCCTCGAGAAGGTCGAGAGTTTAACCCTCAACCTCACCAACGTCATGCCCTACTTCTCTTCGAAAAACTTCTCGATCATCATGGAAAACATCCTGATCTCCCCCATATCGGCTGGCGAGGCCTCCTCCTTTATCATGGCCTCGGTTCGGGAAAAACGTGCTCCTATGCCATGATGATCGATGAATACTTACGTCGCTTCCCCAACTCTCACGTTCATTTTTTTACTCGAGCCTCCCTGCGCGCCGACTTTCTTCGACAATACTGTGGCTTTTGCGGTACACATACATCGAATCTTCTTGAACGTCTCTCTTTCCGCATTCTTAACTGTCCTGATGTTAAAGAACGCCTTCCCCAAACTCTTGACAACTCTCTCATCATCATTGATGAGGTCCATAATCTTCTTCTCGGTAAACTTCATGACAGTGAACAACTGTCCGCAGCCTATGACCTAATTTCCGCCAGTTCCAATTCCTATATCGTCTGTGGATCCGGAACACCTCTCGTCGATAACTACTTCCTTCTCTACTATCTTATTCGTCTTCTTCTCCCCAATGCCTATCCGTGTCTCTCCGACTTTGAAAAATCCTTCCTTGAGAAAGACAATGTCATCTACCCAAAAAATGAGGAACAACTTCGAATTCTTCTCCGTCCAGCCATCTCATATTACTCTCCTCCTCCGAAGATTCTTTCGGAATTTCCTTCCGTTGAGATAGTCTACCTTGATGTCGTCCTTCCAAGTAACTTTCTGCATGAGTACATCTCCATTCGTCAAGATGAATCGATCATTCGTCCTCCTAACCCCGATCTTCGAGAAATCGACCCGGAAGTGTATAAAGAGAAACTTACCAGGTTCTATCTGGCCACGTCAATGGTAAAGTCTCGCCAATTTTCCAATTACATCTATCCAACCATCGAATAAGAAAATGAAAAAGGAGACGTCTTTGTTGGCACAGCCAAGGAACTTAAAATTCCCGATATCCTCTTTGAAGATGGTGGCTGGATCACAACCCAAATCTTTGAAACACTCGACACTTATGGTGTTAAACTTATTCCTTTAATCCGAGACATTGTCGAAAACTCATACAAACACGTCGTCTATAGTGAATTTAAAAGCTATCACGGAACCTATCTCATCGGAGCTCTTCTTTCCATGTATAATATCCCCGTCAGATACTTTGATGGTGATATGACCGATATTCAACGCTTGGATACTCTTAACCAGTTTAATGCAGTAGATAACATCTACGGTCAGCGAATTCGAGTTCTTCTTCTAACAGAGGCTGGTGGTGAAGGCATTAATCTCCTCGAAGTACGTAAAATTCACATTCTAGAACAATATATCAGCAGTCACGTCTTAAAACAAGTCATCGGACGAGCCGTCCGCTATCGATCCCACATTCGTCTTCCTCCAAATGAACGTAATGTCACCATTGTAAATTATATGTTAAAACTTCCACTCCTTCATGGAGAAGATATCACATTGAAATATAGTTCTGACTATCTGGCAAAACAACGAGCCAACCTCAAAGACACCGCCATCTCTTTTCTAGTTAAATTTTTACAGTCTCTCGACAAGCCAAACATTCAACTTGACTGATTTAATTCCATCTAATCTTTCTGACTATCCACATCTATTTCTAAACATAGAAATTGAGTGTCGTTTCAATCCTGATAAATATCCAACACATTTCCACATGAATATAATCTGGAGTTCTATCAGGATTTATAAATATTCAAACATATTCACATGAATAGAATCTGGAAACGTATCAGTGTCGATAAATATCCAAATCCTATCAACGTTGATATTATATATCCAAATTCTATCAACATTTATAGATTTTGGAGACATATCAGTGTTGATAGAATTTGGAATCATATCAGTGTCTATAAATATCCCATTTCTATCAGTCTTGATAAATATCCAAATCCTATCAACGTTGATATATATTCAAGACACATCAGTGTCGATAAATATATATCAACGTTGATAGATTTTGGAGACTTATCAGTGTTGATAGAATTTGAAATCATATCAGTGTTGTTAGTATTTGGAATCATATCAGTGTTGATAGAATTTGGAATCATATCAGTGTTGTTAGAATTTGGAATCATATCGGTGTCGATAAATATCCCAATTCTATCAGTGTCGATAAATATCCCATTTCTATCAGTGTCGATAAATATCCCATTTCTATCAGTGTCGATAAATATCCCAATTCTATCAGTGTTGATAAATATCCCAATTCTATCAACATTTATAGATTTTGGAGACATATCAGTGTTGATAGAATTTGGAATCATATCAGTGTCGATAAATATTCAAGAC
>FWPV01003654.1_pt1 | contig 34430 bp, 30 predicted proteins | sample 2228371 | NCBI WGS metagenome assembly FWPV01 (sample SAMEA103939776, study PRJEB20133) | metagenome | reverse complement strand
CTACCTCTACCTGGACGCGGCCACCCAGGCCCTCCTGGCCGACTGGAAGAGGCGGCTAGAACAGGAGCGGGCCCAGGCCGAGGACTGGGAGGAACACGGCCTCGTCTTCCCCTCACGCCGGGGCACCCCGCTGGATGACCACAACGTGAGCCGGGCCCTCGACCTGCTGCAAGCCAAGGCCGGCATCACCCGCATCACCCTGCACGGGCTGCGGCATACCTATACCAGCCTGGCTTTGCGGGCCGGCCTGCCGCCCAAGGTGGTCTCCAGCCGCCTGCGGCACAAGAGTGTCCAGCTCACCTTGCAGGTTTACCAGAAGCTCATGGATGAAGACCTGAAGCAGGGGGCGGTGGGGCTTGACACTTTACTCAACAGGCAAAATGGGCGGGGGATTGGGAACTAGCTTGAGGCAATTTTCTTGACCTCATCAAAGGCTGCTTTGATTTCCTGATCGCTAGGACGGTTTTCAAACTCAGCATGGGTGTAGGCTCGAGCCAGTACAACGGTATTTGTTTTGGGGTTATATGAAGTAGAGTATTCGAAACTTACGGTCTGACCAGTTCATATCAGGAATATCAAAGCGGATTTTGCAAAATTGCCATTCCTCAAGCACCATACCTTTAGGTAGGGGTTCCATGGGGTGACCACAGGGGTCATCCAGCAAAGCTTCCACAACCTTAATCAACCGCTCTTGGAATTTCTCTCGGGTTTTGTCCCAGCGGCGACCGCCTAGATGTTCGGTCTTAATCCTTTCAAGACTTTCTTCGAAACGCTTAGTGACGCGCAGGTTTGCCCGTTTTGATGAACTCACGGAACTCCTCCAAGCTCATCTCTCGCCCTTGGTCTTCCCCATCTACAACATCTTTGATGGCATCCGTGATAGCAGCTTGGTAGGAGCTATTCTCACGCTCAACCTGGCAAAGAATCGCTTCCTGCATCTCTAGCAAGGCATTTCCGAATTTGAGCAAGGCGGGCATCTCGCCTTTGATTACCGTTTTGAGCAGCAACCAGATTACCGCAGGCATTTGCCATAGGTTGGGGCGCAAATATCTTTGGTTGAGCGAGTACGCAAAGTCTTTGAGGATAACTTTGAACTGTTCGGGAATTTCATCCCACTGGGTCTCGACTTGGCGGGTTAGATATTGTAAGTCTCGCGTTTGCTCGAGCAGCTCGCTTACCTGGGGTGTATGGCGCTTAAGTCGCTCCACTGTCCCGACTGAAGTCAGTCTTTCAAGGTTGGCAAAAGACGCGCCCATAACCTTCCCTCCTGGTTCCCATTGCTACTGGATTATATACTCCGATATATCAATATATGTGTGTAAGCACACCCCACGTTACTCGAGGCAAAAGCCAGACACCTTTCTACACCTACAACTTGCCCAAACCGCTCCGTAACCTCCCCGGACAAGAGCGGTAAGAAAGCTCTCCAGAACGGATAAACCCGGCTTTCTTTTTTGCTTGGCCACCTCTGCTCGTTCATCTTCACACGCGTGGGGTCGTAGGTTCAAATCCTACATCGCCCACCACGTCAGGGACGCAAAAACCGGAGTCGTCAGGGCTCCGGTTTTGCTTTGTACTCCCAGGCTCATCTGAGAAGCCAACCCAGAAGGGTTCACCTTGCTGGATGCTGAACCTCGAAGCGCAGCGCCCGCTGGCTCGAGGTCGGGGTTCCACTGTCATAAACAGCGTAATACGCATTTCGGTAGTATCGTTCACTTTGACAAGCCTAAACGATCCTACCGAAATGCTTTTCTACTCCCTTTGGTCGGCTTGAATCCTTCACCTCTGACTACGGCCAACGGTGAAGGATTCAAGCGGAAACGGTATAAAACCCTTTTGACAAAACCACACTTTGTGCTTCACATGCAAACCTGTACAATAAATCGCTATGGCTGGGTTATTTTCGTTTCGCGGGGAAGACGTAGGCATTGACTTGGGTACCGCCTCGGTGCTCATTTACATGCGTGGCAAGGGTATTGTGCTGCGGGAGCCCTCGGTTATTGCCATGGTCAGCGACACCAAAGAAGTTAAGGCGGTAGGGGCCGAAGCCTACCGGATGCTGGGGCGTACGCCGGGCAATATCGTGGCGGCCCGCCCTCTGAAGGATGGCGTGATCGCCGACTACACCCTGACCGAACGGATGCTTACCCTCTTCATTAAGAAAGTTTTGCCTCCCTTGCGCTTTTTTAGGCCCCAGGTGATGGTGGGGGTGCCATCCGGGGTGACCGAGGTCGAACGCCGTGCGGTGGTGCAGGCTATTGTAGAAGCCGGGGCCAAGCGGGCTTACCTGATTGACGAACCCCTGGCCGCAGCCATTGGGGCTGGCATCAAAATTGCCGAGCCTACCGGCAGCATGGTGGTGGATATTGGGGGCGGTTCCAGCGATATCGCGGTTATCTCGTTGGGCGGTATCGTGCGCTCGACCAGCCTGCGCATTGCCGGTAACGAATTCGACGATTCCATCATTCGATTCATCCGCAACAAGTACAACCTGCTGATAGGGGAACGCACCGCCGAGGAGCTCAAAATCAAGATCGGGGCGGCCAAGCTGGCACCGGGTGAGCAGGGCATGGTGGCCGAAGTGCGGGGTCGCGACCTAATTTCGGGCCTGCCCAAGAGCATCGAGGTAACCACTGACGATGTGATCGAAGCCCTCAAGGAGCCCCTGGAGAAGATTGTCCAAGGGGTGAAAAGCGTGCTCGAGACCACCCCGCCCGAACTGGTGGCCGACATCATCGACCGGGGCATTTTGCTGACCGGCGGGGGGGCACTGCTGCGCAACCTGGACCTGCTGCTGCAAGAAGCCACCGGCGTACCGGTGGTGGTGGCCGAGAATGCCGTGGAGGCGGTGGCTTTGGGTACTGGCAAGGCCCTCGATATGCTGCACGTGCTGCGGGATGCCCTGGTCACCTCCGATAATGTGCTGCGGCGGTAATCGAGGTCTCCCAGACGAGCTAAGTTGGCCCATACCCGGTTTCGTTCCTTCAAAGCCGATACGGCCTTGAGTAGGTGGGGTTGATGGGGAGCTTAATTTTGGCTTCGTATGTTACTCTCTGAAATTGCCCAACGCCTGGGGGGTCGCCTCGAGGGCCCCGATACCGAGATTACCGACTTAGCCCCGCCCGACCGGGCCAGGCCGGGCGAGCTGGTGGTGGTGCGGGAGGCTAGGTTTCTGCCGGCGGCTCTGGAGACGGGTGCGGCTTTGATCCTGGATGAAACAGCCCAGTGCCCATCGGGTGTCAGCCGGATTCACGTTGCCTCGGTGCAAAAAGCCTGGCCGCTGGTGCTGGCCCTTTTCAACCGACCCGAAACCTGGGCGGAGGTGGGCGTGCACCCCACCGCTACCCTCGAGGCGGGGGCGGAAGTAGACCCCACCGCTGCAATAGGGGCGTATGCGCTGGTGTGCCGGGGGGCCAGAGTGGGGGCTGGTGCGGTGGTTGGGCCCTACTGCTACGTGGGCGAGAACGTGGAGGTTGGCCCCCGGACGGTGCTCGAGCCCCGTGTAACGCTCTACCCGCGCACCCGTGTGGGGGCGGGCTGCCACATCGGGACGGGCACGGTGCTGGGCGCTATTGGATTTGGCTTTCAAGACAACCGGCGCCTGCCCCATACCGGCCGGGTGGTGCTGGAGGATGGGGTGGAGCTGGGGGCCAACTGCGTGGTGCAGCGCAGCGTGGTGGGGGAGACCCGCATTGGGGCGCACAGCAAAATTGGCGACCTCACCGACATCGGCCACAACGTTCAGATAGGAAAAAACGTGGTCATGGTGGGTAGCAGCGCCATTGGCGGCAGCGCCGTGGTGGAGGATGGGGTGTTGATGGGAGGCTGGGTGGTGGTTGCCGACCATGTGCGGGTGGGCAAAGGGGCCCGCCTGACGGGGGGTAGTGGGGTTTCCAAAGAGGTTCCCCCTGGCGAAACCTGGGCCAGCGGAATTCCTGCCCAGCCCATCCGCAAGCACTGGCGGCGTCTGGCCGTACTCGACTGGCTGGTGGGCGTTGAGCGTAGCTTGCGCCAACTTCTAAAAGGAATTCCACCGGAGAAGTGAGCCTCATACCGGTTCCGCCGGAATGCTTATCAAACGCGTCAGATACCTATGATGGTCCGAGGAACAGGCCTTCACAGCGGCGAACCCGGCACGGTGCGGTTTCATCCGGTCGAGGGGCCGGTGCGGTTTTGGCTGGGGGGGCTCGAGCTGCGCCCGCTGGCCTCGAGCGTGGTGGACACCGCCCGCTGCACCGTGTTGGGCAGGGATAACCTGCGCTTGATGACCGTGGAACACCTGCTGGCTGCCCTCTTTATTCGGGGCATCTGGGAAGGCCTGGTCATCGAGGTGACCGGCCCGGAGATTCCCATCCTGGACGGCAGTGCCCAGGAATGGCTGGCGGCCTTGGAGGGGATTCCGGCGCTGGGCCCGGAGGCGGTGCGGTTGAGCGGTGCTGTCCGGGTGGAGGAAGGGCGCAGCAGCGTGCTGGCCCAGCCGAGGGAGCAGTTTGCCCTCACCACCACCATCCTTTTCCCGCACCCCAGGATTGGCTACCAGCAGGTGCAGTGCCCCCCCACACCCCTGGAGGCGCTGGCCCCGGCCCGTACCTTTGGCTTTCTGCACGAGGTAGAAGCCCTGCGGGCCCAGGGTCTCATCCAGGGCGCTTCTTTGGAGAATGCCCTGGTTTTTAGCGAGTACGGCCTGGTCAATACGCCCCGCATGCTGCACGAGCCCGTGTACCACAAAGCCCTGGATTTTCTGGGCGACCTGTACCTGGCTGGTAGGCCCTACCAAGGGCAGTTCGTCGCCCACCGGGCCTCGCACCGTTTGCACGTGGAGCTGGCTAGGCTGCTCGAGGCGACACCCAGCCTGTGACGTTTCTGAGCTTTTTCTAAAGCCCAGCCTGATAAAAAAGTGGTTGTAAATGGGGGTTAAGTGTATCATCCTGCTTGGGACGCAGGGTTTGTGCATCACGTTACGAGGATTCTATGGAGCTAAATGTAGGCGTTGTGGGTGTTGGTGTGATGGGGACGTACCACGCTCAGGTATACGCGGGATTGCCGGGGGTTCGGTTGGTGGGGGTGGCCGATCCCGACCCGTTTCGTCAAGCCGCCATCGAGCAGGACTTGGAAGTACCGGCATTTGCCAGCCCGGAAGACCTGCTGGGTAAGGTGCAGGCGGTTTCGATTGCTTCCCCTACCTCGCTTCACTACGAGCAGGCCCGCATGTTTTTGGAGGCCGGGGTGCATGTGCTATTGGAAAAGCCCATGACCCGCACCATGCAAGAGGCGCGGGAGCTGGTACGGCTGGCCGAAAAACGCGGGGTGGTCTTGCAGGTGGGGCACATTGTGCGTTTTTACCGGGCCGTGAACGACCTGATGAGCATGGTCAAAACCCCCTGGGTGCTCGAGGCCCGTCGCATAGGCAACAACCGTCGGATACGCGACATTGGGGTGGTACTCGACCTGATGATTCACGACCTGGACCTGGTTCTCCTGCTGCTGCGGGAGAAGCCTTTGCGCTACAGCGTGGTGGGCCGGCAGGTGGAGGGGCTGGATGAGTACGCCCAGGCCGTGGTGGACTTCCCCTCGGGGGCCCGGGCGCTGTTTACCGCGAGTCGAATCTCGCCCCAGGCCGAGCGCTCACTCACCATCACCCAGCCCGGCGAGGTGCTGCGGCTGGATTTCAACAGCGAGTACACCGAACTCTCGCTGCACCGCTCGCCGCCTGTGCAACCCGACCCCGACCGCGTCGAGCCCAACGGGCGCACCCAGGTTCAGACCGAGCGCATCGCCATTCACAACGACAACCCCCTGCGGCGCCAGCTCAAGCATTTTGTAGACCGGATTCAGAAAGGGGAGCCTACGCTGGTGACCCTCGAGGACGACCTGCAGGCCCTCGAGCTGGCCCTGGAGCTCTCGAGTGCCCTCCAGCCGGTAATGGCCAAGTGAAGGGTAATAGCAGCGGTTCCCAGCAATAATCTATACAAGGCAGCCTGCGTTGGCCTGTTGGCGTGTCGCTTATTCCTGGGAACGAAAGATGTCTTGTAGGACACCTAACAACCGTCATCCGAGGGGGCTTTACCCCTTAGTATTAAGCCGTGGACATTTACGAAATCCTCAAGTTTCTGCCACACCGCTACCCTTTTTTGCTGATTGACCGGGTACTGGAGGCCGACGAAAAGCGTTTTCGGGCCTTGAAGAACGTATCGTTCAACGAGCCGCACTTTCAGGGCCACTTCCCCAGCTACCCCATCATGCCAGGGGTGTTGTTGATCGAGGCCATGGCCCAGGGTTCGGTGGCGGTGGTGACCAAACAGCCGGAATTCAAGCCGGGCGGGCTGGTGTTTCTGGTGGGGGTGGAGGAAGCCCGCTTCAAGAAGCCGGTGGTTCCGGGCGATACCCTGATTCTGGAAGGGGAACTGCTGGCCTACCGGCGGGGTTTGGGGAAGGTAAAGGTCGAAGCCAGGGTAGAGGGCGAGTTGCGGGCCGAGGCCACCCTGACCTTTGTGCTGCGCTCCGATACGGGAGGCGCTGCCTCGTGAGCCGGGTTGCCATACACCCTACTGCGGTGGTTTCCCCCAAAGCCCATCTGGCCCCGGACGTGAAGATTGGCCCCTATGCGGTGGTGGAAGGCCCCTGTGAGATAGGGCCTGGGGTGGAGCTGGGGCCCCATGTGGTCATTCACCCGTATGTGCGGCTTCTGGCCGGGGTCAAGGTGGGGCCCCACTCGGTGCTGGGGGGCATCCCGCAGGATTTGAGTTTCAAAGGGCAGGAGACCTGGCTCGAGGTCGGGGAAAACACCGTCTTGCGCGAGGGGGTGATCCTGCACCGCTCCACCAAAGAAGAAGCGCCCACCCGGATCGGCGCGGGCTGCTACCTGATGGGCCATGTGCACGTGGGCCACGATGCCCAGGTGGGCAACGGTGTGATTCTGACCCAGAGCGTGGCGGTGGCCGGGCACGTGGAGATTGGCGATTATGTGGTGGTGGGGGGGCTGGCCGGTATCCATCAGTTTGTGCGGATTGGTACCCGGGCCATGGTAGGGGCCCTCTCCAAGCCCACCCGCGATATCCTGCCCTTTACCCTGGCCGACGGCAGTCCGGCCCGGCACTACCGTCTCAACACGGTGGGGCTGCGCCGGGCCGGCATCCACGGCGAGCGCTACCGGGCCCTCGAGCAGGCCTTCCGGGCGCTGCGCGAGGGCCGCCCCCTCGAGGGCCTGCCCGATACCGAGGAGGTACAGATGCTCAAAGCCTTCCTGGCGGGGCCTTCCAGGCGCCGTCTCTCGGGCTTCGTGCGGGGCGAGCCGGATTTTGAGGTCTGAAGTCGAACCCAAGATGCTGGACGAAATTCTGCTATTGACCAACGGCCCCGGCGAGCTTTCGACCTGGGTGCCGCCTGTGTTGACGCGCCTGCGGCAGCGGGTGCCCGGGGCCCGCATCGAGCTGTTCCTGATCCGCGACCAGTTTGCCGCCGGAACCGAGCAGACCAAGGCCGAAGCACTGCAACTGGACGCCCTCTCGGGCCGCTCCGTGCTTTTCCGCAGGCTCTTGGAGCGCAAGACGGGCCGCCGTGGGCTGGTGCTGTTGCTGGGGGGGGCGCCCCGCGACGCGGTGCTGCTGGGCCGGGCCACGGGCTACCCGGCTTTTTCCTACACCTTCGATGCCAAGGCCCATCACCCCGGCTTGCGGGCGGTGCTGGTGGATTCCGAGCGCACCCGGGCGGCCATGCAGGCTCGCGGGGTGAACCCGGCCCGCATCGAGGTAGTGGGCAATCTGGTGGTGGATGCCCTCCAAGAGGCGTCGATAGTGCCTGCCCCCGCCGCCGAGGTGCTGCTGCTGGCCGGTAGCCGCCCTTTTGCGGCCCGCTACCTGCTGGGGTTTTTGCTGGCGGTGGCCGAGCAGATGGCTAAAGCCCGGCCCGATCTGCGGTTTGCCTGGATCAAGAGCCGCTTGCTGCCGGAGGCGGTGGTGGCCGAGGCGCTGGAAGCAGAGTTGGTGAAAGATCTGGGCGGGGTGGGGGCTCGCTGGGTGGGCGATCGCCTGCAGACCGCTGGGGGCCTCGAGGTTCTGGTGCTGGATGAGCCCCAACGCTATGCGGCCATGCGCCGCGCGCAGTTGGCGATTACCATTCCCGGAACCAACACCCTCGAGCTGGCCCTGGCCGGCCTGCCCTCGCTGGTGCTCTTGCCCTTGCACAAGCCGGAGATGCTACCGCTGGAGGGCTTCTGGCACTGGCTTTTGAGCGGGCCGGGCCTCCGCAGCCTCAAGCAGCGCTTCGTCTGGCGGCTGGTGGCGGGCATGCCCCACCTGGCCCTGCCCAACCTGTGGCTAAACGAGCGGGTTTTCCCCGAGTTGCGCGGGGTTTTTAGCCCGGCTGAGGTGGCCTCTGCGGGCCTCGAGCTGCTCGAGCCCCAGCGGGCCCAGGAAGTCCGGGCCCGGCTAAAGCGCCTGGACGCCCGGCCTGGAGCCGATAAGCTGGTGGAGTATGTGCTGGCTCGCTGCTGATATCCGGCGACGGCTTAGAAATTCCGGCAGTGGTGAAACTTTTCTTCCATGAACCTTCTCCAGCTACTACGTCCCTTTTTGCCGCAAATTCTGCTGGCGGCCGGGCTGGCTTTGCTGCCGGCGGCGGCCCAGGCCTGGTTGCCGCCCCTGGTGGTCAAGCCGCTGTTTGATCAGGTGCTGTCGGGGCAGTGGGGGCGGCTCGGGGAGGTGCTCTTGGTGGGAGCAGGCTTGCTGGCGGTGCTGGTGGTGAGTGGGTATGTGCTCGAGGCCTTCATAGGCTACCTTTCCCTCAAAATTCCGGCAGTCTGGCGGGAGCGGGTGTTTGAGCGATTGCTGCAAGCCGACCTGATGGCCCTTCCGGCCTCTGCTGGCGGGCTGACTGGGCGACTGGTGGCCGATCTGAAGGAGCTCGAGGGCTTTTTGTTCTACAGCCTGGGGGGACTTCTGGTACAGGGGATCTTGCTACTGGCTCTGCTAGCCCAGCTCTTGCTGCACTACGCCCAGCTCACCCTGTACCTGCTGCTGGTACTGCCGCTCATGGCCTTGCTGCTGGGCTGGATTGGGGCCTGGGTGACCCGCTACAGCCGGCGAACCCAGGCCGCTATGGAGCGCCTGGCTGCCCGCATGGCCGAGGGGTTCGGGCGTCTGGAACTGATCCGGGCCCTGGACTTGCAGGCCTTTGCTCAGGCGCGCTTCCGGCGCAGCAACCAGCAGCAGTACCGGCTGGGGCGCACCCGCGCCCTGATCGCGGCCCTCAACCTGCCCCTGGGGCAGCTCGCTACCACGCTGCTGCTGGGCCTGCTGCTGGCCCTGGGGGTGGGGGCGGTGCAGCGGGGGCAGATGACCCCCGGCGATCTGACCGCGTTCCTCACCCTGCTGGGGCTGGCGGTAACCCCTTTGCAGCTCCTGAGCCGCATCGGCACCGGGTTCGCCCAGGCCGAGGGGGCTGCGGCCCGCCTGGTGGAGCTGCTCGAGCTGCCCCCGGCCCCAGCCATGGGGCAGCTCCGACCCCAGACCCTGGCGGGGGGCCTCGAGCTGCGAAACCTGAGCTTTGCCTACCCCGGCAGCCCAGCCACCCTGCAAAACCTCAACCTGCGCATTGCCCCGGGCTCCTTCACAGCCATTGTGGGCCCTTCGGGGGCGGGCAAGAGCACCCTGCTGCGCTTGCTGCTGGGCCTGTACCGTCCCAGTGCGGGCCAGGTCTTGCTGGATGGCCTCGAGCTACACAGCTACGAGGCGGGGTGGTTGCGGGCCCGCATGGCCTGGGTTCCGCAGGAGCCCCTGCTGTTCGCCGGAACTGTACAGGAGAACCTGGCCGCGCTGGCCCCCGGCGCCCGTCCGGAAGCCATGCAGCAAGCCCTGGATACCGTGGGCCTGGGCCGGGAAATTGGCCTGCAAACCCTGCTCGAGGACGACGGGGGCGGGCTTTCGGTGGGGCAGCGGCAGCGTCTAGCCATTGCGGCGGCCCTGCTGCGGGAGGCCAAAATTCTTTTGCTCGACGAGATTACCAGCGCCCTCGACCGCCACAGCGAGGGGCAGGTGATGGCCGCCCTCGAGGCCGCCCGCCCGGGCCGCACGGTGATCGTGGTGGCGCACCGCCTCTCCACCGTGCAGCACGCCGATCAGATCGTGGTGATGGAAAAGGGCCGGATCGTGCAGGTGGGCAGTCACGCCGAGCTGATGGGTTTGCCCGGCCTCTACGCGGACTTTTGGAAAAGTTGACGATTGAAAGGATGGACGCCATGCAGGAATACCTGAAAAAAGCTCGAGGGGGCCGGGTGGTGCAGACCCCCTTTCTGGAGGCCCTTGCGCTGGAGGAACTCCGCCGGCAGGCCCAGCAGGAGGGGCTTCGCCTCGAGACCTTCGGGGGGTTGCCCATGGCCTCGAGGCAGGTGGCGGTGCTTTTCCCGGAACACATCCCTGCGGTATCCGACCCCACCACGGTGGTCTTCCTGGCCTTCGAGGGCGACCTCGAGGCCCTGGAAGACAGGCTGCGCGCGCTGCTAGAGCCGGGGCTGCTGGGGGATCTCGAGGAGACCCAGGAAGGCTTCCTGCTAGCCACCCTTCCCAAAGGCCTCAAAACCCTGCAAGAAGCCGGCCTCCAGGCCAGAGAAGCTGCGCCCGAGCAATTGCCCAAAACCCGCGAGCGCACCCGTAGCGTGGTGGTGCCCAGCCTGCGGGTGGACGTGGTGGGGGCCAAGGGCTTTGGGGTCTCGCGCACCTACTTTGCCCAGGGGGTCAAGGCCGGCAAGGTCAAACTCCGGGGCAAGACCGCCTCGGCCAAGGACGAGGTAACCGAGGGCGACCACCTGCTGGCCGAAGGGCTGGGCAGCCTGGTGGTCAAAAAGGTGCTGGGCCAGACCAAGCGCGGCAATGTGAAGCTGGAGCTCGAGGTGCACCGATAGCTACACCAGCTTTTCTTTCAGCCAGGCCGCGATATCGTCGGAGATCTGCTGGGCCAGCGGATCCAGGAGCATATCGTGCTGGCTCTGGTAGACCCGGTATTCCTTGTGGGGGCCCCCAATTAGAGCGAAATAGCGGCGCACCGCGGCTTCCGGTACGGTGTCGTCGTGGGCGGCCTCGAGCACTAAAGCCGGGGCCCAGACCCTGGGCAAAAGCTCAGGCACCCGTTGCTGGAGCGCAATTAACTGGGTCAGGGCCACGGTTGGAAAGTTGGGGTAGTTGGGGCTCCGCGCCCGCCGCCGGGCCTCTTCGGCGGGGTCGGTGCTGTGGGCCCAGGGTTTGACGTGGTGCAGCAGCGGGGCCAGGTAGGCCAGGCGGTTCTTGAAGCCCAGCGCCGGGGCTAGGGCCACCAGGGCGGCGGTCTTGTGCTCGGCGGCCAGCCAGCCGGCCAGCAGCCCCCCCATCGAGAGGCCCACCACCGCCCTGGGCTCGGGGAGCGCCCGATAGGCCTCGCGGGCGGTCTGGAGCCAGTCCAGCCAGCGCACACCGCGCAGATCCTCGGGCCGGGTGCCGTGGCCGGGCAGGGTGGGCTGGGCCACGGTAAACCCAGCCTTGCGCAGGGTTTCGGGGAGCGGCCCCATGGTCAGGGTGGGGTGGGAGGTAAAGCCGTGCAAAACCAGAACGTTCGACATGGGCCGGCCCTAGCTTACCGCAGTGCGGCTTACTCCACCACCAGCACCCGAAAATCGTTGAGGTTGTGGGCGGTCTCGCCGGTGATGAGCAACCCCCCCAGGGCCTGGAAGAACCCGTGCGCGTTGTTGTCGTGCAGCAGGGCCTTGAGGTCGAGGCCCAGCCGCTGGGCCTGGCTCCAGGTATCGGGCTCCAGGATGGCGCCCGCCGCGGAGGTGTTGCCGTCGATGCCGTCGGAGTCGGCGGCCAGGGCCCAGACCCCATCCTGGCCCAGGTAAAAGCCCAGCCAGCCCAGAAACTCCTGGTTGCGCCCCCCCTGGCCCGACCCGCGCACCGTGACGCTGGCCTCGCCGCCGGAGAGCAGCACCACCGGGGGGCGGAAGGGTTGCCCGTGGGCGCGGATGCTCTGCACCAGGTTGGCGTGAAAGCGGGCCAGCTCGCGGGCCTCGCCCTGGAAGCGGTCGGAGAGGATGACCGCCGGGTAGCCCTGGGCCTGCCAGAGGCGCTGGGCGGCCTCGAGCAGAATCTGGTTGCTGCCAATCAGCCGGTTTTCCACCCGCTGGAAGAGGGCCTCGCCCGGCTTGGGCGACTCGGGCAGGGCACCCTTTGCGCCTTGCTCCAGGTGGGAGCGCACCTCGAGGAAGTCCAGGCCGTACTTGTCGAGCACCGCCAGGGCCTGGGCGAAGGTGGTCTCGTCGGGTACGGTGGGGCCCGAGGCGATCACCGAGAGGTCGTCGCCCGGAACATCCGATAGGTACAGGGCCTGGATGCGGGCGGGGGTGGCCGCGGCCAGCCGCCCCCCCTTGATGGCGGAGAGGTGCTTTCGCACCGCATTAATCTCCTGAATATCGGCCCCCGAGCGCAAAAGGGCCTGGGTCAGGGCTTGTTTGGTGGGGAGGTCAATTCCCCAGGGTGCACACAACAGCGCGCTGCCGCCCCCGGAGACCAGAACCAGCAGAAGATCGCTGGCTTGCAAACGCGAGACGGCCTGGAGAATGATTTGCGCGGCCCGCACGCTCTGCTCATCGGGCACGGGGTGGCGGGCCGGTATGATCTGACCCCGTTCCGCTTGCGGCCAGTCCCGGCCCGGCTCGGCTTTGGGCACCGCTATAAAGGGAGCCTGGGGAAACCGCTCCTGGGCGGCGGCCAGCATGCTCATGGCCGCTTTCCCCACCGAAACGATGAGCGCCGGGGTCTCCTGGGGGAGGTGCTGGGCGGTGAGGTGGGCGGGGTGGGTTTGCTCCAGGGCCTGCCGAAAGCTGGCGATGAGCAGCTCGCGCATAAAGGGCATTTTATCTGTACAGGCTTGCTTTAGCGGCCCGGAAGGACAGGGCTTTGGGCGTAGGCCCGGTCCAGCAGCTCGAGGGTGTGCAGCACCGGAATCTCCCGGCCCAGCTTGCGCAGGTGGCTTTGGATCTGGGTGAAGCAGCCGATGTTGCCGGTGACCACCAGCTCGGCCCCGGTAGCCAGGATGTTGCGGGCTTTGCGCTCGCCCAGGGCGGCGGCGATGTTGGGCTGCTCGAGGTTGTAGGTACCCGCCGAGCCACAGCAAAGCTCGCCTTCGGGAATTTCCACAAGCTCGAGGCCTGGAATGCTTTTGAGCAGTTGGCGCGGTTCGGCCCGCACCTGCTGGGCGTGGGCCAGGTGGCAGGCGTCGTGGTAGGCCACCTTGAGGGGCCGCTCCAGCGGGGGCACGGCTTTCAGGCCCAGCTCGACCAGGAAAACCGAGACATCCTTGACTTTAGCGGCCATCTGACGGGCCTGGGCCTGCTCGGGTTCCCCGTGGAAGAGCAGGGGGTACTCCTTGAGGCCCGAGCCACAGCCGGCGGCATTGGTGAGGATGGCGTCGTACTCACCGGCAAAGGCGCTGAGGTTGGTGCGGGCAAAGCGCAGGGCCCGCGCACGCTCGCCGGTGTGCATGGCCAGTGCGCCGCAGCAGCCCTGGCCTTTGGGGATGACCACCTCCACGCCGTTGCGGGCCAGCACCCGCAGGGTGGCGTGGTTGAAGTTGGGCTGGAGCACCTGCTGGGCGCAGCCGGCCAGAAAGGCCACTCGAGCCCGCCGTTCGCCCTCGGCCGGAACCACCTCGGGCAGGGGCTGGTGTTTGGGCAGTTGGCCGGGGAGTAGCTCGAGCGGGGCTTGCAGCAGGGGGGGCAGCAGCGGCTTGATCGGCTTGCCCAGCCGGCCCAGGGCGGTCACAGCGCGGAAGCGCGAGGGATAGGGGAGGGTCTCCTGAAGGCCGATGCGGAAGAGCTTTTGAAAAGGGGTACGCTTGCGCTGGGGTTCGCTCCAGCCCCGGTAGGTGGCGATAAGCTCGCCATAGGGCACGCCGCTGGGGCAGGCTGTAACGCAGCCCTGACAGCCCAGGCATTTGTCCAGGTAGGGCTGGGCTTCCTCCAGCTGCAGGCTGCCTTCCAGTACCTCCTTCATCAGAAAAATGCGTCCCCTGGGGGAGTCCATCTCCTCACCCAGCACCTGGTAGGTGGGACAGGCCGGCAGGCAGAAGCCACAGTGCACGCAGGCCTCGATGGCGTGGGCCATAATTTCGCCCTGGGGGCCGAGCTTTTCGACGTCAATGTTGTGCTGCATAGGGTTTCCTGGGGTTACTGGGGTAGAGCAGGGCTGAACCGGCCTTGAGGGTCGAGGGCGGCGGCCACCCGCTGACCAAAGACCTGTTCCAAGTCTATTCCAATCTGGGGGCGAGCGGTGTGGCCCTTCAGAACCAGTCCAGCCAGGCCCTGAGCCTTCAGCAGGGCCTCCAGGCGGGCCAGTTCGTGGTTCCAGGCCAGGTATAGCAGGTTGCCCGCGCTCATGTACCGGCGGGGGGCGCTGCTTAGAGCCTGTTCCAGGGCGGGGATCTGCCGGGCGGTGAGGGCTACTTTAACCAGATAACCCGCGCCCAGCTCGAGCCGGTTCAGGTCGCGCCAGTACCGGGCTTCGGCCTCGCCTTGCAGGAGATCGCCGGGCCTGCCCACAAAAGCTGTGAGCCGCTCCAGCCGGGCCGGAAGGGCTTCGGGCAGGCCCCCCAGGCGCAGGGTTAGGGTAGCGGGGGGCTCGAGGTCGAGGGCATAAAGCTCGATGGGCGAGCCCGCCAGCCGGTAGAGGGCCTCGAGGGCCTCTTCCAGCTTGGGGAAGGCCACCCGCAGGGTGGCGGTGGCTTTGGGGTAGGGGAACACCTTGAAGGCCAGCTCGGTCAGGAGGCCCAGCCGCCCCAGGCTGCCCACCATCAGCTTGGGCAGGTCGAAGCCGGCGGCGTTTTTGACCACCTTGCCACCCGCTCGCACCAGCTGGCCCGTGCCATCCACGAACTGCACCCCCAGGATGAAGTCGCGCACCCCCCCATAGCGCTGCCGCATGGGGCCGGAAAGCCCGGCGGCCACCGTGCCCCCCAGGGTGGCCCCCTGTTCCGCCAGGGGCGGGTCGAAGGGCAGGTACTGCCCGTGCTGGGCCAGGAGTCGCTCCACCTCGGCCAGGGGGGTTGCGGCCCGGGCTACCAGCACGTACTCGCCGGGGTCGTACTCGAGCACCCCCGAGAGGCCGCGCATCTCCAGAACGGTCTGGCCTTCCGCGGGTGTGGAAAGAGCCGGTTTGCTGCCGCCGCCTCTGGCCCGCACCCGGCTGTGGGCCCGGACGGCCTCTTGAACCTCGGTGGGGCTGGTGGGGTAGAGCACGGTCATGGCAGCCTACTCCCTCGAGATAATCCCGGCCCGCTCCAGGGGGTGGGGCCCGGCCTGGTGCAGCGCAGGGGCTTCGCCGCCGGGGAACATCTTGCCGCGGTTGGAAAGCTCGAGGGGATCGAGGGCCAATCGGATGCGCCGCATGGCGGCCAGGTCGGCCTCGGAGAACATCTCGGGCATGTAGGCTTTTTTCTCCATGCCCACCCCGTGCTCGCCGGTGATGGAGCCGCCCAGGGCCACGCACAGGCGCAGGATCTCCCCCGCCAGCTCCTCGGCCCGCTCGAACTCCCCGGCCTCCCGCCCGTTGTAAAGAATCAGGGGGTGCAGGTTGCCATCCCCGGCGTGGAAGACGTTGGCGACCCGCAGGCCATACCGCGCGGAGAGCCGCTCGATCTCGGCCAGGGCCTGGCCCAGCCGGGAGCGGGGAACCACCCCGTCCTGCACGATGTAGTCGGGCGAGAGCCGCCCCACCGCCGAGAAGGCGGCCTTGCGCCCTTTCCAGATTTTCAGGCGCTCCTCGGCGCTCTGGGCCACCCGCACCTCGTAGGCCCCCGAGCGCCGGATGACTTCGTCCAGGTAGCGGGCCTCGGCCTCCACCTGGGGGGTTTCGCCCTCGAGCTCCACGATCAACAGGGCCCGGGCCTCCCTTGGATAACCGGCTTTGACCGCGGCCTCAGCGGCTTCAATCGCCAGCGAGTCCATAATCTCCATCGCGCCGGGCAAAAGCCCGGAGGCCACCACCGCGGCCACCGCGTCGCCGGCTTTCTCCAGCGAGTCATAGGCGGCCAGCACGGTGTGATAGATCTCGGGTTTGGGCAAAAGGCGCAGGATGATCTCGGTGGCGATGCCCAGCAGCCCCTCGCTACCCACGAACAAGCCCAGCCAGTCGGGGCCGGTGTTTTCCAGGCTCTCGCTGCCCAGCACCACGGTCTCGCCGTCGGGCAGCACCACCTTGGCCGCCAGCACGTGGTTGGAGGTCATGCCGTACTTGAGGCAGTGGGCCCCGCCCGAGTTAAAGGCCAGGTTCCCCCCGATGGTCGAGACCGGCTGGGAGGAGGGGTCGGGGGCGTAGTAAAGGCCATAGGGGGCGGCAGCGTTCGAGACCTGGAGGTTGATAAAGCCCGGCTCTACCACCGCGATGCGTTCCTGTGGATCCAGCCGCAGCAGTTTGTTCATCCTGTTGAGGCCAATCAAAAGCCCCCCATCAATCGGTAGCGAGCCCCCCGAAAGGCTGGTGCCGGAGCCCCGGGCCACATAGGGTATCCGGTGCCTGGCACACCAGCGCACCGCGGCCACCACCTCCTCGTGGCTTTCGGGCAGTACCACCGCCAGGGGCCGGGCCCGGAAGGCCGTGAGGGCATCGGACTCGTAAGGGGTCAGTTCGCCGGGTTTGTGCAGCAGGCGACCGGATGGGAAGAGCTGGGCTAGCTCGTGTAGAGCAGGGCTCATGGAGTGCTCCAGCGGTCGGCCCTGGCCTTTGCATGCCCGGAAGATTTGCAGATGCTTCTAGCTCTAGACTGCATGCAGGCCTCCATGTGCTTTGAAACTAGCTGTACTTTGATGTTTTGTCAATATATAAAAATATTTTTTATGTATAAAAAATGGAACGGGAAAATGCGCCCAGCGGTAGCCCGCCAGTAAAAATTGCCGAATTGCGTACTCCACGGGAATGCCCGGGTCTTTATTTACCATTTGATAAAAGTTTTTTATAAGCTGTAAAAAAAACACTTCCTTACGATTGGACAAATAAAAATCTGCTGTAATGTAAGGCTGATGACAAAGAATAGCCGCCAAATGCCGAATGCCTGGGACGCTGAAGCCGGGTCTTGTCGGCGATTGGTCCAGAGGAGGCCCCCATGGTTGAAGACCGCGAACTGATTGCCGCCCGTGCCGGGCTATCTGCCGAAGAGCAGATCAGGCTAGAAGACCTCGAGAACCAGGAGTGGCGCGAGAGCCTCGAGTACGTTCTGCGCACTGCCGGGCGCGACCGGGTGGCGCAGCTCATGGAGATGCTCGAGAACTATGCCTACCGCAACGGGGTGGTCATCCACGACAAGGTCAACACCCCCTACGTGAACACCATCTCGGTGGAGCACCAGCCCCCCTATCCGGGCGACCTCGAGCTCGAGCAGCGCATCGCCAACATCCTGCGCTGGAACACCATCGCCATCGTGCAGCAGGCCAACAAAAAATCCGACGGTATCGGCGGGCATATCGCCACCTACGCCAGCATTGCCGAGCTGATGGAGATGGGCTTCAACCACTTTTTCCGCGGGCACGATGACCCCGACCGCGATCTGGTCTTCTACCAGGGGCATATGTCGCCGGGCATCTATGCCCGCAGCTACCTGGAGGGCCGCCTGACCGAGGACGACCTGGGCAAGTTCCGCCGTGAGCTTTTGGGCGGGCCGGGCCGGGGCCTTTCCAGCTACCCCCACCCCTGGCTGATGCCCGACTACTGGGAGTTCCCCACCGTCAGCATGGGCCTGGGGCCCATACAGGCCATCTACCAGGCCCGCTTCATGCGCTACCTGGAAGACCGGGGCCTCAAGCCAAAAACCAACGCCAAGGTCTGGGCTTTTCTGGGCGATGGCGAGCAGGACGAGGTCGAAACCCTGGGGGCTTTGCGGGTGGCTGCGAGCGAGGAACTCGACAACCTGATCTTCGTGATCAACGCCAACCTGCAGCGCCTCGACGGGCCGGTGCGGGGCAACTCCAAGGTGATCCAGGAGCTCGAGAGCGTCTACCGGGGCAACGGCTGGAACGTGATCAAGGTGGTCTGGGGCAGTGCCTGGGACGAGCTATTCGCCAAAGATACCGAAGGTTTGCTGCTCGAGCGCATGGAGCAGCTCGTGGACGGCGAGAGCCAGCGCTACGCGGCCTACGGTGGTAAGGAGCTGCGCGAGAAGTTCTTCAACACCCCCGCCCTCAAAAAACTGATCGAGGGCCTGAGCGACGAAGACCTCGACCGCCTGACCCTTTCGCGCGGGGGCCACGACAACCGCAAGATCTACGCCGCCTATAAAGCCGCTGTGGAGCACCGCGGCTCGCCCACCGTCATCATCGCCCGCACCGTCAAGGGCTACTGCCTGGGCCCCACCGCCCAGGCCAAGAACGTGGCCCACCAGGTCAAGAAGCTCACCCTGGAAGACCTGCGGGAGGCGCGGGATCACCTGGGTATTCCCATCCCCGACGAAGAGCTGGAGAAAACCCCCTTTTACCACCCCGGCAAAGACTCGCCGGAGGTCAGGTATATGCTCGAGCGCCGTAAAGCCCTGGGCGGCCTGATTCCCGAGCGGCGGGTGCGCGAATACCGGCTCAAAACTCCCGACCTGGCCTTCTTCGAGGAGTTCCTGGCGGGCTCCGGTGGGCGCGAAATCTCCACCACCATGGCCTTCGTGCGGATGCTGACCAAGCTGGTGCGCCACCCCGAGGTGGGCAAATACATCGTGCCCATCGTGCCCGACGAGGCCCGCACCTTTGGCATGGAGGGCGTGATCAGCACAGTAGGCATCTACTCGCCCAAAGGTCAGCTCTACACCCCGGTGGACGCCGGCACCGTGACCGTCTACCGCGAGTCCGAGACCGGCCAGCTGCTGCAAGAGGGTATCAACGAGGCCGGGGCCATGAGCAGCTTCATCGCCGCGGGAACTGCCTATGCCCACTACGGCATTCCCACCATCCCCTTCTACATCTACTACTCGATGTTTGGCCTCCAGCGGGTGGGTGATCTGGTCTGGGCTGCCGGCGACCAGCGCACCAAGGGCTTTTTGCTGGGGGCTACGGCGGGTCGCACCACCCTGAACGGCGAAGGTTTGCAGCACGAAGACGGCCACTCTCACGTGCTGGCCCTGCCGGTGCCCAACATGCCGGCCTACGATCCGGCCTTCGCCTATGAGCTGGCGGTCATCCTGCAGGATGGGATGAAGCGCATGTACCAGGACGGTGAGGACATCTTCTACTACATCACCCTGATGAACGAGAACTATGTCCAGCCGGCCATGCCCGAACCGCGTGAGGAAACCCGCCAGGGCATCCTGAAGGGCCTGTATTTGTTCAAGAAAAGTGAGCTTAAGAAGCCCAAGGCCAGGGTGCAGCTCCTGGGCAGCGGCACCATCCTGAATGAGGTGATCAAAGCAGCGGAGATGCTCGAGCGCGACTACGGCATCGCGGCCGATGTCTGGAGTGCTACCAGCTACAAGGCCCTCTACTATGACGCCATCGAAGCGGCCCGCCACAACCGCCTGAACCCCGGTAGCAAAGCCAGGCTGCCCTATGTGGCCCAGTGCCTGAACCCCACCGAAGGCCCCATTGTGGCAGCCTCCGATTACATGAAGGTTCTGCCCGCAATGGTCTCAGGCTTCCTAAACCGGCCCATCCACAGCCTGGGCACCGACGGCTTCGGACGCTCCGAGACCCGCGAAGCCCTGCGCGATTTCTTCGAAGTGGACGCCAAGCACGTACTGATAACAGCTCTTTCGGCGTTGCGCAGCGAGGGTAAGGTCAGCGCCAGTACCTTTACCGAAGCCATCAAGAAGCTCGGCATTGACCCCAAGCGGGAGCATCCGCACAAACGCTAAAAGTTTAGGTTGCTGGCGCGATATACGGGAGCAAACATGGCTGAATTGAAACTACCCGATCTGGGCGATAACGTAACCTCCGCTGTGGTGGTGGGGGTGCTGATCAAAGAAGGCGATACCATTGCGGCAGGCCAGCCGGTGTTGGAGCTCGAGACTGACAAAGCCGTGATGGAAGCCCCTGCTTCCGAGGGCGGCACGGTTTCCAAGGTTTTGGTCAAACCCGGCGACGAGGTTAAGAGCGGACAGGTAATTGCGGTGCTGGGGGATGCCGCCTCCAACGCAGAGAAGCAGGAGGCCAAAAAGGAGCCGGAACGCAAAGAGGAAAAGGCTGCTCCGACCCCAGCGCCTGCCACTGTCCCATCCGCTCCTGCGGCGGCGCCCCGCCCACCGGTTCCGCCGGCACCGGCGGGCCAGCGCAGGCTGATTCCGGCGGCCCCCAGCGTGCGCAGGCTGGCGCGGGAGATGGGCATCAACCTGCTGGAAGTGGTGGGCAGTGGCCCGGCCTACCGCATCTCGGAAAACGACCTCAAGCGTTTTGCGGCGGGGGAAGCTCCGGCGGTTCCAGCGCCACAGCCCCCCAGCGCGCCGGCGCCTGCCCTGCCCGATTTCAGCAAGTTTGGGCCGGTGCGCCGCGAGGCTATGTCGGGGGTTCGCCGGGCCACCGTGCGTAGCATGGCCCAGGCCTGGAGCACCATCCCCATGGTTACCCAGTTCGACAAGGCCGACATCACCGAGATGGAGGCCCTGCGCAAGCGGATGGCCCCCAGGGCCGAGCAACGGGGGGCCAAGGTTACCATGACCGCCATCCTGCTTAAAATTGCCGCGGCGGCGCTCAAGCAGTTCCCCAAGTTCAACGCCTCCATCGACACCGCGGCCAACGAGGTGATTTACAAGGACTACATTCACATTGGCGTGGCGGTGGATACCCCGACGGGCCTGCTGGTGCCGGTGGTGCGCGACGTGGACAAGAAGGGGGTAATTGCCCTGGCTAAAGAGCTGGGCGAGATTGCCGCCAAAGCCCGCGAGCGCAAGCTAACCCCGGAGGAGATGCAAGGGGCTACCTTTACCATCTCCAACCTGGGCGGTATTGGCGGTACTGGCTTTACCCCCATTGTCAACTGGCCCGAGGTGGCTATTATGGGCGTATCGCGCAGCAGCATGGAGCCGGTGTGGAACGCTGAGAAAGGCACTTTTGAGCCGCGCAACATCATGCCCTTCTCGCTCTCCTACGACCACCGCCTGATTGACGGGGCCGACGCGGCCCGTTTCTGCCGCTTTGTGGCCGAGCTGCTGGAGGATCCCTTCTTGCTGGGGTTTGAAGGGTAAACCGATTGGCAAAGTTGCAGCCCCCAGGCGTATACCTGGGGGCTTGGGTTTGGGTAGAGCAGGTTAGATCTGGATGCTATCCAGCCGTATGACCTGATGCTGCAGGGCAATCTCCAGTTGGTACTCCCCCCCTTGGGGCACCTCGAGCCGGAACGAGCCGGTCACGCCTATGGGCGTGCTCAGTTGGGTCTGCTCGTTGTACAAAGAGGTGGTGCCCTGGATGGAGCCGAGCTGGCTGGGGTCGGCCACGATGTAGCCTTGCAGGTAGGCTTTGTGGGCATCCGGTTTGAGGCTCAGGTCGGGGTAGAAGTCGCCGGCCTTGTAGAGCTGCGACCAGGCCCCGGTGAAGTTCTGCTGCCGTAGCACCAGCGAGATCCTGCGGGAGTCCATGACCAGGATGGCCTGGAGCTGGGGTTTCTTGGACTCGGCGATCATGGTTGCTCCTTAGTTCCCCGATACCGCCCAGGTGATGGCGGCCTCGAAAAAGTTCCAGCCGTTCCGGGTGAGTTTGCCACCCTGGTTGGTAGCCAGGAAGAATCCCACCCGACGGGCGGGTGCGGTGAGACCCACCATTTGTGCCCCTGTGTCGTAGCCAAAAATGGTGGCCTGGCTGCTGCCGGGTAACAAGGTAATGATGTTTGCGCTCGAGCCAGGGCGTCCCCAGGTCACCACATCGCTCGAGGTGTATATCCCATAGTTGCCCGCAGGCATACCCGCACCCATTGGGTGAATGGTGCTGGTCACGGTGGCCTGGGTTTGGCCGCTGCTGCTTCCAAACTGGTCGGTGGTAGTGCCGGTCATGCCCATATCGTCGAAGATGTCGGGCCGCCAGACCACCACCGGCACGCCCACGTTGCGGAATACCGTGGCGCCCAGGCGGGTAGCAGTTGCCGAGACCACCACCAGGTGTCTGCCATTGGCATCGGTTGCAGTGGCGCTCGAGTCGCTGCGGGTCGTGACCGCATAGCCCAGCTGGGTCAAGCGGTTTACCAGGGCATTGTCGCTGCTGCCAATCTTGCTTCCACCAAACACAAACAGGGCGTTTTTGCGCTGGAAATCTGGCAACCGCTGTAGCTTGGCAGCGATGTTGGCGACCTTGTAGCTGCCGTCGGCATCCGGTACGGCCGATTGCAGCAAGTAACTCTCGAGGTTGCCCCAGTTGGCCGATGCCGTATCGGACATGGCGAGTGCCAGCACACCGGCGATCTGGGGTGCAGCAAAGGAGGTGCCGGTAAAGCTCCCTACCCGGCTGTCTGGATACGCGCTGAACATGGCTTCACCGGGAGAGAGAATTTCCAGGCTGGTTCCAAAGGAAGTGAACGATGACAGATTCAATGTGGGGCTCACGCTGCCCACGCTGATGATGTATTTATTACCTGGAGCCCAGCCCGCCGGATAGTGTACGGTTTGATCGCCGGTATTTCCCGAGGAGGCCACTACATAGCTGCCTCGGGCTATCGCATAGTCCACCATATTCTTCAAGGAGCTTGCGTTGTCGGTCGTGCCCAGCGAGAGGTTGATGATGTGAGCACCTGATTCACTTGCATGCCGGATGGCGCTGATAAGGTTGGAGGTCGTGCCAGAGCCATCGGGCGAGAGGGCGCGGATGGGCAGGATGGTGGCCCTGGGGGCCACCTGCAGCACTAAACCTGCCACCGCAGTTCCGTGGCCATACATGTTTCCACTCACTTCTTGGGGGTTACCGTCACCATCTACAAAGTCTTTCCACTCGCTGCTGTGGGCCAATCGCCCGGCGAACATGGGGTGGTTGAGGTCAATGCCGGTATCAATCACCGCCACCTTGATGCCCTGGCCAAAGTTGCGCGCAACCGCCTGACCCTGAGGCACTTTTGTAATCATGAACTCTAAACGATTGTCGTTTGGCAGCACGGGGATCGAACTGGTACCGCCAGCCCAGCTATTCCAACCCCCCGCCCAGCTATTCCATCCACCTGCCCAAGAGTTCCAGCCCCCGGCCCAGGAGCTGAAGCCTTGAGTGGAAAGCTCGGGAGCGCGGGTGAGAGAATCGGCCTCTAAGACAAGGTTTTGCAGCGAGACCCCGCTCCCTTGCAGGGCGGTGGCGGCCTGGGTGCTCAGCTTCAGGATGGCCTTGTCCTCGAGCCAGGCAATCACCTCGCCGCCGTACCGCTGGGCCAGGCTTTCCGGGCTATCGCTGGCGCGAATGGGCACCGTGAGCAGGTAGCCCTGGTCGCTGGAGGGGAGGGTGGTAGGCCGGCTCACGCCCCCGCAGGCGGCCAGCAATGTCAACCCCAGCAGGGTTAGGGCTCGGTAGAGCCAGATATTAATGGAATGGCGTTTTTCAGGCATATGAATCACACCATGAGAGTTCTTGCTGACTCACAGCCTAGAGAAAAACACACAGGTCCAGTGCGAAAAGAACCGTAACCTGCCAGCACACGTAACGCCCTTCCAAGAAGGTGTTTCCTGGAAGCAATTTAGGAAAATGGCGTTAACAGCGTTGCGGCAGAAAAGGGGGTTTTTATTAAGACCTTGATTTGGGAAGCTGTGGACTACGGTTCCTACAGGGTTGCTCCAAATGTTCTACCCAGTTTTTGGGCTGGGAAAGGAGAACAGAGGAGGGTAGGGATAGATTTATGCAGGGGGTGGCTGGATGTACTCGAGCACCCTCTGCACCACCCCGTCGAGGTCGAGGTAGCTGGTGTCCAGGATAATGGCATCCTTGGCCGGGGCGCTCTGGCGTTTGTCGGCCTCGTCGCGCCGGATGATTTCGGCCAGCACCGTGTCGAAAGCGGCGCCCCGCTCGGGGACGCGGCGCTGGGCCCGCACCTCGGGGTTGGCGGTGAGGTAGAACTTGTAGCGGGCCTGGGGAAACACCGTGCTGCCCATGTCGCGCCCGTCCACCACAAAAGGGGGCGGAATCTGGCGCAGCACCTGGTTGACGTACTCCCGGATGGCCGGGCGCACGGCTACCGCCGAGACAATCTGGTCTACCTCGAGGCTGTGCAAGGCCTCGCTCACCTCGTGGCCGTCCAGAAAAACCAGGTTCTGGGTGGGGGTGGGCTGGAGCTCGAGGCGGTGCTTTGCCAGGCGCGTCTCTATCTCCTCGGCAGAAACGTTCTCGAGCAAGCACATCAGGGCCACCGCCCGGTACAACAGGCCGCTGGAGATGTAGGGAATGCCCAGGCGCTGGGCCACCAGTTTGGCTACGCTGGTTTTGCCCGAGGCGGAGGGGCCGTCTATGGTGATGATCTCAGTCATGCGGTGGTGGGGTTGCTGGTCTTGTGCGGTGTTCAAGGCCAAAATCCTTACTTGTTACCTGCGAGTCGTTCTAAATCTTCCCAGAAGCTCGGGAAGCTGATGCTGGCCCACTCGGCGTCCTGCACCGTGACCCCTTTGGGCAGGCCGCAGACCGCAAAGGCCATGGCGATGCGATGGTCGTGGAAGGGTTCAACCAGGCCGCCCCCCGCCACGCGGCCGCCGCGAATCCGCAGCCAGTCGGGGCCTACCTCGACCGGCACGCCCAGGTTTTGCAGGTTTTTGGCGATGGCCGCCACCCGGTCGGACTCCTTGACCCGCAGCTCCTCGAGGCCCGGAATATAGGTCTCGCCCTCGGCCCAGGCCGCCGCCGCCGCCAGGATGGGCACCTCGTCCACCATCAGCGGAATCAGCCTGGGGTCTACCGCCACCCCCTTAAGCGCAGACGAACGGGCCCGAATCCAGCCCACCGGCTCGCCGTCCTGCCCCTCGGTCACTTCCCAGCTCAGGTCGGCCCCCATCTCTTTGAGCACCGTGAGCAGCCCGGTGCGGGTGGGGTTGAGGCCCACGCCCTCCAAGGTCACCTCGGAATCGGGGGTGATCAGGGCAGCCACAATAAAAAAGGCCGCGCTGCTAAAGTCGCCGGGTACGGTCAGATCTTTGGCGGCGAAGGGTTCGGCCCGGCGGGTGCGAATCAGGCGTCCTTCCACCTCGATCGGCAGGCCGTAGTGCCTGAAGACCCGCTCGGTGTGGTCGCGGGTGGGGGCCGGCTCCAGCACCTCGGTGTCTTCTTCGGCAAAAAGCCCCGCCAGCAGAAGGGCACTCTTGACCTGGGCGCTGGCTACCGGCAGCTCGTAGTGGATGCCCCGCAGCCCGCCGCCCCGGATAGCTAAGGGGGCCAGCCTGCCGTTCTCGCGGCCTTCGATGCGGGCACCCATCTGCCGCAAGGGGAGGGTCACCCGGCCCATGGGCCGCCGCCGGAGCGAGGCATCGCCAGTGAGCACCGCGAAAATTTCCTGCCCCGACAAAAGCCCCGCCGCCAGCCGCATCAGGGTGCCGGCGTTGCCGCAGTCGAGCACGTCGCCGGGTTCTTTGAGCCGAAGGCCCACACCCTTAATGTGAAAATGCTCGCCCTGCTCGGTAATTTCAGCCCCAAGCTGGCGCATCACCTGGGCGGTGGAGAGGGTGTCACCGGCCTTGAGCGGGTAGTAGAGGGTGCTTTCGCCCTGGGCCAGCGTGCCCAGCATGAGGCCGCGGTGGGTGACCGATTTGTCGCCGGGAACGCGAAGGGTGCCCTTGAGGGAGGGGGTGGGGGAGATGAGCCGTTCCATAAGTCCAACCGGGATTATAGCCTGTACGCGCAACTGGCCCGAGATCTTGGGACGTTGATTTTTTCCGCTGCGAGGAGGGGAGTTGGCGAATAGCGTACTCACTTGGCTGGGTGATTTGCCGTTATAGTGGGGTGTCATGGACGCTGCACACAACGCCCCCGAGCCCCGCTACTGGGAGAAGATTCGAACCGTGGCCGACACCCTGCGCGAGCTCGAGGGCCCCATCATCGTGGTCTCGCACGTAGACCCCGATGGCGATGCCATTGGCTCGTCGCTGGGGCTCTTTCGAGCCCTCAGAGCCCTGGATAAAAATGTGACCTGGATTGCCAACCCCCCACGTTTCCTGCGTTTTTTGGTGCAGGAAGACGAGTACAGCGACCCCATCCAGCACGTGCCGGAGGGGGCCACCCTGGTGGTGCTGGACTCGGCGGAGCCCAGCCGGGTGGCGGGTGCGCCAGTGGAGGGGTTTGTAATTAACATCGACCACCACGGTACCAACCCGCGCTTTGGCTACCTTTCGGTGGTGGATCCCTCCAAGGCTGCCACCGCCCAGATCGTCAAAGACCTGATTGACGCGCTGGGGGTCACCTGGACACCCGAGATTGCCACCCCGGTGCTGACCGGCCTGATCACCGACACCGGCAACTTTCGCTTTGCCAACACCACCCCCGAGGTGCTGCACACCGCCGCCGAGCTGGTGGGGCACGGGGTGCAACTGGCCGAGCTGACCGACCGCCTGCAGTGGCGCCCGGTGAGCTACTTCAAGGTGATGGGGGCGGTGCTTTCCACGGTGGAGTTTCACTTTGGGGGGCTGCTGGTGACGGCCCATATGCCCCCCGGCATTAACGTGGAAGACTCCGACGACTTTGTGGGTATCATCCGCTATGCCGAGGGTAGCCAGATTGCGGTTTTTCTGCGCGAACGCGAGGAGGGCGTAAAGCTCAGCATCCGCAGCCGTGGGGGGGTCTCGGCCCAGGCGGTGGCGGTTAAGCTGGGCGGTGGGGGCCACGTGCCGGCAGCGGGGGCCACCCTGCGCGGGCTGACCCTGGAGGAGGCCTACCCCAGGGTGCTGGCGGCGGTGGAGGAAGAGCTCCGGCGGGCGGGCTACCTGTAGCTTGACGATGCTTCTCCCAGCCCATACCATTGCATAGAACCTTACCCGGCCAGGGTAAGCAGTTCTTCTATCCAGAGCAGCGGAGGGAACGGCCCGAAGAAGCTGCGGCAACCTGCGGGGGCAATCGCCCATTACCGAGAAACCCCCGCGCTTGGTGCCAAATCCGCCCCGGTGTCGCTAGGCACAGCAAAGGCACCAGGGGAAAGATGGAAGAAGGGAACAAAGCCCTTCTTCGCGCAGGACTGAAGGAGGGTAGATGGAGTTTTCTAGTCTGGCTGTTTTGAGTGGGCTTCCCCCACAAGACCCCCATAACGCGGTGGGCGTGCCGATCTATGCGACGGCGGCCTATGGTTTCGTCGACCTGGAGGACGGCGCCCACAAGTTTGCCACCAACCAGGGCTACACCTATACCCGCCTCCAGAACCCCACGGTGGCGGCCCTCGAGGCCCGCCTCACCGCCCTGGAAGGGGCTTTGGGGGCGGTCTGCCTGGCCTCGGGGCAGGCCGCCAGCTTTGCCAGCCTGCTGGCCTTGGTGCGCGCGGGCGACGAGGTGATAGCCAGCCCCGGCTTGTTTGGCGGCACGGTGGGCCTTTTGAACCAGGTGTTTGGCCTGATGGGGGTGCGAGTGCACTTTGTGGCGCCCGAGGTGGCGGCGGTGCAGGCGGCTTTGAACGAGAAGACCCGGGCGGTTTTCGTGGAGGTGCTGGGCAACCCCTCGCTCGAGCTTCCCGACCTGCAAGGGCTGGCCGGGCTGTGCGAGGCCCACCGGGTGGCCCTGGTGGTAGACAACACCTTTGGCGCGGTGGGGGCCCTGGCCCGCCCCCTGGAGCACGGGGCGCACGTGGTGGTGCACAGCCTGACCAAGTGGGCCAGCGGCCACGGCTCAATTCTGGGGGGTGCGGTGCTCTCGCGGGAAACCGCCCTCTGGCAGCATTACCCGCAGTTCACCAGCCCCGATGCCCAGGGCAAAATCCCCTGGGAGCAGTTTGGGGCGCGATGTTTTTTGGAGCGGGTGCGCCAGTTGGGGCTCTCGCTGGGCGGGATGGTGCTCTCGCCCTTCAACGCCTATTTGCTTTTTCAGGGCCTGGAGACAGTGGCCCTGCGCATCGAGCGGGCCAGCCAGACTGCACTGACCCTGGCCCGCTGGCTCGAGTCCCAGCCCCAGGTGGCCTGGGTGCGCTACCCCGGCCTGCCCACCGACCCGGCCCACCCCCGGGCCACCCAGTACCTGCGCGGCGGGTTTGGCAGCATCCTGACCTTTGGCATCCGGGGAGGGCTCGAGGGGGCCAGCCGCTTCCTTGCCAACCTGAAGATCATCCAGGCGCCCAACGTGGGGGATGCCCGCACCCTGGCGGTGCACCCCTGGACCACCACCCACAGCCGCATCCCCGAGGCGGCCCGCCGGGCGGCGGGGGTGGGCCCGGAGACCATCCGCCTTTCGGTGGGCCTCGAGAGCCCCCAGGACATTCAGCAGATGCTCCTGGAGGCGTTGGCTAGTGTGGAGCAGGTGGGCCATGAAGGTTAGCACCCTGCTGCAAAGCGGGAAGCCGCTTTTCTCCTTCGAGTTCTTCCCGCCCAAAACCCCCCGGGGCGAGGCCGCGTTGTTCCGCACCCTGCACGAGCTAAAGCCCCTGAAGCCCGCCTTTGTCTCCATCACCTATGGGGCCGGGGGCAGCGAGCGCAACAAAACCGCCGAGTGGGCCGCCCGCATCCAGAACGAGGTGGGGCTTCCGGCCATGGCCCACCTGACCTGCGTGGGCAGCACCCGCGAGGAACTGCTGGCCCGGCTGCACGAGTATGCCCGGGCGGGGGTGGAGAACATCATGGCGCTGCGGGGCGACCCCCCCCAAGGGGCACGGGAATTCCAGCCGGTGGCTGGGGGATTCCGCTACGCCGCCGAACTCGTGGCCCTGATCCGGGCCGAGTTTGGCGACCGCTTCACAGTGGCCGGGGGCGCCTACCCCGAGGGACACATAGAGGCGGTGAGCCTCGAGGCCGACCTGCGCCACCTGAAGCAAAAGGTGGAGGCCGGTCTCGACTTCGTGGTCACCCAGCTTTTCTTCAACAACGCGCTTTACTTTGGCTTCGTGGAGCGGGCCCGCCGCATTGGGATTCGGGTGCCCATCGTGCCGGGCCTGATGCCCATCACCGACCTGGCCCAGGTGCGCCGATTCATGGATCTGTGCGGGGCCAGCATCCCAGGGCCGCTGCTCTCGCGCCTCGAGCGCGCCCAAAGCCCCGAGGAGGTGCTGGAGATCGGGGTCGAGCACACCACCCGCCAGGCCCAGGAGCTGCTCGAGGCCGGGGTTCCGGGCCTGCACCTCTACACCCTCAACAAATCGCCAGCCACCCGGCGGGTCATGCAAAACCTGCAGATAGTTCTGAGGTGATCTTTCTCCAAAATCTATTTGGGAGCAAAATGGAGGGGCATGCAAACCTCGGCGACAGCCCCAGCTACCCAAAACCTAACCCGCCTCGGTGCTGGTTCGCGGGTGCTTATGCGCGGTTTGCTCTTTACTCCCTCCATCCCGCGTTACGCGGCCGCCAAGCTGTTGGGTAAGCGCTACCCGGCCCGGGCGCTTTCCTTGCAGCTAGCCACCCTACCCGAACCCGAACGGCCCGCGGGTTTTGAGCGCCTCAAGGTGCGGCTATCGGGTATTTGCGGGAGTGATCTGGCCCTGCTCTACGGCAAACAGGCCCCCACCCTTTCCGGGATGTTCTCCTTCCCGGCGATCCTGGGACACGAGATTCTAGCCGAGCTGGGGGGGGTGCGGGTGGCGGTCAATCCGGTGCTGGCCTGCCTCGAGCGCGGCCTGCCGGACTGCCCGGCCTGTGCCCGGGGCGACGATCACCTCTGCCTCAACGTGGCCGAAGGCAACTTTGGCCCCGGTATGCTGGGCTTCTGCAAAGACCTGGGGGGCGGTTGGGCCCAGCGTATGGTAGCCCACCGCGAACGCATCTTTCCTATCGCCGAAAGCGTGCCCGACGAGCGCGCCGTACTCACTGAACCTGCAGCAGTGGTGCTGCACGGGCTGCGGCAGGCCTGGGGCGAAAGCAAACCCCGCACCAAGCCAGAAATCCATCACATGAATTGGCGCATGAACTGGCCTGCTCAGGTACTGGTCATTGGGGCCGGAACCATCGGTCTGCTGGCCGTCAAAATGCTGCGGGTGCTGGGGTTTGAGGGGTCTTTATGGGCCGTAGCCCGCCACCCCCGCCAGGCCGAGTTAGCACGGCAGCTTGGCGCCAATCAGGTTTTCCCCTCCACCCAAGCTGCTCAGCAGGCCGCTGGAGCCCGGCGCTACCGGGGTATTCTGGGGTCTACCGCCTGGCGGGGCGGTTTTGAGGGGGTGGTGGAGGCCTCGGGTTCCCCAGGAGGCTTACAAGAAGCCAGCTGGGCCGTGCAGGAAGGGGGGCGGGTCTTGCTGCTAGGAGCCCCGGCCACCACCTTCCACGACTTTTCGCCTTACTGGTTCCGCGAGATTGGGCTCATTGGAAGCTATGCCTATAGCTGGGACGACTTTGCCCAGACGGTCAAGCTACTGCCCGAGATGGAAGGGGTAGAGGCCATGGTAACCCATCAATTTGGTTTGGAAGCCTGGCCCGAGGCCATCAAAACCGCGGTTACCCGGCGGGGCATCAAGGTGGTGTTCAAACCATAGCTTCTTCTGCGTCTCGCATTTATCCCCATCGAAGAGCGGCAGGATTGGGAGGGTTTATGACAGAGGACAAACCGGGTAGGGAGTGGGCCACCATCGGGTTAGGTATGGCGGTGTTGCTGGGGTTTGCGGCCCTGGTGGTTTACATGCTCGGCCTGCTTACCGCCGACGAAACCACCTGGAGCCGGGCATTGTACCTGTTTGCCGGGGTAGAGGCCATTGCCTTTGCGGCGGCGGGGTATGTGTTTGGCCGGGAGGTGCACCGCAACCGGGCCCTTGAGGCTGAGGCCCGGGCTCACCACGCCCTGCAGCAGTGGCAGCAGTGGAGCCAGCGGGCCCTCGAGGCCGAGGCTAAAGGCCAGAGCCTGAGTGTAGCGGTGGATATCTTGGCCCAGCAGCACCCAGAGCTGACGCCTGTGGCCCGGATGGCCCAGGGACTGTTCCCCGGCCAGCCTTGAGGCTACTTTTTTCTGCACGGGGTTTTGCGCTAGTCTGGAGGCAGTATGCCCATCCGCGAATTCCGCATGGCCGACTACGCCAGCGTGCTGGCCCTCTGGCAGAACGCTGGTCTGGAGATCAACCCCTCCGATAGCTTTGAGGGGCTGCAAAAGAAGCTCGAGCGCGACCCCGATCTGTTCTTGGTGGTGGAGGAGGACGGCCAGATTCTGGGGGCCTTGCTGGCGGGCTACGATGGGCGGCGGGGCTGGCTGTACCACATGGCTATTCACCCCTTCGGCCAGGGGCAGGGCTGGGGCAAGCGGATGCTGGAGGAACTCGAGGCCCGCCTCAAAGCTAAGGGCTGCCAGAAGCTAAACCTTTTAGTCGAGCCATCCTACACCGGGGCCCAGGATTTCTTCGAGCGGCTGGGCTACTGCCGCGATGACCTGATCTTCATGGAGAAGTGGTTGGACTGAGTTGTGCCGAGCATCTGGGCTCTAGACAACGGGGTCGGTAAGGAATTGCGTCTTGCGCTCAAATACAAATAGAAGAACCGGCTATAAGCCCGATATCGGCGTAGAATAACCCTCATGTGGAACTACATTTTGCTGGGCTTTGTCCCTCTGGCGATTGCCCTGGAAGTGCTGCACGCCCCTGCGGTCTGGATTTTTCTGATCTCGGCCCTGGCCCTGCTGCCGCTGGCGGGTTTTATGGGCCGGGCCACCGAGGAGCTGGCGGCCCGTGCGGGCAGCACGGTGGGGGGGCTGCTCAACGCCACTTTTGGCAACGCGGCGGAGCTGATTATCGCCCTGGTGGCCCTGCTGGCGGGCAAGCTCGAGGTGGTAAAAGCCAGCATCACCGGCTCAATCCTCTCCAACCTTCTGCTAGTGCTGGGGCTCTCGATTTTTATGGGGGGGTTGCGCTACAGCACCCAGCGCTTCAACGCCAAAGCCGCGGGCGTGATGACCTCGCTGCTGACCCTCACCCTAATTGCCTTCATGCTGCCGGCCTTTTTTGACATCGCCGAGCGCAACTTTTTCAAGGTGTCGAACCCGGCCCTGCCCGACCAGATGTTCAGCCTGGCCACCGCTGGGGTGCTAATCCTGATTTACCTTGCCAACATCTACTTTTCGCTCAGAACCCACAAAGATTTGGTTTCGGGCCTGTCCGACGAGGCCCACCACGAGGCCCACTGGAGCCTGCCGGTGGCGGTGGGGGTGCTGGCAGCGGCCACGGTGGGGGTGGCGGTGATGGCCGAGTTTTTAGTGGGGAGCCTCGAGGAGGCCACCAAAACCCTGGGGCTTTCGGAATTCTTTGTGGGCATCATCCTGATTCCACTGGTGGGCAATGCTGCCGAGCACTTCGCGGCGGTAATTTTCGCCATGAAGAACAAGATGGATCTGGCAGTGCAGATTGCAGTGGGCTCTTCCTTGCAAATTGCCCTCCTGGTGGCCCCCATTCTGGTGATTGTGGGTTACCTGGCGGGCCGTCCTATGGACTTGGTGTTTCAAAATCCGCTAGAGCTTGCCGCCCTGGCAGCCTCGATTCTGGCCACCAATGCGGTGGTGCGGGATGGAGAAAGCCACTGGCTGGAAGGGGTAATGCTCTTGGGGGTATATGTGCTGCTGGGCTTCGCTTTCTTTTTCACGCCAAAATAGGAACAGTGCAGCACAATCAAAGCCGTCGTACTAGAAACTTAAGTCGATGTCTATGGGCTCCTGTGCTTTCCGCTTGCGCTCCAAAGCCCCGCCCACAATGGTATGGGCAATGCCCACCATCAGGTACACGTCGCCCAGGCTAATTACGTTGGTGTAGCCCAGCACGTGCACCGGAATAATGTCGGCCAGAAACCATAGCTGTGTGGAGCCGGTCATCAGGGTATGGACGGCGTCGTACTGCTGCTGGAGTTTGGGGATATAGGACTCCAACCCCACCCTATACAGCGCCTCGCTGCTTACAGGCATATGCCCTCTATTGGCGAAAATAACCAGCGCGTTACACAAAAGCCCCAGCCCCACAAACCACAGCCCGCGCAGATGGGCATTGACCCACACACCATAGCCCACCAGCAGCAGCACCAGGGCTTTGGCGACTGGGCCGGCAATTTCCGGAGCGACCAGGCCGCGCGTGGTTGCAAAGGCCAGACCACCCTCCAGCAGGGCCGCTGCTAGGAAGACCCAGGCCGACCTGAGCTCGAGGCTGGCGATATCGCGGAGACTTGCCCGGAACCCGAGCGCAAGGGCAATCCCGATAAGTGCGCTGGCAAGGTATAGCGTCGTAAGAATTCCTCCCGATCCTTCCAGATGGGGTCTTCGTGCCACAGGGCCTCGAAGTGCTTGACCACCTGCGGGTCGAACTGCCGCCCCGCATGCATGATTATCTCATTTAGAGCTTCCTGGGGAGTTTTGGCCGGGCTGTAGGCCCGGCCTGCGGTCATAGCCTCGTAGGCGTCGGCCAGCGCTACTATGCGCGCCCAGAGTGGAATTTGCTCCTCCTTAAGTCGACTGGGATAGCCGCTACCATCCCAACGTTCGTGGTGATGCAGGATAACGTCCTGTACCTCCTTGGATAACCGGTTTTGCATGGGGCGGAGCACCTCGAGGCCTTTGGTGGGATGGGTTTTGATGAGATCAAACTCCTCTGGGGTTAGCTTGCCGGGCTTGAGCAGGATAGAGTCTGGGATGGCTACTTTGCCAATGTCGTGGATGCGGGCGGCATAGGTGATGCGCTTTACGTCGTACTCGTCGAAGCCCATCCGCTTGGCGATGCTGCTGGCAATGGCGGCCACCCGCTCGGAGTGCAGCCGGGTGAAGGGGTCTTTGGCGTCCAGCGTCGCCACCAGCACTTCGATGGTGTCGTCGAAGGCTGCCTCGATCTTCACCTTTTCGTCCCAGTAGAAGCGCGAGAAGTAGAGCAAAAGCATCATGAAGAGCACCGTAAACCCGCCCCAGCCCCAGATGAGGGGGGTCTGGTAGGCCTTGGCCAGCAGCAGGCCGATGGGGGCCTGCACCAGGTAACTCACCCAGAGCCAACTTCCGTTCTCGAACCAGACCTTGCGCAGGCTGGCCCCGCTGGCCAGATGAATTACGTAGGTGACGCTCCCGACGTTCACCAAAAAGTACATCAGCGAGGCGACCAGAATGCCTACGGCTTCTAGCAGATAGGTGTAGGGGATTGGCTGGGAGTGAACCCAGCCCCAGGCCCAGGCCGCCAGCCCGGTGGCCAGGCCCGACTGGGTGCGGTTGAAGAGGTCTTTGTACCAGGTGTAGCCGGGGCGGCCGAAGTCTTTGTTGAAGCTAAATATAAATACCAGGCCCGCGGCCAGCCAGGGGGGGAAGAGGGTGATGGCGGCCAGAGCCACCACAAAGACGTGGGATATGGAGGCGCTGAAGGGCAGGGCCACGTGGGCTCGTCTGGCAATGACGATTAGGGCGGCCCAGAAGACCAGATCCAGGGCGCTGGGGGCGTAGGGCCCGGACGGAA
>FWPV01003653.1_pt1 | contig 34435 bp, 30 predicted proteins | sample 2228371 | NCBI WGS metagenome assembly FWPV01 (sample SAMEA103939776, study PRJEB20133) | metagenome | reverse complement strand
AGCGCCATGTACATCTACCTGGCCGCGCGCTTTTTCCCGCCGACGGTGGCGTGTATCGCTGTGTACCTGCTCCTTGTGGACAGACAGCGGTTTGTCGCCCGCTGGCGCGGTGTGCTACTGGCGGCAGTGGCGGCGATCGCGGTCTTTGCGCCGCTGGGCGTGTACTACCTGCAGCACCCGCAAGACTTCTGGGAGCGCGCGAACCAGGTGGGCGTTTGGGCGAAGGCAGGCTCCCAGGGCGTGTTAGGTATTATCGCGGAGAACGTCTATCAGATCGGCATCACGTACCTGCCGCATTGGAACTTGCACACGCGCTACAGCCTGCAGGGCCGCCCCATCTTTGACGTGCTCATCGGGCCGTTCTTCCTGTTGGGGGTGGCGTTGGCGCTCTGGAAGTGGCGCAAGCCGGAGCACGGTGTGCTTGTCCTGTGGTGGGTTGTGATGAGCCTTCCGCCCGTCTTCACCGCCGAGCAAATGCCCGTGGGCCAGCGCATGTTCGGGGCCATCCCGGCCATCTACGGCATCGCGGCCCTGGGAATGGACGGCGTGTTGAGGTGGGCAGGCCGCCGCAGGGAGTGGCAGAAGGCGGCTCTCGCGGCGGTGGGCATTATCCTCGCGGCGGAAGCGGTCTGGGCCGCCGTCCACTATTTCACGGTGTGGGCGGTCGCGCCGGGAACGTACCACGGGTTTCACAGCAGTTATGTGGAGATTGGACGCCTGGTCGGGCCGGAGATGGATGCAGGCCACCGCGTGGTTATCGCGTCGGAGCACTATCGGCACCCGTCCACCGTGTTGACCGAGCCGCGGGCGGTGGACGCCAAATGGGTCGTGGGCAAGCGCCTGGTCGTCCTGCCCGCATGGGATGGGCGCGAGGTGGACTACTTCGTGCCGGTGGCTCACGCGAACCCGATCTCGCCCGCCCTGCAGGTGCTGGAACGGGCGGCATGCTCCAAAGAGGAGTTCGTCAGCCCCGTGGGGGATGTGGGCGTCGTCCTGTACCGGATATGCCGCCCGCCGGCCGCCGAAGCGCCGAGCGGCGCAGTGGCGGTGTTTGCGGACGAGGTGGCTCTGCGCGAGGCAAGTGTGCCCGCCGAGGCCCGCCGCGACGAGCCGCTCCGCGTGGCGATTCGGTGGGATGTCCTCAAGCCCGCCGCAGGCCCCCGCGACTTCGCCGTGCACCTGGTGGATGCGCAGGGCGTCCGTTGGGCGCAGACCGACGAGGCCGGACACCTTGCCGGCGAGTGGCAGGTGGGCGATCGCGTGTGGCAGTGGCTGGAAGTCCCGCTGGAGCCGTCGGTGCCGCCGGGAACCTATGAGGTCCGACTCATTCTGTCTGGCGAGAATGCCCACCCCTTGCCCGTGCGCGACGCCGAAGGCAAGATGGCCGGGATTTACATCACGGTTGGGCATGTGCGCCTCACCGACGAGCCAAGGTGGGTTCAGCCGCCCAAGTCCGGCGCGCCGCTCATCGGGCCGATGCGTGTCTGGGGCTGGATACCGGTAGGCGCGGAGCGGCGTCCCGGCGAGGACATCCTCGCAGAGGTTGCTTGGCAGGCGGCGGGCGCAGCGTCAGACGCGCTGGCGGCCGTGCTGGAACTGCGGACGGGCACAGGCCAAACGGTCGCCCGCTGGGAGTATCCGCTGGCGGCCGAATATCCGGCGGCGCGCTGGCAGGTGGGCGAAGTGGTGCGCCAGCGGTACCTGCTCCGCATCCCACCGGACTTTCCGGCAGGCCAGTATGCCCTGCATGTGGGCGTGGCGGGATACGCCGAAGCGGTGAGGCTCGGTACGGTGCGCGTCCAAAGCCTGCCTAGGCTCATGACGCCGCCCCCTATCCAGCATCCATTCCCGACGCCGATTGTCCTGGGCGACAAGGTGGAACTGCTCGGCTATGACTTGGAGAAGGACACATGGGGCGCGGGCGAACCCATCCGCCTGACGCTGTACTGGCGCGCGCTGGCCTCAATGGATGTCGGGTACAAGGTGTTCGTGCATGTGCTGGACGGGCAGGGACAAGTTGTCGCACAGCGCGACGTTGCTCCTGCCGACTGGTCGCGCCCCACCACCGGCTGGACGGCGGGCGAAGTGGTCATTGACGCCCACGAACTGCCGCCGCTTGGCGCAGGCGAATACCGCATTGCCGTGGGCATGTACCATCCCGAGACGTTCGCGCGGCTGGAGATGCGCGGACCGTCCGGCGAGCGGGTCCCCGACGATCGTCTGATTCTGGGCGAGGTGCGCGTGCGCTAGCCCGCCCTACAACTCGGCGAACAGGGCGGTCTGGTTGCTGGTGATGCCGTCCACGTCCATGGCGACGAGTTGACGCATGCGCGCCAGGTCGTCCACCGTCCAGGCGAAGACGCGCACCCCTGCCGCGTGGAACGTCCGCACCGCGCCGGGCGTGATGACCTTGTGGTACAGCATGACATCGTCGGCCTGGGACTGGGCCAGCAGCCTGCCGACGATGACCGGCAGGAACCGCCGCATGTACCAAAGGGCCACCTTGACCGGAATCTGCATGTGCGGCTTGTTGGACGCGCCGCCCTTATCTTCGGGGTACGACATGCCCAGGCGAACCTCCGGCATGGCCTCGCGGAGGCGGCGCAGCGACGGGGCCACCAGCGAACTCACAAGGATCTGGTCGGCCATGTTGTGGCGGCGGATGGTCTCGGCAATTTCCTGCTCGTGGCCCTCGTCCTTCATGTCCAGATTGATGAGCACGCGGCCCTTGAGGAGTTCCAGCGCCTCGTCCAGCGTGGCGATGGGTTCGCCCTGCACGCGAAGAGCACGGACTTGGGCCAGGGTCAGGGCACTCAACGTGGCGGGGCCTGTGTCGGTCTCCACTGTGTCATCGTGGCTCAGCACCAGCCCGTCGGCACACCCGCGCACGTCAAATTCCACCATGTCCACCTTGTGCTCCAGCGCCAGCGCCAATGCGCGGAGCGAGTTGGGCGGGGCATAAGCGCCTGCGCCGCTGTGTCCGACGCGAAGGATGCGCCGCCCGGAGGGACTCCTCAGCGGCGCGTGTCCTGTGGGAAAGTCGTAGCGAAAGGGCATTGTCGGGTGCCTCCTTATGGAATGGGCTTGAGGTTCGCAGTCGCTACAAAACGGGGGCTCTTGTGCATGGCGCAGAGGAGATGGCTAGACCTCCCCGTCCAGGAGCGCCTGTATCCGCGAGGCGATGCCAGGCAGGTCAACCGCTGCGATTTGCCAGACAATCTCCAGGTTCACGCCAAAGTAGTCATGGACTAGCCTGTCGCGCATACCCGCCATGCTTCGCCACGGAATGTCCGGGTGGGTTGCGCGGAACTCGCTGCTTATCTTCTTCGTGGCCTCGCCAATGATCCCCAAGTTGCGGATGACGGCGTCTTGGGTCTTTGTATCCGCACGGAAGATCTCATAAGTCAGGCCGCTCACGTAGGTTGCGATCCGACGAGCAGCCTCCAGGATGTCGCTGAGATAGACTGTATCGGCTCGCTCAGACATAGACAATGCTCTCTCGGATGCTGTCGGCAACGCCCGGAACCCGGATGCCCTGGATGCCATCAGGCGTAAGAATGTCCACTTTCCTGCCCAGCAGTTGCTCCAGGTATTCGGCAAGTTCCACAAACCGCAACCCTATGGGTTGAGCAAATTCCACGACGATGTCCACGTCGCTATCTTCGTTGGGAGTACCATGCGCGAACGACCCGAACAGACCGATCCTCCAGACGCCATACTTGGCGGCCAGATACGGCCGCTGTTGCCTGAGGATTGCCTCAATTTGCGCTCGGGTGGTGGACATAGTCAGACTCTCCTGCGAGGCGAATGCAAACAGCGAGTTGCCCCGCGTGCAAGAGCAGAGCGGGCGGTTCCCCATCCAACCCGCCCCGCGCAATCATTCTAGCGCCAGGACGCTGGCTCGTCAATTCTGCGCTGCTACCATTGCGAGGGCGCCATGTGCCCGAAGGAATCTATCGGTACGCCGGGAACTGCTTCGTTTCGCGCGCAATGACGGAGGGAACGGCGGTGCGTGCGATCTATCAACGAAAGATAGAACCGAATCCCGCTACTTCCCCTTCCAGGTCGGCTTGCGCTTCTCCAGGAACGCGCTCACGCCCTCTACCCTGTCCTCGGTGTCAAACACCACGCCGAACAGGGCCGCCTCGTGGTCCAGACCCGTCGCCAGCGTGCCCTCCGCGCCCTCATTGATGGCCTGCTTGCACAGGCGCAGGGCCACCGGGGCCTTGGCCGCCAACTTCTCGGCCAGTTCCATCGCCCTGTCCATCAGTTCGGCGGCGGGGACGACGATGTCCACCAGGCCGATGCGCTGGGCCTCTTGGGCCGGGATGGGGTCGCCGCCCAGGACAAGGAGTTTGGCCATGCCCTTGCCCACCAGGCGGGTCAGGCGCTGGGTGCCGCCGTACCCTGGGATGATGCCGAGGTTGATTTCGGGCTGGCCCAGGCGTGCGGTGTCGGCGGCGATGCGGATGTCGCAGGCCATGGCCAGTTCGCACCCGCCGCCCAGCGCGTACCCGTTGATGGCGGCGATGACGGGCTTGGGCAGGCGCTCTATGCGGTTGAGCACGGCCTGGCCCGCGCGGGCGTACTCCACGGCCTCCTCGGCTGAACGGAGCGAGTTGAATTCGCTGATGTCGGCCCCCGCGACAAATGCCTTCTCGCCCGCGCCGGTCAGGATGATGGTGCGGACCGTGTCGTCGGCGTTCAGTTCCTCAATCGCCGCGGCCAGTTCGGCCACCGTGGCGCGGCTCAAGGCATTGAGCGCCTTGGGGCGATTGATGGTGATGATGCCCACCGCGCCCCTGCGTTCTACGAGCAGATTCTCATACATGGCATGCCTCCAACGAGCAGCAGTGAGGGTTGGGCCTTCAGCGGTCAGCCGTCGGTCCGGGTTGTACCCGTATGCCCAGCCCGCCGACCGCCGATCGCTGAAGGCTGATTGCCGATTGCCGATGGCTACTTGGTGTAATCGTAGAACCCCTTGCCGGACTTGCGGCCCAGGTGGCCGGCCAGCACCATGCGCTTCAGGAGCGGCGGCGCGGCGTAGCGGGGGTCTTTGAACTCCTCAAACATGACGTTGGCGATGTAGTAGGCCGTGTCCAGGCCGACGAAGTCCAGCAGGGTCAGCGGCCCCATGGGGTGGTTGCAGCCCAGTTTCATCCCTGCGTCAATGTCCTCTTTCGTCGCCACGCCGTTCTCCAGCGCGCGGACGGCGTCCAGCAGGTAGGGGACGAGGAGCAGGTTCACGATGAACCCGGGCGTGTCCTTGGCCACGATGCAGGTCTTGCCCAGCGACGCGCCGAAAGCCTTGGCGGTCTCCAGTGTCTCGTCGCTGGTGAGGATGGTGCGCACGAGTTCCAGAAGTGGCATAACCGGCACGGGGTTGAAGAAGTGCATTCCCAGGACCTGGCCCCCGCGCTTGGTAACCGACGCCATCTCGGTGATGCACAGCGAAGAGGTGTTGCTGGCCAGGATGGCGTGGGGCGGGCAAATCTCATCCAGCGCGGCGAAGACCTTTTTCTTCTCGGCCATGTTCTCTACGATGGCCTCAATGACCAGGTCGCACTCGGACATGGCGGCCAGGTCCGTGGTTCCCGTCAGCCGGGCCAACGCCGCATCCACCTCTTCTTGGGTCGCCTTGCCCTTCTCCACGGCGCGGGCCATAGACGCTTGGATGGCCTTCATCCCCTTGGCAAGCAGGTCGTCGTTGACCTCTCGGACGATGGTACGGTACCCTTTGCGGGCGCAGGTCTCGGCGATGCCGGAACCCATCAATCCGCACCCGACTACACCGACAGTCTTGATGTCCATGTTTTCGCCTCCTTCGCCGAAAATGGTGGATTTGGCCCATTATACCACAAAACGCGCGGATTCACTTCGCTTTCACACGGCCCTCACCTGAAATTCACACCTCGCTGAGGAGTCCCATGTTATGATGGCAACGGCGCTTTTCTAGGCTCATTCTGGTGCAAGGGAGAACATCCAATGGAAGCCATGCGTGGAGTCAGTACGGATACCGTCGCGGTGGGGGCCGCACCGGGCTTGAGCGGAATGGAGTCTGCGGCGCGGCGCGCGGTTGGCGTTACGCCCACTCAACCGCGGGGCGTGGCCCTCGGCGGCGAGGACTTCGCCCGCCTGTGTCGGTGGATTGTGCCGCGCGTGGAGTCTGCCCTGAACGGCGTCGTGCTCACGCGGTCGCCCGAGCACCTGCAACTCCTGGCCGACAAGACGGTTGCGATCTGCCGCCAGGCCGGGCTGAATCTGGATTCGGATACATGGGCCGCTCTGCTTGAACACTTGCAGGCCGAACTGGTCGGCTACGGCCCCATTGAACCCCTTCTGGAAGACGACACGATCACCGAAGTCATGGTCAACGGGCCGAACGATGTCTATATTGAGCGCGGCGGCAAGATCGTCCGCGCCGATGTGCGGTTCCGAGACGACGAGCACGTGATCCGCATCATCCAGCGCATCGTCGCGCCGCTGGGCCGCCGCATAGACCGTCATCACCCGATGGTGGACGCTCGCCTGCCCGATGGCTCGCGCGTGAACGCCATCATCCCGCCGTGCGCCATTGACGGCCCTTCCATCACCATCCGCAAGTTCGGCAAGAAGAAGTTCACTGCCGAAGACCTGATTCGCTTCGGCTCGGTAACGCCGGAGATGATCGAGTTCCTGAAGGCGTGCGTGAACTCGCGGCTGAACATCGTGGTGTCGGGCGGCACCGGTTCGGGCAAGACCACTCTGCTCAACGTGCTGTCCTCGTTCATTCCCAACGACGAGCGCATTGTTACCATAGAGGACTCGGCCGAACTGCGCCTGCACCAGACGCATGTGGTGCGCCTGGAGTCGGTGCCCGGCGAGGAAGACGGCACCGGTCGTGTAACAATCCGCGATTTGGTGCGCAATGCCTTGCGCATGAGGCCCGACCGCATCGTGGTAGGTGAGTGCCGCGGCGGCGAGGCGCTGGACATGCTCCAGGCGATGAACACCGGCCACGACGGTTCGCTGACGACCGTGCACGCCAACAGCCCCCGCGACGCCATCGCCCGCCTGGAGACGCTGGTGCTGATGGCGGGGATGGACTTGCCGGTGCGCGCCATCCGTCAGCAGATTGCCTCGGCGGTGGACCTCATCGTCCAGCAGGCGCGCCTGCGCGACGGCTCGCGCAAGGTCGTGCAGATTACCGAGGTGCAGGGAATGGAGGGCGACACCGTCATCATGCAGGATGTGTTCGTCTTCCACGAACTGGGCATCGGCGAGGACGGAAAGGTCATCGGCGTGATGCGAGGCACGGGGATTCGCCCCAAGTTCACGCCGAAACTGGAAGCGGCGGGGCACAAACTCGGCCCGGAGATCTTCCAGGCCGAGTATCGCTACGGGACGCCCGCCGAGTCGTCAGCCGCCCCGAAGGGCAGTGGAAACGGCCACGGCAGCGGGAACGGCAACGGCCGCCACTAGGCGCTCGCCGCCTTGACTGCAGTGCAACGGGCCGCCCCGGCGAGCGGCCCGTTCCTTGTGTCGGCGAGGACTACTTCCCTTTCTTCGCCTTTTCCCAGTCGGCCAGGAACCGCTGTACGCCCACATCGGTCAACGGGTGCTTGATGGCCTGGGTGAGGACGGCAAAGGGCACCGTTGCGATGTCGGCGCCGGCCAGCGCGGCCTGGGTAATGTGGAGCGGATGGCGAATGCTGGCGGCGATGATCTCCGTCGTTATCCCGTATGTCTCAAAGATTTCGGCCAGGTTCCTTACGACTTCCATGCCGTCGTGGCCTGCGTCGTCCAGCCGCCCGATGAAGGGGGACACGAACGAGGCCCCGGCCTTGGCCGCTAGGAGCCCCTGATTCGCTGAGAAGACCAGCGTGGCGTTGGTGCGGATGCCCCACGTAGTGGCCAAGTCGCGCGCCACGTCAATGTCGGTGTCGCACTTGCCGAACCAAGGACAGCCGCCGCAGATTTTGTCGGTGTCTACTTCCAGTTGGCTGATGCGGTGGATGGCCTTCAGGCCCTCTTCGGTAACGGGGACTTTGACGACCACATGGGGCGACCACTGGCCGATGACCTTGGCCTCTTCCACCATCCCGTCGGCGTCGGTGCTGACCACCTCGGCGCTGACCGGCCCTTGCACGATGTAGCAGATTTCCTGGGCCACTTCCTTGTAATCCGCTCGCCCTGCCTTCATCATCAGGCTGGGGTTCGTGGTAACGCCCGAAAGAATGCCCCATTCCGCGGCCTTCTTGATTTCGTCAATGTTGGCCGTATCCAGGAAGATGTCCATTTACGCTGACCTCCTTGTGCAGTGTGGGGCCATTATAGGCCCGTCGGGTGCGAAAATCAAAACCGCGCTTGGGATGGCTGTCGTCGGGTGTGGAACATCTGCGCGCCGTGCCTCATGCCATGGCTGTGGCGACGTGGCGGGGCCTGGGCCTCTATCCCTGTGTTCGCCGCAGCAGGACGCGAATGAGCGAGGGCTGGGGCGGCCCCAGTTTGCCGCCCTTACGAAGACTGTACCGCTCTCCGCGCCACCGGATGGAGCGCCCGAATCCGCCCGCCACCCACACGGCGGCGGTGAGGCCATCGCGCAGGGGGAGCAGGCCCAGATTGCGCCGCGTTGTCTGGTCGCCCGTGTATCCCGAAACCTGCCATGCCACCCACCACCGAATCAGGAGGGATGCGATGAGAATCCAGGAGAACGGCGCAGCGAATCCCCTCGCCAGGGCCAGGAGCAGGGCGAGAGGCACGGCCATGGTTACGAGTAGGGCAGGGTACTCCAGCGGGCGGCTGACGCGGTTGCACCGTGCCCAGCGAATTTCGCGGTGCCACTGTTCGCGGAATGTCGTCTTGCCCAGCACCGCGCGCGGGATGTAGTCCGTCAGGACGACGCGCTGGCCCTCGCGCGACAACTGATGCCCCAACTGGAAGTCGTCGGCCAGGTAGTCGGCCAGGGCGCGAAACCCGCCAATCCGCTCCAGGTCGGCGGCGCGAAGGGCATCCGTCGCGCCCGTCGCGAAGCGCATGTTCAGGTAGCGCCGCGCCACCATCACCATCGGCAAGAATGTCGCGCCCATATAGAGCGCCTCCAGCCGCGCTGTCAGGGTCAGCGCCTTGTCGCCCACGTAGGTGCTCGTTACCAGCGCCACCGACGGGTCGGCCAGCGGAGCCACCACGCGCCTCAGGTAGTCGGGCCCAACCCGCATGTCACTGTCGCTGACGACGAGGATGGGGTGTCGGGCTTGGGCGGCCAGGGCGTGGAGGATGCTCACCTTGTTGTTGTAGCCGATGGGTTCCGCGACGACGAGGCGCACTCGGTCGGGGTACTCGCGCTGCAGGCGGGCCACAAGGCTCACGGCGGGGTCGTCCGCATCCAGCACGCCCATGAGCACCTCGTAGGTGGGGTAGTCTTGGCGCACGAAACTGGCCAGGCACTCGTAGGCATCGGCGTCCAGCCCCTTGATGGGCTTGAGGATGGACACGGGCGGGGTAAACGGCTCCTCGGCCTCGGGTTGGCACGCCCTGGCCGCCGCCTGATGGAAGAAGTCGTAGGTGCACAGCCACGCCACTAGCCAGAAGGCCCAACTCATGACGATGAGGAGCACGAGCGCGGATGTCATGGCACACCTCCCCGCGGCACAACCAGGTCTCGGTACGAGATGAGCCGCGCGCCCATCTGCTGGACACGCTCGCGCACGCGGGGGCTGGTGAGGGCGGCCAGGTCGCCCGGGTTCGGCCCGTCGCGTTCGCCCAGGTCTCGTTCCGACGGGTGGCTGTAGATCTCGGCCACGCGCACGCTGGGCGGGATGCGCTCCAACAGGTAGAGCAGATAGGACTCGGAGAGCCGTCCGGTCTGATACAATCCGTACACGCGGTCGGCGCGCGCAAGGGGCGAGATGGCCGCATGTGGCTTGGCCCATCGCCGAAGTGCGGCGTAATACAGATGCCAAAGGATCTTGAGCGGGCGACGCGAGGCGTCGTATGCGAGGGCCAGGCGCAGGTCATCGTTGGGCAGGCGAAATCCCGCGGCGCCGAAGGTCTCGGCCAAGCGCAGGAAAATGGGGAAGACCACCGGGTGCATGTGCATGTGATAGTGGCCGTCGGCATGGGCAAGGGGGGGCCCCGTGGCGGCAAACCGCTCAAATTGAGCCTCTAGTTCGCGGGCCAGTTCCGCGCGGGCAACGGCGCTGAACTGGTAGCGAATGCCCAGGCCGTAGGGATCGGCGGGGAAGCGCCCGGCTGCATCGGTGATGTGGGGCAAGGCCGCGTGGCCAAGAACCGAAGGCCCGTCCACCGCCACGACATGCAGGCCGACGGCGAGGGTTGGGGCGGTCTTGGCCAGCGCCACCGCATGGTCAAACGCCGCGCCTGCCACCATGAGGCTGGCCGAGGTCAGCACGCCGTCGCGGTGGGCGCGCAGGACGGCGCGGTTGATCGCCTCATCTCGCCCGAAGTCGTCGGCAGTGAAGATGAGGGCGAGCGGGACGGCCCGGTTGCGCAGCGCGTTGTTCGCCATAGGCGTCGCCCCCTTGTAGAAGCGAGCACGGGTCGGTGCGCTTATGATAGCACGCGGATGCCGTCCTGCAAAGTCGGGGCAACGAGAACCATGGCCGCCCGACGCGCGCCAGGCGGCCATGGGGTAGCCTGACTACTTATTCACCTGCTGTTCGGCAAAGTCGCCTGCCCACGGCAGTTTGTACATCTCGCCCTGGTACGCCTTGTACATCAGCCAGAGCCACAGAACGAACCCCGCCAGCCCCAGGAGCGCGCCCAGGATGGCCCCAAGGATGGGAATAATCCCGAGCACAATCTCCACCACCGTCAGCGCGCCAAACACGACGATGGACTGCATTGCGTGGAAGCGAACGAATTTGTTTTGTGGCTCCAGGAACCAGAATACCAGGCCCGTGATCCAGCCCACCAGGTACGCGAGCGCGCCTTCAATGCTTTCCGAAAGTCCCAGAGCAGTTTTCTTTGTCTCCATGCGTTACCTCCTGTTATTGTGATGCATTCTGGACGAAAAGGGTTCGGCTGGGCGAGGTCCAGTTCCTAGATTGTCTCCGCTTTCTGTGATAAGCAAATCCTGATGAGGGGACAGGCATGCTTTTGCGTATCACCTTTCCGGTTGTGCATCCCAATTGGACAAAGTCCGATATCCATAGTAACATCCGTGCTCTACGCCGCGCCAGATACTGGCCCAAATGGGGGCAAACGCCGTGAACTACTGGTTACAGCAAAGCATTGAGTACGCAAATCAGCGGAGTTACCTGGATGATCTGTTTCAGGTCTATCCTACCATACCCGAAGGCATGCGGCAGATTGACGAGAGCATGTGGTCTGAAATTGAGGCGGCTTTTGTCCAGCAGGACAATGCGAGACTTCTCAGGAGTCTACTGAGGCTGGATCTGTTTCCGATCAAGGACTCGTATGTTGCATACTTGAGGCGCGATGGCTCTGCGATTGAGCGCAATCCGGCGACGGTCGCACGTTTGTGCGGGCGCCTGTATGAAATGGGGTTGGTACAAATCTATAGGCAATGTTCGGAGCCAAAGGAAACAAACAGGCAGATAGGCCCCCTCTTTCGGTGTTGGTTGCAGAAAGGTTGTCTCGGCGTGAGGCCTGTTCCCCTGGCCGAGTTCCTGCGCTCGGATAGCAACGCTGTACTGGGTGCGAGCGAAACTGAATTGAGGGCGTTCGCCTAAGAGCATCTTGGCTACAACTTGGACAAGGGCCTGGATCTTGTTGCGCGCTTCAATGGGAAGTACATCATCGGAGAGGCGAAATTCCTGACCGACTTTGGAGGACACCAGAACGCACAGTTTGAGGACGCGGTCAGGCTCTTCACTCAGCAGGATCTCAAGGCCATACCCGTTGCTATCCTAGATGGTGTGCTCTATATCAAGGGCAAGAGTAAGATGTATCGCCAGATTACGACCACCTTTAGCGAGCGCAACATCGTGAGCGCCCTTGTACTGAGAGAATTCCTGTACTCCGTGTGAAGATGATACTCATCTATCCAGGGAAACGAACCGAACAAGAGATTCTGTCCGGAGCGGGGAAAGCCGTGCTTCGCTCGCGTTCGCCGAGCCCCAGTGTGAACAAGTTGATCTTGGGCGAGAATCTCGCTGTCCTGCGTTGTCTGCTGGAAGATCACGGTCTCGCGGGACGGGTGGACCTGGTATACATTGACCCGCCCTTCTCCACTAATGTGGAGTATCGTATCGGCAGCGACCGAGCGAATACTGTGAGCATGGCCCACGATGATGACGTTGCCTACAGCGACACGCTTGTTGGGGCTGAGTACCTAGAGTTCTTGCGGGAACGACTGATTTTCCTCCGAGAATTGATGTCTGACAAGGCTTCCATTTACTTGCACATTGACTATAAGATTGGCCATTACGTCAAGGTTATCATGGACGAAGTGTTTGGGCGCGAGAACTTCCGGAACGACATCGCGCGAATCAAGTGCAATCCGAAGAACTTCGGGAGACAGGCCTACGGAAATATCAAGGACCTCATTCTCTTCTATTCCAAAACGGATTCGCCGACCTGGAACGAGCCGCGGATGCCGCTCACGCCGGAGGACATAGACAGACTTTTCAAAAAGGTGGACAAGAGTGGCAGACGCTACACAACGGTTCCCCTACATGCGCCTGGCGAGACGCAGAACGGAAAGACTGGCCAACCATGGAGGGGCATCAACCCGCCGAAGGGACGGCATTGGCGAAGCCCTCCCGAAGTCCTGGAAGAATTGGATAGGCAAGGATTGATTGAATGGTCAGCCACAGGCGTACCGCGCAAGAAAATATTCGCAGATGAACATGTTGGTAAGAGAGCGCAGGACGTGTGGGAGTTCAAAGACCCGCAGTACCCGTGCTACCCCACAGAAAAGAACTTGGATCTGCTGAAGTTTATCATAGAGGCGTCTTCCAACCCCGGAGACTTGGTGTTGGACTGTTTTTGCGGTTCGGGCACCGCGCTGGTCGCTGCTCAGCAGTTGGGCAGGAAGTGGATCGGAATAGACCAGTCGGAGCACGCGATAAGCGTTGCCGAGCGGCGGTTGCGGACTCTTCAGGGGGATCTTTTCACCGGCGCTGTTGATTTTGAGGTGCTGGTTCAGGAGAGTGTTGCCACACAGGTGAACCGGTCTGTGCCACGTTGATTTTCGGGTTTTCCCAACCTCGCTCCTAGCGGTCACTCCCATACCTTTTTCCCATTGTCGGCGCCCGCGTTTGCGCCTACACTGAAAGCGAAGGCCTGGCATGGAACTTGCGGGTCTCGTGTACGGGCGCCCAGCCCCGGCTGTGGATCGCGCGAGCCAACGCTGGGGCGTACCCCGAACACCGGAGGAAAGAATGCAAAACGCATTCCAAAGGGGCGCGGCGGCTCTCTTCTGCGCGCTCGTGCTCTTGGCGGCATCGGTGCCCGCGCGCGCCGGCGATAAAGTCTGGACGCGCGGCGGGCCGGAAGGCGGCGCCGTGGACGCCCTTGCCATCTCGCCCAACTTCGCCGTGGATCAGACGCTTTTCGCCGGCACCAACGGCGGCGGCGTGTTCAAGACAACCGACGGCGGCCAGTCGTGGGTGGAGGTCAGGAACGGCCTTACCAACCTCACCGTGTACGTGCTGGGGATTTCCCCTGCTTTCACGAGCGACAACCTTGTCATGGCCGGTACCAACTACTCAGGCCTGTTCCGCTCCACAGATGGCGGCTCGTCGTGGAGCCAACTGTCCAGCCCGCTCAACACAGGCGAGATCCGCGCGATCGTCTTCTCACCCGCGTTCGCGTCGGACCGCACGCTGTATGTGAGCCGAGGCAACACGGATGCCCTGTACCGCTCCACGGATGGTGGCGCCACATGGACCGACATTCGCGGCAACATCGGCTCGGTCAGCGTGGGCGCGGTGGCCGTCTCGCCCGCTTTCGCCGCCGACAACACGCTTGTCGCCCTCACGTCCGCGGGCGTGTACAAGAGCACGAACCGCGGCAATACGTGGACGGCCATCAACACCGGCCTGTCGTCCACGGCGCTGTCGGACATGCGCACCGTGGCCTTTTCGCCCGCCTACGCCTCGGACCAAACTCTGTTCCTGGGCACGGGGCGCGCGGGCATCTGGCGCTCCACCAACGGCGGCACGTCGTGGGCGGCCATCAACACCGGCCACACGCCTCAGCAGGATGTCGGCTCCATCGTGATTTCGCCCAACTTCGCTAGCGACCGCACGCTGTTCACCGGCTGTCCATCCTGGCAGGGGTTCAAGTCCACCAACGGCGGCGACTCGTGGACCATGTACCAGTTCAACATTGACTACCTGGACGAGGGCAACCGCATCAACCCGGACGTGTGGGCCATGGCCATTTCGCCCGCCTTCGCCACAGACCGCACTCTGTTCGCGGGCACGTTCGGCACGGGCGTGCTCAAGTCCACCGACGCCGGGGCCACGTGGAGCATCGTGCGGCACGGGATGATGGCCCAGCGCGTGATGGCCCTGGCCGTCTCGCCCAACTTCGCCGGCGACCGCACGGTGTACAGTGCCGCCGGTGGGCCCGGCATCTTCGCCTCCACCGATGGCGGGCTGACATGGCATAACCGCAACGCACAGACCTTCAGCCTGCTGGACACCTACACGCTGGCCATTTCACCCAACTTCGCCTCCGACCGCACCCTATTTGCGGGCAATCACATGGGCATGGGCAACGGGCGCAACGGCATCGCCCGCACCACCGATGGCGGCCTGTCGTGGGGCAATCCCGAAACCGGCCTGGAGAACAAGAACGTCCGCGCGCTGGCGATCTCGCCCAACTACGCCTCCGACCGCACGGTGTTCGCCGGCACGCTGTGCAAAGACTTCCCCACCTGCACCGATTCCTACGTAACCGGCGTGTTCAAGTCCACCGACGGTGGCAACACCTGGGCGCGGGCGCTGAATGGCCTGCCCAAGCGGGGCATCTATGCCCTGGCCGTGTCGCCCAACTACGGCGCCGACCAGACGCTGTTTGCCGGCGCATGGGAAGGTGGCGTGTACAAGTCCACCAACGGCGGCGCGAACTGGGCCGCGGCGAACTCCGGCCTGGGCAACCTGCGCGTGTGGTCGCTGGCGCTGTCGCCTGCCTTTGGGACCGACCAAACGCTGTTCGCGGGGACCGACGGAGGGCTGTACCGCTCCACCAACGGCGGCGGGTCTTGGACGGCGCTCACGAACACCATCGGCACGCGGCGCATCACGTCCATCGCCATCTCATCCGAATTTGCCACCGACCGAACGCTGTACGTGGGCTCCAACAACGGCGGCGTATTCCGCTCTACCGACGCCGGGGCCACGTGGAGCGCCTTCACCAATGGGCTGGGGCATACTTACGTGCAGGCCCTGGGCATCTCGCGGGGAGCCAATCCGACCATCTTCGCCGGCACGGTGGGCGGGAGCGTGTGGCAGTACAGTTTCTCGTCGCCGTTCTCTGCCGACCTGCCGGCAGGCTGGAATCTCATCTCCATACCGCGCATCCTCGCCAACACCGATCCCGACGCGGTCCTTGCGTCCATCGCGGGGAAGTATGATTTGGTGTACGTTTGGGATGCCAGCGACCCGGCCGACCCGTGGAAGTCGTACATGCCCGGCCTGGGCGGCGACTTGACCTACATCACGCGCAACATGGGAATCTGGGTGCGCATGACGCAGGCGGGCACGCTCACCGTGGAAGGCGAAACTCCCACGACAACGAGCATCCCGCTGTATGCGGGCTGGAACCTCATCGGGTATCCGGCAGGGACGGCGCGGCCCGTCGCGGATGCCCTCGCCTCCATCGCGGGCAAGTACACGCTGGTGTTTGAGTATGACGCCTCGCAACCCTCCGCCGCCTGGCGCAGTTACAGCCCGCAGGTCCCCGACTACGCCAACACCTTGCGCGAGATGCGCCCGGGCTTCGGCTACTGGGTCAAGGCGACGCAGGACTGCACGCTGACCGTGCCCTGGTAACGGCGCTAGTCCTTGCCGTTGCGTGTGGGACGGGCAGGCGCCGGAGCGTATGGCGTCGGGATGTATTCCACCGATGGCCGCCGCTGGGTCGTTTGCGGGTACAGGTTCATGAGTTCATAGACCTCGGCGGGCATGTCCGTGCTCACCGGCAAGCCCAGTTCCTGCGCCTCGCTCACCGAGATCGGGTAGTCGTGCGTCCACGTGCCCGACGTCAGCACGGTTGCCAGTTGTTCGGCCTTGTCGGCGGGCATGTTGTTCTCGCTCAGGATACGGGTTACCGTCCGCTTGACCTGCACCAGCGCCTTGCGCGCCATGTCGGCCATGATGAGCGTCTGGTCGTCCACCTCGTTGACGTCCTTCTGCTCTACAACCTTGACGATGGATGCGGCAGGCCACTGCCCCAGTTGCGGGTCCACCGGCCCCAGGACGGCATTGGGGTCCATCACGATTTGGTCGGCGGCCAGGGCGATCAACGTCCCGCCCGACATGGCGTAGTGGGGCACGAACACCGTAACCGGCCCCTTGTGGCGGCAGAGGGCATAGGCGATTTGTTCGGCGGCCAGTACCAGGCCGCCAGGCGTGTGGATAATGAGGTCAATGGGCACCTCGGGGTCGGTCAGGTGGATGGCGCGCAGGATCTGCTCCGAGTCGTGCACGTCAATGTAGCGCGCCAGCGGCAGGCCCAAGAACGAGAACGTCTCCTGGCGGTGGATGAGGGCGATGACGCGGCTCTTGCGCTTCTCCTCCAGTTTTCGCATGGTGCGGACGCGCGCGGCGTCCAGCATCCTCTGCCGAAGCAGAGGGGTGAGCGAGGAGATGATGAGGAAAATCCAGAAGAAGTCAAACAGCGACATGGCGAAGACCTCCTTGTGATTTACCAGGGCGATTTACCAAGGATAGATTTCGTCCGCGTAGCAGCGATTGTATCCGCGCCGCGCCAGCAGGCGGGCCAGCACAAGGCCGGTAACAAACCCGCCCACGTGCGCCCACCAGGCCACGCCTCCGTACATGCCTACGGCGCCCGCCGCGGCCAGCGCGAACAGCCCGCTGAACAACTGCGACACAAACCACAGGAACAGGTACAGTACCGCCGGAATCTGCACGAACCACGGGAACAGGAAAGCCGGCACCAGCGTGATGACCTGCGACCGCGGGAACAGCACCAGGTACGCGCCCAGGACCCCCGCGATAGCCCCGCTGGCGCCGACCATCGGGATGTTGGAGCCGGGCGAAAGCAGCGACTGGGCCAGCCCGGCCACAACGCCGGAAAACAGGTAGAACAGCAAGTAGCGGCGACTGCCCATGCAGTCCTCTACGTTGTCGCCGAAGATGTACAGGGCCCACATGTTGCTGATGAGATGAAACCAGCCGCCGTGCAGGAACTGGGACGTGAAGAGCGTCAGAAGCTGGCCCACGCCCAGGTTGCCCAGCAGGCGCGCCGGGACGACGCCCAACGCGCGGATGAGCCACTCCTGCTGGCGCGGGGTCAGCCACGTCATGAGGAGAAACACGGCCACGTTGGTTGCGATGAGGCCCCAGTTGACGATGGAAAACCCGCGCGCTCGTATCGTGTCCTTTAGTGGTATCATACAGCCTCCCCTGCGGGGTTTGGCCAATGATACCGCGGCTGGACTTGCGGGTCAAGCGGCGCGCGAGTTGCATTGACGCCTGCGCCAACCCGTGCTATCCTTGCGTCCAACCGGATGCGAACCCATCGGTCGGGTTCCGCGTTACATAAGCAAGGAGGAGTACCATGGAGCGCGAGCGTGGGATGGCGATGCCCTTTGTCGTGGCGGCGCTGGCACTGGTCGCCCTGGCGTGCCTGGCCTTCTGGTCAACGATCCAGACCGGCGCCGCGCCGCCCGTCGCCATGGGAATCACGGAGACGCCCACCGAGACCACGGCCCCCGGCGCTACCGATACCCCTACCCCGACGCCCGGCCCGACGGACACGCCGACGCCCACGCCCTGGCCTCCGGCCTGCGCCGAGCCGCTCTGTGTCTGGAAGGTGGATCTGCTGGTGGACGACCTGGCGCACGATGGACAGGTTTCCGTGGGCGATACGGTGGAGTACGTCGTTCTGATTCAGTCCAACCTCGCCGCCACTGCGGCGTTCACGTTCACGGATCAGATACCGGCCGGGACGACGCTTGTTTTGGGCAGTGTGAGCGCATCGCCGACGGGCACCGTCGTCGGCGAAATTCCCATCATCGTAACGGGCAGCATTCCGTCGGGGGGTGAGGTTACCGTGCGCTTCCGCGTTGTCGTACAGCCGGGCGCGGAGCGCATCTGCAACTTCGGCCTGGTGGCGGTGCGGTGCGATTCCGGGCCGTGCGTGGGCGACGAGCCGACCGACGACCCCAACACGCCCGTGGATGATGACTGGACGTGCACCGACATCCGCGGCCCGGCGATGACGGCCACGCCCAGCCCCACGCTGTCGCCGACGCCGACCCAGACGCCGACGCGCACGCCCACGCGCACCCCGACCCCCGCGCCGACCGCCACGCACATCCCCAACCGCGCGCCGCAGGTGCCCGGGTTTGACGTGTGGTGCGGACGCAGTGATCCAGGGGAGAAGGTGGAACTCGTTACCGTCGTGGAAGACCCCGACGGCTTCGCTGACCTGAAACTCGTGTACTTTATCATCAACACGGCACCCTCGTACACCAACGGCGTCGGCATGGCCTACAACCGCCAGGTCAACAAGATGAGCCTGCGAAACGACGCGGGCACGGCGTGGATCGTGGGCGGGGCACCTGGCACCGGCGGCGACCTGAACACATCCCGCGCTACCCTCCATGTCGCCGAGTCCTCTGCCGCCGAGGTGGACGGCAGGCTCGTGGTCAAGTGGAAGGTAACGTTCAAAGCGCCGTTCGCGGGCCGTGCATACAACCTGTTCGTGGTCGGCGTGGATTACACCGGCCTGCACTCGGGTTGGCAGAACATCGGCGCGTGGGGCGTCGGCACGGTGGGGCATCCGCCGTGCGTGGGCGCGGTGAACCCGCCGTCGGGCGCGAGCGCGGCGGGCGAGGTGACCCACATCACCACCCAGTTCGGCGACCCCGACGGTGTGGGCAACCTGAAAATCGTGTACATGCTCGTGGCGCAGTCCCCCAGCGTGTCGGGCAATGCCGTTTACCTGGCCTACAACCGGGACGTGAACAAGATCTTCCTGCGCAATGACGCCAACACGGCGTGGCTAGGTGGGTACGCGCCTGGCTCGCCGAACGTCATAGAGAACAGCCGCGTCATCGTGGATGTGGCCGACTGCGCGGCGGTAAGCACGGCCACCACGCTGGTGGCCGACTGGGCACTGCGGTTCAAGCCCGCCTTTGCGGGTTGGCGGTACGTGTACGTCAGCGCGCTGGACGATGACGGGCACTACGCCGCTTGGCAGCGCAAGGGCTATTGGGACATCACCCTGCCGTAGTGCTTGCGGCTCGCCGCGCAGAATGCGACCAGTCTCTATATTTACATAACCATCACGCTCTTGCGGGGAATAGGAGGGGGCCATGGTGCTCGGATTTCTGAAAGGCGAGAAGGCCAACATCGCGGTGGCCGTTGACAAGCCGGGCTTGCCCTACTACGCGGGGGAGACGATCCGCGCGACGGTGTCGGTGGAGGCCGAGACCGAGGTCAAGGTGCGCGGGGTGCGCGTTGGGCTGGTGCTGTGGGAGCGATACAAGTACCGCGGGCGCGACGACGAAGGCGATGTGTCCGAGGTATGGACCGAAGCGGAGGACGAGGTGTTCGGCGAGACCCTCTTGGGGGAGGGGAAAATCCCCGCCGGTTTTCGCCAGTCGTACAGGGTGGACTTCCGCATTCCATTGGACGTCGCGCCGCCTTACAATGGAAAAATCGCTCAGAACCGCTGGCTCGTCAAGGCGGTGATAGACCGTCCGATGAAGAAGGACTTCTCGGCGGAGGTGGAGATACCCATCATCGTGCCGCCGCCCGACGAGCCGACTCAGTCCGGCGAGTTCGGCGCGTGCAGTCATCCCGATGATGCCGACATCAAGTTTGTGCTCCCCCGCCTGGACTGGGTGGAAGGAGAGCGGCTGGAGGGGATTGTCCGAGTGCGCCCGCGTAAGGATTTCGGGGCCGGTGGCGTGTCGCTGGAATTGGTGCGCACCGAATACGTGCCGCGGGAAATGGGGAATACGCATACGGTTGCGGAGGCCAAAGTGCAATTGGCGGGCGGCAGCGATTTCCGCGTTGGCACCGCGGCCGAGTTTCCGTTTGGGGTAACGGTTCCGCGCCAGGGTTGTCCGAGCCGCCGCACCGGCCGCAGCGTGGTAACGTGGACGCTGAAGGCGACCATTAGCCGACGCCTGGCCAAAGACTTCTCGTGTCAGCAGGAGATTTGGGTGTACAACGGGCCTGCGCCGATGTAGGACGATCGGGATGCGCTATCGTCCCAGATTCTCGCGGCAGAAAGCCAGAGCGCGGCGCAGTGCGGCGAGGCACTCGGCGGCGTCGTCGGCGCGGAATGAGGCGGGTTCACCCTCCACGCTCACCGTGCCCGCGTATCCGTCCTGGGCCAGGGCCCGCAGGAAGTCCCCCAGCGCCAAGTGCCCATCCGTCGGCGGGCGATGCTCCTTGCCCTCCGCGAAGTTGGACAGGTGCACGTGGACTATGCGATCCTGCAACAACCCATACACCGCCAGCGGGTCCAGCCCCCATGTGCCCAGATGCGTGGTATCCAGCACGACGTGCGGGAAGCGGCGCATCTCCTCCGGCGTGTTGAACCAGTACAGCCCCCAATAGCGCCCCAGGAACTTCCGCGCGGGCATGTTCTCCACGGCAATGGTGATGCCGGTCTCCTCCTCCAGCGCGGCGAGGCTCCCGTCGCGCAGGAGGGTGTAGTACGGCTCCCGGCGCAGCCACGGGATCGGAGCGGTGAAGCGGAACGGCCTGGGCCCGGTGGCAGTGATCCACATCAGGTGGAGACGGTAGGGCAGGTGCGTAACCACGAGACCCACGCCCAACTCGCCGGCCAGGGCCAGCGTGCGCTCCAGTCGGCCCAGTTGGTCGGCGGGCCATCCCTCCACATCCGGCAGGAACGGGCTGTGCACCGCGGCAATGGGCAGGCCGTATTCGGACGACAGGTGGCGCAGGTAGCGGGCGTCGCGGGTATCCCATCGGCCGTCCACCATGATTTCCATGCCGTCAAAACTGGCCTCGGCGGCCAGCGCGAAGATGCGGGACAGCCCCAGCGTGTTGAGGGTTCCTGTGGAGAGAAGGATCACGTTGCGCCTCCGATGTTTGACGTTGGTGGGATTGTAGGAGCGTCGGGCGTCAGGCACAAATCCGCCGCATTCTCACCGCGGGCACAGCACACTCGGGCGCGAGGTCGGAATCCGGGCGCTGTTGGCGGCCAAATGTGGAAATCAGAGATTCGCTACGAGAACATCCGCGAGGGGCTTGATTTGTTCACGCTTTTATGCTATAAGATCCGTCAAATGTACCCCGACCTGGCTATCTTGGTTCATATCGGAGAGGAGGAGCGAGATGACGACGGTCTGTCGGTTCTGCGGCCACGAATTGGATGCAGACGTACGCTATTGTGTGCAATGCGGCCACAAAGTTGTTGATGGAACTTCTTCCTCGGAGCCCACGGCTCTCACCGATCTGAAGGACTGTTTTGGGGAGTTTCCCCGTTCTGAGGAGATCCACTGCTATGTGTGTGCCGACCAAGGCAAGTGCGCGGACCTTGCTTTGTCCAAGCAGTTGTTGAGCCTACATCAGGACATCTCCGCCCTTAACGCTGAACTCAAGGCGACCCGCGAAGCCGTCGGCGATGTGGAGGACGCGCTAGACTCAGTTCGCACCGCCATCAACGAAGGCTTTCGACGCGCTTGCAGCACACTGGACGCGATCAACAGCGGTATCCATCGCTCCGTGAGGATATAGTACCGATGAGTGCATACACAATCTCGCTCAAATGCCCAAACTGTGGCGCAGCCATGCAGGGCGACGTCGCCGTATGCAGTTACTGCGGGGCCCATCTGCAAGTCGTTCCCGAGTTGCAGCAAATGAAACTGCTCGGATTCGCCTGTCCTAGATGTGGGACGCTCGCCGACAAAACTGCCCGGTACTGCCCCAATTGCGGTGAGATATTGCTTATCAAATGCCCAGATTGCCGGCACGACATACCCTTATCTGCCCATGTCTGTCCCAACTGTGGTTTGAATCGTGTGGCAAGGTCCCTTAGGCGCGAGGCCGATGAGAAACGCAAAGCCATAGAAAGTCAGGCAGTGGATCGCTTGGCAGACCTGCGCGAACAAGTGGCACGCAACGAGACTTTCCAACGAGTTCGGGACCGACTCTCGCGCGACGCAGAGCACTTGCAGGCGGAAGCGAGACGCCTTGATGAGACGGCTTCTGTGCAGTCCGCTCGCGCGGTGGCGATTCTTGTAGCCGCTTTCGCCGCTCCGCTCGCGTTCTGCGCCTTGGTTCAAATCATAGTGGCGGCAATGGGGAAGGGCAACGCCTGGGCAGTTTCGTGCCTGGGAGGGATTCCTGTTTTCCTCATTATGGCAGGCGTATCGGCCGTCCAGTTCGCCAAGTCCCGCGAGGCCAGACGAAAAGCGGCTGAGATGAAGGACAAGGCCGCCGATATGCAGTTGCCGGACGCATGGCGTAACTACGCTACCGCCGAGGAGTCCAGGGCAATACAAGCCGTTCTAGAGTGGAGTAGGCAGCAGGAAGTCGGCATCCTGGAGGAAAGGGATGCGGCTCTGGCAGAGGTAAACAAGTGGCTTGCGGAGTCTGTCAGGGGCCTGAAGTAGGGTCTCAGGCATTGCCGACTGGGCGTTGCGGGGATGGGAAGGCGTTGCCTGGGCCAGGTGGCTACCGTAACCGCGCGCGAGTTCTGGGCTTGTGCAACGGCCATCCTGCAACCACTACCAGCCCCGCGCCTGCGAGGAGACACACATCCGCCAGGTTGAACGCGGGCAGGGGGCCAACGTGGATGAAATCCACCGCGCCGCCCAGCAGGAGCCGATCCAGCAGGTTGCCCGCCGCCCCGCCGGCGATGAGGCCCAGCCCCGCGGCGGCAGACACGGCCATGGACGGCCGCCGCACGTACAGCCATGCGATGCCGAGAAGGGCGGCCGCCGCGACCCAAACAAAAACCGCCCCGGCCCCCTGAAACAGGCCAAAGGCGGCTCCTGTATTCGTCCCTATGCGCAGGTAGAGCCACGACGCTGTGCCTGCGAACGGTGCCCAGACAGCGCCATCCGACAGCGCCGCGCGCAGCAAGAACTTGCTCCCCTGATCGGCGGCAAGCGCCAAGGAAAGACACAGGGGCAAAACCCATCTGTATTGGATCAAACCTGCCAATGTCGTCGCCGTGCGGCCTACCGCGATTCCTGCCGCCGCTGGCAGCGCATGCACAAGGCCGCCTGCGGATGCGCCTCCAGGCGCGCCCACTCAATCTTCTCCCCGCACCGCAGGCAGAGGCCGTATGTGCCCTGCTCAAAGCGGTTCAGCGCCGCTTCCACCTCTTCCAGATTGCGCCACAGACTCTGCAGCAAAGAAACGTTCGCCGCCTGGTCAAAAACGTCCGTCGCGTCATCTGCCGCGTGATTGCCATATCCGGCGGGCGTGCGCTCCATCACCGGATGCTGCGCAATCGCCGCTTTGAGCCGCTGCTGCTCTTTCAACAGCATTGTGCGCAGTTGCTCGTAACTTCGGACTACCATCGTCGTCTCCCCTGATGCTCAGGGCAGGCATCCTGCCTGGCTGGCAGGCCCAGGGCCTCCCAGAGGTCGGTGCCTCCCGACTGGCACGCCTGCTGGCCCGCTTCAGCCGGCGGCCCCGACGTGCCCAGACATCGCCAGCGCCAAGCCCCGACGGACGCGCATTGTGCTAGACCTGGCGCCTCGGACTGTCTGGGACTAGGGTTGTTGCGTCGTTGCCCATGAATTACTGCCGCGCGACTTCCCTCCTCTTGGATGACCGCCCTTCCCTCTGTCGGTTGTAGCGTACAGCCTTCTACCCTTCTATCCTCAGCAACCCCAAGATCAGGGGTTCGCCATCCACATTGTGCTCCTGGACATGCGCGCCCAGCGGCGCGTCTGCTTCTTCCATGCCGTCGGCCAGCGTTTCCTGCCGAATGTAGTCGCCAAACTCCGCAAACACCGCCTGCAGTGTCGCGCCGCAGTGGTAGAAGATGCGGATATGATCTTCAATGCGGAACCCCGCATCCTTGCGCTGGGTCTGGATGCGACGCACGACTTCTCGCGCCAGCCCTTCTCGCACCAGGGCCTCGCTGAGGGTCGTGCTGACCGCTACGATTACGCCGTTTTCCTCTGCGACCGAGAACCCCTCTTTGCTGTGGATGCGGACTTCCGCCTCTTCGGGCAGGAGTTCTATCTCCTGGCCATCCACAGGCACGCGCACGCTTCTACCTGCCTGCAACTCGCGGGCCAGATGCGCCGCCGGCATCGCCGCGACCGCCGCGCGAAGTTTCGGGAACAGCGCGCCGTGCTTCTTGCCCAGCACGTTGGGCAGTAGGCCGATCTCGTAGCGCACCAGGTCGTCGGCCTGTGCCACCACCTCCAGCGCCTTCACGTTCAGTTCGTCGGTGATGACCGCCGCCATCCGTTCCACAACCGCGCGCCCGGCCTCATCCCTGGGCTTGACGACGGCCTTCGCCAGCGGCTGGCGCACCTTCAGGTTGGCGGCGTTTCGGGCCGCGTGGCCCAGACTCACCACCTGGCGCACCAATTCTACATCCGACACCAGGTCGCTGTCAATTGCGGCTTGGTCGGCGGCGGGGAAGTCGCACAGGTGCACGCTGAGCGGCGCGGTCGGGTCCACGCTGCGCACCAAGTTCTGGTACATCTCCTCGGCTAGGAACGGCGTGAACGGCGCCATGAGTTTGGCCAGGGTTACCAAGCACTCGTACAGCGTCAGGTACGCCGCGACCTTGTCGGTGTCCTCGCCGCTCTTCCAGAATCGGCGGCGGCTTCGGCGCACGTACCAGTTGCTCAACCCGTCCACGAACGCCTCAATGGCGCGGGTAGCGCCGGTTACGTCGTACTTGTCTAATGACGTGTCCACCCGCTCTACCAGCAGGTTCAACTCCGACAGCACCCAGCGATCCAATTCGGCCCGCTTGTTCAGCGGCAGGCGGTGCTCCATTGGGTTGAAGTTGTCAATGCGCGCATAGGTAACGAAGAACGAGTAGGTGTTCCACACCGTCAGCAGGAAGCGGCGCAGGGTTTCGCGCACCAATTCATTGCCGAAGCGGCGCGGATACCAGGGCGCGGCCACCGAGTACGTGTACCAGCGCAGGGCGTCGGCTCCCTGCTCGTTGAGGATCGGCCACGGGTCCACCACGTTGCCGACATGCTTGCTCATCTTGGCGCCCTTCTCGTCCGTGCCGAACTCGGTTACCAGGCAGTTCTTGAACGCCGGACTGTTGAAGAGCATGGTCGCCACGGCGTGGAGCGTGTAGAACCAGCCGCGCGTCTGGTCAATGGCTTCGCAGATGAAGTCGGCGGGGAACTGCTCCCTGAAGATGTCCTGATTCTCAAACGGGTAGTGCCACTGGGCCACCGGCATGGAGCCGGAATCAAACCAGGCATCGGCCACTTCGGGGATGCGCCGCATCTGGCCCCCGCACTTGGGGCATTTTAGAATGACGGCATCCACGAACGGGCGATGCGGATCCAGGCCCGACAGGTCGCGCCCGGCCTTCTCGCTCAGTTCGGCCAGGCTCCCGATGCAGTCGCGGTGGCCGCAGTCCTGGCACTCCCAGATGGGCAGGGGCGTGCCCCAGTAGCGTTCCCGCCCCAGCGCCCAGTCCACGTTGGTCTCCAGCCAGTTGCCGAAGCGCCCGTGCTTGATGTGCTCCGGATACCAGTTGATCTGCTCGTTGGTGGCCAGCATCTGGTCGCGGACCTTGGTCGTCTCAATGTACCAGGTGGTCTTGGCGTAGTAGAGCAGGGGCTGGTGGCAGCGCCAGCAGAACGGGTACGAGTGCAGGTACTTGCCGGTGCGGTACAGCAGGCCCCGCGTCTTCAGGTCTTCTGTGATGAGCGGATCGGCGTCCTTGACGAACATGCCGCGCCAGGGCGTTACCTCGTTGACGAACCGCCCGCGCAGGTCCACCGTCATCAGCACGGGCAGGTTGTACTCCTTGCCGACATCCAGGTCGTCGGCGCCGAAGGCCGGCGCGATGTGCACGATGCCGGTGCCCTCTTCCGTATTCACGAACTCCGCGCCCACCACGTATGCGTAGTCCTTGTCCACGTGTAGAGTGGGCGGTAGTGCTTGCCGATGAGTTCCTTGGCCTTCACCGACCGCAGCACCTCGTACTCGCCGCGGAGGGCGTATTCCAGCAACGCCTTCGCAAGAATGAGTTTGTCGTCGCCCTGCTGGACGAGCACGTACTCCACGTGGGGATGCACGGCCAGCGCCACGTTGCCCGGCAGCGTCCACGGCGTGGTCGTCCAGACGAGGAAGTAGGTGCCCGGCTCGTCGCGCAGCGGGAACTTGACAAATACGGATGGGTCTTCCACGTCGCGGTAGCCCTGCGACACCTCGTGGCTGGAAAGCGACGTGCCACAACGGGCGCAGTAGGGGACTACCTTGTAGCCCTGGTAAATCAGTCCCTTGTCCCAGAGTTGCTTGAGAATCCACCAGAGCGACTCCACGTACTCGGTCTTGTACGTGATGTAAGCGTTCTCCAAGTCCACCCAGAAGGCGATGCGCTCGGTGAGATTCTCCCACTCTTTGACGTACTTCCACACGCTTTCGCGGCACTTCTCGTTGAATGCCTCTACGCCATAGGCTTCAATCTCGGCCTTGCTGTTGATCTTGAGTTCCTTTTCTACCTCAAGTTCAACGGGCAGACCCTGGGTGTCCCACCCGCCCTTGCGCAGGACATAGTAGCCCTTCATGGTGCGGTAGCGCGGGAAGAGGTCTTTCAGGACGCGGGGCAGGACGTGCCCGGCGTGAGGGCGTCCGTTAGCCGTGGGCGGCCCCTCGTAGAACACCCAGCGCGGAGCATCCTTGCGCAGTTCTAACGTCTTGGCGAAGATGTTGTGCTCGCGCCAGAACTGCAGGATGCCCTCTTCCATTTTCGGGAAGTTGACCTGCGGCGTAACTTCACGAAACATGCGATTCCTCCCCCAAAAGGCCTTTCGCCATTGGCCCATCGCTTCTAGCCCGCGGCCCTGGACCTGGTGTCCTGGCGGCCAGAGGCTAACGGCCAACGGCCACACATAAAGAAAACTCCCGCCCCATAGGGACGAGAGTCAACTCCCGCGGTACCACCCTGGTTGACAGGCAAGCCTGTCCGCTCTGTGGGTACGTGTTCATACCCCCGCCGCTGTAACGGGCGCGCCCCGGCCAAGTCTACTGGGAGTTACCTCCGTTCGGTTGGCGGCTCCGGAAGGATTTTCATCGGGGTTCGCGCATCCGGCTCGCACCGACTCCGGACTCGCTGGGCGGCTCCGCCCGACTACTCGTTTCCATCACAGCCGTTGGTTGGCATATTCAGTTACCAAAATTCTAGCATAGGTTGGGGCGCGTGTCAAAAAACCTGCCGGCGCCGTTACATGCGCCGCCTGACCGTTTTGGCGGTTGCTTGCGGGGCGGACTCGTGATATACTAAATTGTGTAATGAGGCACAAACGGCAGTGTTGCGAGGAGCGGGGAACATGACGGGGCCAATCCCCCAGGGCACGATTCTGGCGTATTTTGTGTCCGGCCTGGCATTCTTCGCGCTGGGGCTGTGCGTGGCGCTGGAGATGGGCCGCGCTCACGAGTATCCCTATCGGCGGCTGCTGGTGCTCGTTGCGGCGGCGGCTTTCCTGCGCGCGGTGAAAAAGTGGTTGGATCTGGCGGCGCTGGACAAGCAGGTGCACGGCCTCCCCACCCGTGAGGGCCCTGGCGCAACCGAGATTGTGCTGCTGGTTGCCGCGTTCCTGCTCCTCATCGTCTACGGACTGGCAATTTGGCAGCGAGTGGAGCCGCGGCGCGACTGGCGGCGCTGGATTCTCCCCGGACTCGGAGCGTTGTGGCTCGTGGGAGTCCTCGGCATGCGATTCGCCATCGCGGACATGGCGGCATGGCTCCAGGCCGCGGACGTGTGGGCGCGGTACGCGCTGGGTCTGCCCGCCGGCGCGCTCACTGCCTATGCCTTCTGGCTCCAGCGGCGCGCCATGGCGTCCGAACTCCAGCGCCGATTCGGTCGGTACATGCTCATTGCCGCGTGGGCTACCGTCTGGTTTGCGGTGTTGGACGGGGTTACCGGCCCTCGCAGTATCCTGTGGCCCTCTTCCGTGATAAACGACGCGTGGTTTGCCGGGGTCTTCGGCCTGCCGGTACAGTTTTTCCGGGCCATCGCGCTCGCGGCACAGGCCTACGGCATCACGCGGGCCCTTGGCGTCGCGGAAGAAGCCGAACGGCGGGCGTTGTCGGATGCGCAGTTGAAGGCGCTGGAAGCCGAGGCGGCGCGGCGCCGCGAGGCCGAGGAGCACACCGCGCAACTGTCGCGCTTGGCTCGGGAACTGTCCGCTCTGCTGGAAACGACGCGCATTGTGGCGTCGCGCCTGGATATGGACACGCTGGCCACGGAAGCCATTGGCCGAATTGTGGATCTTTTTGACGGCGTAGAATGTGGGTGCATCCTGATCACAGACCCTGCCAGCGGCAAACTGGAAACCAAAGTGTGCTCGCGGACGGATGCGCCTTGTGCGCGGGCGCTGGAGATGGCCGAGCAGGTCGCGCGGTCGGGCCGGGGCGTGGTAACGACGAGCGACGAACAGCCCAGCGTGCTCTGCGTGCCCCTGCGCTCCGAGCGGTGGGTGCTCGGCGTGATGAGCCTGGCAAACCAGCATGAGGCGGGGCGCTTTACCGATCGCGAGTTACAGCAGGCCCAGGCGTTGGCCAACCAGGTGGCCGTGGGGATTGAGAAGGCGTGGCTCTACCGCGAGGTGCAGCGGCGCGAGCAGATGTTGCGGCGCTTGCTGGAGCGGGTGGTCGCCGCGCAGGAGGAGGAGCGCCGCCGCATTGCACGCGAGTTGCATGACGAGACCGGCCAGGCGCTGACGGCTCTCGTTACCGGCTTGAGCGCCGTGGAGGCCATCATGGCCTCAGACCCACCCCTGGCGCAGGAACGCCTGAAGGAGTTGCTGCGCGTCGGCCTGCAGGCGATGGACGAGATTGACCGCCTCATCGCCGATCTGCGCCCGACTCTGCTGGATGACCTCGGGTTGGTAGCGGCGCTCCGCTGGCTGGTGGAATCTAACAAGGATCGCTTGCCCGAAGTGGATTTGAAGTTGTCGCTGGGCAAGACGCGCCTGCCGCCCCATCTGGAAGTGGAACTGTTCCGAATCGCGCAAGAATCCGTCAAGAACATCATCCGCCATGCCAACGCCCGGCGTGTGAAAATCTCCCTGAGGGGCGAACCGAACAGAGTCGTCCTGACGGTTGAGGATGATGGGCTGGGGTTTGATCCCCTGGCGGCGATGGATCCGCTGTCGCCGCGGCCCGCATGGGGACTTCTAGGGATGAAGGAGCGGGCCGAGGGGCTAGGGGGCATCATGATGATTGACTCGCGCCCGGGAGCCGGCACGCGCATCACTGTGGAGGTGCCTCTGGCACAGGAGGTGGGCCATGAGCCCGATACGTATCCTGCTGGTGGATGATCATGCCATCGTTCGCGCCGGCGTGCGCATGTTATTGGAGACCGACCCCGAACTCCAAATCGTGGGCGAAGCAGGAGATGGGCGTGAGGCCGTGCGGCTTGCCGACGAACTCAAGCCCGATGTGGTGGTGATGGACATCGTCATGCCCGATATGGATGGGTTTGAGGCCACGCGGCAAATCAAGAAGAAGCACCCGGAATGCAACATCCTCGTGTTGAGCATGTACGACAACGAGCAGTACTTCTTTGAGATTCTCAGTGCGGGGGCTTCGGGATATGTGCCCAAGAAAGCCGCCCCGATGGCCCTGGCCGAGGCCGTGCGGGCCGTCCAGAGCGGCGGCGTGTACTTGTATCCGACCGTGGCGCGGTCGCTGGTGGAAGACTACTTGCGGCGTGTCCGCGAGGGCGGCGAACAGGAGACCTACGACGGCCTGACGGAGCGCGAGCGCGAGGTGCTTACGCTCATCGCCGAGGGGTACACAACGCAGGAAATCGCGCTCGCTCTGCGCATCAGCACCAAGACCGTGGAACGCCACCGCGCCAACATCATGGAGAAACTCAACTTGCACAACCGCATTGAGTTGACCAAGTACGCCATTCGCAAGGGGCTGATTGAGCCGTAGGCTCCGCCGTGGAGTTTTCAGCCGTAGAGGGGGCAGGGGTGAGCGATGAGGAGCGGCGCATGTGTCCCACATACGCCGCTCCTCGCTCTCTTGTCTAGGGTGTTTCCGGTATAACCTGAATCTGCGTGGCGGTCAGGATGTTGCCCTGGGTCTGGCCGCCGATGATGATGCGGTCGCCGACCTTGATGTCGGAGATGCTGCCCTGCACGCTCAGGGTGATACGCGTGTCATTGGTAACCTGCGCTTTGAGTTCCTGTGCGGCGGTGCTAACGAGAATCGTGTTGCCCTGGATTTCTTTGACGGTGCCGGTCGCGCCGCGGCCAAACGCGCCGGCCCGACCCGTTCCCCCCTGACCCTGCGGGAATTGGCCCGGCACCATCTGCCCGCTTGGCGTGCCCCCGAACCGTTCGGCGAGGAACTGCGTGCGGACGTTGGCCGCCTGGGTTTTGCCCTGCTCCACGCCCAGGAAGTAGCCGCCCACGCCCGCGCCCGCGATGAGCACCACAGCCAGCGCAATCCACAGGATGTTCTTCTTCATGTGTCCTCCTTGTTGGGCTGATAGCCTGTAGCCGTTGGCCTCCGGCCAGTGGCGAGACGGCAAGTTCTTCCGCCAGAGGCTATTGGCCGGCGGCCGAAGGCTACTCGTACCTCAACGCTTCAATGGGATTCAGTTCCGCGGCCCGCTGGGCCGGGAATATGCCGAAGAACAGGCCCACCGCCACCGAGAACAGCGTCGCCAGGAGCACCGAATCGGCGCTCACCATCGCGCTAATTTGGGCGTTGCCCAGGTTGATGCCGGTGATGAACCGCGAGATGCCGTAGCCCACCAGGATGCCCACGAGGCCGCCGCCCACGCTCAGGAGGGTCGCCTCGGTCAGGAACTGGGCCAGAATGTCGCGCTTGCGTGCGCCGACCGCCTTGCGGATGCCGATCTCGCGGGTGCGCTCGGTAACCGACACCAGCATGATGTTCATGATGCCGATGCCGCCCACCAGGAGCGAGATCGCCGCGATGCCGCCCAGGAAGACCGTCAGGATGCCGGTAATCTGGTTGGCGGCTTCTATCGTATCCTGCTGGGACGTGATGGTGAAGTCATCCTCGTAGAGAATGTTGTGGCGTTCGCGCAGGATGGCGCTGATTTCCTCAACGGCCTGGTCGGTTACCTTCGCGCTCGCGACCTGCACGTTGATGGTCTGGATGGTGTTCCCGCCGCGGAACCGCCCGCTGGAAGCCAGGCGGCTCAGGAGCGTGGTCAGCGGAATCAGGATGCGGTCATCGGTGATGCCGAAGCCGGTGCCGCCTTTGGCCTTCAGGACGCCGATGACGCGGAAGTTCTGGCCGTTGATGCGGATGGTCTTGTCCAGCGGGTCGTCGCCCTGGAACAGGTCCGCGGCCACGTTCGCGCCGATGACGGCAACCGGACTGCGCGCGGCGATGTGCTGTGCCGTGATGAACGACCCCGATTCCACCGGCATGTTGCGCACCTGTTCGTATTCCGGCGTGACGCCGGTGATCTGCGTGTTGATGTTGTTGGACAGATAGACTACCTGCCCGAACGTGGAAGCCTCCGGCGCGACGGCCACGACCGAGGGTGCTTCGGCCAGCGCCAGCGCGTCCTCGTAGGTCAGCGTCGCCGCGGACCCCTGCGCCATGCGCACGCCGCCCTGGCTCGCGGCGCCGGGCCGCACGAACAGCAGGTTTGTGCCCATGCTCGTAATCTGGCTGGTGATGGCCTCCTGCGCGCCGCGCCCGATGGAGAGCATGGCGATGACGGCGGCCACGCCGATGATGATCCCCAACATGGTCAGGAACGAACGCAGTTTGTTGGCGGACAGGCTCGTGATGGCCGTCCGAAGGCTCTCTTGGACGTTCATGCGGCCTCCTCCTGTTTCCCCTCGCCGTCCACAATAAGGCCGTCGCGCAGTCGGATGATGCGCTGGGCCTGGGCGGCGATGAGCGGGTCGTGGGTAACCAGGATGACCGTCTGGCCCTGCTCGCGGTGCAGGCGGTGGAAGATGGCCATGATTTCGGCGCCCGCTTTGCTGTCCAGGTTGCCCGTCGGCTCGTCGGCCAGAATGATGGACGGCTCGTTGGCCAGCGCCCGCGCGATGGCGACGCGTTGCTGTTCGCCGCCCGACAGTTGCGTGGGCATGTGGTGCACCCGCTCGGCCAGCCCCACCGACGCGAGCAGTTCCATCGCCCGCTGTCGCCGATTGCCGTTCTCCGAGTAGATCATCGGCAACTCTACATTCGCCAGCGCCGACGTGCGCGGGAGCAGGTTGAACGTCTGGAAGACGAAGCCGATTTTCCGATTGCGGATTCGCGCAAGGGCGTCGTCGTCCAGGCTACCCACATCCACGCCGTCCAGCCGGTACACGCCCGACGTCGGCTTGTCCAGGCAGCCCAAGATGTTCATCAGCGTGGACTTGCCCGAACCGGATGGCCCCATGATGGCGACCATCTCGCCTTTCTCAATTTGGAGCGAGACGCCGCGCAGGGCATGTACCTGGACTTCGCCCATTCGGTACACTTTCGTAACGTTGTCTATTTCAATCAGCGCCATGAACCCCCTCCGAAGTGGGCTACCGGCCGGGCACTCCTCCGCCTATCCCCATGAACCCGCCGGGGATCACCCCTCCCATCGTGCGGGTACTGGTTGTGGTGCTGGATACAACGACCGTGTCGCCTTCGCGCAGGCCGGTGCTCGTGATTTCGGTCATGGAGCCGTTGCTCAGGCCGATGGTAACCGGCACCTGGACAATCTGCCCTTCCACCATGACCTCCACGTAGTACCCCTGATTGCGGCCCGCGGAGCGCACGGCGCGATTGGGCACCATGAGCACATTCTTGCGCTCGTCCACGATGATGCTGACGCTGGCAGTCATGCCGGGCCTCACCGGAACGCTGGTGGAGTCTATCGCGATGGTAACGGGATAGTTGACTACCCCCTGCGTTACGGTGCCGACGAGGGCGATCTTGGTAACTTGGCCGCTCAACGTTTCCGTGGAGATGGCGTCCAGCGTGATTTCCGCGCGCTGGCCCACCTTGACCTGCACCGCGTCCACTTCGGGCAGGTTCGCCTGAATCTGGAGATGGTCCAAGTCGGCGATGGACATCGCCACCGTGTTGGCCGCCACCGTTTGGCCGGTGATGATGTTGACGGCCGTGATGGTGCCGTCAAACGGCGCTTTCAGCGTGGCGCTCTCCAGGTTGCGCTTGGCGTTGTCCAGGGCCAGTTTGGCCTGGGCCACCTGCGCCTGGGCGCTCAGAAGTTCCTCCTCGGTGGGCCCCGCCATGAGTTTATCGTAGGCCTCCTGCGCCTGCAGGAGTTGGGCATAGGCGCTCTTGATGGGCGCGTCGCTCACGCTGGCCATGGCGATGCGGTAGGTGTCCAGCGCGGCCTGGTAGGCTTCGGTGGCCTGCTGGAGTTGCGTTGCTTGGGGCAGCATGGCGATGTTGGGGCGCCACGAGACGGCATCATAAGCGGCTTGGGCCTCTTGCAGCGTCTTACGCGCTTTTTCCAGCGCGGCCTCGGCCTGGGCAATCTGCCACTCTACCGGCTTGGCCTTGGCGGCTTCGTAGTTGGCCTTGGCGCTGGCGAGCGCGGCCTCGGCCTGGGCGATTTCAAGTTTCGTAGGCGGGGACTTCAGGTCTTCCAGGTTCTTCTCGGCCAGGCGTAGCGAGAGTTCGGCGCTGGTTACCTGCGCCTCCAGCGCGGCGGCGTCCAGACGGGCCAACGGCTGCCCCGCCTGGACCTTGTCGCCTTCGGCCACCAGAATCTCCACCACCGTGCCCGAGACGCCAAAGGCCAGGTCCATAGACTGAGCAGGGCGCACGGTGCCCGATGTGCCCACGATGGCCTGCAGGTCGCCGCGCTGGACGGTGGATGTCTGCGGCGCGGCACTGCTGGCCTTCCGGGCCGCGTTCCAGCGGTTGATACTAAAGACTGCTCCGGCCAGGAGCACAAGCACCAGGACGATGATCCATACGGTCTTCTTCTGCATACAGCCCTCCCGGTGAAACTCTAGGCGAGGCAGGCGGCCGCAACCACCCGCAAGCCGAACTACCTTTTATTGTACCACGGATGGCGCGGCCCTACATGAAAGGTACATTAGAGGCTTATGGTGAAAGTGTAAAATCTGAACATAACAGGCGGACTGCCCCCGAAGGGACAGTCC
>FWPV01003650.1_pt1 | contig 34440 bp, 29 predicted proteins | sample 2228371 | NCBI WGS metagenome assembly FWPV01 (sample SAMEA103939776, study PRJEB20133) | metagenome | reverse complement strand
GCGCCGTCAATCGCCCTGCCCCGGCACAGGCGCTCCGTGGGCCCTCGACTCCCTCTCCACCAGGTTGGACTGCCGCCAGAGCCGCTGCTCGTCCCGCGTCCAGTGCCGCCTGTCTCCGTCGGAGTTCACCCGGATCGCCGCGACCGGCCCTCCCGCCGGGCAGTTGTTCTCGCAAATGCCGCACCCCACGCACCGGACAGCGTCCACGTGCGGCCGCTTGATGCCGCCCTCCGGCTCCCAGTAGATCGCCTGATAGGAGCAGACCTCATCGCAGACCAGGCAATCCCTGCCCGACTCCCACACCACGCACACGCTGCGGTCGATGACCGCCCGCCCGATGTAGAGATGCTCCTTCTCCGGCACTGTGAACGGCAGGATGGCTTCCGTGGGACAGACCTGCCCGCACAGGGTGCAGTTCTGGACGCACTCGCCGACCCGCGGCATCAGGACGGGAGTCCAGACACCCCCCAACCCGCCCTCGAACAGCGCGGGCTGCAGTCCGTTGGTCGGACAGACCTTCATACACGCTCCGCACCGGATGCAGCGCTCCCGGAACAGCTCCTCGGCGACCGACCCGGGGGGCCGGACCAGACGCTGCCCGGCGATGCGCGAGGCCGCGTCGCGGGTGGGCCGCGCGGCAAGCTCCGTCCGCACGGCAAAGGCCCACAGCGCCCCCAGCCCGACGCCCGCCAGCAGCCTGCGGCGGTCCAGGTCGAGAGGCGCGCTCTGCTGGCCGGCCTGCGGAGCGATGCACACGGCGTCCCGCGGACAATCCGTGGCGCAGGAGTAGCAGTAGATGCACTCCGAAGGGTCGTTCACCTGCCCGCTTCCCGCGACCGCCTCCATCCGGCAGTCCACGCGGCACAGAGTGCACTCCCGGCACGCCGCCGACACCTTCCTCCGGAAGACGCTGACGCGCGCGATGATGCCCAGCAGAGCCCCCAACGGACAGAGCGACCTGCACCAGAAACGGCGCGACAGGACCCCTCCGGCCAGGACGGCCGCAAGGATGAGCAGGGCGGCAAGGTTGGAGCGGAAATGGCTCTGCGCCTCCGGCAGGACGGGGCGCACAACGCTCTCAAGCGCCGGACCGGCCAGCGGCAGCCTCTCAAGGCTTTGCGCCATCCACTGCACGGGGGCGAACACTCCCAGCGTCAGCGCCCGCGTGAGCAGCGGAAGCGGGTCCAGGAACCAGGCCGCCTGCGCCCCCAGCAGAGCGGTCACCGCCAGCCCGGCCAGGATGTAATACTTCAGGCGGGGCCACGACACTTCCGAAGCGGTGCGCCGCTCGCGCCGCGTCCGGGTCAACCGGTCGCAGCCGTCGATGCACGTGCCGAGCGGACACACCCATCCGCAGAACGCCCGTCCGAAGAAAACCGCCAGCGCCAGCACCGGCACAGCCCACAGCAGCACGTGCCACAGCACCGAACGCGCGCTCAGCATCGTGGTCAGCGCCGCCAGCGGGTCCAGCCGCAGGAAGAGGTCCACCGGGAGGCCGCCCCGCAGCCTGAGCTCGCCGTCCCCGGCCCAGTCCACGCTCCCGCGGGTCAGCGCGAACAGCGCGAGGAAGAGGAACAGAAACGCAAGCTGCGACAGGCGGCGGGCCGTCCTCATCGATGCCACGCTCCGCCGGGCGGCTGCGTCATACGCGCGTCACCTGCACCTCGGACCGCACTCCAGAGCCGAGCCCCAGCTCTTCAGCCCTTGCGATGTAGGAGACGTCACCTGGCTGTTTTCCGAACAGGGTGCTGGCATAGGCGTCGGCCGCCACGGGGTCCCGTGAGACGATCACCTCGCCGGGGTCTGCCGTCTCGCCGGGGCCCTTCGGGCCGTTCGTCAGCAGGATGCGCGTGGCGTCGATGACCGTCAGATGGATGGGCACCGCCGTCGCATAATCGGCGATGTACTGGTGAAGGTCCGGGCCTGTATGCCAGGCCTGCCGGTTCCAGTTGATGCCCATCAGGTTCTTGAGGCCGAGCGTCAGCTCCGTCGCGGAGTGCTGCTTGGCCTTCGGCATATTGATGAACACGTCGGCGTCCCGCACGATGCGGGCCACCGTGTCGCGCTTCATAAGCCTTCCGCGCGGCACGTCCAGTGCGACATAGTCCGACTCCCGCGACCCGGCCATGACGTCCGCGCCAGCCTCCGAGGCCGCCCGCCCGATGCCCGTTATCGCAAGGACCTGCTCCGCCGGACGGTCGATGGTATGCTCGAACACGATCACCCGGCCGGCCCCCTGCTTCAGGCACAGCCGCGCCATCGCCGCGACCAGCGCCGGCTCGGTCGTGGCAGCCTGGGGGGGCGTCCGGGCCCACGCCGCATTGGGCTTCAGGACCACCGTGCCGCCCAGGGGGATGAACCCCAGTCCCCCGGCCGCCTCCACCGCGGCCTCGAGCGAAGCGGCCGCGTCCTTCCCCTGCCCCACGAACACCTTTCCGCGAGAATCCGCGGGAACCGTCTCCGCCGGTGGCGCGTCCGCGGGAGCGGCGCTTTCCGGGACATTCTCCCCGCGGCCGCACCCGTGGACGACCAGGCCTCCGCACACCAGTCCCGCCGCCTCCAGGAATCGCCGTCTATCCATGAACGTCCTCCCCCGCCGCAGTCCGCATCACCTCACCGTCGACGCCCTCTGCTCCAGGACCTTCACGAATCCCAGAGCCTGATCGCGCGCCGCCTTCGACTCCTCGAAGACGACCACCGTCAGGAACCACCGCCCTTCGACCGCGCAGGCTGTCGTGGAGCCCGAGCCCGACGCGGCGAACCGCTTGAAGGCGCCGCGGGGCGGAGGCGATTTCAGCTCCAGCCGGTGGCGGTCCGCCAGAAACGCCGCTGCGGCCCGGGGGGAGGTCATCGCGTGGACGGTGACCTCGACAAACCGGTCTCCCTGCGCGTACATCCTGCGCAGGGCCTCGGTCACGCCAGCGCGGGTGTAGACCTCGTAGCCGCCGTTGTAGATATCGACGATGCCGTCTCCCCGGGCGTATACCGTGGTGTCAGGCACCACCCGCCACGCATTGATGCGGTCGGGGGCTATCCTGACCAGGTCCTCCCTGGCCGCCAGGCAGGCGCCCGCAGCAGCCAGCAGGAGCAATACCGCGAAGGCCCGTCTCAGCATCAGCCTATCCTCACGATGTCCATACGCGCCGGGTCGTCCGTCCCCAGACCGTATCGCGCGGCTGTCCTGATCCACCTGGGCTCCCGTCCGGCCTCCGCCAGCGGCTTCAGGCCCGTCTCGACCCGCCGCTCATCGATTGTCTTCCATCCGAAGTAGTCCACCGCCACCGGGTCTCGCGAAAGGATGAGGCTGTAGAAGTCCCAGAGGGAGTCCCGCCGCAGACCCGGTCCACCGTCCGCCATCGGCCTCAACGCGTCCAGCACGACCAGCCGGGTCTTGTCGCGGATGGCCGGGATGGCATTGACGTCGGCAAGATAGGGGTCGCAATGGTTGCCGTGGTGGCGCCCGGGATTGTCGAAAGACCCGTAATGATTCTTCAGCGCGGCGGTGACCCCGGCGATGCTGTGGTCCTTCAGGACCGGGATGTTCACAAGGGCCGTGATGTCCCGCGTGATGATCTTCGTAAGCCGCCCCTCGAACTGCCCCTGGCGCGTCGGCTGCTCCTCCCAGACCCCGTCGTTCGCAAGCACCCGGACGCCGGGTCCGTCACGGTTGACTTTGTATCCGCTCTTCAGCAGGTCGCCTGTGGCCCGGTCCCAGATGATGATGTTGGACGGCTTCACTCCCGCCCGGACGAGCGCATCGGCCACGGCATGAGCCACTTCGGGGTGCGTGCAGGCCCCCACCCCGAAAAGACAGTTCACTTTGATGCCCACGACATCGTCCGCCTTGAAAAGCGACTTCCAGGCTGCCGTGGAATCGGAGATGCCGGTGAGTTTTGCTATCCCGTGGTCCAGCATCCGCGCCACCACGGTCCGGTCCACCCGTCCGCCCGGAGAGTCCGAGCGTGCGATGGACGACCGGTCGCGCACCACTACCAATCGGGATTTGGAGGCTGCAGGACTGGAAGACGCGTCTGCGGCGAGGACGCCCGGCACTGCCCCCCCGGCCGCCACTGCGGCGCCTGTGGCCGCCGCCTGCCTGAGGAAGTCCCTGCGAGTGCTCCTGAGAGACATGGGGTCACCGTCCTTTCCAGGTCCGGCCATTGCAGCGATGCGCCCGCGCCCTGCCCCGCCGACACACGGGGGCGGCCCGGCGCCGGCCCTGCTATCGGGGAGGTTAGGACATTTTCCGGCGGGGGTCAACAGTACAAGGGTACCCCGCCGCGAACGGCAAGCAAAGGGCGCGCGGAGCACCTGACTGGCTCCGCGCGCCCGGTCAACCCGGAAGCGGTGTGGGGCGCCTCCTACGCCTTGAGATCGGCGAGCAGGGATTCGCCCAGCGATGTCTGGATGTCACTGGTGATGACGATATCGACCACCTCACCGACTCTGGAACCGCCTCCCAGCACGATGACCATGGTGTCATCGGGCAGATGGGCGATGCCCTCGTCAGGCGCCAGCCCGCTTCGCTCGACCCTGACTCGCATCTCGTCACCGCGATGATACTTCTTCATCAGTTCAGAACCTCCGGTTCACATCCCACCCCCGGCCACGGCGCCACTCCTGGCCTGCCGAATGTGCGAGGGCGGGCACGAAATTCCCAGCCGAAAACCTCTGCATCGCCTGACGGGGATACGCGCCGAAGCGCTCGTGCGGGGGATGATGCATCTCGCTCGGCGCGGACTCGGTCAGGCTGGACAGACAGGGGGAAGAAGAGGGAGGCGGAAGTCCGGGGGCTCACGGGCAAGCGCGCGCGAAGGCGCGCCTCTCCATACGTGAGCAAAGGAACCTCTGGACGATGCCCGATCAAATCAGCATTCGCCTCCCCGGGGGCCTTCTGAACGCCCCCGGCCTCAAATGTATTTTACCATTGTCTGCGGGCCCGCAGTTCCCCTTCTCAAATTTCAGGCAACTTTCCCTTGAACTGCGGTTGACCTGGCGCCAGGTTCCCCGTCCGGCCGGACGCGCCGCTCGAATGGCCCCGGGACAAGGAGAAGCAGCAGCGCGCGGAGCATCTGAAGCGCTCCCGGACCGCCGCGCCCCCTCCTCCAGAGAAGCGAATCCAGCACCCGGTCCCGCCCGGATGCATCGCTCGCTGCAAGCAGAAGGTGCACCGCGCGCTCGGCCTCGCCTCCCGCCAGAGCCCGGACCGCCGACCTGAGCCGGAACAGGCCGCCGGACTCGAGCAGCCTGCGTTCGACATCCTCGCCCGCCCGCACCCCCTGACGCATCCGGGCCAGCGCCAGCACCAGGCCCGTCTCCACCGTCAGCCCGGCTTCCCTCGCGACCTCCACGAGTTCCTCCTTCTCCCGCCGGTCCAGCCGTCCAGCCGTCTGAGCAACATCCAGCAGACACGAAGCGGGCCGGCACTGGTGAACGAAGAAAGCCTGAAGGCAGCTCACGAAAGCCACCCGGGCGGCTCCGAGGGTCTTCACGCGATACCGCCCCAGGTCCGCCTCCGCCGGACGCTCCATCAGAAAGTCCGTCTTCTGCAGAGGAGACTCTTCTTGAAGGAGCGCGCTCAGCAGCACCCTGCAGCCGTCCTTCTCCAGCACGCGGCCGCCCTCGCGCCGCCATCCGGAAGCTTCCAGAGCAAGCAGCGCCCGGTCCGCATCGCGTTCCGCCACCAGGACGCGCGCCGCGCCCGCGCTATCGCGCCGCTCCGGCAGCAGACCGGAATGTCCGGGGAGAGGCCCGAGCAGCCAGGAGATGCGCTCGCTGTCCAGAACGCACCCTGCCGCCGCAGCCGATTCCCTCGCCGCCTGCTTCAGGCGCGACTGCAAAAGAGCCTGACTTCGCAGGGCATCCGCCGCTTCCGGAGGGAACAGACCCTCCACCCCGGCCTCGCACGCGGCCTGCCAGACGGCCGCGCCGAGTCCCTCACGGCAGACCTCCTCCCGCCAGTCCTCCCAGCCGGTCACCCTGGAGGCAAGCAGGGCCAGCGCGGCGTCGCCGCCCCTCCGCTGCGCGGCGGCCTCCGCCCACTCGTCCCAGACGCTCCGCTCCGCAAGCCGGGAGAGGAGTCCGGCGCCGGTTGTTCTTCGTGGACTCATTTGACAAAGCTAACGCGGGCACCCGGACCGGGACTCCCGTCAGCCGCCGGTCTTCGCCAGCAGAGACACCCCCACCACGATGAACGTCAGAGCTATCCAGGTGTACACCGTGGGACGGTCGTGGAACACCACGATGGACCCCAGGACCACGAACACGTAGCCCATCGCGACCATCGGGTAGATGAGGCTCAGCCGGTAGCGTGAAGCCAGCGTCAGCCAGATGAGAGAGCTGAACGCGTAAGCGGTGAAGCCCCCGAGTATCCACGGGCTGAACAGCACCCGCACGGGGTTCTGCAGGATGAGGGGGATGCTCAAATCCTGCCCGAAGTGCGCCTTCAACTGCATCACGCCAGCCTTGATGGAGATCTGGCCCATGGCGCCAAGCAGCACCGCGCCCAGCAGAGTCAGGATGCCTTCTCTGGCCATTGCGCACTTCCATCGGGGGAGACCGCTCCTGACGGCGCGGCTGCACTCCCGGCCCGCCATCCGGCAGAGAGGGAGGACCGCCCGCAGGCGTGGGGTACAAAAAGAATGGCTGCCGAACTAGGGCTCGAACCTAGGACCTCCTGATCCAGAGTCAGGCGCTCTCCCAACTGAGCTATTCGGCAGCGACCACCATATAGATACCTTCTTCGGCCGCGAATTGTCAACACTTTCAGGCGTCCGCGCTTGCGACCGGACGGGTCAGCCGGCCGATGCGGCACGGGCGGGCTCCTGCGAACGGAGCTTCTTCTCGATCTTCGCCCACGTGTCCCGAAGGGTCACGGTGCGGTTGAACACCAGCCGGTCCTCCGTGGAATCAGGGTCCACGCAGAAATAGCCCACGCGCTCGAACTGATACTTCGTGCCGGGAGCGGCCCCACGCACCCCGGGTTCCACCAGGCAGGTCTTAACCACCAGCGACTGCGGGTTCAGGTTCGCCGTGAAGTCCTGGCCCTCTTCCACGTCGTCCGGGTCCGGCTTCAGGAACAGGTGATCGTACAGCCGCGCCTCCGCCTCCAGCGCATGGCGCGCCGACACCCAGTGCAGCGTCGCCTTGACCTTGCGGCCATCCGGCGCATCGCCCCCGCGGGTCTCCGGGTCGTAGGTGCAGTTCAGCTGCACGACGTTCCCGTCCGCGTCCTTTACGACGTCCACGCACCGGATGAGATAGGCGTTGCGCAGACGCACCTCCCGGCCGGGAGCCAGCCGGTGATACTTCGGCGGGGGCTCCTCCCGGAAGTCGTCGCGCTCGATGTAGAGTTCGCGGCAGAACGGGACCCTGCGCGTGCCCGCCGAAGGGTCTTCCGGGTTGTTGATGACGTCGAGCTCCTCCACCCGGTCCTCCGGGTAGTTCACCAGAACCACCTTGAGCGGGTCCAGCACCGCCATGACCCGGTTGGCGCGCCGGTTCAGATCCTCCCGGATGCAGTCCTCCAGCACCGCAACGTCCACCACGCTGTCCGTCTTGGCGATGCCGATTCGCCGGCAGAACTCCCGGATGGCCTCCGGGGTGTATCCGCGGCGGCGCAGACCGGCGAGCGTGGGAAGGCGGGGGTCGTCATATCCCCGCACATGCCCGCCCTCCACGAGCTCGATGAAGCGGCGCTTGCTCATGACCGTGTAGGTCATGTTCAGCCGGGCGAACTCGATCTGCCGGGGATGGTAGATGCCCAGCCGGTCCAGGAACCAGTCGTACAGCGGGCGGTGGTTCTCGTACTCCAGCGAGCAGAGGGAGTGGGTGATGCCCTCGATGGAGTCCTCCAGGCCGTGGGCCCAGTCGTACATCGGATAGATGCACCACTTGTTCCCCTGGCGGTGGTGCTCGGCGTGGCGGATGCGATACATAACGGGGTCCCGCATGTTCATGTTCGGCGACGCCATGTCGATCTTCGCCCGCAGCGTGCGCGAGCCGTCCGGGAACTCGCCGGCCCGCATCCGCTGGAACAGGTCGAGGTTCTCCTCCACGCTCCTGTCCCGGTACGGGCTGGGGATGCCCGGCTCCGTCGGAGTGCCGCGGGTGGCCGCCACCTCCTCGGGACTCAGGTCGCAGACATAGGCGTCTCCCTTGCGGATGAGGTCGAGCGCCCACTCGAACATCTGCTCGAAGTAGTCCGAGGCGAAGAACAGCCGGTCCTCCCAGTCCACGCCCAGCCACCGGACGTCCTCGATAATCGCCTCGACGAACTCCTGCTCCTCCTTCAGGGGATTGGTGTCGTCAAAGCGCAGGTTGAAGGTGCCTCCGAAGTCCTGGGCGATGCCGTAGTCGATCCAGAGCGCCTTGGCGTGCCCGATGTGCAGATATGCGTTCGGCTCCGGAGGGAACCGGGTGGCCACCCGGTCGAAACGCCCCTCCCGGAGGTCCTGGATGACGGCTTCGCGGATGAAGTCGAGCGGGCCCTGACTCAACAGCCTTTCGATGCGTTCTTCCAGTTCCTGCTTCGACGGCGGCTCGCGCATAGGGAGGATTCCTTCCAAAAGCAATGAGGGTGATGAAGGACGCCCGCCGCGCCTGGCGGCGCCCCTCTGCCGGTTGTAGATTTTGGCCGATTGAGCGCCACTTGGTCAACCCCGCTCCCGACCCGCCGCGGCCGTCGGCCGGATATGCTCTCCCGGGAAGGAGACCCGCCTCCCGGGGCATAAGAGAATCGACTGAGGGGGCGCCCGCGGCGGCCCCCGCATTCTCCAGTCGCGCGGCACGGGAAGCCGCACCCTGACAGGGGGCCGTTTGTCCGAACGACCGTCAACTGCCAACGCGTCAGATTACGCTCAGCCCGTGGAGGCGCCGGCCCGGCGCCGGACGCTGGATGCGCTCCTGGTGCTTGCTGTCACCCTGCTCATCTACCTTCCGGCGCTGAACAACGGGTTCGTGGATTTCGACGACCCGGCCTACATCACGGAGAATCCCCGCATCCAGCAGATGAGCTGGGAGAACCTCAAGGCGATATGGGGCGACATCCAGCATCGCCCCTACTATCCGCTGGTCTTTACGGCCTATATGCTTCAGTACGCGCTCTGGGGGGAGAATCCGGCCGGCTTCCACGCCTTCAGCCTCACCCTCCACGCACTGAATGCAGTGCTTGCCTACCTCCTGGTGTGGCGTCTGTTCCGCAACCGGACGGCCGCGCTCATCTCGGGGCTGTTGATGAGCACGCACCCCCTGCACGTCGACGCGGTCGCGTGGGCTTCCGACCTGAAGGACGTCATGAGCGGCACATTCGTGTTCCTCTGCCTGCACGCCTACACGCACTACATCCAGAAGGGCTGCCGCGCCTGCTACCCGGCTTCCATCCTGCTGTATGCGCTGGCGCTCTTCTCAAAGCCGATGTCCGCACTGCTTCCCTTCATGCTGCTGATCGTGGACTATCAGCAGCGCAGACACGACCGCAGGCTGGAGCTGCTGGAAAAGGTCCCCTTCTTCGCCATCGCCGCCGTGCTGGGCTCTGTCGCATTGCGGGCCCAGGCCGGCGTGGCTCCCGCGCCGGCCGCCGACGAGATTTCGTTCTACTCGCGGGCCAACGCGTGGACCGCCATCGGGTTCTACCTGCTGAAGCTGACCGTCCCCATCAATCTTTCCGTGCTGTACGCCTCCTCCCACCCGGGATGGTGGATGGTGGTGGCGACTTCCCTCTCCGTCGCGTTCATCACCGCCACGGTCTGGATGCTGATGCTGTCGCGGGACTACGGATTCGGGCTGGCCTGGTTCGTGCTGCTCGCGACTCCGATCCTGGGGTTCATCCCGTTCGGATATGTCGTGAAGTTCGCCCCCTATGCGAACCACTTCATGTATCTGGCGGACTTCGGGCTGTTCGTCGTGGCCGGCCTCATCTGCCACGACATCCTGAAACGGCTGCACGTCCCGGCGGACAGGGCCACCTTCTACGCCATCGTCTGCGTGGCGCTTGCCCTGTTCGGTCTCAAGACCGCCCTCCGGTGCAATGTGTGGAAGGACTCGGTGAGCCTCTGGCGGGACTCCGTCCGCTACAACCGGGCCGCCAATGCCACCGTCGGGCATCAGCGGCTCGCCGAGGCATTGCTGGCGGCGGGAGAGCGGGAGGAGGCCCTGGAACAGGTCCGGAAGGCGCTGGAGCGATATCCCGCCAACAGGCAGGCCAGAGAGCTACTTTTGGAGCTCGACAGGCCGGAGCCTGCCGCCGGGGAGCGAGCCCCCTGACGGCAAAGGGCCCCGGCGGGAGCCAGGCCCCCGTCCGGAGCCAGGCCCCCGTCCGGAGCCCTGAGACTCAAGATATGCGCTGATCAGCCCGCGCGCGCCTCAGCGGGGCGATGAGGATCTGGGCATGTTCTTCATCATCTCGGACATGTCCTGGACCGTCACCCCCGCAGGAAGTTCGAAGAAGCTGTCCGGGACCGCATTGATGCGCTCGTAGGCGATCTTCTGGACCTTATCGCCCTGCTTCACCTGCCGGAGCAGTCCGTACTGCTTGTCGAGCCAGGCGGACCCCGCGTCCGGCGCGTCCACCCTCCAGCACGCGATCCCGTCGAGCGTGTCGCTCGTGACCTTCGGGTTGCTTCCCTTCAGGTCCTCGACGCTGGGGAGCTGGTCCGCTGCAGCCGAATCCACGTCGCTGTCTTTCATCTCCATCTTCACGACGATGCCTGCCCGAGGATCGAACATGTAGTTGACCTTCCGGTCGAACTGCGCCAGCATCCAGCCCTCCGGACCCATATCCACCCGCATCCGGACGATGCGGTCGCCCTCCATCTTGAGGGCGTGGCGGGACTTCTTCCCCTCGTGCGTCACCACCATCTCGTACGATTTCAGCTTGCTGCGGCGGGCCGCCAGGTCCTTCCACGTGGACTCAAAGTCTCCCGCCCTGGCCACGGGTGGAGGCGGGGCCTCGACGGCCGGAGAGCCGCCCTCTCCGCTGACCGGCCCGGACTGCTTCTTGCCGCATCCGGCGACACCCAGCGCCGCCGCCAGCACAGCGGCTATCACGATTCCCGTCGTAAGTCTGTTCATGAGATTCCTCCAGTGATACCGGGGCAAGACCGCTCCCCCCGGCGACACGCCTCCCGGCAGTCCGGTCGCGGCTTGAGACCCATTATGTCCTGCTTCTCTGCGGGCTCTCCTCACTCCTTTCCACCTTCGAACCTCAAAATTCGAAGGATTATCCCATCAATTTTCAGTGTTACCCTTGACACAGGGGAGCAATCTGCCTACATCATGGCTACGGGAGAGCGGATCTTTTGCTCCTGCTCCCGGCATCGGGAGCTCCGGCTCTTCCCCGGATGGAGGGACCTGAGATGAAGGCACCGCGCCGCGGCTTCACGCTGATTGAGCTGCTGGTGGTGATTGCGATCATCGCGATTCTGGCAGCCATTCTGTTCCCCGTCTTCGCGCGCGCGAGGGACCGGGCCCGCCTTTCCGCCTGCCTGTCGCATGGCCGGCAGTTCGGCCTGGCCACGATGATGTACATCGACGACTACAACGGCCGCTGCCCGACGGAGGTGCCGCCCTCCGAACGCAACAAAATCGCCGGCCGTTACAACCAGTATATCAACGGCCCGGTGGTCGATTTTCCCGTCGCGGCGTGGGCGTACCGGTTCCACCCCGGCTTCAGCCCCTACGTCAAGGACGAGAAGATCTGGATCTGCCCGAACGCCCAGAGCGGCTACTACGGGCGGCGCTACAAGTACGGCTACAAGTGCACCTGGATCCCCGCACGCGGCCGCCCGGACGGAAACAACCTGGCGCCTATGGTGTGGCTGAAGACCGACAGCAGCGGCAACTACGTCCGGGACCCCTCCACGGGAGAGGTGGTCCCGCACAAGGTCACCGAGCTCGAGACCAAGGAGCGCAGGCCGCTCCAGGAGATCATCGGGTGGTACTGCTATGCCGTGAACGTCCCGAACAGCTACTGGCAGTACGACTTCGGGACGCCGTATCTCCCTCACGGCGAGGGCTCGGTCTACATCTACTTGGACGGGCACGCGGCGTGGCAGAAGACGGCCTACTACAGGCAGGGGGATTTCTCTCTTCCCGAAGGCTACTGAACCGAACGGCGCCTGACGGCGCCCCGCCCGCGGCGCGCCTCCCCGCCTTGTGCGGCGTGCGGCCCGGGAGGGGTCACTGACCTCGATGGTCCTCCGGCGCCCGGAGCTGCAGGCTCCGGGCGCTTCTGTCTGCGCCGCACTTGTTGCGAAAGATGTGCAGATTCCCGTACTACTGCCAGTTACCCTCACAGCGCAGTCCTGAGATACTGGAAATGTAGCTGCCCGGCGTCCCGCCGGGAGCGTCAGTCAGAACGAATGTGAGGGTCTTCCTTTGAGAAAGATAACGGCGTTCTTCCTCCTCTGCCTTGCCGCCGTCCCGCTGCTGCTCACCGGAGCGGTCTCGGCCGACAACATCCAGGTGGGCGACTATGTCCGCTTCTTCGACCGCGAGGGCAGCACCGACGGCGGAGAATTCGGTCTGGCGCTGCTTCCCAACAGCAGCATCGAGATTCTGCGGACCTTCTGCCTGCAGCGCGACGAGTACCTGGATTTCAATGCTCAGGGCTTCATTGTGACCGGCATCAGCACCACCGTGATGGCGCAGGGCGACCCGCTCGACCCGCGGACGGCTTATCTGTACACCCAGTTCCGCAACGGCACCCTGTCGAACTACGACTACACGCCCAACAGCCCGGGCCGCACGGCGTCTGCAGACGCCCTGCAGAAGGCCATCTGGCATCTCGAGGGCGAGCCCGGCTACGCCACGGTCACCGGACAGGCCCTGCTCTGGGTGCAGGAGGCGACCGCGGCCGGCTGGACCGATGTCGGCAACGTGCGCGTGCTCAACCTCCAGTGGACGCGCAACGGACGGGACGGCCAGGGCGCGCAGGATGTCCTCATCCTCAACCCGGTCCCCGAGCCGATGTCGATGGCGCTGGCCGGTCTGGGACTCAGCGCGGTGGCGGGCCTGCGCCGCAGGGGTCTGCGCTCCGTCTGAAGGGCCGAAGCAGCCTCATATCGCCAGTCCAAAGCCCCCGCCGGGCTCCGGCGGGGGCTCATCAATGCCGGGCAGGAGACGATTTCTCAGGGGCGCGAGGCAGCCGGCCTCCGCGGACCGATCTTCTCCAGCGGGATGGGACGAAATCCCGTCTTCCAGACGGGAGCGTCAGGCCGGAAGCGAAAGTCCACGGGCCGCGGCGCGGCCGGCAGCACGACTGCGGACGTCCCCGCGAGCGTGACCATCGGCTCCTCCAGCACCGACACCTCCGCAGTGCGGCCCTCGAGCGGGGTCGGGGGCCAGAAGTAGAGGATTCCAGAATCCCGGTCCATGTAGAACTCGCCCGGCGAGTCCAGCTCCTCCATCACGTTCAGGAAGCGGAACCGCGCTCCCGCCTTGTAACCGTACACGCCGTGAGGCGGCACGGTCCGCACCTCCCCGGCCGCAGCATCGAGGGACTCCACTTGCTCGTAGGAGTCGGCCCAGTCCCAGGTCCAGTATCCGTGGAGCCAGACATCCCGCGCATCCTTCCATCGCGCGGGGCGGTCCCCCTCATAGCGGAACGCTCCCGACTGAGGCCCTGCGGGGACCTCCCGGATCCTCGCCCAGTCCGAATCCGGCCATCCCGCCAGCCGGGCAGGCTCTCCTTCGAAGAACAACTCGAGGTGCGCCGGCTTCACCGGACGCCCGAAGCCCCGGTTGCTGAGCCTCCCGAAATCGTCCACGCCCGCCGAGCGAAGGTCCGTCTGCATCACGTGCTCCGCAGCATCTCCCAGGCGCGCCCGAACCTCCGGATCCGTCACGGGCCCCCAGCGCGCAATGCGCACCCCGCCGGTCAGTCTGGCCGTGCCGGGGACCGCCGCCCGGATGGTCAGATGGCTGTCATCCGGACCCAGAGCGATGGTGGAGGTAACGCGATAATCCCCCTCTCCCAGCAAAATCTCCGCCCGCCGGGGCCGGGGGTCCCTGGACCTCGCACGCCGGAGGTGTTCCAGCGCCTGCAGGATGCTCCCGAACGGACGGGAAGGCGAGCCGTCCCCGCCCGCTGCGGCTCCCGGAGAGACGTGGACCACCAACGCACCTGCCGCCGCTTCGCCCCCGTGGGCCGGCAGGACGACCGCCGCACACAGTGCCAGCGCGACAGACAGCGACAGAACACGACACATTCTTCCTGCTCTCCGTGGAAAAACTGATTGGGCCGATGATACCGCTGCCGGCCCCGGGCGTCAACCTTCGTCGATGGAGCGAGCGCGCCGCCTTGCCCGTCGTGGGGAAGACGCTTGAAGAAAGCACACCTCGATGAAGAAGCACTGTTCACTCGCGAAAGGCGGGCCGGGAACCCCGACGCTGGACAAGAGGTTCTACGAGCACGAACTGAAGCGCCTGCATCTCGAGCTGGTGAAGATGCAGAACTGGGTGAAGCAGAGCGGCGCCCGGCTGGTGCTGCTGTTCGAGGGGCGCGACGCGGCCGGTAAGGGAGGGGTCATCAAGCGCATCACGGAGCCGCTGAACCCGCGCGGCGTCCGGCTGGTGGCGCTGGGCAAGCCGTCGGACACCGAGCGCACCCAGTGGTATTTCCAGCGCTACGTGGCGCATCTCCCGTCCGCCGGGGAGATCGTCATCTTCGACAGAAGCTGGTACAACCGCGCCGTCGTGGAACGGGTGATGGGCTTCTGCACCGGGGAGGAATACCGGGAGTTCCTCGTCAGCTGCCCGGAGTTCGAACGGATGCTCGTCCGGTCCGGCATCCTGCTGCTGAAATACTGGCTCTCAGTCTCCGACGCGGAACAGGAGCGCAGGTTCCAGGAACGCGCCTCCGACCCGATGAAGCTCTGGAAGCTCAGCGAGGTGGACATCCAGGCGCGCGAGAAATGGGTGGAATTCTCGAAGGCGAAGGATGCGATGATGCAGTGTACGGACATCCCGGAGGCGCGCTGGCACCAGGTGGACGCAGACGACAAGCTGCGCGCCCGTCTGAACTGCATCCGGCACATCCTGCAGAACGTGCCCTACGTGGACGTCACGCCGAAGCCGGTGAAGCTGTCCCCGCGTCCGGAGCCGGACTGCCACTACCTGCGCCCGCCCCGCAACGCCCATCTGGTGGTGCCCGACTACTACTGTGTAGAGACGGTGGACAAGGCCGCCTGACAGGCAAGCCTGCGGCGGCTCACGTGCCGCCGTTCGATGCGGAAGGAGCAGAAGAGGTCTTCTGCGCCGCGGGAGGCCCCACGCGCACGATGAGCGGATGCGGCCGGTAGCGGTCGCGTGAGATGACCTCCGAGCGCTCTTTGCCGTCCTCCTCAATGACCCGGCGCACGGTGACGGAGTAGCCGTTCACGCCCTTATCCACCACCTTCCGGGCGCCCGGAGGAAGCGACGGGTCCACGATGGTCTTCGTGCCGTAAGGCACCGGCTTGCTGACCGAGCGCTCGATGCGGATCTTGCGCCTGTCCGAGGACGCCCCGTAGATGGTGGCCTTTGCTCTGCCCCCCTCCGCCTCCACCTTGATGTAGACCGCGTGCCTGAGGGGATTGGCGAACTTCAGGTCCAGCACCCCGTAGGCCACCGTGGCGTCCAGTCCCGGAGGAGCATAGCGGACCGCCATGGAGTGATGGCTGCGCTGCCGTATCTCCATCCCGGCCAGAAGGGCGGCCTGATAGATGGTGGTGGAGATCTGGCATATCCCGCCCCCGGTGCCCGGCTCGATCTGACCATTGACGAAGATGGGGGCGTCCTTGAATCCCAGATGCTTCGCGCGCGGCCCCACGATGCGGTTGTAGCTGAACTCCTCGCCGGGCTTCAGCACCACGCCGTCCACCGCCTTGGCCGCAAGTCTCAGATTGTGCGTGCGCTCCCGTTCGTAGGTACTGTACACGGTGGTCTGCGAGGAGAGCACCGAATCGATGGGCCGCAGGTCCGCAAGCGTCACCGCCGGGACGTCCCGGCGCAGCCTGACAGGAAGTTCGACGGCTTCAGCGGGCGCGTTCAGCTCGAGACGCCCTGCGAACTTCAGCGACGCCTGCACATCCACCGCCGTTCCCTCGCGCTCCGGGGTCCTGACCAGCTGCCCGCCCTTCAACTCGATGGAAGCGTCACGCGCCGGACTCGCGAAACGCTTCGCCGCCGAATTCTCCAGCACCCACTTCAGCGCTCCGCGGTCGAACGTGGCTTCGACGGGGAGAGCTATGCCGTCCCGGCGGGCCCGCCAGCGCTCCAGAAGCCGCTCCCCGGTCCATCCCTCCCGTCCCACGGCCAGCGCCCTGGCCACGGCCTGCTCCCTCTCCAGCCTGAGACGCAGGCTGGCGGCGGGGATGTTCAGCGCGGGCTTTCCGGCACCTTCCGCGGTGAGACGAACGACCGACGGAGCGGGACAGGAGCGCTCCAGCAGTGCGTGGGCATCCTCCTTCGAAAGGCCTCCCACCGGCAGCCCGGCCACCCGGACTCCCGGCACGACGATGTCGGAGCGCAGCACGAACAGGTCCGCGCCTGCGGCCAGACCCGCCACGACGGCCAGCGAACACGCGGCCACCGCGACCGCCGCGCGCAGCCCGGAGCCGTTGCGCGCAGCGTCTGCCGCTCGTTCAGTCTCGCCGTCGCCAGACGGTCTCACCGGGACGGTCCTCCAGTTCGATGCCGGCGGCCGAAAGCCGGTCGCGTATCTCGTCAGCCAGTGCGAATTCCTTTCGAGCGCGCAGCGTGGAACGCAGGGACACCAGGATGTCCATCAGCTGCCGCACAAGCTCCTGGTCGGCCTCTCCGGCATCCTCCCGCACCAGACCCAGCACATCTCCGGCCAGCGAGCGGAAGGTCGCCGCCGCCTCTTTCAAGTCCTCCAGCCGCACGCCGGTTCCCGAGCTCAGCGCCGAGTTCACATCGCGCGCAAAGTCGAAGAGGGCGGCGATGGCGGCCGCGGAGTTGAAGTCATCGTCCATCGCCTCGTGAAACCTGTGCCGCACGGCGTCCAGCGGCTCCTGCAGGCTCCCCGTGCCATCCTCTCCGGCCGATATCGCCTCCTCCATCAGCCGGAGCGCCGTGTTCAGCCGTTTCACTCCCGCTTCCGCTGCGGCCAGCGCCTCGTCGGTGACATCCAGCACGCTGCGGTAGTGAGTGGACAGGATGAAGAACCGGATGCCTTCCGGCCTCCACCGCTTCAGCGCATCCTTCAGGTAGATGGCGTTGCCGAGCGACTTGCCCATCTTCTGCCCGCCCACGGTGAGCGAGTTGACGTGTATCCAGTAACGCGCGAACGGCTGGCCGTTCGCGGCCTCGCTCTGCGCCACCTCGTCTTCGTTGTGGGGGAAGATGTTCTCCAGCCCGCCGCCGTGGATGTCGAAGGTCTCGCCGAGATACCGGCGCGCCATCGCGGAGCACTCCAGGTGCCATCCGGGATAGCCCCATCCCCAGGGAGAAGGCCACCGCAGGATGTGGCCGGGCGCCGCAGGCCGCCACAGCAGGAAATCCCCCGGATTGCGCTTGTTCGGGTCCACCTCCACCCGCGCGCCGGCCTCGAGGTCCTCCAGCCGCCTCCCGGAGAGCTTCCCGTAGCCGGGCGCGCGGGACACGTCGAAGTAGACCGCCCCGTCCGCCTCATACGCGAACCCCTTCTCCAGCAGCTGCCGGACCATCTCGATCTGCTCCGGGATATGGGCGCTGGCGCGGGGAGCGATGTTCGGCCGCTGGACCTTGAGGGCGTCCATGTCCTCGAAGAAGCTCCGGGCGTATATCTCCACCAGTTCCATCGGGTCGAGCTTCTCCGCGGCCGCGCGGCGGGCGACCTTGTCCTCCCCGCTGTCCGCATCGTCCGTCAGATGCCCCACATCCGTGATATTCATCACGTAGCGCACGCGGTATCCGGAGTGGCGGAGGTAGCGGACCACCATATCCATCGCCACATACAGCTTGGCGTGCCCGATGTGGGCGTGGTCGTAGACCGTCGGGCCGCAGCAGTACATGCCGGCGAATCCGGGCGTCAGCGGGACGAACTCTTCTTTGGTGCGGGTGAGGGTGTTGAAGACCCTGAGAGACAAGGCGAACTCCGGTCCGGAATGATGAAGTGGGCGCGCCGCGCGGCACAGCCCCCGATGCGGCATTATAGCATGCCGGCCTTTCAGCGCATCCCCGAAGCGCTACTCCAGCGTCTTCCGGTAGAACACTTCTCCCGAGCCGTCAGGGTGCTCCCCGGAGAGGAACCCGCACTCCTGGAAGCCCAGCCTGCGCAGCCACCCCTCGAGGTCGGGCGACCCCTCCCGCGCCGCGAACATCACCGTGTTGTAGCCGAGGTCCTGCAGATATTCCTCCAGGAACTCCACGAGGTGCCGTCCTATCCCCTCTCCCTGCAGGTCCTGGCGGACCGCCAGCAGCGAGATGAGCGGCGATCTGGCGCCGAGGAACTCGAACCGCAGACACGCCACCACCTCGCCGTCCAGCTCCGCCACGATGACCTCCCGCTGCTCGATCCTTCGGGTGAGGAAGTACGGCGGGATATGCGGGTCGAGGCGCGCGCAGGGGCCCTCGTCTTCTTCTTCAGCAAACCGGATCAACAGCTCTTCCAACGGCGCTCTCCGCAGCCGGGCGCATCCCGGCTGTGCAATGTCATCCCATCATGGGACATCTGGCAGGAACTCCGCACGCCGTTCCCGAACCCCGAAGAAGACTATACCCGGAGGAATCCCGTCATGTCCGGCTTCGACCTGCTCATCAGGATGAGCCTTGTGCTGCCGCTCATCGCCGCAGCCCTTCTCGTGTTCGCGTCGGCGGGGCACGCCGCGCCGCCCCCGAAAGCAAAGGTGAACGTGGAATACGACCGGATGCTGGCGGGGGAGCCGCCCTTCCGGCGCCTGTTCCTCGACGCCATGGTCACGGAGGAGTCCTGCAACCTTCAGCGCGTGTTCCATCCGGCCCGGAAGCATCCCGCGAACCCCATCTTCGAGGGGGAGATGCCATGGGAGGGCTGGGGCCCGAACCTGGGCGGCACGGTCCTCCGAGAGGGCGGCAGATTCCGGATGTACTACTACTGCATCGCGGACAGGGAGCCGACCAAGGTCTGCATGGCGGAATCCGATGACGGCCTCAAATGGACGCGCCCGCGTCTCGGCCTGGTGGAGTGGCAGGGATCCCGCGACAACAACATCGTCCCCTTCCCCACCCAGGTCTTCAAAGCAGCAGGGAAAGACGTGGAGGAGTCCCGCCGCTGGATAGCCTTCAGCTTCGAGGACGGCAAGGCGATGCTCGGCTTCTCCGCGGACGGCCTCACGATGGAGTGGCCGGAGGCCGGACAGGGCATCTTCACGTCGTCGGACGTCATCAACTGGTTCTTCGACCCCTACCGCAACAGGATGTGCGCCACCTGGAAGACCCCGAGCCGGCGGCACCGCTCGGTGGGTGTGGCGTACTCGGACGACCTGTGGCACTGGACGAAGCCCATCGACGGCCCTGTGTTCGTCCCTGACGACCTGGACCCCGACGCCACCCAGATCTACGGAATGCCCGTGTTCGCCTACCAGGGGATGTTCATCGGGCTCCCTATGATCTACCACGCCAGATGGATCAAATACGGGCGCTACACCTCGCCGGAGGTCATGTTCGAGGCGCAGGAGGGCAGCCCGCGCACCGGCGACATCCAGCTTGCCTGGAGCTGGGACCTCATCAACTGGACCCGCACCGCCGACCGGAAGCCTTTCATCCCCAACAGTCCCGTGAAGGCCTTCGACTGCGGCTTCCTGTGCGTGGCGCGAGAGCCGGTGGTGGTGGGCGACGAACTCTGGTTCTACTACTCCGGATGGGATCAGGTCCATGAGGACTACAAGGGCCTTCGCGCCGCCGTGGGTCTGGCCACCCTCCGGCTGGACGGCTTCTGCTCCATGCAGGCGGGAGACGAGGAAGGCTGGCTCATCTCGCGCCGCGAGGTGTTCAACACCCCCGAGGTCATCATCAACGCCCGGTGCGCGCCCGGCGGGTACGTGGTGGCGGAGCTCCTGGACCGCGACAACAACGTCATCCGCGGCTTCGAGAAGAACTACTGCATCCCGTTCACCGGGGACTCTGTGCGGGGACGTCTCAGGTGGAAGACCGAGCGCTTCCCCGAGGCGCTCAAGGACAGGGACAAGAAGATCAAGTTCTATCTCAAGGATGCGGACCTTTACTCCTACGTGCCCGTGGACGTCAACATGGAGATCGACGACGGCTGGCCCGACCACTGAAGCGGTCACCCGCCTTTCGCAGCCTCTTCATTCCGGCAAGCTGTGCGCAGAGGACTTGACGGAAACGCAACAGTTGAGGTAAAAATAGCCTAGCCGGGACCGCTCAAGCGGCCCCGGCTCCGTCCTGCCGAAGTGGCGGAATGGCAGACGCGCGTGGTTCAGGACCACGTGCCCGCAAGGGCGTGGAGGTTCAAATCCTCTCTTCGGCATTGCACTCATTATCAAAGGGAGCGGTCTTCCACAGGCCGCTCCCTTCTTCGTTGGCCGTCACGGCGCGAAAGACCGTGCGGGAAAAAGATGCCGGCCCGGGACATCCCGGGCCGGCATTCCTCGGCTGGGGAGGCTGTCCGAGACGGCCTCCCGCGACTGACAGTGCGGACTACGGGGCCAGAGGCGTGTAGTCCGACGGCACCTGCTGCTCCCGTCCGCGCAGGACGCGGATGGTCTTGCCGTTGCGCACCTCGGAGGTGATGACCCCCACGATGCTCATGTAGTCGCCCGGCATCGGATACACCTCGGAGCGGATGACCTTCACTCCCGGAGCATCATCCTGGGCGTCCACGCCGGACCCGTCATCCAGCAGGAAGTAGCCGTCCACCCACTCCATCTTGGTGACCTTGCCGTAGACGCGCACCAGCAGACCCTCGGTCTCGATGCCGATGCCGGTGGGCTGTCCGTCGGGGCCGACGAACCGCGGTCCGCCGACGCTGCGGCTGCCGATGTTCCGGATCTTGGTGGTGCCGGTGCCGACCTTCGTTACCGTGGTATCGCGCAGGACGCGCTCCCCGGTCTCGAGAGTGCGCAGGATGCCCTTCACCAGCACCTTGTCGCCGATGCTGACGCTCTCGCCGGACTCCACACGGATGCCCGCCGTCCCGTCCTCGTCCTGCACGTAGAAGAACCCGGACTCCGACAGGGGCACCAGCGTGACGATGGCGCCCTTCGTGAACTCCACCATCGCATAGTCGGGCTGGGCCTTGGCCTCGCCGACGGACGCGACCGGCACGGTCTCAGCCGGAGGACCGGTCAGGCGGATGTTGTCTACGGCAGTGATGTTCCACTGCAGCTGCCACTTCTGCTGGAAGCGCACGAAGATGGTGATGGCATTGCTCTGAGCCACAGTCTCCACGCTGACCGGATTCCACTTTATCGGGAAGGCGTTGTCGCCGTGCGCGGGGTCCGTGGACCACACGATCCAGGCAGGCTTAGGGTTCGGGTCGTTCGGGTCCGGAGCAGGACCGGGGTCGACACCGCCCTTCGGGTCGATGCCCACCCAGACCTGGCAGTCCCACGGAGCGCCGCCGTTCGCGAATGTCGCGATGTAGGCGTCCACCCGGTAGGTCATGCCCGGGACGGCCTTCACCCGCTGGTAGAAACCGCCCTGCTTCCGATCCCAGTTCCCGCCTGCGCCGGCGAAATACTGCCCCTGCTGGGTGTTCAGCACTCCCAACCAGCGCGGGACTCCACTCGTGGGATACGGTCCGATGTAGCCGCTGGCGTCGCCACCGTCACCGCCGCCGACCACCGGGAACGAGCGCCATCCCACCGCGGTGCGGGTGGGACCGGAGCCCTCGATCTGCTCGAAGCTGCCGTTCGTGAAGACCGGCAGAGCCTCCGGCGGGGTGCGGAAGGTCTTGTTGACGGAGTAGACCGTCTTAGAGCCAGAGGCCGAGCTGCGCACGCGGAAATGGTACTCCGTGTCCGCGCTCAGACCGGTCAGCAGCACCTTGTGCACCAGCACGTTGCCGGGCGCCTGCGCCGTCAGAGGATACACCGCGCCCTCATCGGAGTTCGGGGCTCCGGGGCCGTACTCCACGACGGAGCTGGACGGGACGTCCGTGCTCCACTCGATCTCGAACGTGGTATCGGACACCTGGGTGGCCTTCGGCCCCTCCGTGATGTTGATGCGCTGGGTGCTTCCGGCCGGCTGCACCGAGACGTTGTCCACGTCCACGTGCAGCCACGCGGTCGCCTCCGGCATGATGCCGCGCACCCAGATGCTGGTCGGTCCCACCGCGTTGAACCGCACCGAGTAGCGGCTCCACGCATCGCCTTCCTGGAAGTTGACCCAGTTGATGGTGGAGGCCAGCGGGTTGGAGGTCTGTCCGGTCAGGTCATAGCCCACGGAACCCGTGGGAATCACCGCCTGGTTGACACTGTTGGCCCGGAACATCCGCGCATCGATGTCCAGGTCGTAGGCCTGCCCGGCCACGGTATTGACCAGCTGGTAGATGCCTCCCCGGAAGTTGCTGCTGCGGATGGAGCCGCCGATGATGCGCTGGTAGTTGTTCACGTTGGGGTCCGGAGAGCCGGTGTTCCCCGGCATGCTCCACAGCGCCGGGTCTCCCGCCGCCGAAGAGGCAGTAGGAGCAAGGCGGGCGCTCCAGCCCGTCCACCCGGCGCCAACCCACTCGCCCAGCCCGGGCGGGGCCGGATTCCAGAGTCCTTCGAAGTCGCCGTTCGTCACCAGGTTCTGCGCAGACACACCGGCCACGGCGGCCAGAAGGAACGCGAGCAGAAACACACTGCAACGCCACAATCGCATGATGCCTCAGTCCTTTCGCACGAAAGCCGCGGCGTCCTCCAGCACACCGGCAGCCGTCGCCTCGGCGCCGGCGGGCAACCGCTTCGAGAACGCCCACTCAGAAGGTATTATGCCCTACCAGGGGGCGGAAGTCGCGAAGGTAAGGGACGTCGCCCGGTCCCTTACACAGCCGCAGCCGGGCCACCCTCCTTGTTCAGGCGGCCCGGCTGCCAGCCTCAGATGCTTCTCACGCAGACCTGTGCGGCCTGCATCCGGCGGCGCTCAGCGCCTGCGAAGGACCATTCCGGCCATGCCGGCCAGACCGGCCGCCATCGCCATCAGGCTGCCCGGCTCCGGCACCACCTGCACGTCGTCGGCAGCACCGACGTTCCACTCGATGCCCCACTTGTGGATGCTCTTGATGAACACCGTGGCCGTACCGGCGGGAGCATCGCTCACAACGATGGTGCGCTGCTCCCACTGCTTCGTCGCCCAGACGGGGTCCGCCCAGATGACGCTCGCCGCGAGGCTGTCATTCCCGCCCAGCGGGTCGAAGCCGAGCTGGACTCCCACATCATAGATGCTGGTGGGATTGTCGAAGAACTTCGCCATAGCCCAGCCCCAGAAGCTCACCTCGGTGTAACCGCCGGGGTTGTTGAACTGCTGGTAGATGTAGGCCTCGTTGCGGCTGGTGTCCCAGCTGCTGATGGCTCCAGCCATTCCGGAGCCCTCGATGGGGCTGACCGGATGGCCGAACGGGGTGGCGCCGAACGGCTGCCAGTTTCCGCCGAAGAACGTCACGGTGTTCCAGCCGTTCAGGCCGTCCTCGAATCCGCCGTTCACCAGCAGGTTCGCGTGCGCGCCCGCCGCCAGAGCCAGCAGGGCCGCCACAAGCATCAACCTCTTCATAGCTTTTCTCCTTACCTGGATTGCTGTCCCAGCCCCCGCCGCGCGGCGCGAGCTGCAACCTGTAACTCTCCCGTCACGCCCGTGAAACAGGCCTGGCGGGGGTTGACGTGAGGACGCGCTGCTTCGATGAGCGGAGGAGCGTCTCACGCAGACCTGCATTAAGGATAACACTCCGGCGTCTTCCGGTCAATCGCCTTTTCTCCCCGGCATCGCATCCGGGCGCAAAACAGGTAATTCTACCGGGCTGCCGGAACGCTTCAACAGGGGAAGCAGCGGTACATCTGGATGCCCAGGATGGAGCCCGCAAGCGCCCAGCAGCCGCTGGCCATATAGTCCCCCAGAACCAGCCCCAGGAAGAACGGAAGCGCCGCCCGGTAGCCCTTGATGCCGGCGTAGCGCGTGATGGTCACCTTGCAAGCCCACGCCACCAAAAACGGACACCACAGCCACTGAAGCGTCTCGGTGTGCGCCAGCACGTATCCCACCGGGTGGAACGGGAACGAGACGAAATTCGTCCGCAGCCAGCCGAGCGCCATCGTCACAAGCGCCCCGAACCCCATCGCGATGACGCCCGCCACGTCCGGACCCCTGGGGTCCGCCACGTAGTTGCTGACCCGGTCGAAAGGCAGCCGTCCCATCCACGTGCGCCAGGGCTCCACCTTAGCCGTCGCCGCTCCGAACTGATACCAAACCGCCAGACACGCCCAGAAGCCCACCGCGATGCCCGCGACGATGGCGATGAGCATCGCCACGGTGAGCGAGCGTTGACGGATGCGCGCCGCCTGCGCGATCTTCATCCCCTCGATGTGCGTCGGCATGGGGTTGCAGCGCATCTCGATGGAGAACCAGTTGAAGTAGGCCAGCGCCACCAGGTTGCCCTTGCTGAACAGCGAACTCCCCACCGGCTGGATGACGGTGTCCATCGCGTTGACATACGGGCCGAACGTCCACGGAGGCCCGGCCACCGCCCTGAGACGGGTGATGGTGGTGGAAAACAGGAAGTACACCGCCAGATACGCCGCCGCGACCACCGGAGAGACCCCCGCGGCCACGCAGAAGGCGACCAGCAGCGCAAACCCGCCCGCCAGCCCGAACACGGCCGTCCGGTAGCTCAGCGACTCGTTGGAGTCATCCACGGCCGGTCCCCGCCGGATGGCGTGCAGGAACACCTCCTTCAGATGCCGCCGTGCCAGCCAGAAGACCGAGATGCCGATGCCGATGAACGCGCCCGTCCCCTGCTGCGCCACGTACGGGGGCGCGCTGACGGCTCCGCCCGGAGCCTCCCAGCCGATCCACGCCACGAAGACATGCTCCAGCTTCATGAACAGGTAGAAGAACCAGCAGGAGAAGCTGACGTCCGCCGCCACGATGAACGCCAGCCCGATGGCGAGCGGATAGAACGTGGTGGGGAAGTAGCCGATGGCGTTCCACGGGGGGACGGCGAAGCTGGGGCCCAGGTCGTTCGCCCGGATCTGGATGTAGGGCATCGTCGGGTAGAGGTGGTTCAGGCTGTTGATGGTCTCGACGCCCGCAGCCACCAGGAACCCGAGCCACATCGCCCTGTTCCGGAAGAAGGAGGTCTTCGGGTCGGTCATCTCGAGCGGCAGCATGACGATGGGAAAGGTGAGCCGCTCGCGGTCCACCCACTGCTTGCGCACCAGCGTGTTGATGCACAGCATGCAGAACAGCATCACGAAGAGGAAGCCGCTCCACAGCAGCACCGGCCGGAACCAGGCCTCCCACGGCACCGGCTGGCCGCCCTGGTAGAAGCCCTGGATGGCGGAGAGCTTCGGCATCAGATGGCGGGGAGCGAACTGCAGATACTCCCCCCAGTTGTTCTCGGGCGTCTTGTAATAGGGAACGGCGCCCAGAGTGGTGCAGAGGAACTGGATCATCCCCATCCCCGACAGGATGACCGAGACCGTGAGCATCACGTAGATGGTCATCAGCTCGCTCTGCGTCAGCACCCGCGAAGGCGACACGCGGCGCACCAGGCCGTTCCCGAGCAGCAGCACCATCAGGATAAGCACAGGAGGCATCATCAGGGAGGTGGAGGTCAGGTCCGTCTGGGAGACCACATCGCCATAGACCCCCCAGAACACCCCGGGGATAATGGCCAGAAACCCGATGAGCACGGACCTCAGCGTGATGCCGCGGTCCGGGACGGGCGCGTCCGCAGCGGCGGAAGCTTCGTCAGACACGATCGTTTCGCGCTCTTGCACAGACAAGGCAATGCTCCGTGGCGGAAGGCCGCCGGCACGGCCTCCGCAGGTCCAGATTTCTCGCAGGCAGGATGCGGGCGGGACGGGCTATCCCGCCCCTTACGCGGCGGAGACGGGCTTGCGGGACTGCAGGCCGAAGTTGCGCTCCGCGTTCCGGTGCATCAGCTCCGGCGCCACATCCAGAGCCTGCCGGAGCGTGAACCAACCGTCCTCCACCAGCCCGCTCAGCGCCAGAGCTATCCCGCGGCGGGCGACGGCGGCGTGGCCCACGACGTTCTCCACCGGGAAGAAATCCCCGCCGAACACGTGCAGCTTATGCCAGGGGACCGCGGTCAGGAAATCCTTCAGGAACCGGACGCACGCATTGGGAGCGATGATCCACGCCCAGCACATATCGATGCACGCGTTCGTGAAATGCTTCGCCACCGCGATCATCTCCTCCTGGTAAGGGTAGCCGATGTGGAAGATGTCGAAGGTGGTCCGGGGAAAGTCACGCAGCAGCGTGCACAGATGAGCGGGATTGGCCCCCACCCTGTCCAGCGCCATATAGTTCGCCCCCGCGTAATACCCGGTGTGGAGCTTCACCACCAGCCCGTATCCGGTGGCGACGCTGATGCAACGGCGGAACAGGTGGTCCTGCAGGGCCTTCATCTCCGGCCAGGCGAGCTCCTCGCCCCGCGCGTGCCGTTCGAACAGCGGGGCGGCATCCTCTGCGGGTACGTCTTCATAGTCCAGAGCCCTTCCGTAGGCGGCCTGGCTCTTGACCGCCACGGCCCGGGGCCCGTATTTCTCGAACACCCGGTCGATGACCTCGTACCACTCCTTCAGCGTGCGCGCCTCCAGACCCGTCTCCTCCGCCATCCCCCTGATGTCCGGAGGAGTGCTGAGGGGCATGATGCTCAGGTCCTGCCTGAGCAGCTCCGGATAGGAGGTCTCGCAGAATATCCGCTGGAGCGAGTTCACCTGGCAGTGGTCGATGCGGGCGACATCCCGGAGAATCTCACGGTAGAACCCGGGACGCACCCTTTCGCGGAACCTTGCGTTCAGGGCGTCCAGATTGGACTCCGTCATGTCCTCCTCCCCGTACAGCTCGCGCAGGGTGATGCGCAGGGCGAGCCCGTAGCCCGTCAGACGCACCCGCCGCCAGTAATGCTCCAGCATCGCCCACCGGCTGCGGAGGTCCGCGCCGGGCGACAGCACCCGCCGGACATCCTCCTCCGTCATCCCGGCGGAGACCAGGTCGTTTGCCACGTAGTGCGCGAACAGGTAGAAGATGTCGTTGCACGGGAACAGGAAGCTGTCTCCGCCCGGGCCCAGCCGGTCCGCCTCTTCGATGATGTGCTCGTGCGTGTCGGCAAGAGGCGTGGCTTCGACCAGCTCCTCGATCTCAGGAATGATCCTCATCCGCACAGGTCCTCGCAGGCATTGCCCGGCATCCGCAGGCCCGCCGGGCAAGGGAAGTCTATCATGACGGCGCAAGGCCCGTCCGTCGCGCGGGCCTGGAGCGGATGCCTGCCGGCTGCGCGTATAATGCCCGCCAGAGGAGGCAGGCGGAAATGGTCGAAACAGCCAGGATAGCACTGGTCATTTACGGAGTGCTGGTCATCGCGGGAGGAGTGATGGGGTATGCGAAGGCGGCGAGCACCCCTTCGCTCATCTCCGGCATCATCTTCGGCGCGGCTGCGGTGGCGGCCGGTCTCAGCGCATTCCGGGCTCCGGGTCCCGGGCTGACCGCCGGGCTTGCGGCATCGCTGTTCGTGGGGATGTTCTTCCTCTTCCGCTTCCTGCACACGCGCGCGATGATGCCCGCGGGCGTGACGCTGGCTCTGAGCGCGGTGGTGGCAGTGCTGACGTTTTTGGCGCTCCGCTCGCTTCGCGCCTGACAGGAGCACCTATTCCCGAGGGACCACGACCACCATCGCCGAGCGACGGAACAACTGGCGCGCCCGCTCTCTGACCTCGGCGAGGGTCACCGACTGGACCATCTCCGGGAACAGCCGGTCGAACTCCCAGCCCAGTCCCATCGCTTCGAACGAGGCCAGATGCTTCGAACGCTCCTGCAGCCTCTGATGACGCAGGGCGAACGTCCCCAGCAGATAGTTCTTCGCCCGCGTGAGCTCCGCTTCGGTGATGGGAGACCCGGCCAGTGACTCGACGCTCGCCTTGAGCGCGGCCCTGACCTGCTCGAAGGACGGGTCCGCATCCCTCAGACCGGACGGCAGATAGGCCGGCGACAGCGCGTAGGCCACCACGTGCGACTGATACAGCAGGGGCGGATAAAGAGTGCCGAGCTCGTAGACCAGACCCTGCTCCTCGCGGATCTGCTGGAACATCCGCGACGCCTTCCCTCCTCCCAGGATGGCCGCCACCAGAGAATCCGCCGCATACTCGCGCGCGAGAAGGCCGCTGGCTGGCGCTCCTGCCAGCACGTAGGTCACCCCGGAATCCATCTCGAGCATGACCGGCCCCGAGGACGGCGGCGCGGGGGCGGCAGGCGGCTCGCGGGGCGGAGTGGGCGCGGGCTTCAGCCTCCCGAACCACAGCCGGGCGGCGTCCCGGACCTGCTCGACAGTCACATCTCCCACCACAGCCAGCACCATGTTGGACGGAACGAACCAGTCCTTCAGAAAACGCTCCACCTGCGCGGGGGTCAGCTGCTCCACGCGGTCAGGGTCCGCCAGAAGCGGGCGCCCGTACGGACGCCCGGCGTGCAGCATCGACACGAGCCGGTCGTATGCGGCGCGGAAGGGGTTGCGGGCGGCGTCCCGCGCGTCCTCGGCCACCTGCCTGCGGGCCTCCTCGATGCGCGCCGCGTCCAGGCGGGGCTCGATAAGAGTCTCCGCCAGCAGTTCGATGGCGGCACGCAGCTGCGCTGCGGTGGTCGAGACGTAGACCTCGGTGTAGTCCGGATCCCAGCTGACGGAGAAGCTGCCGCCCACCTCGTCCACCAGCCGCGCCAGCTTCCGCTCGGGCAGGTTCCGCGCTCCGGTCAGAAGCACACGCGCCAGCACCTGGCCCACTCCCGGAGTATCCATCTCCTCCAGCGCCCCGGCGCGCACCACCACCGTCAGGGCCACCAGTCCCCTGCCCGGCTCGGGCTTGACCACCAGCCGCAGGCCGTTGGGGAACGTCAGGCGCGTCACGCCGGCGTCCTCGGCCGGGGACGCGGCGGCTGAGGAGGCGACTGCGGGCGCCGCGACCGCCAGCGCCGCAAGCAATACGGCCCATCTTCCGCTCATTGCACCATCCTCACGGTGACGCTCCGGTCCGGCCTCAGGTAGCGGGCCGCCACCCTGCGGACATCGTCCTGAGTCACGGCGGAGATGTGTGCCGTGTAGTCCAGGCTGTCCCGGATGCTGCCCAGCACGGCGTAGAACCCGAGGCTGCCGGCCTGGCCTGCGGCCGTCTCCACCTCAAATGCGTAGGTGCCCAGGAGGTATCTCTTCGCGGCGGCCATTTCCGCCTCGGACACCCCGTCACGCGCCACGGCCTCCAGCTGCCGCAGAATCCCGGCACGGTTCTCCTCCGTCTTCCCCGGCTCGGATACCAGCGTGAACGTCACACGCGCGGGCAGCTTCTGGGTCAGGAAGCTCACGTCGATGGCCTTCGCGGTCCGTCCCCGGGTGACGAGCGCTTCGTGCAGAAGGCCGGACGCCTGGCGGACCAGCACGCTGATGAGCACGTCCATGGCCCACACGTCCGCAGGCGCGTCCATCCCGGGCCCCATGAACCCCACCATCATCCATTCGCTTCCGTCGGCCGCCTTCGGGAGGTCCACGGTCACGGACTCGCGAGGAGCCGAAGGCTTTTCGGGCCAGTCCGGCGCAGGGCCGGCCGGCACCGTCCGGAACAGACGTTCCAGCACAGGGAAGGCCGCCGCGGCCTCCACACCGCCCACCACGACGACGGTCATCGCCCCGCCCACATAGAGCCGGCTATGAAACGCGCGCAGCGTCTCCACACGGAGCGCCGCCACAGCCTCCGCCGAACCGTACACGGGACGGCCGTAAGGATGTACGCCATACAGCCGGGGCCCCAGCTCGTCGTCCAGCATCTGCGTGGGGTCGGCCCGGCGGCCGGCTATCTCGCTGAGGATGACCCGGCGCTCCCGCTCCATCTCGTCCTCCTCGAAAAGAGGGTTCTGCAGCGCATCGGCGAGCAGTTCCGCGGCGACCTCCAGGTGTCGGGGCGCGACAGTGGTGTGGAAATGAGCCCAGTCCCGCGAGGTCGAGGCGTTCAGGGACGCTCCGAGGTTCTCTATCCGCTCGTCCAGGCGGCCGCGAGGGTTCGAGGGAGTGCCCTTGAAGATCATATGCTCCAGGAAGTGCGCGGCCCCTTCCTCTCCCAGCTTCTCGAACGCCGAGCCGGCCCTGACCCACACATCGATGCACGCCAGCGGCAGAGCAGCGTCGGAATAGACCACCAGATGGACCCCGTTGGGAAGCCGGCGTTCGTGGCAGGAGGGAGCCGCCTCCGCCGCCCGGACCGCGACGAAGCCCGTCAGGACGGATAGAATGAGAGCGGCGCCCCGAATCCTGCGGGCAGGCGCGCTGTCCGGACGGGAACGGCACAGGTCCTTCAAAGTGGCTGTCAACGCGATACGTTCCAGACGACTCGAAAACATAGACTGGGTGCTCCTGCTGACCGTCCTGACGATCGCCGTCTTCGGCGTCGTGATGCTGGCATCAGCGGCCGGAGGCGGACGCCGCAGCCTCCGGCTGGCCGAAGACCAGATCGCCGCGGCCCTCTTCGGCGTGCTCCTGATGACCGCCGTTGCCGCACTGGACGACAACATCCTCCCCCGCATCAGCCGATGGCTGTACTGGGGGACGGTCGCAATGCTGCTGGCGGTGGACCTCATCGGCACGGGTTCTCACGGGGCGCAGCGCTGGCTGTCCATCGGTCCTGTGCGCTTCCAGCCCTCGGAACCCGCGAAGGTCGCCCTGGTCATCACCCTGGGGGCCCTGTATCTCCGGCATTATGACGAAATCCACGAGTTCCGCACGGTCCTCCGGTCGCTCCTGCATATGGCGCTCCCGATGGCGCTGGTCTTCAAGCAGCCCGACCTTGGCACCATGCTCGTCCTCTGCGCCGTCTGGCTGGGCGTCTCTCTGGCCGCCGGAGTGCGCTGGAAGCACATCCTGGCGCTGGGCCTGACCGGCCTTGCGCTGGCCGGCATCGCCTGGAACACCGGGCTCATCCGGGACTACCAGAAGCAGCGCATCGTGTCGCTGTTCTCGGCGGAATCCGACCCTCAGGGCGCCGGGTATCACATCCGGCAGTCCAGGATCGCCATCGGCTCCGGGCAGCTTCTCGGCAAGGGATACATGAAGGGGACGCAGAGTCAGCTGAATTTCATCCCGGAGCAGCACACGGACTTCATCTTCACCGTGGTGGGGGAGGAGCTGGGATTCGCGGGCTCCGCGGCGCTGGTGGGGCTGTACTGGCTCCTTATCGCTCGCATCGTGGCCACGATGCACGCCACCGAGGAGCGCCTTGGGCGGATGCTGGCGGGCGGCGTGGCGGCAATGTTTCTGTTCCATATCTTCGTGAACATCGGGATGACCATGGGCATCATGCCGGTCACGGGAGTCCCCCTGCCGCTGTTCAGCTACGGGCGGAGCAACCTGCTCTCCTCGCTGGCCGCTGTGGGGCTGGTGCTCGGCGTCTACGCGCGGCGGCACCGCATTACCTTCTGAGGCGCGCCGTCAGACCTCGATGATGTGCAGGTCCTTCGGAGAGCGGGTCAGGATGTCGCATCCGTCCGCCGTGACCACCACATCGTCCTCTATCCGGATCCCTCCCACCCCTTCGAGATAGACGCCGGGCTCGACGGTGAGGACCATCCCTTCCTGCAGGGTCACCGTGCTGCGCGGGGAGAGCGCCGGGCCGTCATGGACGTCAAGCCCCAGCATGTGCCCGAGCCCATGTCCGAAGCAGTCGCCGTAGCCTGCGGCCGTGATGACCTGACGCGCCACTGAGTCAACGTCCCGGCCCGGCACACCCGGCCGGATGGCCTCGAGCGCTTCCTCCTGAGCCTGGAGGACCACTTCGTAGACCTCCGCCAGCCTGGCCGGAGGCGTCCCGATGAACACAGTGCGCGTAATGTCCGCCGCGTAGCCGCCCACAGCGCCCCCGAAGTCCAGAAGGACCGGCTCTCCCTCCTTCAGGACGCGCTCCGTGGGGCGCGCATGCGGCAGCGCGGAGCGCTCCCCGGACGCCACAATCCCCGGGAACGACTCGCGCTCCGCCCCGCACCGGCCCAGAGCATACGCCAACTCGAGCGCAAGCTTTCGCTCGCTGACTCCCGGACGGATGTGCGGAAGAATCTCCCGGAACGCCTCGTCCGTCACCGCGGCGGCTTTGCGGAGCAGCGCTATCTCCCACGGGTCCTTGACCGCGCGCATGGAGGAGACCATCTCCTTGCGTCCGACCAGCAGGGCCTCCGGCGCGGCCGCCGTCACCTGGTCGAACTGCTCGCAGGTCATCACATCCGCCTCGAAACCGGCCCTCAACGCGCCGCGACAGGCCAGAAAGGCGCCCACCTGCACCGATAGCGGCTCGTTCGAGACACGCAGCTCCCACTCGGGACACTCCTCAGCCGCCTGGATGCGGTAGCGCCCGTCCGTGAACAGCACCGCCTCGTCCGGAGTCACCACGCAGGCGCCGCTCGAGCCTGTGAAGCCGCTGAGCCAGCGCACATTCAGCAGGTCCAGCACGATGAACGCGCCAAGCTCCTCCGCTTCCATCCTGTCGCGGAGGCGGGTCAGGCGCTCCGGATTCACGCCCGCCTCCTCGCCAGCGCCACCGCCGCGCGCAACCCCAGGATGTAGCTGTCGGCCCCGAAACCGCTGACGATGCCGTCCACCGCCCCTCCCGTGATGGACACCCGGCGGAACTCCTCCCTCGCGTGGATGTTCGAGAGATGCACCTCCACCTTCGGGCAGTCCAGGGCCGCCAGCGCGTCCCGGATGGCCACGCTGGTGTGGGTGTAGGCGGCCGGGTTGATGACCAGCGCCGAGCAGCCTTCCCGCGCCGACTGCACGAGCGACACGATCTCCCCCTCGTGGTTCGACTGCACGCAGCGCAGCACGCACCCCAGCGCCAGAGCCTCCGACTGAAGCATCCGGTCGATGTCCTCCAGAGTGGTGGTGCCGTAGACCTCCGGTTCCCGCGTGCCCAGCAGGTTCAGATTGGGCCCGTGGATGACCAGCACACTCAGGTCGCGCTGAGGGAGTGTGGCGAACCGCTCCTCGGTCTCAGGGGACTCGTCGACCTCCGTGGCGGCAGCGCCGGAGTCCGCCAGCAGAGACGGTATCCCCTCTGTGACGGGGTAGCGTGTGCCGCATTCCCGGCACACCAGCGCGCCGCCCTCCGGCATCAGTTCCGGCCTGTCGTCACAGGACGGACAGCGCAGAATATCCAGCATCTCTTCCAGGTTCAACTCGACCTCCCTGCCGGCCGCGGATGCCCGTCAGGACGCAACCTCCGACCCCGACCGCATCGCCTGCAGATATCTCTCCAGCACATCATCCACCGCCCCGTCCGCATTGACGAGCCCTTCGTGCAGCCAGACACACCGTGTGGCCACGCTGCGCACGCTCTCAAGGTCGTGAGAGACGAAGATGATGGTCTTCCCCTCGTTCTGAAACTCGCGGATCTTGCGAAGGCATTTCTGCTGGAACGCCTCATCGCCCACCGCCAGCACCTCGTCCACCAGCAGGATGTCGGGACGCGTGTGCACCGCGACCGAAAACCCCAGCCGCATCACCATTCCCGCCGAGTAGGAGCGCAGCGGCGCATCCCGGAAGCGCTCCAGTTCCGCGAACGCGATGATGCTGTCCAGAGATTCTTTCACATCCCTTTCGCGCATGCCAAGGATAACGCCGTTCAGCAGCACGTTCTGCTCTCCGGTCAGGTCCGGATGAAAGCCGGCTCCCAGCTCCAGCAGGGCGGCCACCCTGCCGTTCACCTCCACCACACCGGATGTCGGGAGATACACCCTGCCCAGAAGCCCGAGGAGCGTGCTCTTGCCCGAGCCGTTCCGCCCGACCACGGCCACGGTCTCGCCCCGCGCCACGGTGAGCGTGATGCCCTTCAGCGCCCACAGGTCCTCGTAGCGGCGCCTCAGGAATCCGGCCAGCGCGCCCTTCAGCGTGTTGACCGGATGGTGAGCGAGGCGGAACCTCTTCCGGACATCCGTCAGTCTGACCGCCACCCCGTCCTCCATCACGGACGCTCCGCGAACAGCCATTTCCGGTTGTTGAAGAACGCGTAGCCGAGCACCAGCGTGGCGAGCGAGATCACCGCCGCGATGACGAGGTGATGCAGCGCCAGAGGCACGTCTTCGATGCCCTTCCCGACGAACCTGGGCAGCAGCAGCTGGCGATACCACTCCAGATAAGTGGCCATCGGGTTCCAGTGATAGACCTCCCAGATGCGCCCGCGCAGCTCCGCGGGGATCTTCTCGGAGACCAGAATCTGCTCGCTCAGGTAGATGACCGGACAGATATAGAAGAACAGGCTGGTGGACACGCCGACGAGG
>FWPV01003648.1_pt1:32500-34491 | contig 34491 bp, 26 predicted proteins | sample 2228371 | NCBI WGS metagenome assembly FWPV01 (sample SAMEA103939776, study PRJEB20133) | metagenome | reverse complement strand
CGCCAAGACGCTAAGAACGCCAAGTTTTATATTGAAATTCTTTGCGGCCTTCGCGTCTTTGCGGTGAAAAACGCTATTCTCGATAATGTCTAATAAACAAAAGCCCGGCACGCGCGGCGTGCTGGAAACGGTTATTCTGAAGTCGAGAAAGGAAAGGTCTGATGTCCAAAAAATCACGGCGTCCTCATCGCCCGGCCCCGGCGGTCGCTCAACCGACCCGCATCGTCCGCCCTGTCCGGCCCCCGGTCACCCAGAACAAGGCCAAAGAAGTGGACTTTGCCGAAGAGTATCACTATGTCGTTGAGGATCTCAAGCGCATTGCCGTCATCGCCCTGCTTCTCCTGGGGTTGTTGATCGTCCTGGCTCTTGTCATTGGTTAAAAGTTGCGAAAAAAGTTGGGTTTTCGGCCCTTTAGATCTTGACAAGGGCCGAGTCTTTTGGTATAATAGAGCCACACTGAAGAACTTTAACCGATAGGCAGCCGGCGAACAGATTCGCGGGCCAGCGGCCAGCAGGTTGAACATCGATCTGCTGGTCGCTTTGTCGCCTGATCACAAGCGAGGCCAAATTTGACAAGGTTTTGGAGTTGTGGTAAAGTGTGGCCTCGTTGCCGTCGGTCACAGAGGGGTTGCGATTTGACAAGGGAATAGAGGCGTGGTATACTGCGGCCCCGTTTGTGGATGGGACCTTAACAACTGAAGAGTGATAGGAAGACAAGCGGACGCTTTGGGCCCAAACTCTGAACGTGAATTTACGGAGAGTTTGATCCTGGCTCAGGATGAACGCTGGCGGCGTGCCTAACACATGCAAGTCGAACGGCAGCCCTTGGATTCGTCTGGGGGCGAGAGTGGCGAACGGGTGAGTAACACGTAGGTGACCTACCCCAAAGAGGGGAATAACCACTGGAAACGGTGGCTAATACCCCATGTGCTCCGTGAAGTTAGAGGGTCACGGAGTAAAGCCCCTTCGGGGAGCGCTTTGGGAGGGGCCTGCGGCCCATCAGGTAGTTGGTAGGGTAATGGCCTACCAAGCCGATGACGGGTAGGGGGCGTGAGAGCGTGACCCCCCACACTGGCACTGCGACACGGGCCAGACTCCTACGGGAGGCAGCAGTGAGGAATATTGAGCAATGGGCGCAAGCCTGACTCAGCAACGCCGCGTGGGCGATGAAGGCCTTCGGGTTGTAAAGCCCTTTTCTGGGGGACGAGGAAGGACGGTACCCCAGGAATAAGTCACGGCTAACTACGTGCCAGCAGCCGCGGTAACACGTAGGTGGCGAGCGTTATCCGGATTCACTGGGCGTAAAGCGCGTGCAGGCGGTTTCGTAAGTCGGACGTGAAAGCTCCTGGCTTAACTGGGAGAGGCCGTTCGATACTGCGGGACTTGAGGTCGGGAGAGGGACGTGGAATTCCCGGTGTAGTGGTGGAATGCGTAGATATCGGGAGGAACACCAGTGGCGAAGGCGGCGTCCTGGCCCGCACCTGACGCTGAGACGCGAAAGCGTGGGGAGCAAACAGGCTTAGATACCCTGGTAGTCCACGCTGTAAACGGTGGATACTAGGTGTTGGTGGCTATCGTCATCAGTGCCGTAGCTAACGCGTTAAGTATCCCGCCTGGGGACTACGGCCGCAAGGCTAAAACTCAAAGGAATTGACGGGGGCCCGCACAAGCAGCGGAGCGTGTGGTTTAATTCGAGGCAACACGAAGAACCTTACCTGGGCTTGACATGCACGTAGTAGTGAAGCGAAAGCGGAACGACCCTTCGGGGAGCGTGCACAGGTGCTGCATGGCTGTCGTCAGCTCGTGCCGTGAGGTGTTCGGTTAAGTCCGGTAACGAGCGCAACCCTCGCTGTTAGTTACATGTGTCTAACGGGACTGCCGGTTTCATACCGGAGGAAGGTGGGGATGACGTCAAGTCAGCATGGCCTCTATGTCCAGGGCTACACACACGCTACAATGGCCGGTACAATGGGTTGCCAAGCCGCGAGGCG
>FWPV01003648.1_pt1:0-30000 | contig 34491 bp, 26 predicted proteins | sample 2228371 | NCBI WGS metagenome assembly FWPV01 (sample SAMEA103939776, study PRJEB20133) | metagenome | reverse complement strand
GAATTCGGCAAAATGGCTCCGTAACTTCGGGAGAAGGAGCGCCCCGGTAGGGTGAGTCAACAGATGAGCCCGAGGGGGCCGCAGAGAAATGGCCCTGCCGACTGTTTAACAAAACCACAGGTCTCTGCAAACTCGTAAGAGGATGTATAGGGGCTGACGCCTGCCCAGTGCCGGAAGGTTAAGGGGAAGGGTCATCCGGCGGCTTGCCAAAGGAGAAGCTCTGAACCGAAGCCCCGGTGAACGGCGGCCGTAACTATAGAGTGGACCGCTGTAGTTACGCTAATAAACCTGGCTATATGCTGGAAAACCCGGTGTATCCTCCGGTACTCGGTCTGGGAACGCAGACCAGTGACAATCCGAGAGGTGCGGGTCATCAGCAGGAAAGACTCCTACAAGAGTCCTCCGGGAGGTGCTAATGACTTTGAACGTGAAACAAATCCCACCTCATATCGGCTACTACCTGGCAGGGTTCACGGATGGGGAAGGAAGGTTCAATGTTTCCTTCCGACAGCGCCAAGACTACCAGGTTCCCTGGAAAGTCTCTCTCTGCTTTAACGTTTCGCAAAAGGACCGCGTCATTCTGGCGCTGTTCAAACGACATCTAAAATGTGGGACGTTGCGAGAGAGAGGCGATGGGGTCTGGTACTATGAGGTCAACAACCTGAATGCCATCTGTGAAAATGTGATTCCCTTCTTCGAACGGTTCCGTTTCCTGTCAGCGAAAAAGAAGCGCGACTTTGCCAGATTCAAAAAGATCGCGAAACTGCTGAGGGAGGAGCGGCATCTTACAGAAGAGGGAATTCGTGAAATCCTTCAGATTCGAGCCGATATGAACGATGGAGGAGCAGGGCGGCGCAAGTACTCAGATGAAGAGATCCTGAGCCGCTTTTTCCAGGGAGAATCCCCAGAGACCATACGCCAGGCATCTGCTGAATGACTGGGTAGCCGCCAATTCAGCAAGATGATGAGATGGTCCGATCTCTGTGGCGACACAGAGGGCTCAAGTCGAAACGCGAGCCGCACAGACGGGGCGCAAGCCCGCCGGTCAGTGTAACGTAGATGAACGGTCCTAAGGTTTTAGCGCGAGCCTTAGTAAAATCCGGCTATATGCTGGGAACCCTGAGTATCTGGCGGTACTCTATGAGTGACAATCCGACCAGTGCAGGCAATCAGCAGGAAAAGCCAGGCGAGATGCTTGGAATCCTCAGAGACTATACGCCGGACACCGCAAGGGCGGTGAAGATATAGTCCGAGCCCTCTGGCGACAGAGGGAGGCTGGCAGAAATGACCAGCCCGCCAAGTGGAGCTACTTGGTCAGCAAGTAACAGCACTGAGCGAAATTCCTTGTCGGGTAAGTGACAACGAGCCCGTACCGGCTTATAACGGTGGAGCCCTATTCCGTTGCGGTTGACAAGGAGCCGTGTCAAGGAAAGGGTAATACCGTGGGAAGTCGCCCTGAGCGTATCAAGGGTTGGCCCCGTAACGACTGAGGCGTGAGCCGAGGTGGTGACTCCTGCCCCAAGAGGGGCAAATCTATGAGCACCACAATACGCCGGTATCTCTCCCACGGAGTAAAGCCGATGGACATCGAATCCTATTTGACCGGGTATGCGGATGGTGAGGGATGTTTCTGCGTCTCCATCAACAAGAGTCGCAGACACGCTTTCGGCTGGGAGATACGACCAAGCTTCTCCGTTAGCCAGAATCGTGACCGTGCAAAAGTTCTGGAGATGTACCAACGTCAGTTTGGCTGCGGAAGCATCCGTCCGGACAGGTCTGACAAGACCCTCAAGTACGAGGTTCGAAGCGTCAGGGACTTGGTGGAGAGAGTGATACCTCACTTTGAGGAGACTCCTCTGCTGTCTGGGAAGAGCCGTGACTTTGAGAGGTTTGCTGCTATCTGCAGGATGATGTACGCAGGGCAACATCTCACAAAGAGTGGTTTTAACCGGATTGTTGACCTGGCCTTTGAAATGAATCCATCGGGCATCAGAAAGTATTCCAGGGAAGAGATAAAGATATAGTCTGCGCCTCCAGTAATGGAGGATGATCGCGAAGTTCCGACCCGCACGAATGGCGTAACGAGCGGGGCACTGTCTCAACGAGGGACCCGGCGAAATTGAAATAGGTGTGAAGATGCGCCTTACCCGCAGCAGGACAAAAAGACCCCGTGGAGCTTTACTGCAGCTTGGTATTGAGTTAGGGTTTAGCTTGTGTAGGATAGCTGGGAGGCTGAGAAGCTGGGGCGCCAGCCTCGGTGGAGCCGTCCTTGAAATACCAGCCTGGTTAAACCTTGACCCTAACCCGTGACCGTGAATCCGGCATGGGGACAGTGCCAGGTGGGCAGTTTGACTGGGGCAGTCGCCTCCCAAAAGGTAATGGAGGCGCCCAAAGGTTCCCTCAGGCTGAATGGAAACCAGCCGAAGAGTGTAAAGGCATAAGGGAGCTTGACTGCGAGTCCTACAAGACGAGCAGAGTCGAAAGACGGGCTTAGTGATCCCACGGTTCCGGGTGGAAGGGCCGTGGCTACCGGATAAAAGCTACCCCGGGGATAACAGGCTAGTCGCGCCCAAGAGTTCACATCGACGGCGCGGCTCGGCACCTCGATGTCGGCTCGTCGCATCCTGGGGCTGGAGTAAGTCCCAAGGGTTGGGCTGTTCGCCCATTAAAGCGGCACGCGAGCTGGGTTCAGACCGTCGTGAGACAGGTCGGTCTCTATCCGCTGTGGGCGTAGGGGATTTGAGGGGGGCTGCCCCTAGTACGAGAGGACCGGGGTGGACAGACCTCTGGTGTGCCAGTTGTCGTGCCAACGGCATCGCTGGGTAGCCAAGTCTGGCAGTGATAACCGCTGAAAGCATCTAAGTGGGAAGCACGCCCCAAGATGAGATCCCCCATCCCTATGTGGGAGTAAGGCCGCAGGTAGACTACCTGCTGGATAGGCGGCGGGTGTAAGCACAGTAATGTGTTCAGCTTAGCCGTACTAATGGCCGAGGGCTTAATTCGCTTTCCAGTTGGCGGCTGTGCCAAGCATCCTGTTCAGTTTTTAGGTGCCAAACCCAATAATAATTGCATAAAAGGTTCTTCTGGTGACTCTAGCGGAGGGGAAACACCCTGCTCCATACCGAACCAGGTAGTTAAGCCCTCCAGCGCCGATGGTACTTGGGACGCCGGTCCCTGGGAGAGTAGGTCGTTGCCAGGAGAACCTTTTTGTATTTCCCACGTATAGCAAGTCGGCAATGCCAGTTCGAGTTTAATTCTATGGGGAGGAAGAACGATGACAGAGGAGCAGAAACCACGCAGCGAAATTCTGGAGGAGCTCGAATCGTTGGGGCAGAGGTTGGCCACAGCGGTCAAATCGCTGTGGGAGAGTGAAGAGAGCCGCAGGCTCCGGCAGGAGATCGGCGAGGGGTTCACTGAGCTGGGCCGCCAGATTGAAACGGCGGTCAAATCGGCTCAGGAGAGCGAAGCGGCCCGGCAGTTTAGCGCCCAGGTGAAGGGGACGGTGGACAAGGCCCGCGAAAGCGACATCGCCGGCAAGGTGGAACAGGGCCTGGTCAGCGGCCTGCGCGAGCTGAACGAACAGCTCGGAAAATTGATCGCATCCCTGGAAAAGAAGGAACCTCCTCAGGCCGGGCCAGAAGGCGGGGCTGAGGCATGACCTTCGAGGCTATCCAACCCGGTTTAAAGGGCGAAACCCGGCTGCTCGTCGCCGAAGAACACACGGCCAAACATATCGGCAGCGGCGGGGTAAAAGTGCTGGCTACCCCACAGATGATCTTGCTCATGGAACGGGCCAGCGTCGCCGCGGTGGACCCCCTGCTGCCGGAAGGGTATCGCACCGTCGGCGCCCGCCTGGATGTCCGGCACCTGGCTCCGACCCCCATCGGCTTTGAGGTCACGGCCACAGCCGAGCTGGTGGAGGTGGACGGGCGCAGGTTGACCTTCCACGTTCAGGCTCACGATGGCATCGAGTTGGTGGGGGAAGGGGTCCACGAACGGGCCATTATCAACATCCACAAGTTTGGTGAGCGGGTAGCCCAGAAAGGAGCCCGGCCGATCACGGCTTGAGGCTCCAACTCAAGAGCATCTGGCAGGCCCTTCTGGGAAACCCGGCTATGGCCAGAAGCCGGGTTTCTGTCATTTCAGACGATCCGGGGCCTCCTGGTCCAGCGGCGAATGACCGTCCACCGGCCGGTTTCGATCTCCTGGCCCAGTTCCCACGTCTCCGGCCCGGCGGTTTGGACCAGGTAGCAATGTACCTGGCAGCCTGCCTTCTCCTCGATCCTTTCCCGGCCCCATGATTCGACCGGGTAGCGGTGCCCACGCCAGACAAAGGCCACCGGCAGGGCCGTTCCATCCTGGCGCAGCCGCACCTCGACGTTTGTTGGTTCATTGACGAACTCGATCATTTTTCTCCCCTGCTCCTGTAGGTAAGCCAATAACAGGCGCAGCGCCACTTCGACCGATTGTTCTTTGTTGGTCAGCCGATCACCCTGCCACAGGTAACGATGGCACTGTTCGGTATCGGCCGCCGACAGGGCGACGTAGACCAACCCCACCGGTTTTTCAGGAGTGCCCCCGGATGGCCCGGCGATGCCTGTGATCGCCACTGCTACGTCGGCTCGCATTCGCCGCCGGGCACCCCGCGCCATCTCCCGCGCCACTTCCTCGCTGACTGCGCCGTGGGCCAACATCGTTTCGTGGCGCACGGCCAGGAACCGCTCTTTGGCCTGATTGGAATAGGTCACAAAGCCACCCAGATAGTAGGCCGAGCTGCCTGGGACGTTGGTAATCCGGTGCGCCAGCAATCCGCCGGTGCATGACTCGGCCGTGGCCAGCGTCAAGCCCTGGGCTTTTAGCAAACTGCCGACCTGTTCTTCGAGGGTCATCTTTTATCTCCTGCCCCGATTATACCATCGGGAGGTGAAAGGTGCAAGGGCCGGGCAAAGGGCCAGATAGGTTCCAGGTTCCCGCGGCTTTGACACCCCTTGTTGGTGATGTTATAATGGCGGCGCTATCTGGCAGATGGAGAGAACCGTTGGACATTTCGATTGTTGTGCCTGTATTGAACGAGGAGGAAAGCCTGCCCCTCCTCTACCAGCGCCTGAGTGAGGTGTTGGCCCAAAGTGGTTATTGCTACGAGATCATCTTTGTGGATGATGGCAGCACCGACGGCAGCTTTGAGGTGATGCGCCAGCTTCAGGCGCAGGACGAACATCTGCGCGTGGTGCGTTTCCGGCGCAACTATGGTCAGACGGCTGCCTTTGCTGCCGGTTTCGACCGGGCGCGGGGCGACGTGGTCATCACCCTGGATGCCGACCTGCAGAACGACCCGGCTGACATCCCGGCGCTGATGGCCAAGATCGCCGAGGGCTACGATGTGGTCAGCGGCTGGCGGGTGAACCGCCAGGACCGTTTTCTCGACCGGCGACTGCCTTCGATCCTGGCCAACGGCCTGATCCGCCTGGCCACCGGGGTGCACATTCACGACTATGGCTGCTCGCTCAAGGCCTACCGCCGCGACGTGCTGGCCGACATCCGCTTGTATGGCGAGCTGCACCGTTTCATCCCGGCTCTGGCCCACGCTGCCGGTGCCCGCGTGACCGAAATCCCGGTGCGCCATCATCCCCGCCGCTATGGCCGGACAAAATATGGCCTTTCCCGTACCGTGAAGGTCCTCCTCGATATTCTGGCCGTCCGCTTTTTGATGAGCTTTTCCACCCGGCCCATCCATATTTTTGGCTTGTTGGGGTTGTTTTCGCTGCTGAGCGGCGGCGCTCTCCTTCTCTATCTGGCCGTGGTACGGCTCTTGCTGCTACAACCGATCGGCGACCGGCCCTTGACGCTGCTGGCCATCCTGTTGACTATGCTGGGCGTGCAGCTCATCACCTCCGGTTTATTGGCCGAGCTGGTAAGCCGCACCTACTATGAGAGCCAGGGCAAGCCGATCTATACGGTGCGCGAAGAGCTGGGGAGCAGGAGACAAGAAAGGGGATGAGTGAAGGGATAGCTCCTCACTCTTTGCTCCGGGTGCTCATGATCGCCCCCACCCCCTTCTTCGCCGACCGGGGCTGCCACGTTCGCATTTACGAGCAGGCGCGGGCCTTGCAGGCGTTGGGGTGCCACGTCGAGGTCTGCACCTACCATCTGGGCCGCGACCGGCCGGGTATTCCTACCCATCGCACCTGGCCTATCCCCTGGTATCGCAAACTTTCGGCCGGCCCTTCCTGGCACAAGCTGTACATTGACGCCCTGTTGCTGCTCAAAACCTGGGCCGTTGCCCGACGTTTCCGGCCCGATGTGCTGCACGGGCACCTGCACGAAGGAGCAGCTATCGGCTGGGCGGTGGGCAAGGGGCTGCGGGTGCCGGTAGTGGCCGACTTTCAGGGCAGCCTTTCGGGCGAGATGCAGGCCCATAAGTTTATCAAAGGACGGGGGTGGCTCTACCGCTTTTGGGCCTACAACGAGAGTCGGATTGACCGCTTGCCTCAGGTGGCGGTTGCCTCGTGCAGCGACGTGGCCCGCGAGCTGAAGGAGCGGTTTGGCGTGCGCGATGTGATCGTGGCGCTGGACGGCGTGGACACAGAGGCTTTTCGTCCCGATGTGGAGGTCGGCCCTCTCAGGTCATTGGTGCCGCCGGGCCGCCGGGTTGTGGTTTACCTGGGCATCTTGAGCCTCTATCAGGGGGTAGATTGTCTGCTAGAGGCAATCCCCCGCGTGCTGGCCCGCGTACCCGAAGCCCACTTTTTGCTGATGGGCTATCCGAATGAGGACGAGTATCGCCAGAAAGCCCATGACCTGGGCGTGGCCGATCGGGTGACTTTTACGGGGCGGATTGATTATGGTGAGGCCCCCCGCTACCTGGCGCTGGGCGAGGTGGCCGTCGGCCCCAAGCTGTCAGAGACCGAGTCCAACGGCAAGCTGTACAACTATATGGCCTGTGCGTTGCCCACCGTGGCCTTTGACACTCCGCCCAGCCGTGAAATCCTGGGCGACCTGGGCGTGTATGCGCCGCGCGGTGATGTGGCCGCCCTGGCCGACGCCATTGCCAGCCTGCTGAAGGAACCGGAACAGGCCCGGCAGTTGGGGATCAGGCTCCGTCAGCGGGTGGTCGAGCACTTTTCCTGGCAGAACACCGCCCGGCAGTTGCTGGCGGCCTATGCGCTGGCCCAACGACGAATGATGGGGAGCGAATGACCAACGACTCAACCGTGAACTCCCGTCGGAGAAAGAGGCGGGATCGGATCCTGAACATCCTCAAGGTCGCCATTAGTCTGGGGGTGTTGGCGCTGTTTCTCCGCCAGGTGGATGTGGAAGAGGTGCTCCGGCTTTTGCAAGAGATGCAGTGGCTGCCCTTCCTGTCGGCGCTGGCTCTATTTCTGAGCGGTTCCTTTGTGCGCGCCTATCGGTGGGGGGTGCTGGTCTGGGCGTTGGGGGTGGAAGCGAGTTGGTGGCGGCTGGTAAAGCTCTATCTGGTGGGCACCTTTTTCAACCAGTTTCTCCCTACCGGCATGGGGGGGGATGCCGTCAAAATGTACGAGCTGTCACGCGCTGACCACAAGGCAGCGGCTGCCATTAGCTCGGTTCTGGTCGATCGTTTCCTGGGGCTTTTTGTCCTGTTTGCCATGGCCCTGGCGGCTCTGGCATTCAGCTACCAACTGGTGCCGATTCAGGTACGGGCCCTGATCGCGGCGGTGTTTATCGCCAGCCTGCTCGGCGGAGCTCTGCTGCTCCAACGCACCTGGCTCGAAGCGTGGGGGCAGCGTCTGGGCCTGAACCGGCTGCTAAACCGGATTAAAATCCTGCGCGAGCTGTACGACTCGCTTCACGAGTATGGTTCGCCGGCGCTGGGGAAGGCCACCCTGGCCTCGGTGGCCTGGAACCTGATCCTGGTCTTGGGCTACTACCTCCTGGCGCGGGCGGTGGGGATAGACCTGGCGATCTGGTATTTTTTCTTGTTTGTGCCGATCATTTCGGTTTTGCTCATGATCCCCTCGGTAGGTGGCCTGGGGGTGCGGGAGGGGGCAACCACCTTCCTGTTCGGTCAAGTGGCCGATACGAACCGGGCCGGCGCTTTGGCGTTGGCCTACCTCATCACCCTATGGGTCAGTGCGCTGCTGGGGGCGGTTTTGTACATTATCCAAGGCATGCAGGAGGCACGGAGATGACACCAACGGCATTGGTAACCGGCGTGGCAGGCTTTATCGGCTCACACCTGGCTGAACGGCTGTTGGCCGATGGCTGGCAGGTCATCGGGGTGGATTGTTTTACCGACTATTATGCTCGCTCGCTCAAAGAGCAAAACCTGGCAGCCTGTCGGCGGCATCCACATTTCACCTTTGTCGAGGCGGACCTGGTAACTGCCGATCTGGCGCCGTTGGTGACCGGGGTGGACGTTATCTTTCATCAGGCAGGGCAGGCCGGTGTGCGGGCCAGTTGGGGCACCAACTTTGAGGTCTATACCCACCACAATGTGCTGGCCACGCAGCGGCTACTGGAAGCGAGCAAAGGGAGCCATCTGCACCGCTTTGTCTTTGCCTCGTCAAGTTCGATCTATGGCGATGTCAAAGTGCTGCCGATCACAGAAGATACCCTGCCCCACCCCGTCTCGCCCTATGGCGTGACCAAGTTGGCCGCCGAGCACCTCTGCTCCCTTTACTGGACTGGCCTGGGGGTGCCTACTGTCAGCCTGCGATATTTTACCGTTTACGGACCTCGTCAACGGCCCGACATGGCTTTCCACAAGTTCATCCGGGCCATGCTCCGCGACGAACCTCTGCCCCTGTATGGCGATGGTGAGCAGACCCGCGATTTCACCTTTATTACCGATGTGATCGAGGCCAACCTCCGGGCTGTGGATGCGCCACCGGGCTGCGTTTTCAACATCTCCGGTGGGGCACGGGTGACGGTGAATCAGGTCATTGCCACGCTGGAAGAGCTGGTGGGCCGCCCGGCCCGGGTACACCGCTATGGCTGGCAGGCCGGTGACCAACGCCATACCTGGGCCGACGCCACAGCCGCCGCCCAGGTGTTAGGGTTTGTGCCGCAAGTTGGCCTGCGTGATGGCCTGGCGGCAGAAGTGGCCTGGCTCAAAAGCTCGACCCTCTAAAGATCACGCCATCTCGCCCTGGAAATTTGACAGGGAAAAAGATAGTGATATACTGTTCTGTTGCGGCTTGAACAGGCCGCAAGTACACTTGGCGCCTGTGGGAATCGAAACAGTGTGGACGATATCGTGCAGCCATTTTTACTTCGACGGCTGCTTGTTTTTCCTTGGCCCAATAACAGGCGCAAGCGGCGGGTTGTTGTCCCTGACCAGACCGATGGAGCAAGGCCGGGGGCCATGCTTTGTTGAACAGTAGCCTGGGTGTTTCGCCCGTAATAGGTAAGGAGTGAGTTGAATGCCCAATCAAATCCAGCGCAAGTCGTATGCGCGCATTCCCGACGTCTTGCCTTTACCCGACCTGATCGAAGTGCAGCTCGAATCGTACCGCAACTTCCAGGAAGTGGGTTTGCGCGAGCTATTTGACGAGATCTCGCCCATTGAGAGCTTTAATGGCAACCTGGAGCTCCACTTCCCCGGCTTTAACGAGGAGATCAACAAAAAGTTCGACCTGGGGTATCGCTTTGAGGAGCCGAAATACTCTCAGCAGGAGTGTCTCGACCGGGATATGACCTATGCTGCCCCGTTGTACGTGCGGGTTGCCCTGTGGAACAAAGAGAGTGACCAGTGGACGACGCAGGATGTGTTCATGGGCGACTTTCCCCTGATGACCGAGCATGGCACGTTTATCATCAACGGCGCAGAGCGGGTGGTCGTCAGCCAGCTTATCCGCTCGCCGGGGATCTATTTCACCGTGGAGGAGGACCGGATCACCGGGCGAGACCTGTGCATGGCGAAACTGATTCCCAACCGGGGGGCCTGGCTTGAATTCGAGACCTCCAAGCGCGATGTGCTGTCGGTCAAGGTGGACCGTAAGCGCAAGTTGCCGGTGACGATCCTGTTGCGGGCGGTGGGATGTGGCACCGATGAGGAGCTGCACGCTCGCTTCGACCGGGTGGACACCATGCCTGACCATCCGTATATCCAATCCACCATCGAACGCGACCCGACCAAGACGGGGGACGAGGCGCTGATCGAGTTCTACAAAAAGCTGCGTCCTGGCGACCCGCCCACCAGGGAAAATGCCGAAAATTTTCTCAACTCTCTGCTCTTTTCGCCACGCCGCTATGACCTGGGGCGGGTGGGACGCCACAAGATGAACAAGCGCCTGGGGCTGGACATCCCCCTGGACCGGCGCACCCTGACCCCAGAGGACCTGTTCCGCGTGGTGGAACACATAATCCAGGTCAACAATGGTGTCGAAAGGTCCGATGACATTGACCATCTGGGCAACCGGCGCGTCAAAACTATGGGCGAGCTGATCCAGAACCAGTTGCGCATCGGCCTGCTGCGCATGGAGCGGGTGGTGCGCGAGCGGATGAGCATCCGTGAACCGGAACAGATGACGCCTATCTCACTCATCAATGTGCGGCCGGTGGTGGCAGCGGTGCGCGAGTTTTTCGGCGGCAGCCAGCTTTCGCAGTTCATGCAACAGACCAATCCGCTGGATGAACTGACCCACAAACGGCGGCTCAGTGCCCTGGGGCCGGGTGGCCTGCGGCGCGAGCGGGCCGGCTTTGACGTGCGCGACGTACACCACTCCCACTATGGCCGCATCTGCCCCATCGAAACCCCCGAAGGTCCCAACATCGGCCTCATCGGTTCCATGGGCACCTATGCCCGCATCAACGAGTATGGCTTTATCGAAACACCCTACCGCAAGGTGATCCACACCGTGCCCAACCGCAAAGACCGGCTGCTGGGCAAGACGTTGCGGGAGCGGATCGTGGACCCGACCACCGGCGAGGTCCTGGCTCTGCCCAACCAGCGGGTGGATGAAGCGACGGCCGATCGCCTGACCGCCCTGTTCGCCGAGCTGCCGGAGATCAAGATCCGGCCCATGGCCACGGACGAGATCGTATATCTGACCGCCGACGAAGAGGACCGCCACACCATCGCCCAGGCTAACGCCCTGCTGGACGAGGAGGGGCAGTTTGTCTCTGACCGCGTTTCGGTGCGGAGACAGCAGGAGTTTATGGAAGAGTCGGTGGACAAGGTGGACTATATGGATGTGTCGCCCAAGCAGATCGTGGGGGTGACGGCGGCGCTCATTCCCTTCCTGGAGCACGACGACGCCAACCGCGCCCTGATGGGCTCCAACATGCAGCGCCAGGCTGTGCCGTTGCTCCAACCCGACGCACCGCTGGTAGGCACCGGCATCGAAGCCCAGGTGGCCGCCGACTCGGGCCAGATCATCCTCGCCGAAGAGGATGGAGAGGTGATCAGCGTTACGGGCGATGCTATCGTCGTTCAGGGCGCAAACGGCTGCCGCGAGTACAAGCTGCAGCGCTTCCGACGCTCGAACCAGAGCACCTGCCTGGACCAGCGGCCCATCGTCTTCAAGGGTCAGCAGGTCAAGGTCGGCGACGTGCTCGCCGACTCGTCCTCCACCGACCACGGGGAGCTGGCCCTGGGCCAGAATGTGCTGGTCGCCTTTATGAGCTGGGAAGGGGGCAATTATGAGGATGCGGTGCTGGTCAGCGAGCAGGTGGTGCGCGACGATAAATTCGCCTCGATCCACATCGAAAAGCACGAGGTAGAAGCCCGCGACACCAAGCTGGGGCCGGAGGAGATCACCCGCGACATCCCCAATGTGGGCGAGGATGCGCTGAAGGACCTGGACGAGTCGGGCATCATCCGCATTGGCGCTGAGGTGGGGCCAGGCGACATCCTGGTGGGCAAGATCACGCCCAAGGGGGAGACCGAGCTGACGCCGGAAGAAAAGCTGTTGCGCGCCATCTTTGGCGAAAAGGCCCGCGAGGTAAAGGATTCCAGCCTGCGCCTGCCCCACGGCGAGCACGGCATCGTCGTGGACGTCAAAGAGTTCTCCCGCAATGAACACCGCGACCTGCCGGCCGGGGTGGAAAAGACGGTGCGGGTTATGGTCGCTCAGCGGCGTAAGTTGGCCGAGGGTGACAAGATGGCCGGCCGCCATGGCAACAAGGGGGTCATCAGCCAGGTGGTGCCGGTCGAAGACATGCCCTTCCTGGCCGATGGGACGCCGGTAGAGCTGATCCTCAACCCGCTGGGTGTGCCGGCGCGCATGAACATCGGCCAAATCCTGGAAACTCATCTGGGCTGGGCCGCCGACCGGCTGGGCTTTAAGGCCATTTCACCCGTCTTTGATGGCGCCGACGAGCCCGAGATCGAGGCCGAGCTGGCCCGCGCCTGGCTGATGGACCGCGCCTGGGATGTGATCACCGATCGGGCGTGGATTTGGGCCCGTGAGATGGGGCTTGAAACCGAGTCGTTGGACGACGAAGAGATCACAGGCCTGTACCTGGTGGAGTGGCTCGGCGGGGGCGACAACGAATACGACGAAGAGCGGCTGGCCTCCGATCGCCAGTATGCCCGCCAGGCAGCGATGCAGGCATGGCTGCGGGAACGGGGCTACGACCCCGATCAGCTTATCTCGTTCAGCTTCAAACCCCGCCCGATGGAGCAGCGGATCAAAAGCCGCGAGCGGGCACGGATCGTCTGCCTGCGCGAGTGGCTCCACTATGTTTACGAAGAGCTAGAAAACGTGGAACTGCCCTGGCCTGAAGATCTGCCCCTGGAACCGGAAAGTGACGATCAAGTCCAGGTCACTGCGCTCAAACTCAGCCAGCGGACCGGCTACCCGATGCCCATCAGCGGCAAGATGATCCTGTATGATGGCAAGACGGGTGAGCCGTTCGATCAGCCGGTGACCGTGGGTGTGATTACGATGATGAAGCTGGCCCACTTGGTGGAGGATAAGGTCCATGCCCGGTCCACCGGCCCCTATTCCCTGGTCACGCAGCAGCCGTTGGGGGGCAAGGCTCAGTTTGGCGGCCAACGCTTCGGCGAGATGGAGGTTTGGGCGCTGGAGGCCTATGGCGCGGCCCATACTTTGCAAGAGATGCTCACCGTCAAGTCGGATGATGTGTCGGGGCGGACCAAGACCTACGAGGCCATCGTCAAGGGCGAAGAGATCGTCGAGCCGGGCGTGCCCGAGTCGTTCCGCGTGCTGGTCAAAGAGCTGCAATCGCTGGGCCTGGCGGTAGAGGTGCTGGATGAGGATGCCGAGCGGCTGCAGTTCGGTAAGGAGGAGGACGAAGAACCGCTGCCTGAACTGGGCCTTGGGTTGGAGATGATGGGCCTATAGCTGGCCGATCGCCTTTCCTTCTCTGAAAGGGGCCGATTCGGTCCGAATTGTGAGCGCCGCGGCCGGGGTGGACCTGCCCTGTTGCCCGGCGCTTTTCTGTATGGCGCTACGGGTAGTCGGGTTTGTTACCCAACTATGGGCGGCTCATGATCTTGCTGGAAGTTGCTTCAATCTCCAAATCGTTCAGCAGCACCCCTGTCCTCCGCGATGTGTCGTTTGGGGTGGCGGAAGGGGAGGTGGTTTGCCTGTTGGGGCCGAGCGGTTGTGGCAAGACGACGCTGCTGCGCATCATTGCTGGGCTGGAAACGCCCGATAGCGGCAGCGTGACCTTTGATGGCCGATCTCTTGACCAGATACCGGTCCACCGCCGGGGCTTTGGGCTCATGTTCCAGGACCTGGCTCTCTTTCCGCACAAGGACGTGGCGGCCAATGTGGCTTTTGGCTTGCGGATGCAGGGCCTGCCCCGGCCCCAGGTCGAAGCGCGCGTGCAAGAGATGTTGGCCCTGGTGGGCCTGACCGGCTATGAGCGGCGGCGCGTCTATGACCTTTCCGGTGGGGAGCAGCAGCGGGTGGCGTTGGCCCGCAGCCTGGCCCCCGGCCCGCGCCTGCTGATGCTGGATGAGCCGCTTGGTTCCCTGGACCGCGCCCTGCGTGAGGAGCTGATGAACGAGCTGCGGGCGATTCTCAAGAATGTGGGGGTCACAGCCCTGTATGTCACCCACGACCAGCAGGAAGCGTTTGCCCTGTCCGACCGGGTGATCGTGATGTGCCAGGGGCGCATTGTCCAACAAGGGGCACCCCAGGAGGTCTACCGGCGCCCGGCCTCGGCATGGGTGGCCCGCTTCTTGGGGCTGACCAACCTGCTGCCGGGGCGGGTGGTGGCCGTTGATCCGCCGCAGGTAGAGACGGCCCTGGGCCTTTTTGTCCTGCCGGAGGCAAAAGGTCTGCTCACCGGGCAGGAGGTCACAGTGCTTATCCGCCCCGAGGCGGCCCGCCCTGCTGCCGACTGTCCAGGCGCTGCCGGCATCTATGTCGAGGGGACGGTGCGCGAATGCTCGTTTCGGGGGAGCCACTGCCGTCTGGTGATTCGCCACCGGGCCGGCCTGGAGCTGGCCTTTGAGCTGACCGGCGATGCTGCCGGTCAACCCCGCCCCGGTGAGTCGGTGGTCCTTCCCCTGCGCCCCGAGGCCATCAGTCTGATGGCAGAGTGACCAGGTGCCTGAAAGTCATCGAGGAGATTCCCTTCGCGGTCTTTTCAGGCAGGCCCTCAGGGGGGATTAGCGCCGCAGGAAACGCCGCTCCATCTCTTCGATGCTGAGGGCAAAGAGGGTCGGCCGCCCGTGAGGGCAGGCGCTGGGCGACCAGGCCGCCAGCAGGTGGTCCAGCAGCGCCTGTTGCTGTTCGGCGGTTAGCAGGTCGCCAGCCTTGACGGCGGCCAGGCAGGCGGCCTTGCTGGCCAGTTTTTCCCGCAATGCATCGGGGTCGAGGCCGCGGTCGGCGGCCAGCTCCTCCAGGAGGCCGGCCAGCAGCGCAGAGACCTCCACCGCTGCCAGCGGCTCCGGCAGCGCCCGCACCAGGAAGCTATGCCCCCCGAACGGTTCCACCTCCAGGCCCAGGTCGGTCAGGACAGAGAGGTGGGCGGCCAGCAACCCGGCCTCACGGGCCGTCAGATCCACCCGGACCGGCGGCGTAAGGGGCAGCGGCCGGCCGCCGGCCAACAACTGTTCGGCCAGAACCGCTTCGTGGGCAGCGTGCTGGTCTACCACCAACAGGCCGTCATGGGTACGCGCTACGACATAGGTGTTGTGCACCTGGCCCAGCGCCTCGGCCCGCCGGCCCAGCTCATAGGCCACACCTCCCTCGGCGATCATGGCCTGGGCGGTGGGCGTTTCAGGGAAAGGCCAGCCGGGCGTGTCCCACGTCTCTATCACGGGAAAAGGGGCCAGCGCCGTGCCGACCGCCTGGCTTAGTGCCTGATAGACGGCCCGCTCTTGGGCAAAGCGCACCTCGGCCTTGCGGGGGTGTACATTCACGTCCACCAATGCCGGGTCGATCTCGATATAGATGGCGGCCAGGGGATAGCGCCCCGGCGGCAGCCGTCCGGTGTAGGGCCGTTCCAGCATGACCGCCAGCAGGCCGGAGCGGATGGGTCGGCGGTTGAGGAAAAAATACTGGCCGTCGCGTCCGCTCCGCCCGATCGCCGGGCTGCTCACCAGGCCGTGCACCCGCAGGTCACCCGCTTCCCAGGCGATAGGCAGCATTTCCCCTGCCGCCTCGCGGCCCACGGCCAGTGCGGCGCGTTCCAGTGGTGTCGCTGGCGGCGCGATTAGCCGTTCCCGGCCGTCCACCGTTAGCTTGAAGGCTACTTCTGGGAAGGCGAGGGCATAGCGCACCACAGTCTGCTGGCACAGCTCCGTCTCGCGCAGCGGCGACTTGAGGAATTTGCGGCGGGCCGGGGTATTGTAGAACAGGTCGCTCACCGCCACGCTGCAACCGACCGGGCTGGCCGCCGGTTCGATCGTCACCTGCCCGGCGACAGCCGTCAGGCGCGTGCCCTCCAGCTCATCGGCGGTGCGGGTCAGAATGGTCACCCGGGCCACGGCGGCAATAGCCGCCAGCGCCTCGCCGCGAAAGCCCAGGGTGCGGATGCAGGCCAGGTCGGCCAGGTTGTGCACTTTGCTGGTGCTAAAACGCTCCAGGGCCAGGGGGACGTCGGCGCGGGTCAGGCCACAGCCGTTGTCAGAGACGCGCACCAGGCCCAGCCCACCCCCCGCCACCTCGACGTGGATGGCCCTGGCGCCGGCATCCAGGGCATTTTCGATCAGCTCCTTGACCACCGATGCCGGTCGCTCTACCACTTCGCCGGCAGCGATCCGTTCGGCGACTTGGGGTGGCAGGATGTGGATGGTGCTCATCGCTCGGCCATCGTTTCTAGCTCATCCAGGCGCCAGGCGCTTTTCGACCATCGCGGCTCAGTCGCCGATGGTGGAACTCAGATACGCCTCGATGAACCCTTGAATGTTACCGTCCAGCACGGCGGCGGTATTGCCGGTTTCGTAGCCGGTGCGCAGATCTTTCACCATGTGGTAGGGGTGCAGCACATAAGAGCGGATCTGGTTGCCCCAGCCGGCGGACACATGTCGGCCTTTCAGGCGGGCTTGTTCTTCCTCCAGTTTTTGCAGCTCCAGGTCGTATAGTTTGCCGCGCAAGATCTTGAGCGCCACCTCTTTGTTCTGGGTCTGCGACCGCTCGTTTTGGCAGGTGACCACAATGCCGGTGGGCAGGTGGGTGATGCGTACGGCAGTGGCGTTTTTCTGCACATGCTGGCCGCCGGCCCCAGAGGCTTTGAACACATCAATCCTGAGGTCGTCGGGGTTGATCTCTACCTCAATGTCGTCTGCCAGTTCAGGCATTACCTCCACCAGGACAAAGGAGGTGTGGCGGCGGTGTGCCTCGTCAAAGGGCGACAGGCGCACCAGGCGATGGACACCGCGCTCGGCCTTGAGGTAGCCGTAGGCATAGGGGCCCCTGACGCCGATGGTCACGCTCTTGAACCCCGCTTCTTGCCCGCGCAGCGAGTCCAGGATCTCGGTTTGGTAGCCCTGTTGTTCGGCCCAGCGCAGATACATGCGCATCAGCATCTCGACAAAGTCTTGGGCGTCGGTGCCGCCGGCCCCGGCGTGCAAAGCCAGAATGGCCGGACCCCTGTCGTGGGGGCCAGACAGAACAAGCTCAAACTCGTGGCGGCTCAGGTCAGCCTCGATGGCGGTCGCTTCGGCCTCGATCCCGGCGGCCAGAGACTCGTCCTCGTCAGCTTCCGCCAGGTCTAACAGTTCCAGGGCATCGGTGACCCGCTTGTGCAGCGTTTGCCACTGCCCCACTTCACTTTTCAGGTCTGCAAGTTTCTGCATAGCCGCCTGCGCAGCATCGGGCTCATCCCAAAAGCCGGGCATGGCAGCATCCTGCTCCAGTTTCTCGATCTGGCGTTCCTTGTCGGCCAGGTCAAAGATGCACCTGTATTTCTCGAATCCGTTCGTCTAACGCAATCAATCGGTTTCTCAACTCTTCCACTTCGTCACCTCCAAACGTTGAACGTCAGACGTCAAACGTCAAACGTCAGGCGTCAAACGTCAAACGTCAGGCGTCAGGCGTCAAACGTCAGGCGTCAGGCGTCAGGCGTCAAGCGTGAATTGACGTTTGACGTTTGACGCTTTGCTTTTTACTCAAACAGCCCTTCCACAAACGCCTCGGCGTCGAACTCGGCCAGGTCGTTTACGGTCTCGCCCGTGCCGATAAAGCGCACCGGCAAGCCCAGTTCCTGGGCGATGGCAAATATGACCCCCCCTTTGGCGGTGCCATCCAACTTGGCCACAATGACGCCGGTCACTCCGACGGCCTCTTTGAAGTGCTGTGCTTGAGACAGGGCATTCTGGCCTGTGGTGGCATCCAGCACCAGCAAGGTCTCGTGGGGAGCCTGGTGGACCCGCTTGTTCGCCACACCATACACTTTGCGCAGTTCCTCCATCAGGTTGTACTTGGTATGGAGCCGTCCGGCAGTGTCTACAATGAGCAGGTCGGCCTTGCGGCTCTGGCTGGCGCGGATGGCATCGTAAACCACCGCGCCGGGATCGGCCCCCGGTTGGTGGGCAATGACCGGCACTCCGACCCGTTCCCCCCAGATTTTGAGCTGATCAATGGCGGCGGCGCGGAAGGTGTCGGCAGCGGCCAGCATCACCTTGCGGCCCCGGTCCTGGTAGTATTTGGCCAGTTTGGCGATGGTCGTAGTCTTGCCTGATCCGTTGACTCCCACGATCAGCACCACGGTAAGCAACCGGGGATCATCAATGGTCAGCGGCGGTGGACTGCCGAGCAGGGCGACCAACTCTTCCTTGAGCAGTTCCTGCAAGGCCCCAGGATTGCGGGCCTGGCCCTTGTTCACCCGCTCGCGCAGGCGATCTACGATCTTGATGGTCGTGTTGACGCCGACATCGGCCTGCACCAGGAGGGCTTCCAAATCTTCCCACGTCTCCTCTGTGATCTGGCCGCCGCTCAGCAGGCTGCTGATCTGACCAAAGAATGATCGTCGCGTCTTGGTCAAGCTATCTCGAATCTGTTTCGATCTGCGGAACACTGTCTTTCTCTCCCCAAGAGTCAGAACGAGGCATCCCAGGCGACTCATTCCTTGCCGGACAACCATACAGATGGCGGCGAACCGCTTGAAATCGAAAGAGTTGCCGGGGATGCCCCGCCCCTCTATTATACTGAAAGTTGGGCGGAATGCCAAGAATGGGCTCTCCCTTGACACCAATTTGCCATTTGCGGGTAAGGCTGGTATAATAGTTGCCACATGCCGGCCTGGTTCCGGTGCGGCGCCACCCTAGCTCAATCGGCAGAGCAGACGCTTCGTAAGCGCCAGGTTAAGGGTTCAAGTCCCTTGGGTGGCTTGGCAGGAGTGAGCAGGCCCCAACAGTTTCCGGTTGGGGCTTTTCTTGTGTAACGGTAACAGCTCGCCTATAGCGACCGAGGTCGCACCTCAAGGGCCGTTGGCCGGGCATCCTCCTACGAGGACGCCCCAACCGACCACGCAGGTGGTCGGCCGGCGCGGTGAGGATACCCCTTGTGGGTATCCAAATGCCCTTTCCGGTGCGGTTTTAACCGCTCGGCTGAGCGATTACGTGTAACGGGCCTTGACCAAAAGGCTGAACCCGGGCGTAGATGTTCAGACAGGCAAACAGGACAATGGCTGAGGGATTTCCGACGACAAAAAGTTCCCATTTTGAACCGCTGAGCGTTCTGTGGCATATCGTGACTACACCTCAGACCTTGTTGATCTTGATGGGCCTGGTCGCGTTGACCCTGGCTGCAGGCAGCCTCATCCCGCAAATTCCACCCCAAGCGGGAAACGACCCCCAAGCCTGGCTGGCAACCCAGCCCGGTTTCTGGGGCCAGCAAAACGGCCTCATCCGTGCGTTGGGCCTCTTTGACCTCTACCGGTCCTGGTGGTTTCGCCTGCTGTTGGCGTGTACCGGGCTGACCCTGTTTGTCTGGACTGTGGAAACGGCGGAGCTGGCCTGGCGGGGGGTGAAGGGGCGTTGGACGGAAGAGATGCTCCTTTCCTGGGCAGGGCGCACACTCCAGGTGGGGGCGCCTTCCTCTCTGCCTCCGGAGGATACTCTGGCCCGGCTGCGAGATTGGCTGACCCACCGCCGCTACCGCCTGACCGACGTGCCGGGTCTGCCGCTGCCGGGGATGGTGGCGGTCCGCCGGGGAATGGCCCTTTGGGCACAGCCGGTTGCTTGTGCTGCCTGCCTGGTGGCGCTGCTCGGCCTGCTGATCGCGGGAACCTGGGGCTGGCAGCAGGCCGATTGGCAGCCGGCTCCCGGCGAGACACGCCCGGTGGGCCACGGTCGCCCCTATGCGGTGCGCCTGGAGGCGTTCGATCTCCGCCTGGAGGAGGACGGGCGGCTGCACAGCTATCGCAGTGAGATAGCCTGTCTGGAGGGCGGGATGCTCAGCCGGCGGGATGTGGTGGACGTGGGGCAGCCGGCAGTGATCCGCGGGGTGGCCGTGCGCCAGATAGGCTATGTGCCGGTGGTCAGGATGCGTGGTTGGGATGCCTCCGGGCAGCCGTTGCTGTTCCAGGCAGGGGGAGAGGAGTCGGGTACGGTGGGCCTGACCGAGGTTACCTTTTCATCACCGCAGGCTCAACCCCTGGTCTACTTGCCTGTACCGGATCTCTTTTTGACGCTGACCTTTGAACCGCTTGACGCCGGGGGCCGGCCGGCATTGCACGTGGACCTGTTGCGAGATGATGGGACCAGAAAGCAACCGTTGGCGGTCTTGTACGAGAACGGATCTGTCTCTGCCGACGATTTGCGGCTGGATCTGGAGGTGGCCTATCGGCCGATCCTGCGCCTGGACTATCGCCCGGCGATGGGGCTGGTGATAGGCGGTGCGGCGGCAGGGCTGATGGCGCTGGCCATTGGCTGGGTGGTGGCCCCCCGGCTGATGTGGCTGGCCGTTCGGGTCGGTGAAGGGAATCGAACCGAGGTTCATCTCCTGGTGCCGACGGCCTTGAAGGAAAGCCGTTGGCTGCTGCAGATGGCCGGCGAGCTTGGCGAGGCGCTGACCGATGGCGACTGAAAGCTGGTTTTCCCTCGCTGCCAGCATCCTGTTAGCCATCGCCGCCATAGCTCGCGGGCTGGCGTGGGCAGGAGTGGGCGGGCGGTGGTGGCCGGTAGCCACCATCGCCAGGGGGGCAGCCGTGGTCACCCTGAGCCTAGCCCTGGTCCTTACGGCCCTGACCTGGGGCCGATGGTCGCCCCTGGCCTTACAACAGGTGGCGCTGGGTCTGGCATGGGCGACGGTGGCCCTTCATCTGGTGCTGAGCTGGCGGATGCGGGGGGAGGATGCCGGTCCCTCTGTCGATCTGATCGCCCTGGCCCTCACCATCACCGGGCTGGCTCTCTGGCCTGGCGGGGTGGCGCCGACCCTTACTCAACGGGCGTTTCCCTTCCACGTCCAATGGGCTCTCTTTTTGCTAGGCGGGGGCGCGACGGTTGTGGCCGGCAGCGCCGGCCTGATGCTGGCCCTGGGGTTTGGGTTGGCCGGGCGTGGCCCCGGTTTTCCGGGGCCGATCCGCGCCGGGTTACATGCTCTGTTGCGGACTGCCACACCTCTGGCGTTGGTCACCTTGGGAAGCGGGCTGGTGACGGGGGCCTGGTGGGCGTGGCGGACGGTTGGCCGGCTAGGGAGTGGCGACCCACGCGAGGGGTGGATAGCTGCTACCTGGCTGGTCGCGGCCATGAGCCTGCTGGCCTGGCGGCTGGAAAAACACCCCGGCCGTTGGGCGGCTGTGCTGGCTGTAGTGGCTGCAGCGACGGCCATCGTTGGCTTGCTGGTCATCCCGGACTTACGTCAGATGTTGGGCATGTAGATTGACGAATGACGAATGATGAAGGATGATGGGGAGAGGCAGCATGGAACCGGTTGTCATTGGCGTAGCGGGAGGCACCGGGTCGGGCAAGACGACCGTAGCCCGGGCGATTCTGAAGCGGGCAGGCACACAGCAGATCTCCCTTATCCAGCATGATGCCTACTACAAAGACTTGAGTGACTTGCCCCTGGCTCAGCGAAGTATGATGAATTTCGACCACCCCGACGCGCTCGACAACGAGCTGCTCATTGTTCACCTGAAAGAGCTTAAGGCGGGGCGGGCTATCGAAATGCCGGTCTACGACTTTACCACCCATACCCGGACGGGGCAGACGCGGCGCGTGGAGCCACATCGCATCATCCTGGTGGAGGGCATCCTCATTTTTGCCGACGAAGCCTTGCGCCGCCTGATGGATGTCAAGATCTATGTGGACACCGATTCGGACATCCGTTTCATCCGCCGCTTGCAGCGCGACATAGCCGAACGGGGCCGGACAATGGAGTCGGTCATTCATCAATACCTGACCACCGTTCGGCCGATGCACCAGGAGTTTGTTGAGCCGAGCAAACGCTACGCCGATGTGATCATCCCGGAGGGGGGCTTTAACGAGGTGGCCATCGAGCTGATCGCGGCGCGGATCAAGGCACTGCTGGAGGCGGGTGGGTGATCTTCGGCGGCGACGCACCTAAGCCGGGTGTTTGACCATTCTCCTGTTCTGTGGTAACATATAGCCGGTCGTGCTAGACGGGGAGCTGGCGGTGCCCTGTACCCGCAATCCGCCATAGCGGGGTTGAATTCCCTCTCGAGGGCTTAGGGTTGGTCGGGACTGCCAGGCAAAGTGGCGAAGAAGGTTGGGTCCTGCGCGGCAGGAGCCCGTGAACCCCGCCAGGTCCGGGAGGAAGCAACGGTAAGCGGTCCCTCCTGGGTGCCGCAGGGGTGCCTGGCCGGAGCTGGCTGGTCTGGTAAGCCGGCTGGCCCGGTTCGACAGAGGGTGCACGACCAGGACTTATCGAGAGCTGGAGGGACGAGCCAGGCAGCGGATGGAAACTCCCCGTGCGGCGGTTCGTCGCTCCGGTTCTTTTTTGGGGGACCTGGATGGGAAACGATGGCGCACGACGGACAGGTGGTGGTGGTCGGCGGGGGGGCAGCCGGGCTGATGGCCGCCGGGCAAGCAGCGATGGCCGGTGCGTCGGTGTTGCTCCTGGAGCGGATGGCTCGCCTGGGGAGCAAACTGCGCATCACCGGTAAGGGGCGCTGTAACCTGACCAACACCGCCGATCTGGACGAATTCCTGGCCCATTTCGCCTTTCCCGACCCGCAGAGTGAGTCGCGCCATTTTCTGCGCAACGCCTTTGCCCGCTTTTTTGCGCCCGACCTGATCGCCTTTTTCGAGGGCTTGGGTGTGCCGACGGTGGTGGAGCGCGGCGGGCGGGTCTTTCCGGTCAGCAATGATGCTCACCAGGTGGCCGAGGCGTTGACGCGCTTTGCCCGTGAGCAGGGGGTGTGGGTCCGCGTGCGGAGCCGGGTCGTCGGCCTGCTGCAAGATGGGGGCCGGATTCGCGGGGTGACCCTGGAACATGGGGAGCAGATCGTGGCAGAAGCTGTGGTCATTGCTACCGGTGGGGCATCGTATCCCAAGACCGGCTCCAGCGGCGATGGTTACCGCCTGGCGGAGCAGGTGGGCCATACAGTGGTGCCTATCCGCCCGGCGCTGGTGCCGCTGGTCTGTGCCGGTTCAGAGTGCCAGACGATGATGGGCCTGTCCCTGCGCAACGTCGAGGTGCGGCTGCTGCTGGATGGGCAGGAGGTGGCCCGCGATTTTGGGGAGATGCTGTTCACCCACTATGGCATCTCCGGGCCGATTGTCCTGACGCTGAGCGGCCCGGCGGTGATGCGGCTGGGCCGGGGGCGGCTGGAGGTGAGCCTTAATCTCAAGCCGGGCCTCAGCCCGGATCAGTTGGATGCCCGGCTGCGGCGCGATTTCGAGCAGTTCGGCAAACGGGCCTTCCGCAACCTGCTCAAGGAGCTGCTGCCGCAGAAAATGATTGATATGACGGTTGCCCGCAGCGGTATCCCACCCGACAAGCCGGGCCACCAGATCACCGCTGAGGAGCGGGCGCGGCTGCGGGCGCTGCTCCACGACTTCCGGCTGGAGATCGTCGGCCACCGCCCGCTGGAGGAGGCGATTGTGACCGCCGGCGGCGTGGATACGCGCGAGGTGGACCCGCGGACGATGGCCTCGCGGCGGGTGCAGGGGTTGTACTTTGCCGGCGAGGTGCTGGACGTGCAGGCCGATACCGGCGGGTTCAACCTGCAGGCTGCCTTTTCGACCGGTTACGTGGCCGGTCGGGCAGCAGCCCAGTTTGTCGCTGCAAATCAGATCCAGAGACGGTAGAAAGCGAACCGTTGGCCACCGAGAGCATCACGGCGAAACGAATTGCCTGGATAGTCCCCAACTGGCTGCAGGGCCTGTTGGCTCTGGCGCTGACAGCCGGTGCGTTGACTCTGCTGGCCTTTGGCTGGAGATACACCGGCTCGCCCCTGACGGTGGAGGCGGATGGGCAACGCCACGATCTGCGCACCCACGCCCCGACGGTGGGCGAGGCGCTGCGCCGTGCCGGTTTCGACCTTTATCCCGAGGACCAGGTTGTGCCTGGGCGGGAAGCCGCCCTGCAGCCCGGCATGGTCGTCCAGGTGCGGCGGGCGCAGCCGGTGGTGCTCAGCGCCGATGGTCGGGCACGGCAGTTGCGCACCCACGCCACAACGGTTGGTCAGCTTCTGGCCGAAGCGGGTGTGCAGCTCGGCCCGGCCGATGAGCTGTGGCTGGGCGACCGATTGGCAGGGGAAGATACCCCTCTATGTGGAGCCGATTGCCAATCGGCCCTGCAGTCGCGGCTGGTCAGCCACCGGGGGGGGCTGCGGGCAATCCCTGCTGCGCCGGCCGGGGACCCGCCGCTCGTCCGCGTGCAACGGGCCATATCCCTGACTCTGGACGACAATGGGGTGACAAGGGTGCTTCACACCACTCTGACCACTGTCGGACAGGTGTTGCAAGAGCAGGGCGTGACCCTGTTTCTGGGCGATGAGGTAGTCCCCGGCCTCCAGGAGCGGGTGGCATCGGGCATGACGGTCTTGATCCACCGCTCGATACCGGTTGCCATCGAGGTGGATGGCCGCACCATCCACACCCGGACGCGGGCCAAGACGGTGGCCGGCCTCCTGGGGCAAGAGGGGATCGCCCTGATGGGCAAAGACCGTGTCGAGCCGGGCCTGGATGCCGCTATTTGGGCCAACCTGGTAGTTCGTATCACCCGCGTGCGGGAGGAATTGATCGTCGAATTCGAACCGATCCCTTTCGAGACGGTATGGATTCCCGACCCGGAGGTAGAGATTGACAACACCCGTCTGGTGCAGCCGGGGCAGATCGGCCTGAGCAAGCGCCGTTTCCGCGTGGTCTATGAAGATGGGCAGGAGGTGGAGCGTTTCCTGGAGGATGTGTGGACCGAACAGCCGCCGATCACCAAGACGCTGGCCTACGGCACCAAGATCGTCATCCGCACCCTGGACACCCCCGATGGCCCCATCGAGTACTGGCGCAAGATACGGGTCTACACTACCTCGTACACAGCGGCCTCCTGCGGGAAATCGAAGGATCATCCACGGTACGGCTACACCCGGCTGGGTTGGAAGTTGACCAAGGGGATCGTCGCCGTGGACCCGACCGTCATCCCGCTCAGGACGTGGCTGTACATCCCCGGCTATGGCCTGGCCCGCGCCGGTGACACCGGCGGCGGGGTCAAGGGCAAGTTTGTGGACCTGGGCTTTGACACGTGGAACTACCAGTCATGGCATTGGTGGACCGACGTCTACCTGCTCACCCCGGTCCCGCCCCACAGCCAGATCCGCTGGGTGCTGCCCAACTGGCCCAAGTTTCCTGACCGGCGGCGGTGAGCGCGGCGTTCGTCTTCCCAATCAATCTAAGAGCTGGCTGCCTGATGTTTTACGGAATGAGGCCCAGCATCCGCCCCACTTTGCTAAACTTTTCCAGCACAAAGGCCATCTGCTCGTCGGTGTGGGTGGCCATGTAGCTGGTGCGCAGCAGCGACAGGTTGGGGGGCACAGCCGGGGGGATGACGGGGTTGGTGTAGACCCCTTCCTCGAACAGCAGTTTCCAGATGAGAAAAGTGGCGTTCATATCGCCGATGATAATGGGAATGATCGGCGTCTGGCTGGGGCCGGTGTTGAAGCCAAGCCGCCGAAACTCTTGCCGCATGTAGTCGCCGATGTAGTTGACCCGCCGGATCCGGTCCGGCTCTTCGATCATCACGTCCAGGGCCGCCGACACCGCCGCTACATTGCCCGGCGGCATCGAGGCGCTAAAGATGAGTGAGCGGGCGTGATGTTGGATGTAGTGGATGACCGGTTCCGAGCCGGCAATGAACCCCCCCAGCGAGGCAAATGACTTGCTAAACGTGCCCATGACCAGGTCCACGTCGTCGTTCACCCCCAGGTGGATGGCCGTACCTTTGCCCCCCCCCAGGACGCCGATAGAGTGGGCATCGTCCACCATCAGCCGGGCGTTATATTTTCGGCACAGGGGGATGATCTCCGGCAGGGGGGCGATGTCGCCGCCCATACTGAACACGCCATCCACCACCACCAGCTTGCCGGCCTCCAATGGGATCTGGCTCAGCACCCGGTCCAGATCTCCCATGTCGTTGTGACGAAAGCGTTTCATCGTCCCAAACGACAGGCGGCAGCCATCCACAATGCTGGCATGGTCATCCTTATCGGTGATGACATAATCCCCCCGGCCGATCAGGGCCGAGATGGTGCCGAGGTTGGTCTGGTAGCCGGTGCTGAACACCAGGGCAGCCTCTTTTTCCACATAGTCGGCCAGGCGCTTTTCCAGCTCCAGGTGCCAGGCCAGCGTGCCGTTCAGAAAGCGGGAGCCGGTGCAGCTTGTGCCAAAGTGGCGGGTCGCTTCGATGGCTGCTTCCCGCACCTTGGGGTGGGTGGTTAGCCCCAGGTAGTTGTTGGAACCGATCATCACCAGGCGTTTGCCGCCGACGGTAACCTCGGTGCCCTCCGTGTCGTCCAGTGGCATAAAGTAAGGATAGAAACCGGAAGCCTTTAGCTCTTTGGCGTCGGTCCATTTGTAACACTTTTCAAAGAGGTCCATTTTTTTCCTTGCCTTCCTTTGTGGGCTTGCCGAGAGTCCGTCGTCAAACATCAAGCTGAGGTGTCAAACGTCAGTGGTGGCAGGTGGCGCAACTGGTCGCCGCACATGAAGCACAACTGTGGCCCGTCCCGCTGACGGTATGGGTTTCGCCGCTGCTGCTTTTGCTGATCGCTGCAAACAACGAGACAACTCGCGAGGTATGGGGGCTGCCGCAGCAAACACATTCGGCCGGCAGATCGGCCTGGCTCATCGATCGCAGCTTTTCGAACGTGGCATGACAATCAGCACAACGATATTCATAGATGGGCATGGTCTTGTCCCTCATTTCAACAACATTTTGTCCACATGGGCTTTGCCATTTGGCCTGTGGGCGAGCTTATTGTACAATGCTTTTGCCGTTTGGTCAAGACGACAGGCAGGTTGCAGCGGGGAAGCGCGGCTCCGATGAAAATAGCATCAAATAGGGGGTTTCTATGGTGGATTGTGCCCTTTTGGCTGCCATTCTGGATAGCCTCAAAGACCCGGTTCTATTTGCAGACACGGAGCATACAATCCGGTACATGAACAAGGCCGCCATCGCCTATTATGCAGAGGGTGAAGCCTTGCTCGGCCGTTCGTTGCTGGATTGCCACAACGAACGCTCGCAGCAGATGATCAAAGAGATCCTGGCAGCGATGCAGAGCGAGGGCCTGGAGGAGCGCCTCATCACCGATGACGAGAAGCACCGCATCTATATGCGCGCCGTGCGCAATCCTGACGGCCAGGTGCTGGGCTACTATGAACGCTACGAACCGCCTGGCAATTGTTAGAACCTGCAGGGGGTTGGGCCGACTATTTTCACCCTTTGTGGTGAATGCAGATCAGGTCGGCGGCGGTGAAGGAAGGGAGGTCAATACTCTCTTGGCCTGAGGTCGGCTACGCGTTGTGCAGATGCATCAATTCTGCATAAGGGTCACACAACACAAGGAGGCAGATGATGCGAAACTGTCGAATCTTGCTTTGTCTGTTCTTGATCATCACCGGCGCACCGACGTACCGAACAGCGGTGGCGCAACCCGTTATCCCCCCGACCTGGGCCGTTATCGCCGACAACTTTGAAAGCGGTTCGCTGGCAGCGTGGAACACAGTCGGCGCGGATCGCCTGAGCCTGTTGGCGGGCAGCGGGCGCGGCGGCTCGACCGGCCTCTCGGTTGCCATCAACCAGGACGAAGCCTACATCTACCAGAGCCGCGTCGCCTATGCCGTCGAGGGCTACCTGACCTTCTGGCTCAACCCCAACGGCGTTGTCCTGCCGGAGCCTTCGCCCAACTACTGGCCGCCGGGCACGTCGCTGTGCGTGGGCCGGGTGCGTAGTTCGGCCTCCGATTGGTGGCCGCCGCTCGTTGCCTTTTACCTGCGCAAGCCGCCCGGCGAGGGCTACAAGGGCTTTATTGCCTGGCCCAAGGCCGGCGGCTATTTTTATGACTATCGGGACGGCCAGTTCGACCTGATAGACGGCTGGCAGAAAATCACCCTCGGCTACCGGATTGACTCCTGGGTCGCCGTGTGGGTCAACGACGCGCTCGTGCGCTACTATGACGCCGATGTCGTCCACGACGACCCGTCGGGCGATGTGATCGAGTTCGGCAAAGTCAACACCAATTCCAGCAGCACGCCCTCCGGCTCGATCCGCCTGGATGATGTGGCCTTCCTGGTGCCGCGCGTGGACGACCTGTGGGTGGACGCCGAACACGGCAGTGATGCCAACGATGGCAAGACACCCACCACAGCCTTCCGCACCATCCAGAAAGCCGCCGACTTGGCCGGCCCGGGGACGACGGTGCACATCCTCCCCGGCGTCTACCGCGAGACGGTCTATCCGGCCCTCAGCGGCAGCGCCGTCGAACCGTCCGTCTACCGCGCCGAGAACGGTCCCGGCACGGTCGCCATCCGCGGCTCGGAGCCGTCGTCGTCGCTCACCTGGACGCGCCTGACGAGCGATCCCATCGGCATGCCGCCGGGGGTGTATTCCAACGTCTACTGGGCCGACCTGAGCGCGTGGGACCCGAGCGGCCCGCCGCGCTTCATCGTGGAACTGGACGACAACGGCGAGGTGGTAGCCAGGCTACCCCTGGCCCGCGAGCCGGACTGGCAGGTGCTCACGGAGTGGAAGACGCACGAATTCTGGTGGGCCGCCGACGGGGGATCGTCTATGGCCGGGTGCACGCCCGAGCCGGGCGACAATAGCGACTGCGACCGGGACTCGCGTTCCGCGACGCAACTGACCGACCGCACGAACGATACAGACCCGGCCGGCGTCGAACCGGGCAACCTGACGACGCTGGGCAGCCTCGTCGGCGGGACGCTCGTGGCGCTGGACACCGTGCAGGGCCACTATGTCTACCGGCGCACCATCGTCGCGCACGATGTCGCCGATGGGCGCATTACCGTGGACGGTTCCTGCGAGCATGATCCTGGTTCCGGCAATCCCGGCCTGGGCTGGGGGAGCAAGTACTACGTGGAGAACAAGCCCTATCTCCTGGACAGCCCGGGCGAGTGGTGGTACGACCCATCCACCAGACGGCTATACCTGTGGCCGCCCACACCGGCCGATCCCGCCACACTGAACATCGAGATCTCTCGCCGCGGAAGCGGCTTTATCCTGCGCGACCGCTCCTACATCATCCTGGACGGGCTGACGATCGAGTTCCTGAACGGGAGCGCCGTCTCCCTGGCGAACGGAGAGACGCACCGGGCCTATGGCGATGTTGTCCGCAACGCCACGCTGCGCTACGCCAACTGGGGCGTGTATCTGGAGCAGGGTGTGCGCGCCACCGCGCCGCCGGATAACCGCATAGACGGCTTTACCCTGGAGAACTCGGAAATTGCCTATATAGACACCTACGCCATCCGGTTGATCGATTGGTGGGAGGACAGCTCGGCGGCCGATTCCTTCACCCGTTCCGGCATCGTCAACACCGTCATCCGCGGCAACGAGATGCACCACCTGGGCTTTCGCACCGACGGCGACAACGCCGTTGGCGCCTCGATCCACTTTGCCAACAAGCTGCGTTTCGAGGGCAACCACGTCCATCACGTCGCCCACAACGGCATCCAGTTCTCCCGCTCGGTCATCCAGTCGTCCAAGACCTACGGCTTTTCGCCGGAAGAGATCAAGACCGGCGACATTCTCATCAGCAACAACATCTTCGAGCGGGCCTGCCAATTGACCACCGACTGCGGCGGATTAAAGTTCTGGGGCGATCCGCCGGATAACCACGTCTTTCGCAACGTGCTCATCACCGGCAACATCTTCCGCAACACCTTTGGCTGGACCTACGTCTCCGAAAAGCGCGGGCGTTGGCGGGGCGGGACAAGCAGCGTGGTGCGCGGAATGGGCGGCTTTGGCCTGTATGTGGATCATGCCAGCGGCATCCACGCTTACCGCAACGTGGCCTACAACAACGCCTTCACCGGCTACATGTTCGCCGGTGTCTGGCGTGACGGCGACATGGTATACGTCAACAACATCGCGGCCAACTCGCTCCACGGCATGAGTCTGAGCGGCTACCAGTACGACACCCACGGCTGCGTCAACACGCAGGTGGTGAACA
>FWPV01003646.1_pt1 | contig 34501 bp, 30 predicted proteins | sample 2228371 | NCBI WGS metagenome assembly FWPV01 (sample SAMEA103939776, study PRJEB20133) | metagenome | reverse complement strand
TTGTAGTCTCCGGTCAATATGAGGGGGCGTCTTCTATGGAATTGGGAATCACTGGCAAAACAGCAATAGTGGCTGCAGCCAGCAAAGGTATGGGAAAGGCGGCAGCACTAGGTCTTGCTAGAGAAGGGGCTAATTTAGCCATATGTGCCCGGGGAGAAGCCGCACTGCTTGGAACAGCTGCTGAGATTATGTCTCTTACCTCGGTCAGAGTCCTGCCAGTTGTAGCTGATGTTACCAACCCGTATGACATAAAGAGGCTGGTCGAGAAAACCGTCGCTGAGTTCGGAGGTATAGACATACTTGTGACCAATGCTGGCGGTCCCCCATCGGGCTTATTCAGCGATTTTGAAGATAGTGACTGGCAAGATGCCCTAAATTTGAACCTGCTGAGCTCTATCCGCTTGTGTCGTGAAGTAATACCCTACATGAGGAAGTCTGGCAGTGGCAGGATTGTAAATATCGTATCTGTAGCTGCAAAACAGCCGATCGATGGTCTTATCCTGTCCAACTCTATAAGGGCTGCAGTCATTGGCCTGGCTAAAACGCTGTCAAAGGAACTTGCCGCAGACAACATCCTTGTTAACAACGTATGCCCGGGATGGATTTTGACCGAGAGGCTATCTTCTGTGGTGCGAAAGCGTGCCGAGGTTAGCGGAGAAACCTATGAAGATGTATTGGCAAAGATAACTTGTGATATACCACTTCGCCGGTGCGGCAGCCCTGAAGAGGTAGCCGATCTGATTGTCTTTCTTTGTTCACAAAGAGCCAGTTATATTACTGGGGCTACTATTCAGGTTGATGGCGGGCTTACCAAAGGTTTACTATAGACGTCAGACATCACAAACTTATTGTCTTGAAATCAGGGGGTTATGTACTAAGAAGTTTGAAATGAATGTTTGATATAATTTGTAGTGCTGAACATAAATCGAGGAAGGAGGTATAACGGATGAAGCTAGAAAGTGTTAAACGGACTGCGGTCATAGGTGCCGGTGCGATGGGCTCTCAGATAGCCCAGCTGTTGTCATTAGTGGGTGGATATCCAGTCACAATCACTGATGTCAAGGATGAATTTGTTCAAAACGGGATACAGTTCATCAGTGACGGATTAAAAAGACATTTTGTCGACAAAGGGAAGATGAGTCAGGCGCAAATGGATGAAGTAGTCGGTCGCATAAGGGGAACTACAAATCTTCCCCAGGCAGTCAAGGACGCTGATTTTGTCATTGAAGCAGTATTCGAAAATCTTGACGTGAAGAAAAACGTTTTTAGGCAACTTGACGAGAATGCTCCGCCTGATGCTGTTTTGGTTTCAAACACATCTGGGCTAAACATCACCGAGATGGCTATAGCAACCAAGAGACCGGACAAAGTTGTCGGCATGCATTTTTTTAATCCGGTAGCCGTTATGAAGCTGGTTGAAGTGGTCAAGGGTCCACTCACCTCCCCTGAAACAATAGAACTTGCGGTAGCTATGACGAAAAAACTTGGCAAGGAGCCAGTAGTATGTAAGGACTTCAGCTATGGCTTTCTTGCTAACAGGGCTTATATTGCCATGATGACTGAAGCTGTACAGATGGTCTGGGAACGAGTTGCTTCGCCTGAGGAGATCGATAAGGCGTTGAAATTGGGCTATAATCTTCCTATGGGCCCATTAGAGTTGGGTGATTACACAGGAGCGTGGGCACTAACTGTATCCTCAGAGCAGGATAGAATGCGAGAACTTGGTCCTGAGAAAGGCCACGTTCATCCTCTTATAAGGATGATGGTGAGAGCTGGTTATACAGGTGGCAGAGGCAAAAAGGGCATATACGATTTCTATAAAGAGGTTCTGTCCAAGGGATGATGCAAGTCTCCTGCCGTCTAATTATCTCATGTGTCTTCTAACCAGCATAAAGAAGAGCACTGGACCGAACATGGGACCAAGCAAACTCGTCTGTTACTTTTTGGCTGGAGTTGCCCAAGCTTATGGGCTGCTCGTCTCTTGCTCGAAAAATGCTGGATTGGCTGATCTGAATCCATGACCAACATTGCCGATGCCAAACTGTATGAATGGACACGGCAAACGGGCGAGATTGAGGCGAGAATTGCCATTTTCTACAGGATAAGAGATATACCATATGCAGTAATACCAGAACTCAATAGCTATGACCGATATATGGATATACTTAGGCTCAACAAGGGGTCATGTACACCGAAGCATTTGTTGTTGTGTTACATGTATCAAAAAATCGGACTTGAAGTGCTGTATGCGGTTTATCCTTTTAGGTGGAGCGACTTCGGTGCTATTTACCCACCAGGACTGCGACAACTGGCCAAATCCATGCCTCTAAGCTATCACCTTGCCTGTAAAGTGGATATAGAGGGGAAGCTAGTCTTAGTTGACGCAACTATCGACCCAGCACTCCAGAAAATAGGGCTGCCCGTTAACAGTAAATGGGATGGGTTCAGCGATACCTTGCTCGCGGTGAATCCCAGCGGCGAAGAACAACTATACCATCCATCTGAGGCGCACCTCATGCAAGCTCCAGCTGGAGATGCGAAATCGCTGTACTTTTACAGTAGGCTCAACGCTTGGCTGGAGAAGATAAGAGGTTAAACATCCAGATAAACGGGCTTTGTGAGCTGACATTTATATTGTAGTAATTGATGGTGAATCTAAGCTACTGCTCCAAAATAATTGCTCCCCTAGCTGGGCTGTTATCCTGGTTATGATTAATTCAACTGCTGACCTTATCCTGTATAATGCTAATGTTATCACCCTGGATCCTGCTCAGCCCAAGGGTCAGTTGATTTCTATCAAGAACGGTAAAATATTAGGGATATCCTCAAATCAGGCGCTCAAGGAATTCCGGGGTGCAAAAACCACGGCTATAAACTGCCATAAAAAGACAATTGTACCCGGTTTTAACGATGCACATTTTCATCTTGTTGCCTTCGCCGAAAGCCTGCTTACTCCTAACGTGGGCCCAGATGCAGTGCGCTCCATATCCGATATTAAGAATAGGATTCGAGAACTGTCTCAACATCTACCACCGGGAAGCTGGATAAGGGCTGGGGGTTACAATGAATTCCACTTGGAGGAAAAACGTCACCCAACTCGGTGGGATTTAGACGATGCTACAACCAACCATCCTGTTAAGCTCACGCACCGTTCAGGTCATGCCCATGTTCTAAACAGCCTGGCTTTAGCACTTGTTGGTATCTCCAAAGAGACTGTTGAACCACCTGGTGGCATGATTGAGCGAGATTTAGAAACTGGTGAGCCAAATGGACTACTCTATGGAATGGGTGATTATCTAGCAAAGGTGATACCTCCACTGAGCAATGGTGAGTTAGTGCGAGGGGTAAAGCTGGCTAATCAAAAACTTCTAACCTTGGGTATAACATCAATTCAAGATGCTTCGGTGCATAATGATGTCCGTCGCTGGCAAATGTTTCAACGATGGAAAGAAGATGGACACTTGAAACTGAGGGTAAGCATGATGCTGGGAGCTGAAACCTTCAGCCGGTTCAATAGGCATGCCCTCGATTTGAGGAGTGGCGATGAGCAACTTCGTCTAGGTGCAATAAAAATAATGTTGGACGAGACTAGAGGACAGCTTAACCCGCCTCAAGCGGAGCTAAATCAGAAGGTGCTTGCAATTCACCAGGCGGGGTTTCAGGTCGCCATGCATGCGGTCGAAGAAACAACTATAGAAGCTGCTTGTTTAGCCCTAGAACATTCGCTCAGTATCTCACCTCGTCCTGACCACCGCCATCGAATCGAGCATTGCTCAGTGTGCACTCCCATGATGGCGCGACGGTTAGCCTCGCTGGGTGTGACCATAGTTACTCAACCTGCTTTTATCTACTATAGCGGAGATAGGTATGTGGAAACAGTTCCTGAGGAGCAACTAGGGCACCTATACCCTATAGCTACTTTGATTAACGCTGGCATCAAACTAGCAGCCAGTTCCGATTGCCCGGTAGTGCTACCGGATCCGCTTAAAGGCATATACGCAGCTGTCGCTCGAAAGTCACTGACGGGGCAACAGTTATTACCGAAAGAATGTATATCACCACTGCAAGCGTTAAGCATGTACACTCGAGACTCTGCTTATGCCTGCTTTGAGGAAGGAATAAAGGGCTCTTTAATGACTGGGAAACTTGCTGACCTCATAGTACTGAATGACGATCCAACTAAAATAACTGCAGAGGAGATACTGGGTTTAGAGGTAGAAATGACTGTAATTGGTGGTGAAATAACATGGGTGATAGGACATTGCTCCTGGACGTGAAGTTGACATAAAATGCGTAGCTCAGGTCTCATTGCTGATCAGTACAATGCAGATTCTTTTACTGGTCTAGGTGGATGAAGGTAAAGCTTGGGACTGTGGGAAAATGCATTTCCTGCCCATAGCAAACCACTGTTCCTTTGAGACATTAAATACAACTCAGGTCGAGGAAGTTTTGCTTCAGTCATCGGTTGACCGCAACAAGTTATTTTACCTTCATCATCGCAATTTAGAGTAAACTTCCCAGACCTTTTGTATACATGTCTGTCTTCTGCATCGTATTGCTGCCTTTTAGCCGCCTCGAATGTTTTAATTCCAAAAAACCTTCACAGTCTAAAGGCAATTGCTGAGATGTTGCTAATGTTAGATATTCGTCTCGTTCTGACCACAACTGCTGTAACTCTGCCCGGTCACCGCTGTTAAATCTATATCAAAAAATTGGTTGATGGAACATTGGCGTGGTTGATCATCCACGTCATATTAAATATGACATATCGGCTACGAGGATAGTATAATGAATTATAGTTGCGGTTTCATACTGATGGGACAAAGTGATTTACCCAAGCTTTCTCTGTTCCCTGTGACAAAGGAGATCGATAGTAGCGGTCACCTTCGTATTGGTGGCTGTGACACCATTCAGCTAGCGGAGAAATATGGTACACCCCTTTATGTCTTTGATGAGGTTACCCTTCGTTCCAAATGTCGGGAGTTTCAGACTGAGTTCACCAAGCACTACCCGAACACACTTGTCATATACGCATCCAAGGCCTTCCTAAGTCGGGCTTTAGCCCTTATTTTCAAAGAGGAAGGGCTTGGGCTGGATGTTGTCTCAGGTGGAGAGTTAAATGTGGCTCGGTCTGTGGGTTTCCCCAAAGAAAAAGTCTATTTCCATGGCAATAATAAGACTTTAGATGAATTGAAGCTAGCTTTAGGCTGGGGGGTGGGACGGGTTGTAGTTGATAACTTATATGAATTGGAGCTACTTAATACAGTAGCCCGTAAGATGAAAGTCAAGCAGAATATCTTGCTACGTCTTAATCCCGGTGTTGACCCTCATACTCATCGCCATACTACCACAGGCATACTAGACAGCAAATTTGGCTTTCCGCTGGCTACAGGACAAGCAAGTGTGGCAGTCGCTCGCGCTTTGTCTGCCTCTAACCTTAGTCTTAAAGGCTTTCATTTCCATCTTGGTTCACCAGTTCTTGAGACCGCTGCATTTGCTGTGGCGATGGGTCATGTGCATGACTTGGCTAGAGAAATGCAAGCGAGGCATGATTTTCATCTCGATGAAATTAGCCCCGGGGGTGGCTTTGCCGTTAAATATACGGTAGATTCACAGATACCCAGCATTGAGGATTATGCCAAAGTTATAACGACTAAAATGATAGAGATAGCCAGGGAACTCGACTTGCCACATCTAAAACTGATCATCGAGCCAGGTAGAGCTATCGTGGCACAAGCGGGTGTGGCTTTATATACGGTTGGCTCAATAAAAGAAATAATAGGTGTGCGTAAATATGTTTGTGTAGATGGTGGAATAGGAGATAATATTCGCCCGGCGCTTTATGATGCCAGGTATGAGGCAATTGTGGCAAACAAAGCCCGCGACAATGAATCGACCATAGTTACTATTGCAGGCAGATACTGTGAGTCAGGTGACATTCTGGCTAGAGACATAACCTTGGCTCCGGTTTCAGCCGGGGATATTATTGCTATGCCCATCGGTGGCGCTTATTCTATTCCCATGGCAAGCAATTATAATATGGTTCCCAGACCAGCAGTTGTCATGGTCAATGATGGTAAGGCTCGTCTCATCCGAAAACGTGAGACTTACCGAGACCTAATGCGATTTGATTTAATTTAAAGAATATGTGGCAAACTATTGGTCAATCCAAGATCTTGACTCTGTTTGAACGCAGCCTGGAAGCCGGAGATTTGGCTCACGCTTACCTAATTGTAGGAGCTGAACATATAGGCAAGATGACCTTGGCGCTTGATTTGGCTCGGGCTGTGAATTGCGAAGGAGATAAGCCGCCTTGTTCCAAATGTGAGCCCTGCAGCAGAATCATTAATGGCAAGCATACGGATATCACCATCATAAGCGTGAGTACGCCCAGCAGTCAGGGAGAAGCAAAAACACGGACGGAGATTGGCATTGATGATATTAAAGACCTTCAACGCAGTGCCTGTTTACCGCCCTATGAGGGTAAGTACAAGGTATTTATCATAGAGGACGCTGAATATTTGTCCGGCGAAGCAGCAAACTGTTTGCTTAAGACGCTGGAGGAGCCACCACCAAGAGTAATCATACTTTTACTGACCGCTAATGAGATACGGCTTTTGCCTACGGTGGTGTCTCGCTGCCAGCGAGTGGAGTTAAAGCCAATGTCATGTGCGGAAATTGAGGAGGTTCTTGTTGGGTCCTACGCTGTCGACAGTAGCAGGGCAAGGCTTCTGTCGCGATTATCTCAGGGTTGTCTTGGTTGGGCATTAAGAGCTTTAGCTGATGCTGACTATCTTGCAAAGCGGACTCAAGCGTTAACTGAGATGTGTTCTTTGTTGAGTGCGGGATGGACTGAGCGTTTCACTTATGCTGCTAAAGTTGCAAACGACCGCAGGTCAGCTGAAGAGGTGATAAAAATTTGGCTTGCTTGGTGGCGCGATATAATGTTGGCCAAATATGGCTGTGAACAGGGTATCACAAATGCTGACTATGTTGCAGTGCTCGAGAAGTGGGCGGCAGAATTGAATTTAACAGAGATAAGGGATTTCATTGACACTCTACAGAAATCACTAAGCCATATATCTTTAAACGCGAATTTACGCTTAGTGCTTGAAATCTTGATGCTTGAAATGCCAAAGAAGGAGAGGTGGGCGTTGGGGTACACGATACCATCCATGCCCGTTACTGTGTAATGCCAGAGGTAGTTGGAGTCCGCTTTCAACAGGCAGGCAAAGTCTATTATTTTGATGCTGCGGGCATCCCAGTCAAGATAAATGACTATGTGGTAGTCGAAACTGCCCATGGCTACGAGCTTGGCAAAGTAGTTATCTCGCCAGACCAAGTTATCTTCAGTGAAATTGGTGAGCCGCTAAAACCGATAGTGCGGAAGGCACAACCTGAAGACATCAAAAAGGCTCAACGGCAACAAGAAAGGGCGAGCGAAGCTGTGGTCAAATGCCGAGAATTAGTTGTAAAGCTAAATCTGCCGATGCAACCACTGGCAGCTCGCTACAACTTGGATGGAAGCCATCTAACCATTTTTTTCAGTGCTGAAAAGAGGGTTGACTTTCGCGAACTCGTTCGGGAGCTGAGTCGCAGCCTGAAAACCCGCGTTGAACTCAGGCAAGTCGGAGCTAGAGATGAGGCAAAGCTTATCGGCGGCTTAGGTAAGTGTGGTTTCCCTTTATGTTGCACCACGTTTCTCAGCGAATTTGTCCCAGTTTCTATCAAGATGGCGAAGGAACAGGATATTGCACTTAACCCCATGAAAACTTCCGGTATTTGTGGCCGTCTCCTCTGTTGTTTGGGATATGAATACGAGCAGTACCGGGCTATGAAAGCGAAATTGCCGAAAATAGGACAGGAAGTATCCACAAATTTGGGAAAGGCTAAAGTAGTGAGCTGCAATCCTCTTAAAGAAACGGTAATGGTAGAACTGGAGAGCGGCGTTAATGTAGAACTACCCTGTAATCAACTAACCCAGTGGGATAAACCAACGAGTGATAGGCAACAAAAACAAAATTAGCTTTTAAGGAAGATATTTTTGCCACTCGGCATGTGCACGAAGGTACTGATATGGCACATAGAAACCATCGTTACCGGGTGGTTTAGGTTGACGAAGTAGTGGCATTCCAGCTTCCATGGGTGTCCGCCCAGCCTTCCGGCGGTTGCAGGGTATGCAAGCACTTACTACGTTTTCCCAGCTATGTTCACCGCCACGTCGCCTTGGTATAACATGGTCTAAAGTAAGCTCCTTACTCTCTCGTCCACAATATTGACAAGTATGTCTGTCGCGATTGAAAACCTCAAACTTGGTCAGTTTTCTGGGCTGACGTGGACGTCGGATAAAATAAACAAGGCGGATCACAGAAGGGACGTCAAAGACGTCAGCGATAGAATGAAGACTCCCCCTGCCGTTTTCTAAGACCTCAGCTTTACCACGGAACAGTAGAACTATAGCCCTTCGCACCTTACAGATATTGAGTGGTTCGTAGTTCTGATTAAGTACCAAGACTGGCGAGTCTACCACGTTTGCTTCCTTACCGGTTTTGGTTATTTTAGCAGGAAAGTTTTCAGTCTACAACGGTTAGGATGGCCGACTTCGCTTCCAGCGGCGTTGCTGGGGTTTGTCATCGCGAATTTGAGAAGTTTTTATATCTCCGCGGTAATCTGGGGCATTTATTCTTAAGACGAGACTGAGACTAGGGTCCACCATTCGGGAGCTGATGCGGCTTTCGATCTCATCTAACGAAAGACAAGTAGTGATTACCGTAGCTAGCCTAGCATTATAGCGATAACTAATCAGCTGATAGAGCTTCTCTTGTGCCCATGGTGTAGTTGATTGTTCGCCAAAATCATCGAGAATGAGCACCGGAGCCTTTTTGATTTTTTCGAAGAGCTCGTCATAGGAAATCCTGCTTTCTGGGCTGAAGGTGGAGCGCAGGTGGTCAAGAAGTTCAGGAACCACTATAAACAGGGCCGGTTTGTTTTCCTTGCGTAAATAATTGGCAATGGCAGCCGCCAGATGTGTTTTGCCACAGCCATTGACGCCCATGAGGATCAACCAGCCATCTGGAGCCCGAGCAAAATTCAGAGCATTCCGGTAAGCCTGCTCCAGACTTTGTTGCTCCTCCACCGACAGATTTGACAGCTTGTAATCGAAATTATCGAAAGTCTTCTTGCGTAATGATTCGAATTCCATGCCACTTAGATAGTCCAGGCTCGGGATGGGCTTCCCTTGAATTATATGAATGTGGCATAACTCAGAGTCAACCAGATAGCCTCTCAAGCTCTCATCAAAATCTTCAACTGGTACGTCAGTAGTAATTACGGTAGGTAGGCGAACGTTGAAACGGTAACCAAGCAACTGCTGCAATTTTCCCCTAGCCCAAGGAGTAGCAGCTGCTGTAGTCAAGTCGTCCAGAACCAAGAGCGGCGTGCTTTTCACGCGCTCGAAAAGGTCATCATGAGCGATGTCGCTGCTTGGGCTGAAAGCTCCCCGAAGGTGATCCAGCAAATCTGCTGTGCCTATGTAAAAAGCTGGCTCACCTATGCTCAGCCGGTAATTGGCGATGGCGCAGGCAAGATGTGTCTTGCCACAGCCACTAGGACCAACTAAGATTAGCCAGCCTCTAGGCTCAGTAGCAAAGGCTTTAGCAGCTTTATAAGCTAGACTGAAATATTGCTGAGACTCAGCATCATTGTACCTACCAGTGGGTACAAGACTGTCAAAGGTGAGGCGAGATAAAGCCCCCAGGTTACTGTAGCGCTGGAGGTAGGTCACCTTTTCGGCTTTTAGTTTTTCGCGAGCACACCGGCAAGGCACAACTCGACTGTAATCAGGGTGCCCTGAAGATGATAAAGGATGTATAAAACGAGCTCCTCTGCATATAGGGCAGTCTAGGCCAGCGGAATTTTCCTCTCCTGATTCACCCTTTGACCATGTGCCCGTATCGGCCCCTGATATATTTGTTGCGGTCGACATCTTTTTTAGAATCTCGCCTAAGCTTTCCATTGTCCTTACCCTCAATAGTCCATCGCTCCAGTATGCGTGAAATATATTTCCAACTGCGCTTATTTAGTGCAACCGCCTCCCTAAATGCATCCTCAATCCACTCCATCGGGTAAAGCCTTTCAGCCTCCTGAAGTTCCTCGGCAATCATGGGTGTAAGCACTCCTATGTTTTGTTCGTAGAGGATAAAAATGTTTGATTTCAGAGGAGTTTCCGCTGTCTGTTGGTGGGGTATAAATGCTAATTTTGGATACTTGCCTTGTCGAATATTGGCAATTGCCGTTCTTGCGGTTTCACTGTTTATGAAGTAAGCATCTTGAGCTTCCCCATCCCTTTCGAGTCTGATATGGATGACGGAACCGCGCTGTGAGGCTCGGTCCAACGCCTGGCGAAGTATTTCCTCTTTAGACTTGCCTTCCTCCGATATACCACTCGTGAGAATGGGGTCAAGCAACAATTCATTGAAAGTCACAAACTGTGGATAACCTCGCCGCCGACTGAGCAACCAGAAAATATGCAATGTTGTCTTGAGTTCAGCGATATCTTCAATCTCAGGGATCACTGTGGTAAAAAACAGATTGGGTATCGGGGTAACTTCAGCTCCTGCTGGAAAGCCAGAAAATGATTTCTTAGTCATGTCTTACTATCTCTAATGAGCTTTAGGCTGCGCTCACCTCGGTTTCTATACCCTCAAATTTAGCTGTCTTAGGGATAAATCGTAGTTTGACCTCGCCCGTAGGTCCATTTCGGTGCTTTGCTATTATAATGTCAGCTATGCCTCTAGGATAAGGTTCACTCTCTATATCATGAGTCTTTTTCCATTCCTCCTCAGTGAAGTAGACGTCATCGCGATAGATAAAGATAACCACATCAGCATCTTGCTCGATACTGCCACTCTCTCGAAGGTCGGAAAGTTGAGGCTTATGTGATGCCCGCCATTCGACAGCCCGACTTAGCTGTGAAACAGCCAACACTGGCACATCTAATTCGCGAGCCAGTGCCTTAAGCGAGCGAGTTATTTCACTAACTTCTTGCACTCGGCTATCACTCTTGCCTTCACCCTGTAGGAGTTGCAGATAGTCGACGATTACTAGGTCAATATTTCGCTCGTAATGGAGACGTCGTGCTTTACTTCGCATTTCCACTACCCGTAACTGGGGTGAGTCGTCAATATAAATAGGCGCCTCCGATAGAATGCCACTAGCTTCCATAATTCTTCTTTCCTCTTTTTCTGTGCATCGTCCCAGACGAACGTTTCTCGAGTCTACATTGGCTTCATTGGCTAGAAGGCGCTGGACAACCGCTTGCCTGGACATTTCCAAGCTAAACAGGGCTACACAAGCTTTTTGGTTGACAGCCGCGTTTCTAGCAATATTAAGGGCTAGACTGGTTTTGCCCAGACTAGGTCTTGCAGCTAGGACAATCAAATCAGACCGCTGTAACCCACCTAGATAATCATCCAGTGCTGTGAAGTTAGTAAGGATATGGGGGATTTCTGCTTCGCCGGCTGGGGCTGGTGCAGCCTCCTCAAAATATTGATTGAGAACTTGGCGAATGGGAACAAAATCCTGGCGGCTATGCCGCTGCCTTACTCTGAAGAGGATATCTTCCGCCCGGCTCAGAGCAACGTTGATATCCGCTTCTGTTTCATATCCTATGGCTGAAATCTGGCTGCCAGCACTGATCAATCGCCGCATCACAGCCAACCTAGATACAATTTGGGCATAATGTTCGATGTGGAGAGATGTGGGCACCGTAGATACCAAGTGACTCAAATAGGCAGCACCTCCGACCTCATCTAGCCTACCCCGCTGAGCTAGCTCACGTGCTACGGTAATCTGATCTATACTTTCATTGCGTTGATAAAGACTGAAGCAAGCATCAAAGACTAACTGGTTTTCCGATGTAAAGAAGTCTTCTGGTCTGAGGAAAGTAGCAACCTTAAATATGCTTTCCCCATCGATGAGCAGTGACCCTACTACTGCCTTTTCAGCTTCAACATCGTGTGGTGGCAAGCTCTCATTGACCATTTTTGACCTTTTCCTCTTCCACAAGCACTTTAATCTTAGCCTCCCAATTTGCGGCTAACTTGACCAGCACATCGTAGTTTCCGGGATGGTGTAGCGGTTCATCCAGCTTAACTTTTTTCTTGTCGATTTCGAAGCCTGTGAGTTGAGAAAGTTTGTCAGCTATATGGGCGTTGGTTATAGCACCATGAAGTCTGCCTTTAGCACCCACCTTAGCCTTGAAATACAGCTCTTTCCCTTCCAATTGCTGAATTATTCGACTCATCTCTTCCCTCTCACGAGCCTCACGTTGAGCTTTTTCCTCAGACTGCATCTGAGCCGCTTTTGTGGCTGCTGGTGTTGCTGGTAAGGCTAGTCCTCTAGGGATTAGAAAGTTTCTGGCATAGCCGTCGGCTACATCTCTTACCTCTCCCTTTTTCCCTTTAGGAGTGTCCTTTACAAAGATAACCTTCACCTTCTGTATCCTTTTGTTTCCAGTATTAATCCATTATCGGTCACTGTGCCCATTCAATTACTCCCACCACCGACGGAAGATTTTGTCAACTTTATTTTATAATTTCTGGTCAGGGTTTGCTATCCCCGAGACCAGGCAATTAGAACTAGAGGAGGGTATTATGTTTACAGTTTAAAGTTATGGTTGCTTCGCCAGGTAGCTAGCGACAAAATTCATCCTTAACCCTAACTAGAGCCTGAGAATCGCTGAGAAGATCGACAACTGTCATAGCCAGAGCCTTAGCTGCATCAATTAGCCCTCTGTGCCCTGCGTCTGAGGCGGCAAATTGTGCGAAGTCGACTGAGTGGAGTAAGACGCCAGGAGGGGCGATAGCGACTGAAGGATGAATTGCAGGCACAATTTGGCTGACATTGCCCATGTCGGTGCTGCCAAAGTGAGGTTGGGGAGATTCCACTCTTCGTCCCAGGGATTCCAAATTTTGGGCAAATAGCTGTGCCAAAGACATGTTATTTCTCATTGGGGCATAGACTGCTTCACCCCATCTGTAGCCCAAACGGGCACCTGTAGCCAAAGACGCACCTTTAAAACAATCCAAGACCTTCAGTTTCAACTCTTCAAGGTAGTTGTTGTCGGCGGCGCGGACAAGAAATGTGGCTGCAGAATATGCCGGTACCACATTAGCAGCTTCGCCACCACGTGTAATTATGCCGTGAATTCTCGTACTATCCTTGGTATGTTGCCTGAGTGAGTTGATAGCATTAAAGGCTAGGATCATAGCCTCAAGAGCATTCACTCCTTGGTCAGGATACGCAGCAGCATGAACTGCTTTGCCATAGAACTCGATTTCCAGGCTGATGCAAGCGAGTGCTTGGGTGGTTGCCGTATCTTGTGAGCCCGGGTGTACTATCATAGCGACATCCACCGTTTCAAAGACGCCGGCGTTCAGCAAAATCACCTTGCCACCAAAGAGTTCCTCGCCGGGCGTGCCGATCACTGTGATTGTCCCACCACATGTGTCGACAGCCGGTTTGCTGGCTATGGCAGCACCTGCAGCAGAAGCAGCTATTATATTGTGCCCACAGGCATGGCCTATTTCAGGCAACGCATCATACTCTGCGATCAAGCCAATCACAGGTTTACCACTGCCATAGGTTGCTCTGAAAGCAGTAGACAGTCCCCCTATGTTCCTTTCTACCTGAAAACCGTTTCTTTGCAGAAAATCAGTCAGCCAGCCTACTGCTTTTTCTTCTCTGAAACCTAACTCTGGATTGGCATGAATCTTCAGGCTTAACTCAATAAGCTCCTGACGGGAATTGTCTACCTGCTTGCTCACTTCTGTTTTTAAGGCTGCTTTTGTCAAGTCACTTCTCGCCACCTTTGGAATTACCCCCTACAGTGAAAGAATTATACCCCAAGTGCCCAGCATACGCTACAAGGCATTATGCTAAAATTCATCGGTAGATAGCCACAGGTTTGTTACCGTCTTTTTTGATATGCTATAATATGCCCACTTTCGGACTCTAAAGGTAATAGATATGCCTAGTTACGAACTGATGCTCATAATCACTCCTGAGGTGGACGATAAAGAAGTACCCAATGTCGTAAATAAGATAGCTGAGCTAATTAAAAAAATCGGTGGGAGTGTAAATGAAGTTAATCAGTGGGGAAGAAAAAGGTTGGCTTATCCGATAAGGCGGTATACAGAAGGGAATTATGTCCTGGCTAAGTTGAATATGAAGCCGTCTTTGACAAAAGAATTGGATACAAATCTTCGTCTTAATGGAGAGATTTTGCGCCATTTACTTATAAAACTGGTGGATTAAAGGTGCAAGGAGTTGCGGACATGGTGAGTTTAAACAAGGTGATGCTTATTGGCAATGTTGGTACAGACCCGGAGATGCGATTTACCCCCAGTGGTAACCCGGTAACTTCGTTTCGCCTTGCCACGAGCCGGGTATATACTACGTCTGACGGAGAGCGTAAGCAGGAGACAGAGTGGTTTACTGTGGTTGCCTGGAGGAAACAGGCTGAGAGTTGTAATCAGTTTTTGACTAAAGGACAGCGGGTTTATGTTGAAGGGAGTCTGCGGACTCGTGCTTGGGAAGGGCGGGATGGGCAGAAACGTGTTACGGCTGAAGTAATAGCAAATAGAGTCATATTCCTGGATAGGCAAGCTTTAGCCCCGCTTCCCGGTGAAGAATTTCCCGCAGAGGCATCTGAGGAGGAGCTGGAACCCGAGGATTTGCCTTTTTAAACGGCTTTTAGTCTGAAGGAGGTACGGAACTAGAGCATGGAGGAAGGTGAAGGAATTAAGGAGACAAGAGAAAAAGGACGTCGGTTCATCTTTAAACCCAAAGTTTGTCCATTTTGCGCTGAGAAGATTGCGATAGATTATAAAGATGTCTCTAGGTTACGGCGATATATTTCTGACAGGGCTAAGATTGAGCCACGGCGTCGGACAGGTGCTTGCGCCAAGCATCAGAGGCGGTTAGCATTAGCGATTAAGAGAGCTCGCTACTTAGCTTTATTACCTTACACTCCGGATCATGCCCGTCTCCAAGGTTAAGACCAGAGCAGTTCGAGTTTTTCAGGAAGAGAGAAGATGCCCAAAAGAACGTTTCAACCTAAGAATATTTCCCGAAGACGTAAGCATGGCTTCCGTGCCAGGATGGCAACACGGGGGGGACGGAAAGTATTGAAGGCTAGACGGCTTAAGGGGCGGTGGAAATTAACGCCGGTTTAGCGGAATGGCGAGAAAGTGGGCTTTGACCAAAAGGGCCCAGTATTTAGCAGTTTATGAATCTGGTAGAGCTTGGGCAGATGATTTTATAGTGATAAAAGCATTGCCGAATAAGCTCGATTTTACTCGATATGGGTTTTCGGTAGCTAAAGAAATCAAACGCGCAGTAGTGCGTAACCGGGTACGCAGACTGCTCAAAGAAATTGTACGTGTGGTACTGGTAAGACCAGGATGGGATATAGTGTTTATCGCCCGATCACGTGCTGCGGATGCTGATTACCACCGTATAAGAAGTTCGGTGAACCGACTACTATCTCGGGCAAATTTGTTGATGGATAAAGATGAAGGGATTCGTACTGGGGCTAATTAAGCTGTATCAATCTACAGTGTCGCGGGTGACACCACCTGCTTGCCGTTTTGTTCCCACTTGCTCTCATTACACCTACGAGGCAATTGAAAGATATGGGCTACTTAAAGGGAGCTGGCTCGGGGTCAAGCGTTTGACACGTTGCCACCCGTGGTCCAGCGGTGGTTACGACCCAGTACCATAGGGTTCCGACAAATAGCTAGTAGAGATGAATAAGGTAGTTTATTTTTAGGGTTAAAATGATGCGGACTTCGATCTTGCTAGTGTTAGTCATGTTGGTTATTCTAAACCTAGTTGCTGCTGGCTGTGCTGGACCAGTATGGCAAGGATGGTCAGGGTTTGCTAGTCAAGATGGCATCCTTTATATTGGCTCTATGGATGGCAGAGTGTTGGCAATAAACCCTGTGGCAAGAACCCAAGGTGCAACTTTCCCTAGCGAAGGGGAGTGGGTTCTTGTTGTGAAAGCCCCAGCTCCTCGTGGAGGGATGTGTGGTCCTATGGGTTGTGCTCCTGCAGTGCGCCCAGTGACTATTTATGGTACACCAGCAGTGACTGAAAATCTTGTTTATGTTGGCACTTATATAGGTGATGGCGGGAAAATAATGGCTATAAATAGGTTCAGTCCCAGGTATGATGAAGAAGGGATCCCGGCATGGAATGAGGGAGAATGGTTTTACCCTCGAAAGGAAGATAAATTTATCGGGGCTATTGTTGGCGGTCCGATAGTGGCTAAAGATACTATCTATGTAGGCAGTTCTGATGGCAAACTTTATGCCTTAGATGCGGTTAAGGGGAGCGAAAGATGGGCACCATTGGACACTGGAGGTAAGATATGGACCTCCCCAGCAGTTAAAGGTAATGCTGTCTATGTCAGTAATTACGCCAAGAAGTTGTATGCTGTTTCTAGGGAGGACGGCAAGTTACTGTGGACAAAACCACAGGAACTACCAGCCGCGATTGCCTCGTCATTAGTAATCTCGGATGATTTGATTTTCTTTGGCACGTTTGATCATCACCTTTATGCAGTTAGTAGTGTCGATGGCAGCGTGAAATGGAAATTTGAAGGTGGCAGTTGGTTCTGGGCATCGCCAGTGGTTAAAGACGGGATGGTTTATGCGGGTTGTCTTGACCATAAGATCTATGCTCTAAGTGCAGACACAGGTCAGCAGGCATGGCAATTTACCGCTGATAGCCAGATAGTGTCAACGCCGGTGCTGATGGACAATCTTCTCGTGGTAGCATCGGAATCAGGCAAGATCTATATACTTAAGACCAATAGTGGAGAGGCAGAGCGGACTGTATCCATTGGCAGTCGGGTGGTAGCCCCTTTGTATGCTGAGGGGGACATGGTTTATGTTCACGCCAGGAACCGCTGTGTTTACGGCATTAATGCAAAAACTGGTGAAACAGCCTGGAAATTGTGCTATTCAGATATTAAGTAGGAATGAGTATGGCTGAACTTTGGAATACCATAATCCTGGAGCCTGTGCTTAATAGTTTGATAGCTTTGACCACTGTCTTGTGGGGCAACTTTGGGTTGGCAATTATCGTTCTAACTGTTATCGTTCGCTTAATATTGTTGCCGCTTACTTTAAGGCAGACCCAGTCCACCAAAGTTATGCAATCATTGCAGCCAAAGTTGCAGGAGATCCAGAAGAAATATGCCAAAAACCAGCAGAAACTGCAGCAAGAGATGCTGAAACTGTATAGAGAGGCTGGAGTAAACCCTTTAGGCTGTCTTTGGCCTTTGCTTATACAGCTACCTATCTGGATTGCTCTTTATCAGTCCATTATGCAGGCATTGGCGGCAACCCCGGAGAATCTGCTTAGTCTATCGCAGCATCTTTATTCATGGGCAGCGGTGGGACAGGCAGTGCCGCTGAACGAGCATTTTCTCTGGCTCCGGCTGTCCCGTCCAGACCCTAATCTAATTCTAGCTTTGCTGGTGGGCGGCACCATGTGGGTGCAGCAAAAAATGGTAACTCCTCCCGCAACCGATCCAAGGCAGCAGTCTATGACTAGCATGACGACGTTGATGATGCCGTTGATGTTTGGCCTCTTCACCTTGTCTTTCCCTAGCGGCTTGGCTTTATATTGGGTGGTTTCAAATATAATTGGTATAGGGATCCAGTATTTTGTTACCGGGGGCTGGGGCTATTTGAGAGCCCCGTCTGTCCCAAAGCAGGTGGCGACACCGAAGGCACCCCTAGCTGAAAGACCTATGCCCGCAGCGCAGCAGTCGAAGATACTAAAAACGGCATCCGAACCGTCCAAGATGATAAAACAGGCATCTGACGAGAAGAAGAGAGGTCTCTTTAGGAAATGAAAGAGCTGGAAGTAAGTGGTAAAACAGTTGATGAAGCTATCCAAACAGCGTTAGAGCAATTAGGAGTAACCGAAGACCAGGTGGAAGTAACTGTCTTGAGAAAGGGCAGGCCTGGTGTGTTAGGGATGGGGTCTGAGGAGGCTAAAATTAAAGTGAGGCTTTTGCCGGCGGCAAATGAAAAGGCTAACGTAGTAAAGGTCGCCCAGGAGACTTTGGAGGGCTTGATAAAGGCAATGGGTATTACGGGCAAGGTGTCAGTAGTGCAATCGTCAGTTGGTGAGCTGCCGGTGTCCCTAAATATTGAAGGCGATGATCTGGGCATCCTGATCGGCCGCCGTGGACAGACCTTAGCCTCATTACAGTATATTGTTAGGCTAATAGTTGCTGAAAAGTTGAGGATGTGGCTACCGATAAATATTGATGTTGCTGGCTACAAAAAACGCCGTTACGAGTCCTTGCAGAATTTGGCCCTCCGCATGGCAGAGCAGGTTAAGAGAAGCCGACGCTTAATAACACTTGAGCCAATGCCAGCAGACGAGCGTCGGATTATCCATCTGGCTTTGGCTGACCATCCAGACGTTACAACCCAGAGTACAGGTGAGGGGGAAATGCGGAAGGTGGCTATACTACTGAAAAAGCGTTAGATATGTTCCGCCCGGTAAATAGCAAAGTGAATTTTCCCCAGCTAGAGAGCGACATTCTTAGTTTTTGGAAAACTCGTAACATATTTGAGAAGAGTGTTGAATACCGACGTGGTTCAGCACAGTTCACCCTTTATGAAGGACCACCAACCGCCAACGGTAGTCCAGGAATCCACCATGTCCTGTCCCGAGTTTTCAAAGATATAATCCCCAGGTACAAGACGATGAAGGGATACTATGCGCCGCGCAAAGGGGGATGGGATACTCACGGTCTGCCGGTGGAATTAGAAATCGAGAAGATGCTGGGCTTTACCAGTAAGGCACAAATCGAAGATTATGGCGTGGCTAAATTCAATGCGCTTTGTCGGGAGAGCGTATTCAGCTATCTTAAAGAATGGGAAGCTATGACCGAACGTATTGGCTTCTGGCTGGATTTAGAGCACGCTTATAAGACACTGGAAAACGGCTACATTGAATCTTGCTGGTGGGCACTAAAGCAGTTGTGGGACAAGGGTTTGATTTACCAAGGATATAAAGTCACCCCGCATTGTCCGCGGTGCAGCACCTCGCTGAGCTCACATGAAGTGGCTTTGGGATATAGAGATGATGCTGAAGACCCCTCGGTTTACGTAAAGTTTAAACTTATTCCCTAATCATTGAAGAGAGGAACAAAGCTGCACCATATCCTCTCATCAGCCCCTTTAAACAAACCCGTCTTTTTCCTCGCGTGGACAACGACTCCTTGGACGTTGCCAGGGAATACAGCCCTGGCTGTATCTTCTGAAGCTGAGTACAGGTTAGTAGAAAGTACGGAAGATTATCTGATCCTGGCTTCAGCTCTCGGGGAGACGGTCGACCTTGAACGCTATAAATCAGTGGCTATTGTCTTAGGTGATGAGCTTGTCGCGCTTGAATACCAGCCGCTGTTTAACCCCCACGATTTTGGAGTTGAAAGACGGCGGTTTGGTGTCCAAGCTACTGAAGAGGATATTTCCTACGAGATGTTGGCTCTACAGCCGGCGAAAGCAGATCTCACATATCGAGTGATTTCTGGCAACTTTGTTTCCTTAGAAGAAGGCACGGGAATTGTACATATTGCTCCTGCCTTCGGGGAAGTTGATTTCGAAGCTGGAAAGAGCGAAGGTTTGGATTTCGTCCAACCAGTGGATCTAGATGGTAGGATAATCGGTACATATCCTTTTTCAGGTGAGTTCGTCAAGGACGCCGATCCTCTCATTCTCGAAGAACTAAAGTCCAGAGGCTTGCTTTACCGCAGTGGACGGATAACTCACACCTACCCCTTTTGCTGGCGTTGTGAAGCACCGCTTCTATATTATGCCAAGAAAACTTGGTATATAAGGACCTCGGCTAAGAAAGAAGCGCTAATTTCAGGTAATAGTAAGATTAACTGGTATCCTGAGCATATCAAGTATGGTCGCTTTGGTGACTGGCTGGAGAATAATGTTGACTGGGCTTTTTCGCGGGAACGGTATTGGGGGACACCGTTAAATATCTGGACCTGCTCACAATGTGGCAGTCACGAGTGTGTTGGTAGCCTTGAAGAGCTAAAAGCCAAGCCCCGGCTCGAGGGTCTCACTGAACCTCTTGATCTGCACCGTCCTTTTGTTGACGATATAGCTTTTGCTTGTGCCAGGTGTGGTGGAAAAATGAAGCGCCAATCCGAGGTAATTGATTGCTGGTTTGACTCAGGCGCTATGCCTTTTGCCCAGTGGCATTATCCTTTCGAAAACCAGGATGTTTTCAACAGCAGCTTCCCTGCTGATTACATTTCGGAGGCAGTTGACCAAACCAGGGGTTGGTTTTACAGCTTGCACGCTATATCCACCTTACTTTTTGAAAAGCCTTGCTTCAAAAACGTTATTTGCTTGGGGCATATTTTGGATGAAAAGGGTGAAAAGATGAGCAAGGCGAAAGGGAATGTAATTGACCCATGGGCTGTGCTCAGCCGCTATGGTGCGGATGCGCTGCGCTGGTATTTGTTTACGGCTGCCCCAGCGGGAAATGTGAGGCGCTTTTCCAGCGATGCGGTAGGCGAAGTCTTGCGAAATTTCCTGCTCACGTTGTGGAATACCTATTCTTTCTTTGTCATGTATGCAAATATTGACCAATTTGATCCCAGATCGGAAGTAACAACCTCGCTTTCTGAACTGGATAAATGGATTCTTTCTCGACTGAACCAGCTTATATCTGAGGTGGATGAAGCTTTAGAAAATTATGACCCTACTTCAGCCGGGCGCAGAATCGAGACTTTTGTCGATGAGCTCTCTAACTGGTATGTCAGGCGGAGCCGACGCCGTTTCTGGAAAAGCCAGAATGATGCTGACAAGATGTCAGCTTATACTACCTTATATCATTGTTTGGTAACTCTATCTAAGCTTTTGGCGCCGTTTACACCGTTTGTGGCTGAGGAGATTTATCAGAACCTAGTGTCCTCTGTCGACCCTAAGGCTGCAGAGAGCGTGCATCTAGCTGATTTCCCTGTTGCTGATAAAATTCGGATAGATGAAGAACTTAATGAGGCTACTCGCCTAGCTATGTTTGTGTGTAGCCTTGGTCGTGCTGCACGGGCTAAAGCCGGTATAAAGATCCGCCAGCCTTTATCCAGGGCGATAATCAAGGTGAGGTCGCTTGATGAGAAAAAGGCTTTGCAGAGGCTGTCCTATCAGATATCAGATGAGCTTAATGTCAAGGAGATCGAATTTACCGAAAGGGCTGGAGTCAGCAGCGATAAACCCGGTTATGCTTTAGCTGTGGATGGGGATTACTGGGTTGCCGTAGATACTGTGCTGTCGCCAGAGCTGGAGGCTGAAGGGACAGCCCGCGAGGTGGTGAGGCGTTTGCAAACCATGCGTCGGTCGGCAGGACTGGATATTGCTGATTATATTATTACGTATTACCAGGGAGTGGATTCGATTCAGCAAGTGATGATGAAATTTGCCGACTATATTAAACAGGAAACGCTATCGCGGGAGCTAGTCCCAGCATCACCTCCGGAGGGGAGTTATACTCAAAAATACCATATTTCAGGTTGTGAAGTTTCACTGGGCATCAAGAGGGCTGTTTAAAAAGCTGCAAAGCTAGTTATATTAGCTTCCCGGTGGTGGACTTTGAATTAGGCGGGCATAGGTTGTCTTTGTCTCTTTACCCCTGACGAAGGTTATCTTCACCTCCTCGCCCACTTTGGAATTATGTATAGCATCTATCAGTTCATCAGCCGTATTTACCTCTTTATCATTGAAACGGATAATCACGTCAAGCTGTTTTAGTCCAGCATTGTCTGCTGGGCTCCCTGGCTTTACATAAACAATAAGTACTCCTTTGTCTACAGATAGTCGGTTTATCGTGGCGACATATTGGTCAACGGTATACAGTGTTACCCCTAGCCATGGGCGGATCACATAACCCTGCCTAATTAATTGTTCGATAATTGGGATGGCTGTCTTGGTGCTTATGGCGTAGCCCATCCCCTCAACACCCACTGCAGCGATCTTGGCACTGGTAATGCCAATTACCTCGCCCTTCATGTTAACTAAGGGACCGCCACTATTGCCAGGATTGATGGCAGCGGATGTCTCAATGAGGTCACTTAACGTCTGACCATCTGCTGCTAATGAAACTCTCAGACCACTTACTGTGCCCTCTTTGGCTCTCAGTCCTTGCCCCAAAGGATTACCTATCGCTACTACCCAATCACCAACTCTGAGTCTTGTTGAATCACCCACACGGGCAACAGGTAGGTTAGTAGCGTTGATCTTAATAACTGCTAAATCAGTCAGAGGGTCTCGGTATACATTATTCAGGTCTGCTTCAAAGATCCTGCCATCGGACAGTTCGACAGTTACCTTTTTGGCTCCTTCAACTACATGATTATTGGTCACGATGATACCATTTTTGTCCACCACCCATCCTGAGCCAGCGCCCCGTTGGGTCCTAGGTGTGAGAAAGATATCTAAAGCCTCAACTCGGGTACTTATAGCGACAACTGATGGGTAAACTCTTTCCACTACATCGGCGATGTTGGGCAGTGTTGGAGCTCCAGCCTCGGCTGGAACCAGTGACCAGCTTGGGTCTATCGGTGCCTCTGGCTTGCTGGTGGTTGGTGTAGTCTTCTCATGGATAGGCGGTATCGGGGTACCTGGCAACGGCGGCAGACAGCCAGCCACAACTAATACCAGGCTTAGCAACAGCGAGATGACGATAATATGCTTCATTGTTATCTTTCCTTAAAGCTATTGTTCTTATCGCGGCAAAGAGATTTTATCACACGGGAGGTTTTGAGGCAAAAGATAGAGATTAGAAGAGTGGTGGAACCTGTCTTGCGTAGGGTTCTGCTTGTTTTTCATGACTCAGTCTCCTGGTGCAACTATCGTTTTGATACTACAGAACCCAAAACAGTGATTATCTCTGGGGCAGGCTTGAAGGGCTGAGAAATAACTACCGTGTGATACTTTTTGCCACCATTTCATGAGTCTGATCTTTGGATATTCCTTGGAGATAACGTCTGGCTTAATAAGCTCGTAGCCGGTTGTTATTTCGCCTTGTCTATGTTTTCTAGCAGAGTTCTTAGCTAGTTTCTGAGTTAAACGGCAAGCCCATTTAAGGATTTCTCCTTCCCACCTCGTTGATGTAGCGGCTGGCTTATTTCAATCCACCATTGGATTCTATTAGCGCTTTCCTTTTCAGCCCGTAGCCGACCAAAATGCTAGGTATCTAAGAATGTTTCATTAAAAATTCCATTAATATGTGATTGAATTTCTCCGGTTGCTCTCTGTGTACGGCATGGCCCGAATTGGGGACCACCACGAGCTCTGCGCGAGGGATTTTTGCCAGATATGCCTCTTTGACTGTCACAGGCACAAAGTCCTGCTCTGAAGCAATTACCAGTACTGGGCACCTTATTTTTTCTAGGTTATGCTTTGCACTCCAGCCCAGAAGTGCCAAAAATGTTCTAACGTAGGCGAGCCCACTATGTGATGCCAATCGCTTAATAATCGGATGAACCAACTGCTGTTTCCCATTTGGACATGGGTGTATGCTCAGGTTAAGTCCTTTATTTTGTGTTCTCCTCAATCTGTTGATTGCAATGTGCTTCAGACATTCGACGCCGTCTGCGAATGTTCGTACACAGCCCTCGAAATAACCGTTCACAATTACTAGACCTTTGACCATCTCGGGCATAATAGTGGATAGCTGAATGCCGATCATGCCGCCAAGTGAGTGCCCAACGATGTAAACTGGGCCAAGTTGCAACGTTTTCATCAGCTGTAAGGTATCGACTACAAGCGTCTTTATACTATATGATCCAGGCGATTTACTCGATCGTCCATGTCCCCGGAGGTCGAAGGTAACAACTCGATAGTGCTCCGAAAACGTAGACACTTGCTTTTCCCAACTTGCAGAGTCGCTGGCTAGTCCGTGGATGAAGAGCAAGGGCTGGCCCTTCCCCGTTATTTCATAATAGATCTCCATGTTATGGATGGATAGTTTTGGCACAATAAATTTCCACCTTTCAGTGATAACTCATTCCAAGCCAGCAGAACTAGGCCAGATATGATCAAGTATCCCGAATTCTACTGTCGTATGCTTGTCATTGCTACTGCTATTTTTAGAAACTGGATGCTAATGGAGTCCCAGCCTTGGGACCTAGAATACTGAAATAACTTAGCATATCAAGACTCTCCACCTCCCAATTATCAATATAGCAACCAGGAACACATAGCTTTTTGAACAAGCTGATAGCGGCTTTCCCGGCTCAACCGTCAGGGAGATTTTCCCCTCTAATCCTGGAGGTGCAGTCAACCGTAGCTATTAACTGCATAACTATCGTTTTTTTCTCTGAACCTACGAACTCAAGATGAGTTAACAGCCCCTTGCATAATGCTATTGGCCAACTTGCAGAAATCGTGCCATTCTGCCAGACGGCCTGCCAAGAATTGATGTCCTTTTTCTGTTATGTGGTAATATCTTCTGGCTCTCTGTGTGGCGGCTTGTTTCCAGCGGGAGATAACAAGTCCATTTTTCTCCATCCGTATGAGTGATGGATAAACAGTACCCGCCTTCAGTTTAAGACGTCCCCCGGTTCTTCGCTCTAGTTCTTTGATTACCTGATAGCCATACATAGGGAACCGACTGATAGTGCAGAGAATAATAGGGTCAATGAGTCCTTTGAGCAATTGCTGGATATATGCCAAATCTTACCCTCCCATGGATACTATGCGGCGCTATATATAGTATTACTTAATATAATACCAACATAGCAATCTCAAAGTCAAAGTTCCACTATGTGGAGTGAACCCCGGATGTTGGACACTATAGGTTACCCTAATCCGTGGATAGACCTTCAGGTGCAAAGCTAATCAGACTGTAGTAAGCCTCCATCCAGGAGGTGAAGGCTGTGAGAAATCGAAGCGCTCTGGAGTTATCCTTACTGGTGGGCTTGAGGAGGAGGTAACGCCTTGGGGAGGTGCAGCCTTAGCAGTGGAGTTATACCGCAGGGCAGAGATAGAGGCGGTAGTTGAGCGAGCATTGTCTAACAAGAAATCATCCAAGGGGCTGAGAGTGATGCTGGGCTACCAGCCACTAGCAGCAGAAACAGCAAGGCAATGGTTGGACAAGTTCCATGATGACTCCCTGATGCAGATACGCCCTTTACAGAGTTCTTTTATCCCTGAAGAATCTGCTGTTGTCAAGAAGCTAGAATAATACTTTTTATCTTGAAGCAAGAATAATACCTCCCGTTCTAGGTCCATCTATGAAAAGTAGAGGCTTAGACCTTTGTTTAGAAATATAGGGTAATTCGCATATAAAATCTTGGTTGTGCCATACCCTTATCTTAATTTCTGGCTGAATGTGTAGTCTTACTTTAAAGGCGACCATGTTGTATTGCCTTGGAATAGTGTAGCTAACACCATCAAGGCTGAAGGAATTGTCTTTAGCTACTTTGCGCTCCTCTTTAAAGCAGAAGATATCATCAAGATTAATCCCACTTAAAGGCTTTGTTACTGAAGGTTGAAGACGAGCTTTCGGTATAACACCTGTATCCCTGTTTATATGGCAGGTGTTATACCATTCAATCCATTTCTGGAATTGTCGGTCCAGTTCTTCTATGGTGATAGCAGTATGCTCCGGGATAAATCTTTCCTGGATAAAGCGGAAGACCCTCTCTATCTTCCCCTTTGCTCGGGCATTTTCCGGCTCATGGGGTAAAAGAACAATCCCAAGCTCAATTAGGGCTCGATGGATCTCAGTTATTGTCTCCCCGGCTAAGGTCTCCTCTTTATAGTTAAAGAAGCGGCTATTTCCATGCCTAATTACTTTAAACTTGGAGTCATTGTCCACATAAAGCATCTTAAATAGCCCATGTTTCTCGATAGCTTCCCTCAATACCAGCATATTGTTATAAGTAGAGTCAGAGTCCATAAAATGCCCGGCGACAATCATCCGGGAATAATCGTCTAAAATGAGTATTAAGGTAACTTGACGATATCCCTCAAGCCAGCAACCACAGGTAGAATCCATCTGATATATTTCACCAAAGGATTTAGCTTCAAAGCGAATTGCTGGGCGTCTTCTTTCCCTTGAGCGAGTATATTTGCCTGCCTCAATAAGGATATTTCTCACCGTTGTCGGATGAATCTTTATCCCATATAGCTCATTCATAAGCTCGGCAATAAACGGGTTAGACCGGCTGGGTCTTTCCTCTTTTAAGGCTATAACTGCATTCCTGACATTCTGGGGGAATTTGTTCCAGGCAGGATGCCGGCGCTGATAGAGAAGACAATGAATATCCCCCTTTGCCTCTTTGAGCTTCCTTATAAGAAGCTTGGTATGGGATAAGGAAAGTCTTAGCCTTTTTGCTGCTTCTTTTTGGCTTAATTGCTTATTTATGGCTAACATTAAAACTTGGTGCCTATCTATCACCTTGAGTAACTTCACCTCCATAGGCAGTACCTCCTCGGGGAGAATACTACCTGTTACTCAAGGTATTATTCTTGCTTCAACGTTATGGTATTATTCTACCTTCAAGCCAACACAACGTTGTTGGCTGTCCCGAAATCAGTGATTGGAAAATTTTTAGCCGATTTGGGGTGAGCAGCCTTTGTCCCGGCATCCTTTAGGCTTTTTGTGGTGCAAGACCGGCTTCACTGTGAACAGAGCTTGCTTAAGAGACCAGTACTGCCATGAACCAGCTTAAAATTCATAGCCAGACAAAAGAGTCCCCTGCCTGCCGGTTGGAAGTTGGAAGGCTGTTTCTAGATAGCTGCTATGCCTGACTACAGGTCAACTCGTACATCTCAAGCGGAATTTGCAGTATATGCCCACCTTGGTCTGTCGGAGCTCGAATTTAAGTAATAGTCGATAGGCATGCCTGACCACCGCTGCAGCTATTTGATGGAGCCGCCATCTCACCGTTTGGATGGTAAAAGTGCGATACCACGGCAGTAAGGCTAGAAGCTTCATCGCCAGAAATGGGTTATAGGCAGTAACCCCTACCTTGAAGAAAACGGCATGGGCATAACTCTCACCGCAGGGCATCCACTCTATACCAAAGCCGCCCTTAAGCTCCTGGATGTAATTCTCCCCCTCACCCCTCCGGTTATGGAGCGTGATTACCTCTCAAGCCTCTTCTTCCCTATTGGTGCCAATGGCATGGTAAAAGTACGGTGACGGGTCAAACAGCTCCGCCTGCAATTTGGACCAGCGGAGCACTATTAACCTGAACGCTTCTTTAGCATGGTGTGGATCGTTTCACCGATTTCTCTATCCCCTTGGTATTGTCGCCATTCCTTGCTGGACGGCTTGTAGCCTCTACCACTACCTGGCTTAGGCAATTCCTTACTATGACTTCAGGCAGCTTGAAGGCTTTCGCCTCTCATAAGGGAGTATCAGCCCGCCTTTGGCAATCAAAGGCTCATCAGTAGCTACTACTTTGACTGGTTTCGGGACGAGTACATCTACTGGACGAGTACATAATTCGTGTGATACAATTAATGAAACATTCTATATATATTTACGTACCAAGTCAAAAGTTAAGTTATCGTAGCAAAATAGGTCCTGCGAGGTGGTAAGATGGGGAGGACAGTTTGCTTTAGTCTGATATTAATTCTTCTAGCTTTTTCTTTAGCTTTTTCTTCTTGTACCTGCGCTAAACAAAAGCCAACCATCAATTCTTTCAACGCCAACCCATCCACCATTTCTGCTGGGCAAGCTTCTAAGCTTGAATGGAATGTTACTGGAGCCACAAGCGTCAGCATAGACCCCGGCATCGGGAATGTCTCTTTGAGCGGCAGTACTGATGTTTACCCGAAAACGACCACAACTTATACACTTACAGCTACAAACCCGCATGGAACGGCAACTGCCACAGCGAGAGTCATCATTCCTGGTACCTCAGAAGCAATCGGCACACCTGTTATCAACACATTTATAGCAAGCCCCGACCTCATATCTCCCGGTGGAAGTTCGACGCTTAGCTGGGATGTCTCTGGTGCTGCTACAGTAAGTATTGACCAGGGAATTGGCAATGTGGGGCTCAGCGGCACCAGAGTGGTATCCCCTGCGACGACCACCACTTATACCATAACAGCCACAAATCCTAGTGGTAGTGTTACCCAGACAGCGTTAGTGTTTGTAGGTGGAACATCCCAGGGCACAGAGGGAACATCACAACAGTCTTCTGCACAAGGCCTGCCGGTGATAAATTCCTTCACAGCCAATCCAACCAGTATAAACGAAGACCAAACCTCGACCCTTCAATGGAATGTATCTAATGCAACAAGCGTGACACTAAACGCTATTGAGGGTAGCCTGGGATGGACAAATTCTGTTAGCCCTATTGGCAGTATAAATGTATCGCCTGATGCCAATGCTACTTATATCCTCACTGCCACGAATGCGGCAGGCAGTGTTACCGCCAGAGTTGAAGTTACATTAACCCTAGGGACTTTAGCGGAAAAACCAGATCTGATTATTACCAGCGCTGGCTATATGAGCACGGCGAGCGGACCTGCAATAAAATATGTGATTAAAAACAAAGGCACAGGTAATGCTGGAGCCAGCACCAGTAAGATATACATCAATGGTGTTTATAAGGCTTCTGATAATGTGCCGCCGCTGACTGCTGGTTCAATAGCTAACAGGGAAGTTGCGGGAATTACAGTTAACCCGACTGCGCCAATAATAAAAGTTAGCGCCGATGCCAATAATACAGTGGAGGAACTGGATGAGGGCAACAACGAGAAGCAGGTAACTCTTCCCGTACATACCGCTTATGATTTCATCACTCAAGCGCCTTCAGCCAGGTGGTTTAGCGGCTCTGGCGCTTCCAGCCAACCCATATCTTGGGGTGGTTCCACAAACGATAGTAAAGGGTTCGCCTGCTATCTCACTAACGTTAAGCTGGAAGATGGGAAAACTTATTCTAAAGTCATGGTGACTCATCCCAAGTGGGTTGATGATGGCTGGATAGGCGGCATATATCAGGGGTACAAAGTGCAGGCTGGCGACCACTTCTACGCCAGGGTGGGATTCGTTCAAAACTATAGAGGGAAGGTTCTTTATCGCATTTACGTTAAGCCTGAAGGTAGAACAAGCACTATGATTAGTGAGACCAGCAAAGGTTATCTAGAGGAAATCAAAATCATAGACGCTGACCTGTCTTCTTACGTCGGCAAATGGGTAGATATCACCTTAAGAGTAGATACCTACGGTCCTTCGACTCAGGACTGGGCATCTTGGATTGAAGCTAAGATAATACGAGTACAGTAAAAGACATTCACATTTTTGTAAAGAAAATGGCTGATTCTTACAGCCCGCATGAGTCCGGTGGTGGAATACACCAATCATTTAGGAATACCTGCAGGTGCAAATACATATCATTGCTGCTGGCATCATTAGCAGTAATTTTATGGATATTCGCGCTAACTGCTACTAGTTGCCGTTGTAACTCGCCACCATATGCTGCCATCATATCCATAATACCAGCGCAGCCTTGTGTTGGTGAGATGGTCACCTTCAACGGCAGTGCTACAGATGCTGATGGTATTATCTCGTGCTGGTGGGAATCTAGCCTGGATGGTTCACTAGGGAGGGGGCAGAGTATTTCGGTAACATCTCTATCGGAAGGAGTTCATCATATCACATTTTGTGCTGGTGATAGTCATGGTGAGATGACCTGTGTCGGAACACTTCTCACCGTCGTCCGTCAGCAATCAACATCTCCGCCAGTTATAGAATCTTTCAATGCCAGCCCACAGAGGATTGAGCCCCAGAGGTCGTCAACGCTAAGTTGGCGTGTCTCCGGTGCCAGGACGGTTAGAATTGACCCTGGGATCGGGGATGTAACTGCCAGTGGCTCTCGGGATGTGTTGCCTACTGCTGATACCACATACACCTTAACAGCTTCTAATGAACAAGGCAGCGTAACTGCAAATGTACAAGTACGGATTATAGTCATGCCGGTCATCGAGTCCTTTACCGCTACCCCAGACAGGATAGATGTTGGCAGCTCATCAACCTTAACCTGGACTGCGCGTAATGCCACAAGGGCATCTCTCAGCGCCACAAGTGAGCCGGGAAGCCCCGGTTATACACAATCTGTTAGCTTATCTGGCAGCCAAAATGTCTCGCCTACCTCGACAACTTTTTACACCCTGACAGCCACCAATGATTTCGGCACTGATACCCGTACGGTTCAGGTCACGGTATGGAGGCGTCCAGCGCCGGAAGGAAACCCCGATTTGGTGATTACAGATATCAGGAAAGTTGAGACTCCAGATGGTTATCGGATAAGTTATACCATAAAGAACCAGGGAGCTGTGGTAGCTGGTGCTAGCACTACTAAGTTATATGCCAGTGGCAGGTATTGGGATTCGGACTCCGTACAAGCCCTGCAACCAGGCATGTGGGTAACAAGGCAGTTCAGTGACAAACTTTATAACCCGGCTTACAATAATTTAGAAGGGCGCGCTGACGCTGATAACACTGTCAGGGAAGGAAATGAGCAAAACAATGCCACGCAGGTGGTTATTCCGCTGGATGTAGGCTATGACTTCGTGGCGAATGCTGCTGGTGCTGCCTGGACAAGCGGATCAATAGCAACAACCACTACAACTGCCCCAGCCACAACCACCCATCTGAGCTTTGGCGGCAGTACCAATGATGATAGGGGCTTCGTCTGTTATCTCAACAACGCACGAATGGAAGACGGCAGGACCTATCCCAGAGTGCTGGTGACCCATCCCAAATGGGTTTATAACGGCTACATTCAGGGCTTATACCCTGTCACATACCGAATAAGACCTGGCGATTATTTTGTCGCTCGAATTGGCATAGCAGAAGGCCGCACTGCTGGGCGTGTCAAGGTTAACGTAATATATTCTGTGGGACTAACTCAAGCAGCTATGTTCGAGCGGGAAGAAGTTGTTATCTATAATAACAACATAGAAACAATAAGCTATAGATTCCCCGTTGATACTTTTGGGAAGATACCTAGCGGCGTTATATTAAGAATATCAACCGATGGTGAGTCAACACAGGACTGGGCATCCTGGATTGAGGCTAAGATAGTCCGATAAAACATAATCGATTTTGTAAGGAAGGAATGTTCCGGGGTGAAAGGGAGCCTATTCTTTGTGGTGGTACTGCTCTTCGTTTTGACAGGCTGCGTACAGACCCGGGTGCCCGAAGCACCAGCCACGGGTAATGAGGAGCCATCAGCGCCGCCAGTTGAAAGACTGGCTGCATTTGACGTGGTCTACTACCTGTCCCCCAAAGGCAACGATAACAACCCTGGCACTCGTGAACAGCCGTGGAAAACTCCGGGCTATGCCTCCAAACAACTTGCCCCGGGAAATACACTGGTAATCCTCGGCGGCAAATATGTCCTGAGGCAAGACTATGATGATATTATCACACCCGCTTCAGGCACCGCTGACGGCTGGATAACCATCAAAGGTGAAGAAGGTAACACTCCGGTGCTTGTGGGCAGAGATAACCTGAGGGCTGCCATAGACCTTTCTGGTGTTAGCTACGTAAAAGTTGAGAACCTGGAAATAACCAGCGACGGCGGGAAGCAATTCAGAGAAGGCATAAACGCCTGGGATCCGGCTTCCCACATTATCCTTAAAAACCTGCATATACACCACGTCGATGAAATGGGGATCGACCTTAAAGATATTAACGATCTGCAAATAATTGGTTGCAATATACATCACTGTGGCTTTGGCGCTATAGGAGGACCTGCTGGAGAGCAAGGGGGCTGGAGAAACGTTGTAATCAGCGGTTGCCAGCTATCTTACAGCGGGCACTACTACCAGGGAGGGAAAGGCTCATCCCCCTACGATAGACCTGATGGCTTCGGCATTGAGTCGTCAAAAGGACCCGTTGAAATAGTAAACACCGTGGCTGAGCATAACCTCGGTGATGGGCTTGATTCCAAGGCTGAGAATACCTATATCCATAATTGCATCGTAGCCAACAACTCGTGCGACGGCATAAAAATCTGGGGCGATGGCAGCAGGATAGAGAACTGCCTTATTTACGGCACCGGCGATGGTGACGCCACTCCGACTCCGTGGGCTGGACTGGTGATAGACCAGGTGGAAAAACCAAACGCCCGTTTTGAAATAATAAACACCACGGTCCACGATAACCCACAGAGACAGGGCTACCCAATGTATGTCCAGTATGATACTGCCACGCCTATAACCCTGGTCATGCGGAACTGCATAGTGGCAAATGGCGAAGGTCTAGTCTATGTTGGAGACTCGGTGAGATTTACCGCCGAGCATAACATCTTCTACCGCCCGGGACAGGAAATACAGGTATACGCCAACAAGAGAGGCTACACCACAGCCCAGATAAGTGCCGGTGAACTAGGCGCAGGTAATATATCTGTAGACCCTCTGTTTGTATCACCTGCCTGGGGCAGGGAAGGTGATTATCATCTCCAGAGCGGCAGCCCGGCGATTGATGCAGGCATATCTCAGTCATCACCAGGCACTGACCTGGAAGGAAAGGTCAGACCGCGGGGCACTGGCTATGATATAGGCTGCTATGAATATTAGAATATTATTAAGGGGGTACAAGGCTATGAAGAAAGTGAGGCCTGTCTTGAGAAAAGCGATTTATTTTTCGCTGTGTTATCTAATTTTGCTATCAATATTCTCCTTCTGTTCGTGTGATCAACGTGGGAGCGAGAGTTCCACGGCGACATATTATCCGTGGTCAGCTCAGGGTAACTGTCCTGAAAGCTGCTTGTGCATGAGTTTGGAGGAAGGGAAAAAACTGGGTTTCGAGCTTTGCCAAGGTCAGATGACTCAATGCGGCAAGGACACCAGTGGCTCCCCACTATACTGTTTCCAGAAGGGACACATCAGTCCACCTAGCTGTCCTGAAGGTTGTTTCTGCATGGGTATAGAAGAGGGCAAGAAACTCAGGCTGGAGCTCTGTCAGGGTCAGATTATTGAATGTGGTAAGGATGCTAGCGGGCAAATACTGTATTGCTTCCAGAAGCCAACTGGTCCACCGAGGTGTCCCACAGGATGTCTTTGTATCAACAAAGTGGAAGCGGAGAAACTTGGCTACCGCTTATGTCAGGGACAAGTAACGGAGTGCGGTGTCGACCCTAGTGGTGTATCCATGTACTGCTATACGACGGCTGTAGCACCAGGGCAGGCTGCGCGTGTACCTGCAAGGCTGGTTATTGAGCCAGTGCAAGATAGAAACCAGGTGGGCACCAAACATACCTTCACCTTCACTTTATACGATAATTACGGCAATCCCCTACCTTATGTCAGGATTTACATCAGCCACACCGGTGCCAACCCCATGCTTCCTATAGAGCTAGTAACTGATGCTGCCGGTAAGAATAGCTACTCTTACACGGGCAACAATGCCGGGACTGATTTCGTCACAGCTAAAGTAGGTAATGTAGTAGCCTCAGCCACCAAGGAGTGGTACGGGCAGATAACTGAGACCACTGTACGCCTGCCGGGCAGAATAGTGATAACCCCGTCGAGTAGCAGAAACCCGGTTGGTACCACACACACCTTTACCATCACCGTTTATGATGTTCAGAATAAGCCACTAGATAATGCTCGTGTTCGGATAACTCAGTCCGGTGCTAACGTGTTCCTTCCCGCTGAACTGGTAACGGATGCCAATGGTGTCGTTCGGTATACCTATACTGGTGGAAAAGCTGGACTGGATACTATCACCGTCACCATCGGCAGCGTTTCAGCCACTGCCACAAAAGAGTGGTATACACAGCCGTCCCAGGTCACGCCTGCCAGGCTTACTCTAACACCGACCAATGCCTCCAACCCACCTGGCAAGACGCATACGGTTACTGCCACAGTAATAGGCAGCGATGGCAAGCCCATGAGCGGAGTGGACGTGACTTTCTCCGTGATTGGTGTAAATAACTTCGCCCGCCATGTCACCACGGATGCAACCGGCAAAGCCAGCATAAGTTATACTTCCAAAAAGGAAGGCAAGGACACCATAAATGCCACCGTCGGTGGACTGAAAGCCACAGCCACAAAATGGTGGGAGGTAATTAAATAGGGGTGGATTGGACCCCTGGGGCTGGACACTTTAGGTTTGGAATATTAGAAAGGTCTGGCAGGGTCAGAGTATAATCGAAAGAAGAAAGGACCCTGCTATGAGGAGCAAGGGAACATTCAGCTTAGAATTTAAGCGCCAGGTAGTGGAAGAGCTATTGAGCGGGGAAAGCAGCGCTGTCCAGATATACCACAAATACAATATCTGCGCTAGTCTGCTTTATCACTGGAAGGAAAGGATGGCAATAGCCCGGAGACAACCATGTCCCGGTGTCATCCACCACTCAGACCAGGGAGTGCAGTACGCCTCTATTGACTACGTTGACGAACTCAAGAGGCACGGTTTTGAA
>FWPV01003239.1_pt1 | contig 34529 bp, 25 predicted proteins | sample 2228371 | NCBI WGS metagenome assembly FWPV01 (sample SAMEA103939776, study PRJEB20133) | metagenome | reverse complement strand
GTGGGCACCAAGGCGAAACGTTCGGGGGTGGTCTGAAGTTTATTTCAGGAAAATCAGTAAGTTATGTGGATATTTGGTAGTCCCAACGGGACTATCTCCTGTATAAACTGGCATCTCCATGCCTAATAATTTCAAGGGTTTGGACAGAAGGCCCTTCACCCTATGAATAAAAAATGGCGAAATTTTCACCCTCAAAGATAGTGATAAGGAGAGCAAATGCCGAACAAGGACCCTGAGAAAAAGGGCACCAGAAAATTATATGTTTGAACCTCATATCAACTTCGTTTTTCTCTTTGGACAGGTGCGCATAGAGGGCAGGTATACGTATCCGAGAAACATCTTTATTGCCAGCCGATGGCTGGCTCTTCCGCACCATGACCTATGCCTCAGGTTTTTGGTGCGTTTCCCAGGTGACAATCTTCAGGTCCAACACGAAGATGCTGTAAAACACCGGCACCAAGAGCAGTGTGATAAAGGTGGCCACCGCCAGGCCGCCGATCTGGGCGTAGCATAGTGGCTCCCAGAGCGGCCCGCCGTGGAGGGCCAGAGGGATGAGGCCTAAGACGGTGGCCCCCACGGTGATCATCACCGGCCGCAGCCGGATGATGCCCGCGTCCAGCAACGCCTCCTCCAGGGGCTCCCCCTCGGCGTGCTTCTCTTCAATGAAATCGAAGAGCACGATGACGTGGCTGATGATCACCCCCACCAGGCTGATGATCCCCAGGAAGGCCATGAAGCCGAAGGGCTGACCCATGCACAGGAGAGCGATCAGTGCCCCCACCATGCCGTAGGGAATGGTGGCAAAGACGATGAAGGGCTTGATGGCGTTCCTGAACTGGATCACCAGGGCCAGATAGATGCAGATGATGGAAATCAGCAAAACGATGGTCAGATCGTGGAAGCCTTTATCCTGCTCTTGCTGCTCGCCCCCAATCTCCAATTTATAGCCGGGGGGCAGCGTCTTCTCAAATTTCGCCAACCGGGGCCGGATGGCGTGCAGCACCTCGGAGGCCATGGTGCCGGGCGCCGGGAAGCAGTTGACCTCGATGGTGCGGAATTGCTGGCGGCGCTGAATCTTCTCGGTCTCCATATGGTAGTCCAGGCTGGAGACCAAACCCAGGGGCACCTTATTTGAATTTTGCGACGAATAGACGTAGAGGTTGGAAAGATCCGCCAGTTGGGCCCGCTCACCCATGACCAGCCGCGCCTTGATGGGAATCTGCTTGTCGCCTTCCCGGAGAATCCCCACCTGGTAGCCGTTCATGCCCACGGCGGAGGCCGCGGCCACATCCAAATTGGTGACCCCTGCCAGATTGGCTCGGTCCGGGTTGATTTGGAGCCGGGCCACGAGGTTTTCCGAACCCCAATTATTCCGGGTACGCTCCGCCAAGGGGGTGGAATGGTAGATTTTTTCAAGTTCCGCTGCCAGCCGCCGCAAAGTAGAGGCATCTTCACCGGTCAGACGGATGGAGACCGGAAATTTGATGGGCGTGCCGGTATCCAGTTGCTTGACGTCCACCCGGGCTCCGGGAATGGCACGGATTAAGGCTTGACTCAGCGGGACCATCAGGTGGCTGGTGTCATGTTTGTCCTTCACCTGGATGATGATCTGGGCGTAGTTGTTCTGCCGGGGTTCGGGAGCCAATGAGTACCAGAAGCGGGGACCGCCGCCGCCGACAAAGGAAGTCAGGGATTCCAGCACCTTCCGGGGTTTGCCGTCGGGTCCGGGATGCTCCTTCCCGTATTCCGCTGCTGCCTGCCGCAGAACGGCTTCGACCTGGCGCGTCGTGGCATCTGTGGCCGCTACCGGCGCGTCCTCCGGCAGCCAGACATCCACATAAGAGAGATAGGAAAGGTCCTTGGGAAAGAAGGCCGTATGCAGCTTCGACATGGCAAAGGCACCCAGGGCCAGAAAGACCACGGAGCCGGCCATAAAACGCCAGCGATGCGCGATCATCAGGCGGCCAAACTTGTAATAAACGCCCAGGAAGCCGTGCTGGCGCCGCTCGGCGATGGGTGCCTCCAAGGTCTTGGGCGGCCGGAGCAGATAATAGCCCAGCAAGGGGATGAAGGTCATGGACACGAGACGGGAGGCTATTAACGAGCAGGCCAAGACGATTGGCAGGCTATAAATGAATCGCCCGGTATCGCCGCCGACCATAAGAAAAGGCAGATAAGCCACGATATTGGTGATGGTGGCGAAGATCATGGCAGTGCCTAGCTTGGTGGGTCCCAGCCAGGCCGCAACCATGGATTTTTGCCCCGCGCCCAGTTCCCGTTTGATGGCGTCGCCTGCCACTACCGGGACGTCCACCAGGAGCCCCAGGGCGATGATCAGCGAGGCGATGGACACCTGCTGCAGGTCGATCCCCAGGAGATGCATCATTCCGAAGGTCATGGCCAGGGTCAGGGGGATGGAAATGGACATGAGCAATGCCAGGCGCCAGCTCCAGAAGCCGATCCAGGAGACCAGGACCACCAGGGCGATGGCCTCATAAAGGCTATTCATAAACAGGTCGATGTTTTCTTTGACCTGCAGAGGCTGGTCCGAAGTCCGGACCATCATCAGATCTTCCGGCAGGATTTTTTTCAGGTCGGTTAAGGCTCCATCGACGGCCTTCCCGAACACGCCGATCTTCTCCCCGGCGCGCATCTGCACCGCCACGGTAATGGCTCGGGAGCGCTGCCACTGGCCTTTGGCGTCCCGCCAGTTGAAGAAATTGAGGAACCTCGGCGGACTCTCGTATCCCCGATAAATTTCGGCAACATCCCGGAGATAGACCGGCACGCCATTTGCGGTGGCAGCCATCATAACATTGCCGATCTCTTTTTCGCTCTTGAACTCCCCCGAAGGCTGCACCGTCACTTGCTTGCCTTCCACCTCCACGACACCGCCAGGCACCGCGATGTTGCGGGCCTTCAAAATATCCGGCAATTTCGTGACGTTGCCGCCGTAGGAAGCCAGGCGCTCCTGGGAGTATTCCATCCAGACGACCTCGTCAAGAACGCCGCTACGGCTCACCTTGGTGACGATAGGAGTCTTGTCCAGGGCCACTGTCACCCCCAGCAGGGTGCGCTCGATCAGTTTGGTGAAGTGGTCCAGCTCCCGGTAGCTATACTTGTCCCCAGGATGCTGAGCGAGGACAGAGGCGGTCTCGACCGGATCGTGAACAAGCACCGGCTCCCAGACGTCAGGATGCAGCTCGGAGGCCCGCAGGCGGTCCCGGATGAACCGGTTCAAACAGGCCATGATCTCGGCGTCGCTCGCGGTAGTGGCAAAGTCCACCCCCACAAACCCTGGCCCTTCGATGAGGCGCACATCCCGGGCCAGTCCTGCTTTCTGAACATAGGCGGCAAACTGGTCAACGGACGGATGGACTATTCGGGGGATGATGGATATGGGAAAACCGACCACTACGGTGACTCGCCGCTCCGCAGGTTCATTATGGGCCTCTTGCCGCACCTGCCGAATCGCCTTTTCAATATCCCGGGCGCGCAGTGCGATCTCCACCTCACTCACTTTGGGGGTGGCGACGGTCAACATCAGGGCTGCGGTATTGCCGTAGTCCTTGAAGAACTGGATGGGGCCAGCTCCTTCCGGCAGGTTATGGATGGAGTCCAGGCGATATTTGATGTCGTCGAACTGCTTGTCGGTGTCCGTTACCTTGTCATCCAATTCCACCGTGATTACAGAGAGGCCCACCCGGCTGGTGGACTCGATTTTTTTGATGTGGACGTTTTCGGCCACCTTCAGTTCAATGGGGCGGGTGACCAACTGCTCCACCTTTTCGGTGACCATGCCCGGCCAGGGGCAGATGATCTGGGCCTCGCGCACCGGGATGTCCGGGTCCTTGCGCTGCGGCATTGAGGTATACCCGTAAACCCCCCAGATCAGCGTGGCAATCAGCAGCACCCACGTAATATGCGGGTGTTCTACCGAGAACCGCTCCGTGTTGCGGGTCTCTTTGATGTATTCGTCGTCAGTTTTGTGTGCCATGGTCAGTTGCTATTCTTTTATGGTTTTATGGGCGCGTCCCCCGCACCAATATGGAGAGTAAGATACTGCTACATTTGCGTCTCCGGCGGCGGAATAATCCTCACCTGCTGCCCATCGGTCACCAACGTGGCGCCGGTGACGATGACCGGTTCGCCGACTTTGACCCCCTTGGCAACGGTGATCTTGTTGCCGTAAACCTCGCCCAATTCAATGTTATCCCGCAGGCGGGCGATCTGTTTGCCGCCCTTCTCTTCCACCACGAACAGGGAGTAGCCCTGGGGGTTGGTCTTGGAGCGCACCACCGCATTCAGCGGCACCACGGTCACCGTTGTGGGCGCCTGTCCGGTGGCCACTGCCACCGCAGCAATCATGCCCACTTTCAAATCCTGATCAGGGTTGGGGATGGTGACCTCCACGTCAAAGACCCGGCTCTTGGGGTCGGCGGAGGGCGAGATGGCGGTTACCTGGCCGCGGAATTGACGGCCCCGCAGTGCCTCAGTGGTGACGGCCAACTGGTCCCCCAGCTTTACATGTTTCAGCATCAGGTCAGAAATGCCGAAGACCACCTTAACCTCTTCGGTGTTGGCCACGATGAAGCCCACGGTGCCGGCGTTGACTAGGTCGCCCACTTCGATCTTGCGCTTCAGCACCAGGGCGGCGGTGGGGGCCTTGAGTTTGGTGTCCTGAAGGGCGATTCGGGCCTCTTTGACCTGCCCCCCGGTTGAGGCCGCGGTGCCCATCGCCTCGCCGTATCGGGCCACGGCTTTGTCGTAGTCGGATTTCGTCATGCTGTTGGCCGCATACAGGTTCCGGGCCCGCTTCAGGTCCAGGCTGGCGTGCTCCAACGCCGCCCGGGCCGCGGCATTCAGGCCCGCGGCCTGCGCCAGCTTGGCTTCGTAATCGCTTTGCCGCACCTGGGCCAATACCGCGCCCCGCTTCACATAATCGCCTTCATGGACGTTGCGCATCTTGCCGTCTACGCCCTTAACCTGGAAAATGTTGGTGAGATAGCCCCCTGACTTGAAAGCCAGCTCGACGCGGGCGTAGGGCTGGATATTGGCGGAGTAACGGACCTCGCCGTTCCCCTGGTAGCCCTCGGCGGGGCTGACTGCCACGGGGATTGGGGGCGGTTCATGCTTTTCCGCCGGGCCGCATCCGATAAACAGAATGGCCAGAAGCAGCCATGGCAGGACGGTCATTGGAAATTTATATGGCGTCAAGCTCATTTCTCTTCCCCCGTGGCCCTCTCGAAATCGGCCTTGGCCGTCCAGAAGCCGGACAGGGATTTTTGATATTCGCTGTTGGCCTGGGCCAGGCGGGTCTGGGCCTGGAGCACGTCTTTGATCAATGCGGTTTCATTCTTAAAAGCGTCCATGGTTTCCTTCAGTTTTTCCCGGGCCGTTTCCTGGATGGCCCGGCTTGCCTTCAGCTGCCCCCGGCTGGCCTGGAGATTACGAAATTTGTTGTCCACGTCGATGAGCACCTGGGATTCGGTTTCCCGGCTCATATTCTTCGTCTGAGCCACGGTTTGGGTTTTGCTCGCCAGTTCGTGGCGCTTGCGCCCCCAATCAAAGGGCTCCCAGGTCATCAGGAAGCCGGCAAAGCCGAGGTTCTCCGGGACCGGCGACAGGTTGACGGTCCTGGCATAAGAAGCGATAAAGCTAATATCAGGGATATATTCTGACTGCTTAATCCGGCGGTCATATTCCGCCTGACTGATTCTGAGCTGTGCTTCCCGCATCTCCGGCCGCTGCTGCAAGGCCCGGTTCCGGGCCCCTCCCAGGTCATTTTCCAGGGCGGTGGCCTCGGGCACCGGATTGACCCGAAACTCCGTGAAAATATTGCGGCCCATCAGGTCGTTCAGCTGCTGCTTTTTGGTGGCCAGCTGATTATGCAGCACTATCTGATGCTGCTCCTCCTGAGCCAGCCTGGCCTGGGCCTCCAGGAGTTCGGACTTGAGAACCGTCTTTTCCGCAAAATAGCGGCTGGACAACCGGTTCAGTTCCCGCAGGAAACGGATGGTCTCCTCGACGCTCTCCAGGGAGCTCTGGGTCTGGAGAATCCCGTAATAGAGGCGCTTCACCTCGCTGACCACGGTCTGCCGCCTGGCCCGCAATTGCTCCCGGGCAATATCCCGCATGACGCCGTGCATGGAGATGTTCAGGCCGATACGGTATTGCTGGCTCAAAGGCTGGGCCATTAAACCCGTCATTAAGGCAGTCGGCTGCCGGGTTGAGATAAGATTCGGTGCGCTGATAATCGGAATCGGAATCGGCAGCACGCCCGGAGTACCGCCGAGGGCATTGAAATTCGACGGGGGGTTCAGGAACCAGCTCTCTCCCACAATTATTTCGAAATTGGGCAAGCGGCGGGTGCGCGTTGCTGCCAGCATATGCTCCGATTTCGAGATCTCCAGGGCGGCGTTCTTCACCTGCCGGTTATCTTGGAGGGCGGTGTTGACCGCCTCCTCGAGGGTGAGGAGATTTCCGGCCGCCGGCGCCTGAGGCTGGGCCCAGGCCGACGCCGTCAGGGTCAACCAAATGAAGCAAAAGAACAACCACATGCCGGGGCTCCTCCCATCAAGAAGTTTGGAACATCAGCAGAAAGAATTTGGGCTTTCATGAAATTTTCAGGGCAAAGGAGATGGCCTGCTCCCAATAGGTTACCTGCCCATCCTTAACCTTGATGAACCGGGCATTGCCGTCCTGTGAAACGACGATCCCCAAAGCTTCGGGAACCTGATGACATAAATAATAGACGGAGCGATGGCGCGCCCCGACATTCTCGGTCAACTCCTCCTGCCGGTGTCTCCCTTCTATGTCCAGGGCCCTGGCCACAGATGTCACCTGGTCATAGTCGCCCAAGATCATTCCGCCAAAACCGAGCATACAACCGCCTTTGGTGAGCACCAAGGCGCCGTCCACCATGGCAAAATCGGCTGCTTGATGGGATAGTTCGAACCACGCTTCTTCGAGGCAAGACAGTTTTTGGCTGTCACTGGCGATGTACTCTTGCCAGCTAAGCTTTTTGCCCGGATCAATCTTGTCACCTGTTTCCTCTGCCAGGGTTTGAAGGGTTTCGAGCATGAGCCTCAAGGAGCGATAGCGCGCCTCATCTTCCTGGAATTGATATTTAATGTTCAGCAGCGGGTTTCTGGAGGTGAATTCATCGCGGCGTTCATGGGGGAGAATAATAATGGTGCCGCCTTTGTGAGCCTCGCGCATGGTACTGATGATCCGCATGATTGCCTGACTGACAATTATGCCGGGTAAATTCGGATCAATAATGGCATGCCATTTTTGTTTCTCCCAGAGACTAAGATACATTTCAGGCCACTCGAGTTGAGCCAAACCAAAATACTCCCTGAGCCAGATCGACTCAAAGACATTGATCGAGGGAGTGATAATGCGGCCCTCAGTCAGGGTCGCCAGACTCTCGATTCCCCTGAACACGGTTAAGCGACCAGGGCCCCTTATCCAGATCACCGGCGCTTTGGGAAAATCGGGGGGAACTTTGCGGCCGCCATGATGATGTTGCAGCCACCGGGTCCCAGAATGCACCAGCCCCCAGATCTGCCAGTCACCTTCCTGGTTCAGGGTCACCCCCACCAGAGAGCGAGAAAAGTTCACGGCGGGGGATAATTTTTTCAATTCAGTTTCATTACAGGGGCGCGGTTTTGAAAATACCAAGCGGTGGAGTCCCTGAGGGGGAAAATCTTGATGAGAAAACAGCTCGGGCCCTGCCATCATGACACGCAGACTTACAGGTCGTTCTTCCTCGCGCAACATGCTGACCTGATAGCAGATGGAGAGGAGGTTTTCAAAAAAGGGAGGGGCAGGAAGGGGAACGGCCTGAAATGGGCCTCTCTCCATCTGGTCTTCGGCCTCGGTTGACCAACGATCGCGAATCAGCCTGGCTAAATCCTCATGATAGGCATACATATTTTTCGGCCTTTCTCTAAACAAACCCAATCCCGGACCTACTCCCCATTCATGAGCCCCGCATGTCCCCAGCCAATAGCGGGCCTGAGTTCTGCAGGATATTCATAGGATTCTCCCACACCCCAGGCGCTTCAGCCCTGAGCCTCAACGCTATATTCCAGGATACGCCTCGCGTACCTGTCTTTCAGACTTGTGAGAAACGCGCCATCCACTTTGCCCTTCCGGGTGGCGACTTCCGTGAAGCGTTTCGGGATGGAGACATTTACGGGATTAAATCCTGTTTTGAGCCGGGTTTGCCAGCGCAGCTTCCGGATGTTATGGGAAACCACGCCAATGGTGTCCGCCAAAGCGCCGTAACCCAACACTTTGAGACATTCCGCCAGCAGTTCTTCGGTGTAAACCCCCCGGGCAAAGAGGCAGGCCACCATGGAGGTGAGGAAGGCCCGGCTGGCTTCATCGGCCATCAAGAAATCTACGGCCTTTTCCACATCCTTATCCTTATGTTTCTGATCATAGGAGTAACCGGCTGAGTCCAGGTGGGAGTGGCGGAGCCCCAAGGCCTGGGAGGCGAAGTAGACTTCGCCGGTGGCGTAGCCCGCCATCTCCTGTCCCAGGACGCAGGCGAAGTCCGCTCCGCCATAATGGGCCGCGGCCTTGAGGGTACCCTGTCCCAGCAGCCGGTAAAAGTCATTGACCCCAAAGGCCAGGTGCCGCACTGCCTCCTGATAGGTTTGGTGTTGACCGAACTTCAAGGGGAGCAGCGTCTCCCTTTCGGTGACGATCCCTTTCTCCAAGGCCTCGGTGGCCCAGGCCAGGGCCACGCCTGCGCTCATGACATCCAGGCCCATCTGTTCGATGATGTCAATGATGTCCAAAACTGCAAAGCAATCGGTCACTCCCAGCATGGAGCCAGTGGCGAAAATGGGCTCGTGGTCATAAGATACCTGCCGGTAGAAATAGCGGTAGTCGGTCTGAAACTTTTCCCTGGAAAACCCAATGTGAATGCAGCCCACCGGGCAGCCGGCGCAGGCCGCGTTCCTGAGGAGGGCCGTCTCTGCGAAGCGCTCGCCGGTGATGCCATGGACGTTGGGGTCGGTAGTAGCCTGGAGGTTGCGCCAGGGCAGGGCTTTCTGTTCGTTCAATATGGCTACGTTCACCGGAGTACCCAGGTTGTGGTACTTCTGCATCATGTCGGTGGCGGTGAGCTTTTGATGGACCGCGTCAAAGAGCTTGGGGTAGTCCTTCCCTTCCATAAGCGGGAAGCTGCCATCCCCGATGATGACGATGGCCTTCAGATTCTTGGCCCCCAGGGCCGCGCCTCCGCCCAGCCGCCCGAAATGGCGGTAAGTGTCCACGTTGATGCCCGCCATGCCGCTCTTCTGCTCCCCCGCCGGGCCGATGCGCAGGATGCTCCGGTGGCCTGAGCCCTGGAACATGCGCCGCAAGAGCTTGCCGCTTTCCTGGACGTCCAAGCCCCAAAGGTAATGGGCCTCTTTCAATTCCAGATGCCGGGAGCCCACCACCAGGACCGAAGGGCTGAGCGCCCGGCCGGTCAGCACCAGGGCGTCCAGGTCGGCGAACCGCAGGGCCAGGGCCGAACGGCCCCCGGCGTGGCTTTCGGCATACTGGTCATGGTAGGGTGATTTGAAAGCCGCCACCGTCTTGCTCATCAGGGGAAAATAGCCGGTCAACGGTCCGATGGCGAAGATCACCGGCTGCTCCGGGTCGTCCCAGGGCCTGTCGGCCTTTCCATACTTGGTGAACAGGAGAGCGCCCAAGCCGCTTCCTCCGGCCACTTCGTCCCGGCCGGAAACATTGGCCACCTTGCCCTTGCCGGTGGCGAGGTCCACTACGAGCACGCGAAAATAGTCACGAATCATGCCGCCACCTCCGCGGCTTCGGCTTTCGCAGCCGGGCCGCTGCCGCCCACATCTTTCATCTCCAGACAGTCATGAGGGCAGTACGGAACGCACTTGCCGCAGTGCAGACACACGAAGGGGTCCCCCGCGGGGTCCAGGTAAATGGCGTCCACGGGGCAGGCACGAAAGCACTCGCCGCAACGGATGCAGAGATTCTTGCGCACAATGACGCCGCCGCCCCGGCGCTGGGAATAAGCCCCGGTGGGACAGGCGGCGGCACAGGGCGCCTGGGTGCAAGCCAGACAGGTGCGCGCCTCAAAACCGGTGGACAGGCCGCCGGAGGAGGCAACGCGGATGCCCGCGGTGTCCCAGGAAAGGCGTTGATGCACCAAGCGGGCACAGGCCAGCGAACAGGAATGACAGCCGATGCAACGTTCCATCCGGGGGGTAGTTAGAATTTTCATTGGTTATTCCTCGGTTAAATACCCATATAAGACAGCAAAGCTTTAAGCCGGAACCACCCCGCGGATCAGGAGCAGGACCAGTTCTTCCGACCCAGTGTTGGCAACCTGGCGCGAGGTGCCGGGAGGGATCACCAGGGTGGTATCCGGCCTGATATTCACCTGCTTTCCATCCACGATGAAGCGCCCGGTGCCTCTCAAGGTCAAGGCTACCTCTTCCCCTTGGTGACGATGGGCCGGGAGCTCATTACCTGGCGCCACGCTCAGCCGCCATACCTCGAAGGTCTTGAGCCCCTGGTCAGCCCCTGCCAATGTCTGCTGGAAATTTTCTAGAAAATGAAACTTATAGACCTCGGCGTTATCGATCAATTCCATGGCGTCCTCCTTAGGATTTTTTCTTGATCTCTGATTAAAGGAGATGCCGGGGCTGCCCGGTGGTGGCCAGAACGCTGTTCCAAATCCAGCCCTCTGGGTCCAGTTTTTTGCGTTGCGACACTGCCAGGGAGATGGGCACGTGAGTCCCCTGGTGGTTCCAGTTGGCCACGATCATATCGGTCCTGCCGGCCATGCCCGCATGCACCGCGAATTGTCCCAGCAGCAGGCAAAATGCCGAATCCCAGGCGTTGGCCGGCAGGCTCCGGATGGTGTAGCTGGGATCGATATATTTCAATTCCACTTTTCGTCCGGTTTGGCTGAAATGCTCCTTGATCCGGTCTCTCAGGAAAATCCCGATATCGCCGTACCGGACGTTGCCGGAGGCGTCACATTCAGATGTCTGTGCCAAAAGGTCCTGGCCCGCCCCTTCGGCCGCCACGATGACGGCATGGCCTCGCTGCGCCAGCTTCTCCTCCAGGGCTTGCAGGAGGCCCTGCAGCCTAAAGGGCACCTCCGGCACCAGGCAGAAATTAACGTGACTGTTGGCCAACGCCGCGAAAGTCGCGATAAAACCGGAATCCCGCCCCATCAGTTTCACCAGGCCGATGCCGTTTCTGGCCCCCTCGGCCTCACAGTGGGCCGCGTTAATGGCACGGCGGGCTTCGGAGCCGGCGGTCTCGAAGCCGAAAGTTTGCTGAACGAAAGAGATGTCATTGTCAATGGTCTTGGGTATACCGATGACGCCGATTTTCAAACCGCGCCGGGCGACCTCTTGGGCGATGGCCTGGGCGCCCCGGAGAGTCCCATCGCCTCCGATGGCAAACAGGACACCGATATTGAGACGGCTCAGGGTGTCCACCATGTCGCCGATATCCTGGCTGCCCCGGGAGGAGCCCAGAATGGTGCCCCCGGTTTCATGGATGGCCCCCACCGTATCCGGGGTCAATTCCAAGGGAGCGTGATTGAACTTGGAGCTGATTCCTTCATAGCCGTAACGGAAGCCCAACACCTGCTTCACCCCGTACTGGTAGGTAAGGGTCAGGGTGATGGACCGGATAACATCATTTAAACCTGGGCATAAGCCCCCACAGGTCACAATGCCGCACTTAAGGTTTGTGGGGTCAAAAAAGATTTTCTCCCGGGGGCCGGCTATTTCCAGGCCAGGAGGCTCTCTTCCGGAGTCAAGATAGCTCTTAAGTCCCTTAAGCTCGGAATGGTAAAGCACGCGCTCCTCGTCACTGACAAAGCGCGCCCCGGTAAGGGGTGAGGAAATTCGGCATTCACCCAATTTCGAAACCGTAAAATTCAGGTCAATTTCTTGCATCTTGTTTACTTTCCTGGGGGGTTGCTTTTATAATCGCTTGGCCGATATTCGCGAACAACAAGACCACGGATCGAGGTTGTGCTGGATATGCGGACTCCTCAAACAGGACGGCCTCGGTTTCTCCACAAATATCCATGGGGGAAGGAAGAGCGGTATCCAGGAGTCTGCGCCAGCCTCCATCCGCCTTATCAGGGAGATCCGGCAATTCGAAGCTCAGGGCTTCCCAGTAAGCATTACAAATGAGATGAAAGACCCGAACACCGGTCAGGCTGACCGCGGTGGCAACCAGACTGTGGGAATCCGGCCCCCAGTCAGGCTCATGCAACTTCACGCCGTGCCAATCAATTTTGGCCTGTGTTAAAAATTGGGTAAGCGTCAAGTCATACTCCAAGGAGGCCTTATCAAAGTGCAGACGTAACCGGATAAGCTCTTTGACAAAGCGGAGCACGTCGGGGTATTTGCCCAAAAAGGTCCAGTCAAACCAACTAATTTCATTATCCTGGCAGTAGGCGTTGTTGTTGCCTTGCTGGCTGCGCCGCACTTCATCGCCCATGAGCAGCATGGGGGTGCCGAAGGACAGCAGGGTTAAGGCCAAAAAGTTCTTCACCTGACGGTTTCGCAGCGACTCCACCTCCGGGTCATCGGCAGGCCCCTCCACCCCCCAGTTCCAGCTCAAGTTGTGGTCATTGCCGTCCCGGTTTTCTTCGCCGTTGGCTTCGTTGTGCTTGTGGTTGTAAGATACCAAGTCGTTTAAGGTGAAGCCGTCATGGCAGGTGACGAAGTTGATGCTCTGTTCCACCTCCCGCTCCTTGTGTCCATAAATATCAGGGCTGGCGAGCAGGCGGTGAGCCAAAGGGGTAACGATGTCAGGATCACCTTTCAAAAAAGCCCGGATGTCGTCCCGGAATTTGCCGTTCCACTCTTTCCAGGTGTCCCCCACGAACCTCCCCACCTGATAAAGCCCCGCGGCGTCCCAGGCCTCGGCAATGAGCTTGGTCCCGGCCAACACCGGTTCGGACTCGATATCCCACAGGACCGGGGGATTCTCCAGGGGCTGGCCCTTTTCATCCCTGGACAGGATGGAGGCCAAATCGAAGCGAAAACCGTCCACGTGCATCTCCTCCACCCAGTAGCGGAGGCTGTCAACAATGAGGCGGCGCACAATGGCCTGATTAGCGTTCAGGGTGTTGCCGCAGCCGCTATAATTGGCATAGAGGGACCGATCAGGTTCCAGTAGGTAATACACCTCATTCGCCAACCCCCGAAAACTTAGGGTGGGCCCCAAGTGGTTCCCTTCCGCGGTGTGATTGAAAACCACGTCCAGGAATATTTCGATGCCGGCCCGATGCAGGGCTTTAACCAGATCCCGGAATTCATCCAGCACTGCCAACGGGCCTTTCCGTGAGCCATACCCCTGGTGCGGGGCGAAGAAAGACACCGGGGAGTAACCCCAATAGTTGACCAGTCCGGGGGGACTGTCCTGGGCATCAAATTGGAAGATCGGGAGTAGCTCCACGGCCGTGACTCCCAGGTCGGTCAGGTAGGGAATCTTATCGATGAGCCCGGCGAAGGTGCCCCCCTTCTCTTTGGCGACCCCCGAACTGGGATGCCTGGTAAAACCGCCCACGTGCAATTCATAAATGATGGTCCGGGCAAAAGGGCGTTTGAGCGGTTGATCCCCCTCCCAATCATAACGGCCCAGATCGGCCACCACGCTCTTCATGGCCCTGGCAGTGTTCTCCCCCGGCCGCCCAGCCAGCTCTCGGCTGTAGTCCGGAGGGACCACCACAGCCCGGCCGTAGGGGTCCAGCAGGACTTTGCCATGATCAAATCTGGCGCCTCTCTCGGGTGCCCAGGGACCCGCGACCCGGTACCCATAGATTTGGCCGGCTTTAAGGCCCGGCACAAACACGTGCCAGTAATGATAAGTTCGGTGTTGGCGACGATCTAGCACCAAAAAGCGCTCAGGCTGTGGCGTATCTATGTCTTCAAAGAGAAGCAATTCCATTCCGGTGGCGCCTTTGGCGAAAACGCTGAAGTTAACGCCTTCAGGATAAACCGTGGCTCCCAAGGGAAAACTACGTCCTGGATTGACAGCGACACTCACGGATTATCTCCAGATTACCCTATTGGCCTGACTTCCCAGACCTTCTCACAGTATTCCCGGATGGCCCGGTCCGAGGAGAATTTAGCCATACGCGCCGTATTGAGTATGGACATCCGGGTCCAGCGTCTCTCGTCCCGGAAAATTTTGTCCACATCATCCTGGCGGTCCACGTAAGGGCGGTAGTCGGCCAGCAAGAGATAGTCGTCCTGGTATAACAGCGAATCCACCAAGGGCTTGAACAGGTCCCGGTCGCAACGGGAGAAGAAACCCGAGCTGACAAGGTCAAGGGCCTCCTTGAGTTCATCGTCATCGTGGTAATAACGTTGTGGTTCGTAACCTCCGGATTTTAATTGTTGCACTCCTTCAGCAGTGAGCCCGAACAGAAAGAAATTTTCCGGCCCCGCTTCTTCCCTGATTTCAACGTTGGCGCCGTCCAAAGTGCCGATCGTGAGCGCGCCATTCATGGCGAACTTCATGTTGCCGGTGCCCGAGGCTTCCTTGCCGGCGGTGGAGATCTGCTCCGAGAGGTCGGCCGCAGGGTAAATGAGCTGACCGTTTTTCACGTTGAAATTTGGAAAGAACACCACTTTAAGGCGGTCCTTGAGTTCGGGGTCCTTATTCACCACTTCCGCCACCGAATTGATGAGCTTGATGATCAGCTTGGCCATAAAGTAGCCGGGCGCCGCCTTACCTCCGAAGATAAAGGTGCGGGGAGTGATATTCTGCTCCGGGTGCCTTTTCAGGCGATTAAACAGGGTGATGATGTGCAGCACGTTCAAATGCTGCCGCTTGTATTCGTGAATGCGCTTCACCTGGATGTCGAAGAGGCTGGCCGGATTGACCACGACTCCGGTCCGCTCCTCGATGATTGCTGCCAGGCGCTTTTTATTTTCCAGCTTCACGCGTCGCCAGTCCTGATGAAATTCCAGATCATCGGCGAATTCCTCCAGGCGCCTGAGTTGTTCCAAATTTTTTACCCAGCCAGGGCCGATCTTCTCAGTGATAAGCTCCCTCAATTCCGGGTTGCTCAGGGACAGAAAGCGGCGGGGAGTGACGCCGTTGGTGACATTGAAGAACTTCTCCGGCCATAGATCATAAAAGTCCTTGAGCACCGTCTGTTTCAGGAGTTCGGTATGGAGTGCCGCCACCCCATTGATGGCATGGCTGCCTGCAGAGGCCAGGTTCGCCATGCGCACCGATTTGCCCCCGGTCTCGTCAATCAGCGACAGCCGCCTGATCTTCTCCTGGTCCCGAGGAAATTTGAGGCGCACCTCATCTAAAAATCGTCGGTTAATTTCATAGATGATTTCCAGGTGCCGGGGCAGGTGTTCGGCAAAGAACGGCAGCGGCCAGGTCTCCAGGGCCTCGGGCAAAAGGGTGTGGTTGGTGTAGGCCATGGTCTTGCAGGTGATCTGCCAGGCCTGCTCCCAGGGGAAAAAGTGTTCGTCCACCAAGAGGCGCATCAGCTCCGCCACCGCGATGGCGGGGTGGGTATCGTTGAGCTGGACCGCGAAGCTCTCATGGAAGCTGTCCAGATCTTTTCCCCTCAGCAAGTGAATATGGATCATATCCTGCAGCGAACAGGAAACGAAGAAATGCTGCTGGGCCAGCCTGAGCATTTTCCCCACGGCAGGCTCGTCATTGGGGTAAAGTACCTTGGTGACGGTCTCCGAGACCACCTTTTCATTGACGGCACCGTAGTAGTCTCCCACGTTGAAATCAGCAAAATCGAAGGACTTCACTGCTTCGGCTTTCCATAAACGCAGGAGGCCGGTGATCCGGTTCCGGTAGCCAGAGACCGGATAGTCGTGAGCCACACCTTTCACCATGCGATCCGGAAGCCAGCGCCGCCGCTCTTGGCCGTTAGTATCAAGGTAGATTTCTGTGCGGCCCTTCCAGCCTACCCGATAAGCAATCTCCGGTTTGCAGATCTCCCAGGGATTGCCCATTTCCAGCCATTTGTCACTGACCTCCACTTGCCATCCGTCCCGGATTTCCTGGTCAAAGATGCCGAATTCATAGCGGATGCCGTACCCGATGGCGGGAACGTCCAGAGTGGCCAGGGAGTCCAGGTAGCAGGCGGCCAGCCTTCCCAAGCCGCCGTTTCCCAGACCGGGCTCGCTTTCCTGTCCGAGAAGATCTTCCAACTTGAGTCCGTTTCGAGACACGCCTTCTTTAATTTGCTCCCAGATGCCTAAATTGATGAGGTGATTGCCCAGCTGCGGTCCCAGCAAAAATTCCGCCGAAAGATAACTCACCACCTTGACGTCTTCCTTGAGATGCTTGAGGGTTTGCACCCATTTGTCCAGCAGCCGGTCCCGCACCGTGCAGGCCAGGGCCATGTACCAGTCGTTCCTGGTGGCCAGTTCAGGGGGGCATCCCCGAAGGTAGTAAAGGTTATCCAGGATGGCCTGGGCCAGGGTCTCCGGGCTGGTGCCGGTGCGAGGCCTTTCTTTTCCTTGAGACTTTTGCTGATTTTCCATGGTTCACCCCTGCAGAGTCTCAGGCTTTTCCGGCGCTCATCAGCACCTGCTCGTTCTTATATTTCACCATTTTGATCAGTTCTTCCCGAGCCAGGCCCAGATATTTGCGCGGATCGAACTCTCCCGGGTTTTCAGCGAAAATCTTCCGGAGCACTGCGGTCATGGCCAGGCGGCCGTCGCTGTCGATGTTGATTTTGCAAACCGCCGAGCGGGCGGCTCGGCGCAACTGCTCTTCGGAGATGCCCACCGCTTCTTCCATGCTGCCGCCAAACCGGTTGATCAGATCCACGTACTCGGGCATGACCGTGGAAGCGCCGTGCAGCACGATGGGAAATCCTGGCAGGCGCCGCTCGATCTCTTCCAGGATGTCAAACCTCAGGGGCGGCGGCGTTTCGCCTGCCTTCACCTTGAACTTGAAAGCCCCGTGCGAGGTCCCGATAGAAATGGCCAGCGAATCCACTCCAGTCTGTCCCACAAATTCTTCCACCTCGGAAGGCTGGGTGTAATGGGAGGCCGCGGCAGAGACTTCGTCCTCCACCCCGGCCAGCACCCCCAACTCTCCTTCCACCGTGACGTCCCGTTCGTGGGCGTATTCCGCCACTTGTTTGGTGAGACGGATGTTTTCCGCGAAGGGATGATGGGAGCCGTCAATCATCACCGAAGAGAAGCCTGAATTGATGCAGGATTTGGCCAACTCCAGGGTGTCGCCGTGATCCAGGTGCAGGGCGATGGGAATGCTTGCGCCCATCGCTTCCATCATTGCCACCGCGCCTTTGACCAGATGGGGCACCATGGCCTCGTGCATATATTTCCGGGCGCTGCCCGAGCACTGGAGAATTACCGGAGATTTGGACTGGATGCAACCGATGATGATGGCCTCAAGCTGCTCCAGATTATTGAAATTATAAGCCGGCACGGCGTAATGCCCTGCCATGGCCTTTTGAAACATCTCCCGGGTATTCACCAGCCCGAGTTCCTTATAATGAAATTGAGCCATTATCCGGACTCCTATCGCGGTTGCGGTCCTGCCTGACGAACTTCCGCACTCACCTGGTCGGCAAAGGTCTTGAAGTTTGTCGCAAACATGTCAGCCAGCTTCCGAGCCTGGGCATCATATGCCGCCTTATCACTCCAGGTGTTCCGGGGATTGAGGATTTCCGCCGGCACCCCGAGACAATCGGCGGGTACGGCCAGGCCGAAGAGGGGTTCAGTGGTCATCGGAGCTTTAGAAAGGGAGCCGTCCAGGGCCGCGTGCACCAAGGCGCGGGTATGGCCGATATCCAGCCGTTTTCCCACTCCGTAGGGGCCATGGCTCCAGCCGGTGTTCACCAGCCAGACGTCCACCTTGTGGGCCGCAATCTTTTCGCCCAGGAGGTTGGCATACACCGTAGGCGGCAGGGCCATAAAGGGCGCGCCAAAACAGGTGCTGAAGGTAGCGCTGGGTTCAGTGACCCCTTTTTCGGTCCCTGCCACCTTGGCGGTATAGCCGGACAGAAAATGATACATGGCCTGGGCCGGAGTGAGCCTGGACACCGGCGGCAATACTCCGAAGGCGTCGCAGGTGAGCATGATGATGTTTTTGGGATGTCCTCCCACACCTTCTCGCGTGGCATTGGGGATGTGGCTGATGGGATAGGCGGCCCGGGTGTTTTCCGTCAGTGAGTCGTCATTCAGGTCCAGGCGTCCGGTCCTGCTGTCGAAACCCACGTTTTCCAGGATGGTCCCGTAGCGCCGGGTGGTTTCGTAAATCTCCGGCTCCGCGGTGGGGGATAATTTGATGACCTTGGCGTAGCAGCCTCCCTCGAAATTGAAAATGCCTTTGTCGCTCCAGCCGTGTTCGTCGTCGCCGATCAGGGTGCGGCCGGGATCGGCGGACAGGGTGGTCTTGCCGGTACCGGAAAGGCCAAAGAAAATAGCCACATCTCCTGACGGTCCCGTATTCGCCGAACAGTGCATGGACATCACCTGTTTTTGGGGAAGGAGGTAATTCATCACGGTAAAAATGGACTTTTTGATCTCCCCGGCATACTGGGTGCCGCCGATGAGCACCAGCTTCTGGCCGAAGTGAATGACAATGAAGACCTCAGAGCGGGTGCCGTCCACTTCGGGAACCGCGTGGAAGTTGGGGGCATTGATCACCGTGAACTGAGGCACATGGCTGGCCACCTCCTCGGCCTTGGCCTGGATGAACATGTTGCGGGCGAAGAGGTTATGCCAGGCAGTCTCGGTGATTACCCGGATGGGCAGGCGATAAGCGGGGTCGGCCCCGGCGAAGCAGTCCTGAACGAAAAGGTCTTTCCCCTGGAGATAGGCCAGCAGCCGGTTTTGCAGGGAGGCAAACCGCTCCGCGGCCATGGCCTTGTTCACCTCCCCCCACCAGACTTTGTTTTCACTGGAGGGTTCCTTCACCACAAACTTGTCGTTAGGGGAGCGTCCAGTATACTCACCGGTGCGGACCACTAAGGGCCCCAGGTGAGCCATACGCCCTTCCCGGCGCCGGATGACCTCCTCGTACAACAGAGGCGTGGAGAGATTCCAATAAACGAAGCCCGTATTCTTGATCCCATGCTTTTCCAGGCCATAACTGCCGGCGATTTGCCCTTCCATGATTTTTCTCCTCTTTCTCAACTGCTTAAGTTTAATAACAAAATAGGCATCCCCACCGACATAGTAAAGGATGTTCAACTGGTAAAAAACAACACCAGCAATTGCGCCGCGGCGATGCGCAGCACCATGGTTAACGGATATACCGACGCATACGCGATGGAAGGGTCCTCCGAGCCGCACATGGCGTGGGCGAAGGCCAGGGCCGGCGGATCGGTCTGGCTTCCGGCCATCAAGCCGCACAGGTTGATGAAATTTATTTTCAAGACCAGCCGCGCGAGAAGGGAGATGATCATGATGGGCGCCAGGGTGATGCCCGCCCCCATGGCCATCCACAGGAAGCCCTGACCCCGGAGTAATGTTTCCACAAAATGCGTTCCGGACTTGAGGCCGACACAGGACAGGAATAAAACGATGCCAAACTCCCTGAGGAGCAGGTTTGCATTCGTCGGCAGATACCAAAGCAACGGTCCGGTGCAGCCGATGCGGCTTAAAATAATGGCGGTGAGTAGCGGCCCTCCTGCCAGGCCGAGTCGAAGCGGCGCCGGCATGTTTCCCATGCTGACCGGGTAACAACCCACCAGCACTCCCAGGGCCATTCCCAGGAACAGGGGGACCAGCCTCACCAGGTTAAGCTCTTTGATCGAGTTTCCCAGAACTTCCGCCGCCCGGTCCAGATTCTCTTTGCTTCCCACCAGCCACAACACATCGCCGAACCTGAGGCGTAAATTCGGAAAGATGCTCATATCCAGGCCGGCCCGGGTCAGGCGCGTCGCCTTTAATTCGAAGGGATAATGCTCGTGTAACTCACCCAGGGATTTACCTACGACTTCAGTCCGGGTCACCAGCACCTGACGGGACGTCAACTTGCCGGAATCCAACGTCAAATCCTCTGGACTTTCCTCGCCCACCGTCATTTGAAAGCTCTTGAGATCGTCCTTGGGTCCAACGGCCAGCAACAGGTCCCCCGGATACACCGGAGTATCTTCCAGGGCGAGCCTGACCTCGGTTTCGCCTGCACGTCGAAGGCGGGATACCGCCACCCCGGAGGTCCCCAAGTGGGGAATGCCGCTTAGAGGAATTCCGGCAAGGTTCGGGTTGGTTACCCGAACCGTGATGCGGGCGAAGGGTTCCCGGCCGGCCTGTCGGGAAGACTGAAAGGACTTCAATTCCATGGGGACGTCCAGGTGAAACCATGATTTGACCAACATCATGGCGAGGATTATCCCCAGCATCCCGAAAGGATAAGCGACGGCATATCCCATGGCGGAGTCAGTCGCTTTCGACCCGCTAATGTTAGGTAAGGTCTGCAAGGCCGCTTGGGCGGCCCCCAGGGCCGGGGTGTTGGTGGTGGCCCCCGCGAAAATGCCGGCGCCGATGCCCAGATCGATGCCCAAAAGCATACACAGCGCCAACGTCACCGCCACCCCCAAGAGTACAACGCCTGCCGCCAGCAGATTTAACGACAGGCCCTGGCGTCTTAATGAAGCCACGAACCCCGGACCCACTTGCAGACCGATGGTGTATACGAAGAGGACCAGGCCGAATTCCTGGATGAAGGCACGGAAGGACGGGGCCACATTGAAGCCGAAATGGGCAAAGAAAAGGCCGGCAAAGAGCGTTCCTGCGATGCCCAGACTGAACCCCCGGAGCCGGATGCTTCCGAGGGCCAGTCCCGAGGCTGCCACCAGACAGAGAACGATGACGCCCTGAGCTATCGGTTGGGTCTTTGGAATATCGGCCAGCCAGTTAAGCAAAATTCATTTCCTTTTTTGTCGGGTATTCTATGCACATCGATAGGACGGCGACGGCTTCCCCGGATGGTTCCCCAGCCAGGACTCCCAGGCCGCCCCCATAGGTGGGCATTCCCGGCTCTAAAGCGATCTCCATGGTGAAGTAGGCTATGGAGAGGTTTTTGGGCATGAGGCTTCTTCCTTGTTTTGGCCTGTTTACGGCTTTTTTCTGAGACGATTAATCCGCCAGCAATACTTTATTGTTGATGGAACGCTGGTTGATTTCCTCCATCAGGTGCACCTGTAGCTGCTGGATATCCATCAGATGTTGCCATTGATGCATCAGGAGATGGTCCATCCTCTCGTGCAGCTTGCGAATCTCGATTTCGGCCTTCAGATTGATCTCATAGTCAAGTTCGGACCGGAGGCGGTCCTTGGCCTCCTGGCGGTTCTGGCTCATCATGATCACCGGGGCCTGAAGTGCGGCCAAGCAGGATAGAGCCAGGTTGAGCAGGATAAAGGGAAAGGGATCGAAAGCCTTTTCTATGAGAAAAAAGCTATTGATGCCCATCCAAATAACCATCATGGCCATGAAACTACCTATGAAGGCCCAGCTTCCCCCAAACTTGGCCAACCCGTCGGCGAGCCGCTCTCCCAGGGTGAGGCTGCTGTCAAATTCTTTATTAATGTTAACGGATACGACCTGTTTTTCATTGTCCATCTCCTTTTCCAGGTCATAAATCTCCTGGCTTGATTTTTGGAGGATCTCGGCGACGTAACGAGCGCGGAAGAGATACAGATCGGCGAGGCAGATAAAGCCTTCAGAAGACCATTCCGGATGTTTCTCCCGGATCATTTGAACAATGGGCTCCTCTAACAGCTCGGCCTTCATCACCTCGTCCATTGTAAAATTCTTCTGGCATATCTGACACTTGATTGTATTTATTTGATTTTCCCTTACCTTTTCAGGATACGGTTTAGGCTCCTTCTCTCAGAAGCCATTCCCGAATGTATGCCGGGCAATTTGTAACCTTAATGCCACTTTCTTGGCAGTGAACCAAAAATTTCAACGCCTCCCGATCAACGAACTTGACTTCTTTTAAATCGAGAACCACATATTTCTGTTCTTCTGCCCCTAAAAGTCTTTGCAACTCAGGCAGCTCTTTGGAGTCGATTTGACCACATAGGTTAAATTTGGCGTTATCCTTTTTGATATGCCTCTGGATTTTTAATGTCATCGCCTCTCTCCGGGGGGCACCAACCTGCTTGGTTATAGTGCAATGTGAATGCCAATCTTAACTCGTTGAATTGTAAGATGGCCTTGATTCAATTTTATTCCGTTTTATTGTATTCAAACACTGCTGTCCGGCACGCTAATTGAATAGCACGGGTTGTCGGATGTCTGGTGGTGAAAGACCAAGTAAATCTCGTAAATTCATGCGGTCAAGGAGCATGGTTTGGGCCAAACGGGAGAGTTCCAGAAGTCCCCAACCAGCCTTGGTCTTGAACTTGACCCACACCAACAGCAAGTAAGCAATTAAGGCAGTCCAGATTTGGATCAGCACGGCATTCTTGGAGGTCCCGTAAAAGGCCTTAATTTTCAGGTTTTGCTTGATCCACTTGAAGAAGAGTTCTATCTGCCAGCGGCGGCGGTAGAGTTCGGCCACCTCCAGGGCAGACAGGTCCTGGCGGTTGGTTAAAAAGACATATTCCTTGCCGGTCTCCGGGTCCCGGTAATGCACCCGGCGCAGGGGCTCAGGATAGCTGGCCTGGCCCTGGGGAGAACCCAAGCAGATAATCTGGTCGGCCAGGATAGGGCCGGAAGCCGTCTGCTCCTCGATAATCTCGTAGCAGGAGTTGCTTTTGAGCCGGGTCACAAACCAGGCGCAGCCCTGGTGCAATTGGTAAAGCCAGGCATAATCCAGGTAGGCTCGATCAAAGATCAACAGATCGCCGGGCTGGAAGCGCAGGTCTTGAACGGCCTTTTGGTCATGGGTCTTGCCGTCGGTAACCAGGACACATTGGGGCAGCAACCCGGTGAGGACGGTATGCAGCTTAATGGCCCCCTTGCGAGTCCGAAACTTGGCCCAGGGAAAGACCGCAGCGCACAGGTCAATGGTGGTGGCATCGATAATCTTGATGTGTGGGGCCTTTTGGGGCTGGGGGGCCAACTCAGCGGAGAGCCGCTCATAGAGCTTATAATAGGTCTTTTCGAAGATAACGGCTGGACGCTGCGTATTGGCGTCGGCCAGGGTGGAGCGCCTCACCTTGGAGAGACCCAGATGGTAGAGCTTGCTGGCTTGCCGATTGATGCTGAACACCAGGTCCCGGAGACTTTTGCGGGCGCTCCACTGGCCGAAGAGCATGGTCACCAAGTGCGACCAATAGTTGAATTTCCGGGGGTCCGGCCCCTGCCAGGCATGGGTGTCCACCAGATGGTCGAAAACATGTCTCGGTATGAGTTGTAGTAATTGACCCATGAGCGTGCTACAATGTGCCATAAGCCCCATAACTCCTTTCAATGCTTGTGTTTTTCGCTGAAACATTATAGCACTGATCGGCTGTGTTGGGGCTGTTTTACTTGCTATCTCAAGTAATTTCTACCGGACAGCAGTGGTATTCAAACCATTGCTTCCAGGAGATGGTCCAGTTGTTTCATAATACTTTCGATATTAGCAGCGTGTTTTTCCCACTCTGCATTCTCCATTTTGGCTAATTCTGCCAGCTTCTGTTTGGCTTCTAAGTACTTATTCAGCAGCATATTCCCCTTGTTACAATAAGCAATAAATTGTTCGCTAGCGCTTATTAACCTATCACTCATTACCTTCTCTTCGCCACTGGCCCTGAGTTCATCGATTATTCTGCTCCAATATTTTAGTTTAGCCTTCATCTCTTTTTGAAATGTCTCTTTATCAGCCATAATCTCACCATTTTATCTGCGTGAAGAGTCTCCATGATTCTTAACTCTCCATGAACTCTATGAAGCATTGAGAGCGCGTCATCCGCCTCCAAATGATTTTGATTTGTTATAATGCAATGTGAATGCCAACCTTAACTCATTGAAAATACAAGATGACAGCAAATTTCTTGAGCGTGATTCTTCGCAAATTTACGAAAATTCGTGAAAATTGATTTGATGGGGGTGATGCAGTTTTTAGGTGGATTTTTTGAAGAGGTATTTGTTGATTTTGAGAGATTTGATTTTCGATTCCAGGGTTGAGGCCGGCATCCCCAGCTTGGCGGCCGCACCTGACGGTCCGGACACCCGGCCGCCGCTCTCAGCCAAAGCAGCTTCGATCATGTCTTTGGTTTGAGTCACCAGCACGTCGGAGAGCGGTTGGCTGGTTGGCTGAGGCTGGCAAGACGCCCGAACTAACCAATTCTCATCGACGGAAAAAATTTCCGTGTCACAGACGATGATCGACCGTTCAATGACATTCTGCAGCTCACGAATATTGCCCGGCCAGGAGTATGATTGAAGCAGATCCATGGCCTTCCTGCTGGCGCTCCGAATTTTCTTCCCCAGCTTGCTGGCATAGCGCTGGATGAAGTATTCCACCAGTATGGGGATGTCCTCTTTGCGTTCACGCAGGGGAGGTATTTGGATGGGAAATACATTGAGCCGGTAGAATAGATCGCTCCGAAAGCTGCCGGCCTCGATGGCGGCTTGCAAATCACGATTGGTGGCGGTAATCACCCTAACGTTGGCTCGAATCCGCTGATTGCCCCCCAAACGCTCAAATTCCTGGTCCTGCAGCACCCGGAGCAGGGCAATCTGGGTCTCCATCGGCAGCTCGCCAATTTCATCGAGGAAGATCGTCCCTCCCTCTGCCAACTCGAAACGGCCGAGGCGCCGCTGATGGGCCCCGGTGAAAGCTCCTTTTTCATGACCGAATAGTTCGGAAGCGATCAATGGGGCGGGAATTGCCGCACAATTGACACTCACAAAGGCGCGCGAGGCACGCGGCGATCGCTTGTGGATGGCCCGGGCCACGAGTTCCTTGCCCGTGCCCGTTTCCCCGGTAATGAAGACGATGGAATCGGTCGGCGCGACCTTGTCGATGCGGGCCAACACAGTTTTCAGAGCCGGCGAGGCCCCCACGATCTCCTCGAACATCGAGGTTCTATCAACTTCTTCGCGTAAGACAATGTTTTCCCTGGAAAGTTGGTCCTGCAACTTCTTGATTTCGTCCAACGCCTGGCGGAGACGAGCCTCAGTGCGCTTTTGGTTCTCGATATCCACCAGAACCCCATACCATCTGACAATGTGCCCCTTTTCGTCCCGTAAGGCTGAATTGCGGGCCAAAAACCAGCGATATTCTCCATTGGCCTGCCGAATGCGGTGTTCGTTTTCTCTCGGTTCCCCCGTCGCCAGGGATTCATGCCATCTCTCCACCGTCTGGTCGCGGTCTTCTGGATGGACTGCGATCGTCCAGTCCTGCCCAAAGACCTCCTCTCGAGAGAACCCCGTAAGATCAACCAAACTTTGACTGATGAAATCGAAGGAGCCATCAGGGAGGGCGCTAAAGACATAGGCCGGAATGGTCTCGAGAGTGGTGCGCAGATTCCTTTCACTATTTCTGATCTGCTCTTCCGCCTCTCTGCGCTCAGTCTGGTCAATCCCTGCAACTAATAGACTGATCATTTTGCCGTGCCGATCGTATTCCGGCACAATGACAAACTCCACAAAAATGGTTTTGCCACGGGCACTTACCCAATTGAACTCTATTTTTTGAGGGATACCGCTTTTCAGGACTTCTTGCAGTTTTTCTACATGGTTGGCAACAGCCGGAAGTTGGGGAATTTCATAGACCCGTTTATTCAGGATATCTGCGGAGGACAGGCCGACAACTTTTTCCCAGGTGGGATTCACATAAATCCAGCGCAACTCTGTATCGTAGCGGACGATCAGAACGGGGACATTCTCCAGCAGGGTACGGTAATCCTTATCCCGCAGAGAAGGTGCTTCTTCCACTTTGGCATCACCTTTAACAGGAGATTCTTTATAAATTTTATAAAACTAGTCAGGTGATTTCCATTAAATTTCACGAACTATCGCAAATTTTCGATGGTTCACGAATCATGAAATGCCTATCATTAGATATTTCAGTGAGTTACGATTGGCATTCGCTTTGCATTCAAGCCAACTGAAAGATGATGAAAAATTAGAGGAGGAAATCCTTATGTCTCCGAAAGTCGCTTTCCCTAAGAAAGAACTGAACAAATGGCTTAAGGCGCATAAGGCCTGGGACCACGACGACTGGCTGAAGCTCCTCGATGACCTCAAGGCCAAAGGTTTTGATAACCTGGTCAGCAACCAGGCAGGTCAAGATTCGGTTGGATTGTATTTTGAGACCAACCGGAACAAGTGAGACAGGCCCGCTAAAACCGGACCAGAGCTGTTGCTCCAGGACCAGGGAGAGAGAAATTATCAGCAGAGGCTGAGATTGTGGGATCTTAATGAGCTCCCTCTACGGTAACAACCGCGGCGGCCAGATCGCTTAAAGTTAATCTTTAGGTTTTCCGTCGTATCCAATGCAGCCAAATCTTGCAGCGGTTGGGGGAAGTAATGATCATGGGTGACTCTGAAGAACAGTCGGTTTTGGCTCGGTACCTGAATATTAATTTGGCGGTGGTGGAGGTACGCAACGGGGAAAGCCGGGAAGAAGCCTGGCGCCGCTATCTGGCCGAACACCCGGAGGACGCCTCGGTCCGCATCAAGATCTTCAATTACCATAACTTTACCATAACTCAAGTCCCGGCAAATCATAACGGTCTGCTACAAATGATTTTGGCATGAAGCGCATTGGCTCAGGGTGTGATTCCCCCACATTTACATCTTCCTAAAGTGAGCCTTTATAATGGAATTTTACCAAAAGCATTGGATAATAATTGATGGGATAGTTCGAACCCCACTTCTTCGTGGTTTATGTTATAGTGGGACCGCCGAATATCTTGCAACTAGCAAAGCCTGTCGATTTTTCCGAAAAGATTGTGATATCCCTTGGATATTTTGCCATTCCGCCGTTTAATTTTCGGTTGCTCCCCACCCACTTCAATCCAAGATTTTCCTCCTGAACGTCGCTAAAAAACTTGCACCCTGTACAATATCTCCCTGGCAACCTGGGAGGGAGACAGGCTCTGTAAAATTCCCACCACAACAGCCGCTGATCTACAAGGATATCGACTGGCTCGGGGACGTTGCTTTGAACCAAGTCGACGTTACTAATTTGTAAAACTGTGACCCCATGTAAATACTTGTACTTTGCCCTGCTAAGGGTCAAGCAAATTAAACTAAGTATCTTCAACTACGAATTACGCAAAAGGTTTTTAACAAGCACCAACGATATAACAAGTATAAGAAACTGTATTACCACCACGTTGCGTTATATAAGGTCAGCATAAATACAAGGAAACGTGCGTAACTCATTAACCGTACTATGTTTTTCTTGTATTAAATTATAAGCAATATCGAGTAGTTAGGCATATTGCGTGCACCTTTCATGGTAAAAATCATTTCTTACTATGGAGGGTGCAACAATGAAAACGGAAATCCGGATGGTTGGCTGGCCCAAACGTGAGTGCGAAGTAATCCCGGTGGCCGGTATGACTCGCAAGGACATTATGCGGCTCACCAATTGCCCTTACATGACCGCTGTTACCGCCGAAAAGCGCGGCTACTACATCATTGATTACTTGAAAAAAGGCATTCCTCCAAAGCGGGGACATGTGGACGGCCCCGTCGACCTGGGCAGGGAGCGGGAGACTATCCCCATTCCTGAGGACATCAACACCATCGAAGGCGTAATGGACCACTTTAACTGCAACCAGAAAGTAGCCAAAGCGAGCCTGGCCCGGGGCTACTTCATCGTGGATTTCAATAAACGAACAGTCTGTCCCTCTTTAAGCGAGTTCGATGCCGAGGCGGCCTATCGGATGGTGCGCTTTATCTATCACCGCAAATTCAAGGATCGGATGCCCTGGTACATTGAGGCCGAGGACCTGATCCAGGAAGGTGTCCTGCGACTGCTGGAACTCTCCGGCCATCCCCGGTACCAGGAGCGCAAGTTCATGTTCTTCAAAGCCTACGGTTTCATGGCCACCTACATCCAGACCCAGAGCAGGCTGCGCGGTTTCACCGTTTCCAATGTTAACGGCGAAGGCCCCGGCTACGAGGACACCTGGCGACACAACGCCGCCAATGATTGGCTGGGCGCCTTGGCTGCAGCATGAACCAGGCAGGGCCACCTGAGGGCGGACCCCCAGAGTGGCCCAGAAAAAACCCTCCAGAAGGAGAGATGACCGTGTATCAGCATGATATCGAGCTCATCGAAAGGTTTGCTAGGGAAAACCCAGACGTCATCGCCACGGCCCGCGAGAAACTGATGGTTTGCACCGCTATGGACCGCTGCGAGAATTTTCATATCTATTTCCCTGGAAAGTGGCTGGCAGCGACCACCATCTGCCCGGTGTGCAGGGCCATGATGCGGCCGGACGCGTAAAAATAGCACTTAAACGGCTGGGATCTTCGGAACCCAGCCTTTTTTTGTCGTGCATTACCTCCCCTTTTTCAAGAGTGCAATCCCGGCATGGTTGGTGTCATATACTGGGAATTACGATCAAAAAATCCTTTTGCGTTTGGGAAAATATTTCCATTGCTCTTTTATTGTCAATTCTTTTTAATTGACATGCGGAGCAACTGGAATGGATAAGAGCGCTCAATCCTTTAGCCAATTTCAAGCAGGCGAACGGGTCTGTCTGCGCGACCGGGTCTGGCGAGTTAAAAAGGTTCAACTCCTCCCTGGCTCCATCCGCCTTGTGGAAGTTGAGTCGCTGGAAGAGGATCGGCAAGTCCTCTCAGTGGTCACACCGCCTGAGGAAATCATCCCTTTGCCCTCTGAGGCCCTGCAGTTCGACCCAAGGGGCCTCGGCCCATTGGCAACCTGGGTGAGGTCACATCAAATTATGGTGGCCACCATGACTCAAGAAACCGGCATCCTCTCCGGGGCACGGTTTGGACGTTTGAACCTGGAGGCCTATCAATTGGCACCTCCACTTAGACTTCTTGCAAAGCCACGACCCAGCCTCCTAGTCGCCGACGATGTAGGCTTGGGGAAAACCATTGAGGCTGGCTTGGCCATGTTGGAGTTGATGGCCCGGGGGAGAGCAAAGAGGGTGATGATTGTTACTCCGCCAGGTCTTCTCTTGCAATGGCAAGAGGAGTTGCATGAAAAATTTGGGTTGGATTTTATTGTTCTTGAGAATGCCGCCGGAGTGGCCAGGGCGCAAACCAGCCTGCCAGCCGGCGTAAGTGTTTGGGATGCTCTGCCCCGCGTCTTGACTTCCATTGATTTCCTCAAGAAAGAGGCGGTTCAGCGCCGTGCCCTCCGGAAAAGATGGGACCTTATCATTGTTGATGAGGCCCATGCCCTGGCAGAGTCAGGAACGCCTCAGAACCCTTATCGCACTCAGCGCACCCGGTTAGGCCAGGCACTCCGGGATGCGAGCCGCGGTTTAATTCTGCTTACGGCCACCCCTCATAATGGCTACCCCCATTCTTTTCGTTCCCTTATTGAATTGGTGGAGCCCACCGCCGCCACGCTGCATGGACCCTTGGAGTCAGTCAGGGCACGGGTAGAAAAGTCCATGGTCAGACGAATGAAAGCTCAGATCAAACGACTTGGTCCCGATGGAAGTGAAGAGGACGTCTTTCCGCCCAGGCGGGTTTTGGGCTTGAAGGTGGATACTTCCCAGGCATCGCTTTCCCTCTTGAAAAAGGTTGCCTCCTATTGCGCCAAAACCGCCAAGGCCGCAAAAGGCGAGGAAGAGGGTGAACTGGTGGCTTTTGCCATGCAGGTTGTCAAGAAAAGGGCCTTATCCAGCCGCAGGGCTTTAAGTAACACCCTGGAACACCGCTTGGAAGCATTGCGCCGTGAGGCCGCTCGGGAAGAACCCTTGCCCCCAGCGGAGTTGCGGGATTTTCAAGCCGATCTGCCCATGAATGAGGCGGCCGCCGAGCGACTGGCCCGGCGCTTGTTACGTTCCGCCATTCCCAAAGAGGAGAAACGCCGCCAAAACGAAATTCGCGCTCTCAACAGTATCCGGCGTCTCCTCCAATCTCTCCCGGCCCCAGACCCCAAAATTGCTGCCCTCATAGATGAACTCCGTCAGGTATTTTCCCAGGAGCCAGGCGAGAAGGTCATTATCTTCACGGAATACCGGGACACCCTGGAGGCCATCCGGGAAGCCTTGGATGCTACTCCGGATTTGAAGGGGCTCTATGTTATTTTGCGCGGCGGGTTGAGTAGTCGCCAGCGGGCCCGGGTGCAGGACGCCTTTGAACAGCAAAACATCCGCATTCTGCTGGCCACCGATGCTGCCAGCGAGGGCCTTAACCTCCAGCGCTTTTGCCGCCGTATCATCCATGTTGAGTTGCCCTGGAACCCCAACCGGTTGGAGCAACGGAACGGCAGGGTGGATCGCTATGGGCAGATCCGTCCCCCGGAAATCCGCTATCTCTATTATCCGGACAGCCCCGAGGAGGATGTGCTACACCGCCTGGTGCAAAAGATTGAAAAGATGCGGGAGGACCGGGTTTCCACCCCGGATATTCTGGGAATTTTAAGTGGGGGTGACCTTCTTGGCGCCGGCCTTTTGGACCTGAATCCGGAGGATGGCAGGGTTGGCGATTCGAAAGAAAGCCTCATTCAGCACTTCGAGGATCGCACCGCCGAATTTGTCCGGCAGGTGCAACCCTTGCTTGCTGCGGGAGAGAATTGGACAGTGGAGCGCCATCAGCTTTTGGAATTGTTGGCCACCTCCACTCCGTTGGTCCCCGAAGACCTCGCCCTGGAAGAGGTGGTACTCGGTATCCTGGGAAGCCAGGCGGTGCAGTCCACCGAGAGGGAAGGAATTTTCCGTCTGCATGTGCCTTTGGCTTATCGGGGCCCCGATGTCAAGCATTTTTATCCCGCGGTCACTTTTCGTCGCTCCGTGGCAATAAAATTCCGGGCCGGCGAAGTGGAATATCTCACCCCTTTTCATCCTCTCTTGCAGTCTCTGGCCGCGGAGGCTCGGCGACGCTTCCTCCTGGTGTATCCCGACATCTCCGGTCTTCCGGCACGCCGACTGGCGGCCCGGCGTGTCCCGGCGGGGGAACCGGCTTCCGTTCTTTTTACTTTCCTGGGAATCATTCTGGGTGGCGGCGGACTGGCGGAAGAATCTTTGGTGGCCGTGCGCTTGAATCTCCAAGGTGAAGCCCTGGGTACGGGAGGAGAAAATCTGGCCCTGGTTTTCCAGAATGATTCCCCTGGTGAAGTTTCCTACCAGGAGTTGAGCCGCCTGTTTGCCGAAGCCTTTGTGACTTTGGCGGAAAAAGCTTTAGAGACAGCCACCGCAGAGTTGCAGCAGCGGGTTGATACTTTGCGGCAGCAGCGTCAGGCCCAGGCTGACCTGTTGCGGGAAGATCTGGAACGTGACCTGGCAGACCGGCTACGGGAAATCGACCAGGAAGAACGGCGCAGCCGGGGATTGATAGAGGCAGACACCCGGCAAATGCGCCTCTTTGCCGAATCGGCCCCTGCCCCCACGAGCTTTCAAGCCCGCCGGGCCGCGGCCCAGGCCCAGGCCGAGGCCAGACGTCAAGAGATCTCTGAGTTCGCCCGGATAGACGATCCTTTGCCGCCCCGGCCCCTGGGAGCCCTGTTTCTGGTGCCCGAAGGTGAGACCGGAGGGGAAGTTTAAATGGCCTTCCGCCATCTCAAGAACGTCCAGGGATTTTTCTCCGATTACTACCTGGGCAGCATTTTTGGCCGGGGAGGAGGGAGAGGGAAGAAACGGAAACTGTCTGACCGCGACAGCGACCAGGCTTACGGCCGCTTCCGCCGCATTTGGCAGCGGGCCGAAGGGCGCTGTCCAGACGCCCCCGCCTGCCGTGAAAAGTTTCACCGCCCCCTTTTGCGGGACATCCTGGGGTTTCACCTGGGGGAGGGGGATGGCCGGGTGCATGGCCTCTTCCCTGATGCCGACCAGGAGGCCCAGGGCCGGACTCCAATGCTCCTGGCTTTCCTGGGCGCCTGGGATGAGGACTTGGACGCCGGCCGGGGGAAAACCCAGCCCCTTTTCCGGCTAAAGCAGGCCCTGAACCGCCTGGGTCTGCGCTACGGCCTGCTCCTCACCGGGGAGCGGCTGCGCCTGGTCCGGGCACCGGGAGAGGGGCCCCAAGGCGCTTACCTGGAAGCAGACCTCACCGGCTTGGCCGAGGACCACGATCCCGAATCCTTTGCCGCCCTTCTGCACCTGTTCGCTCTTTCCAACTTCTCCCCCACCCCGGAAGGCCGCCTCCCTATAGAAGAAGTCGAACGGGAGAGCCTGGAATATGCCCAGAAGGTCTCGGAGGACCTCAAGGAGGCGGTGTTCCGGGCCTGCGAAACCCTGGTGCGGGGTCTCCTGGCCGACGCCCGGCGGCAGGGCCTGGTCTCCGATTATGCCGATCTTTCCCGGACTGACCTGGAGGCATACCGGGATGCGGCCCTCACCGCCCTCTACCGGATGCTTTTCATCCTGTATGCTGAGGCCCGGGACCCCCGCCTGGTGCAGCATCAGGTTTACTGGCAGGCCTATTCGGTGCACGGCCTGGTGGAGGAGTTGTTGAGACAATATCCCCCCGTCTGGCCGGAAAACCGCGCCTCCTTCTGGGCCCGGCTCCGGGCCGTCTTCCAGGTGTACCAGGACGGCCTGCCGCCCATTGACCGCTGGGAGCACATCCCCTCCCGGGGCGGCGACTTTTTCAGCCGCACCACCCCGGAGGGTGCGATTCTGGATAGGGCCCGGCTGCCGGACAGCCTGGTGGCCCGGTTGTTTCTGGACCTCACCACCACCCAGCCCCGGCCCGGCGTGGGGCGGGAGCGGGTCTCCTTCCGGGAGCTGGATATCGAGCAGTTGGGCGCGGTGTATGAGGGCCTGCTGGAGCATGAACCCAGCCTGGCCCGGGAGATTACCCTGGAGCTCAAGGTGCAGGGCCGCCTCCTGGCCCTTACTCCGGAGGACACGGTGCGACTCTGCCGGGAGAAGCACCTTACGGTGAAGGGAGACATGGCCCTGGTGGCCGGGACCGCCGCCGAGATCTTGCATCCCCAGGCCGCCGCCCCGGAGGACGACACCCAGGACATGGAGGCCCTGGAAGTCGAGGAACCGGAAGCCGAAGGGGAGGAATTAGAGGAGGCCGACCAGGGCATCAAGAAAGGGGCTGCGGCCCGCCTGTTGCGGCGGCTTGAGCCGGGGGACTTTCACTTTGTCCCCAGCCCGGAGCGCAAGGGCTCCGGCTCCTTTTATACGCCGCTCCCCCTGGTGCGGGACCTGGTGCGCCACGCCCTGGGGCCTCTGGTGGCCGGCAAAGCCGCGGCGGAGATCGAAGCCCTGCGGGTGCTGGACCCGGCTTGCGGCAGCGCCCACTTCCTGGTGGAGGCCATGCGCTTTTTGGGACAGGCCTTGCACCGGGCTTACTGCGAGGAACTGGACGGCCAGGCCCCGCCCCAATTCCGCAGCACCACCGGCCAGGGTTGGGACGACGACTGGCGGGCGCCGGATGACGAGGCCCGAGCCGCGGCCTCGGAGGCCCGGGCCTGGTGCAAGCGACGCATCGCCGAGCGTTGCCTCTTCGGGGTGGACCTGAATCCCATGGCGGTGAAGCTGGCCCGGGTAGCCCTGTGGATCGAATCCCTGGCGGGTGACCGGCCCCTTACCTTTTTCCACCACCACATCCGCTGCGGCAACTCCCTTCTCGGCTCCTGGCGCACTAGACTCTGCCAGCCGCCGCTGCCGGGTCTGGCCGGAAACCAGGCCCCCAATCAGGTCAACCTGTACGCCCAGCAGGTGCGGGAGGCCCTGGCCCAGGCGGTGCAGGCCCGGCGTCTCATCGACATCGCCGGCGACTTGGGCGCGGTTACCTCGGAATCCCTGGAAGAATTGGATTTTAAAGAGCATCAGTGCCGGCAGGCCGACCTGGTCCTGGCCGGGGTACGGCTCCTGTTTGATTTGCGCTCCGCTTCGGCCTTTGTGCCGGACATCTGGCCGGAGTGGAACACCCTGTGCAGTCTGGTTCACAACCCCGCGGAGCTGCAGGACTACGCCCGCTCCCGCCCCTGGTGGGCCGGGTTTGAAGCCGTCCGGGAGCGGGAGCGCTTCTTCCACTGGGAGCTGGAGTTCCCTGAGGTCTTCCTGAACGGCGACCGTCCCGGCTTCGACGCGGTGCTGGGCAATCCCCCCTGGGACAAGGTGCTGCCCGCCAAGGTGGACTTTTACCAGCGTTACGACGTCCTCATCCGGACCTACCAGGGTAATGAGTTGGACCGGCGCATCGGCGAACTCAACCGGGCTTACCCCGGTCTGGCCCCAGCCTTCGCCGCCTACCGCCGACGCATGACCACGGTGGCCCAATTCCTGCGCCGGGGCGGAGACTTTCCCCTCTCCGAGGCCAAATCCCAGGCGGCCCACGAGGACGTCTCCAAATACTTCCTGGACCGGGCCCTCAGGCTTGCCGCCACTGGAGGCGGGGTGGGGTTGGTGGTGCCTTCGGTGGTCTATAACGGCGACGGCTGCGTGGGCCTGCGCCGCTATCTCTTGGAAGACGCGGCCATCGAGAGGT
>FWPV01003643.1_pt1 | contig 34533 bp, 19 predicted proteins | sample 2228371 | NCBI WGS metagenome assembly FWPV01 (sample SAMEA103939776, study PRJEB20133) | metagenome | reverse complement strand
GCAGGACCCTTTGTACCGCTGCCGGGCGACGTCGCTCGTTGTGACGTGGCTCGTGGATTCCTGGTTTGGGGTCGTAGCCGCCCCACACAACATTGTCAGCCTGTTGTTCCACGTCCTGAATTGCATTCTGGTGGCTGCACTTGGCTTGTGGAAACGCATCGGATGGCGGGTGTCGCTGCCCGCAGCTCTGTTTTTCGCGATCCACGAAGGGCACCAGGAGGCGGTGGTGTGGATGTCCGCGCTCCACGATCTGCTCGTCTTTTTCTTTGGGGTTTTGGCTTTCTTGTGCTGGATTCTCTGGCTCCAGCGTGCAGGGCGGCGGCGGCATCTCGCCTTGGCCGCCGCCGCGTTTTTTTTCGTGCTGGCGCTGCTGTCCAAGGAATCAGGCGTCGCTTTTCTCCCTTTGTTCGCCTTGGCTTGGTGGCTTGACCACCGGGAGGATAAAGCCGCCGTCGCCCCCCTGGCTGCGAGCTTTCTATTGTGCTTGCTCTACGCCTACCTGATCTTCGCGACCACCGCCGACCATCAGCACCTCAGGGACGGAACATTCTCGTGGCGAGCGCCCTTCTGGATCACCATCCCGCACAGCATGGTCCGGATGTTTTGGATTTGGGGCTTCATCAGCTTAGCGGTCTTGTGGCGCTACCGGCACGAAGCCCGCTGGGCGGTGGTCACCGTGGCTGTCGCCTGGGCAGCGATAGGTTTCGCCCCGTATAGCTTCTTGACCTTCATGACGCGCGTGCCGAGCCGGCATACTTATCTGGCAAGCCTAGGGTTAGCGCTGCTGGCAGGCGCCGCCTATCTGGCTTTGCGCGAAAACATTGGCAACCGCAAGCCCTGGGTTATGGCGCTCGTGGTCGTCTTGGCTGTGGCGCACAACGCCGGCTTCTTGTGGATTCACAAGCTTCCACAGTACGAACGCCGCGCCGCGCCGACGGAGCGCTTCATCCGGTTCGCGCGGAGTACGGACGCACCCATTCGTGTGGAGTGCTTTCCGTTTCCTCTGGCGGTCATACCTATGGTGGCAGCCACAGCGCTCAACCGCCCGCCGGAATCCATACAAGTCATTCCGCGGGAGCACCAAGGCGCCGAACTCCCCCCCGGCGCCGTCCGCTACTGTGACGACTCAACGATATGAAAGACTGCAATCCTAGCCCCGCATGGTTCCCGGGTTCACTCTCGGTTTTCTTCCCGGCTTATAACGACGCTCCTGTCCTCCCGGCGCTTATCGAAAAAACTTTCGCGGTGCTGGAGGAGTGCGTAGCCGACTATGAGGTCATCGTGGTGAACGATGGGAGCCGGGACAACACAGCGGAGGTATTGGAAGACCTTCGCGCCCGTTTTGGGGAACGCCTCCGGGTGGTGACTCATCCGAAGAACCGGGGCTACGGGGGAGCGCTCCGCTCCGGGTTCGCCGCCGCCACGAAGGAGTATGTTTTCTACACGGATGGCGACGGGCAGTACGATGTCGGCGAACTGCCCCTCCTTCTCGAGCAAGTCAACCCGGAAGTGGGATTGGTGAACGGGTACAAGATCCAGCGCCAGGATCCCTGGCACCGGATCGCTATCGGCTTTCTTTACAATCACTTCGCGAGGTTCTTGTTCCGTGTCCGGCTGCGCGACATCGACTGCGATTTCCGGTTGGTGCGCCGGTCGCTGGTGGAGCATTTCGACCTCAGATCGACCAGCGGAACGGTGTGCGTGGAACTGGTGAAGAACCTCGAGCTGTACGCCCCGGAAGTGGTCGAAGTTCCGGTGCATCATTACCCCCGGTTTCACGGGCGGTCGCAATTTTTCCGTGTGCGGTCGCTCCTCAACACGTTCTTCCAACTGATCCGCCTATACTACAGGCTGGTTGCCGCGCCCGCCGTACGGGGATACGCCCGGCGCCTCACCATGCGCGCCGGCCGGGCGCCCGCCCGTTCTCCCAACCCTTAGACCCCGCCCAAATCTTGTCCCGGGTCGCCTCGGACCCGGCTCCCGCGCGCTTGCTCCTAACCGCTGTTTCGGCTTGAATAAATGTTGATTGTATGGTAGAAAACTGGTTGGCTGGCGGGACTTCGGTGGGCTTTTAGCTTGGGTGAGTGGCCCCAGATCAGAGTTCTGCCGGCGCCAAGGGAGTCGAGCAGGCGATCACACTCGAAAGGAGCCACTATGAAAGGGCGCTTATGGGCTAGCTTAGCTCTGGCGCTGTCCGGCATGGGACTGCTATCCAACAGCCACAGCGCCTTCGCACAAACCATTTATGGATCTCTTAGCGGGACGGTGTATGACGCTACCGGCGCTGTGATTCCGAAGGCGGCGGTGGTGGTGCGCAATCTCGAAACCGGCATGACCCGGGAGACCGCAAGCGACGATACGGGATTCTGGCGTGTGCCATCCCTGCCACGGGGCAACTACGCCTTGGAAGTCACCGCCAAGGGCTTCGAGAAGATCGTACGGGCGCCATTGCTGGTCGAACCCACAGTAGAACGCAAGGTGGACGTCACCATGAGTCCCGGGGCGACGACGGAGGTGGTGACCGTGCAGGAGGCGGCGCCTCTCATCGAGTCCACGAAGTCGCAGATCAGCCGCGGCGTGGACGCACAGGCCATTCTGCAATTGCCCGGACTGCCAACGCTGAACACCCTGGCGTTGCTCGCGCCGGGCTCCGCGCCGAATGACCAGGGACGCCCGGGTTCCGGATTTGTGATCAACGGGGCGCGAACCCGTTCCAACAACTTCACGATCGACGGAGCGAACAACAACGACCAATCCCTCCAGACGCCGCGCCAAAACCTGGCGCCGGAAGTGTTAGGCGAGTTCCGAATCATCACCAACAATTTCTCGGCGGAGTTCGGGCGCAACGCCGGCTCCGTAGTGCAGCAGACCACCAAATCAGGGACGAACGAGTTGCACGGCATTGTTCGCTGGGCTTGGCTCGGCAATGGATGGGACGCGTTATCGACCGGCGAGCAGCGCACATTCAACGCGTTAAAGGCTGCGGGACGCTCGGATAAGGACGCCCTGAGAGGCGCGCGCGGCGTCCTGGTCCGCAATCAAGCTGTGTTCAGCGCCGGCGGTCCGATTCGCAAAGACCATACGTTCTTTTTCACGAGCTACGACTTTGACCTCAGGCGCAGCAGCGCCTCGCCGGTAGCCAATACAATCTCGCCTGAGGGCTACCGGCTGTTGGAGCAGAACGCCTCGGTGTTCGCGCCCGGCGCTCTTGACATACTCAAGAAGTACTATCCGGTGGCGAACGATCCGACGGCGCGAGGTTCACAAACCGTCAGGATGCCGGACGGCTCCCTGCTGACAATTCCGATTCAGCAGTACAACCGCGCCGCACAGGGAGCGCTCCCCTACGCCCGGAACTTCCATCGCGGTTTGATGAAGATCGACCAGAAGGTGACGTCGAAGGATAACCTTTCGGTGCGCTACGCCATCGACGATGATTTCGACCCGGGCAGCCCGAACGCCATCGCAGTGAACCAACTGGGTTCGGCGGGACGAAATCAGAACGCGACGATCAACCACGTTCACGTGGTCTCGCCCATGTTGTACAGTGAAGCGCGCGCGGTATATGCCCGCCGTTCGTTCCATTACACGGAGAACTATCCTCCCCAACTGACGATCACGGGCAGCGGCTTGCCGGTAATCGGCAACCAGAATTTCCCGCAATTCCGGACCGACAACCTGTACGAATTCACGAACAACTGGAGCTGGATCCGCGGCAGACACACGATCCGCTTCGGCGGCAACTACATGCGCTACCAGTTGAACTCGTTTTTCGCGCCTGCCTCGATGGGCGTTGTGGCGTACCCGAGCTTCACCGATTTCTTGTTTGACCGGAACGCGTCCTTCAGCCAGTACGCGGGAACCGGCTTGACGCCCGCGCGGACAAGCGAGTTCGCCACGTTCTTCGGCGACGACTGGCGGGTCAAGCCGAGCTTGACGTTGAATCTCGGCATCCGCTGGGAGTATACCGGAGCTCCGTTCGGATACTTTTCGAACGCCAAGCCGGACCTGAACAACTTTTCCCCGCGGTTCGGCTTCGCTATTGCGCCGCGCTGGAAGGACGGCCTTGCGGGAAAGCTCGCCGGCAACGGCAAACTTGCCATCCGGGGCGGTTACGCGATCGCCTACGATCAGGTCTTCCAGAATATCCTTCTGAACAACTCGCGCAACTACCCGCGCGGAGTGACAGTGACTCTGGACGGCATCAGCGGGCAGCGCCTGTACGACCCGAAGAACTTCCCCTCGCCGCCCACGCCTGAGGATTACGTCCGCCGGGGCGGCAACCCGAATCTGTTGCCATACCGCCTGTTTTCGCCGAACAAGAGGATTTCGCAGCCGTATGGCCAGCAGTTCTCGTTCGGATTCGAGCGGCAGATCTTCAGCGATTACGCGTTCAAGATGTTTTACGTCGGGTCGCGCGGCTTGAAGCTGGTGCGGGAAGTGGAGCAGAATCTTGGCTTCACAGCCGCCGCAGTGAATGCCAATCCTTCGGTTTACGCCGGCATTCTGCCCACGCTGCAACCTGTGCGCAACGCCGCCGGTCAGATCACGGAGTACAAGCGCGACCCGACCCGCGGCTCGATTTTGGTGGGCGACGGCTATGCGTCCTCAACCTACCACTCGCTTCAAATCACAGCCGAAAAGCGCTATAGCAAAGGCTTCCAGTACCAGATCAACTACACCTGGAGCGCCTTCATTAACGATTCGGACGACATTCTGGGAGGGCAGGCGAACCGCACTCTGCCCTCGACCCCGTTCAATCTGCGGCTGGATCGCGGGCGCAGCGGCTATGATCAGCCGCACCGGTTTGTAGCCGCTTACACCTACCGCACGCCCAATTTCCGGGATGGGAGAGGCTGGGCAGGGCGGCTGTTGAACGGCTACGCCATCGCCGGCGTGACGACCGTTGCGAAGGGCACCCCGTACACCATTCTGAACGGCAACAACGCGTTGGGCATCCTGCCTGGCCAGATTTCCACCATCCACCTGTCGCAGCGCGCCAACTACAATCCCAGCGGAGAACCGAGAACGGGGACCAATCCCACGGTCACCAATCCCCGCTACATCGCTAACCCGACCAACTCGGGGATCATCGGTAACCTCGGCGCCAATACCGAGCGGCTGGGGCGGATCGTCAACTTCGACGCGTCCGTGGAGAAGGAGATCAAGACCTGGGTGGAGAAGAGGCACTCCCTGGTGCTGCGGTGGGAAGTCTTCAACTGGCTGAACCATCGCAACTTCAATCTGGTCCCGACCAACACGGTCACCGCCTCCACGAACTTGGCGCTGTTCATGAACCTGGGCCAGACGAACGTCAGCGGGCGCACGATGCTGTTCCTCGTGCGGTACATTTTTTAAGCCGCTATAGTAAACCTGAGAGCCAGAATTTGACGCCGGGCGCGGAAGAGGCGCCCGGCACAAGAACCGTCTGTCTCGAGAAAGGGTGACGCATGTCCATATCCGAAAAGCAGCGAGAGTTGGCCTTTCAAGCGCTCGACTCCTTCCAGATCGAATTGCCGTCGTGGGGATTCGCCAACACGGGAACGCGGTTCGGCAAGTTTATTCAAGCATCCGCCGCAACGACGACTGCGGAAAAGATCGCCGACGCCGGCGCCGTACACCGTTTCACCGGCTGTTGCCCCAGCGTGGCGGTGCACGTGCTTTGGGACTTCCCGGGCGGCTTGGCGGATGTGCCGGACGTAATGAAAGTGGCTGCCGCCAACGGGGTGCGGATCGGCGCGATCAACCCCAATGTGTTCCAGGATCAGTGCTACAAGAACGGATCGCTTGGGAATCCCGATCCTGCCATTCGCGAAGCGGCGCTGAAGCATATTCTGGACTCGATCGAGATTCAGAAAGCCACCGGATCGCGCGACCTCTCGTTGTGGTTCGCCGACGGGATCAGCTATCCGGGAACGGGTTCGATTCGCGCCCGCAAGCAATGGTTCATCGAAGGGCTGAAGACCGTCCATGCGGCGCTCAGCGGAGATCAACGCATGCTGGTGGAATACAAGCCGTTCGAGCCCGCGTTTTACGCCACCGATATCGCCGATTGGGGCATGTCGTATATCTACTCCAAGCACGCCGGTCCGCGCGCCAAGGTGCTGGTGGATACCGGGCACCACTATCAGGCGCAAAACATTGAGCAGATCGTGGCGTGGCTGCTGAGCGAAGACATGCTCGGGGGCTTCCACTTCAATGACCGGCGGTACGCCGACGACGATTTGACCTTAGGCTGCATCGATCCGTACCAAGTCTTCCGCATCTTCCACGAGATTTGCTACTTCACTTGGGAAACCGGCAAAGCGCCCGACTTGGCCTACATGGTGGATCAGAGCCACAACCTCAAGAACAAGATTGAGGAGACCATCCAAACGGCCAATAACGCCCAAGAGCTGTTCTTGAAAGCTGCGCTCGTGGACCACGAGAAACTAGCCGCTCACCAGATGAAGGGCGAGCTAGTGGACGCCGAGGAAACCCTCCGTGAGGCATTCTTCACCGATGTCCGCCCGCTGATTCGCGAGTGGCGGCGAGCGAAGGGTTTGCCCGAGGATCCATTAGCCGCTTTCCGGGCAAGCGGGTACACCGAAAAGGCGGCGGCGGAGCGCGGCGCCCGCAATACCAGCGCCCGCTCCAGTTATGCGTGAGGCCGGCCGGCGCCGCGCTCAGAAGTGAAAGCGGACGGCAAACTGCATGCGGCGCGGCAGGCGCGAGCCCGTGATTTCCCCGAAACGGGTGTTGGTCTGCCGCCCCTGCCCGTCAAACCGGGCGGCGGTGTCTAATGTGGTGAACTGCGGGTGATTGAACGTGTTGTAGGTCTCCACGCGGATTTGCAGCCGCCATCCCTCCTTCGGCAGCTTGAAGTTCTTCAGCAGCGACATATCCCAACTGTTCACGCCCGGCAGCCGGATGAGGTCCTTGGCGGCGTTGCCGGGAGTGCCGACGATGGGCGCGGCGAAAGCCTCTGTGTTGAAGTAGCGGCTGAACGTCCTCTCGCTGCGCGGCAGAGTGGGTTTCCCGATGAGTTGCGTACGGGCGCCGTCGGTGGGCGAGCCGGTGATGTCGGACGCGGTTGTAATAGAAACGCTGATTCCCGAGGGGCCCCCACTTTGGAAAGTGGCGATGCCGCTCGATTGCCAGCCGTCCAAAGCCCATCGCACCAACCGGGTATCCGACAACTTGCTGGCTCTCGGCAAGTCCCATGTCCAGTTGATTTTCATCACATGGGTGCGGTCGAAGCCCGCCCGCCCGTAATTCCACACGCGCGGGTTCACCAGAGTGCTAATCAGCCCGGTCATCGTATCGGCGTAGTTCATCGCCTTGGACCAAGTCCAGGTTGCGCCGAATTGAAGTCCGCGCGCGAACTGCCGTTTGGCGCTTGTCTGAAGGGAATTGTAGTTCGACGTACTGTCGTAAGTGAAATACCGGATATCGTTGTACCCCAGGAAGCGCCGCAGGAAAGAAGCCGGGAGCGGACGGCCGGGATTGGTCGGGTCTTGGCTGGAGGGAAGGAAGTTGGTTCCGAACGGAACCGCATTGATATTTCTGCCTTGCATCAGGTGGCGCCCCAGTGTCCCTACGTAGGCCACGTCCAGGATGGTCCGCCAGGCGATGTACTGCTGAATGCCGAGAGAGTAGTTCAACGTGGTCTGCAATTTCCGGTTTGCGTCGAACCCCGTGACGGCGGTCGGAAAATCCAGCGACGCCATATCCAACAGCGTGCGGAGATCGCCGAAGTACATGATGGGCTCGCGAAGATACGGCGGATTGCGATAAGTCTGGAGCTGCCGGTTCCCCGGTTCGCGGGTATCATGGAATACGCCGAAGCCGCCGCGGATGGCAGTCTTGCCTTTCCCGAACGGGTCGTAAGCAAAGCCGAAACGGGGCGCGGCTCCCCAAGCAGCGTGGCGCAATCCGGCGGGGAAAGAGCGGTCCACGGCGGTGTCGACCAACCCGTTATTGATGTCTCCGATGCCAGGAGCCATGGCCCCCACGGCGACGTTGGGAAAGATCTGGCCCGTTACGGGATTGCGCGCCACGCGGGTGTTTCCTTGCATATACGGCGCCAAGAGCACCACCGCCTTCGCTGGATCGTACCGGTCGGTGGCGAAACCCGCCTCTTCGCGGCGAAAACTGTGGTAGGGCTGTGACCAAGCGAACCGCAGGCCGAAATCCAGCATCAACCGGCGGGTGGCTTTCCAGTTGTCTTGGACAAACCACTCGACCAGCGTCGACCTTCCCTGCTCCCAAGGGCGGCGGGTGGATTCAGTGTAGGAGTAAAACAATCCGAGCAGCGCCTGCGCATAGGGGTGATTGGCGTTATAAGGGTTGTTGACGTTCCGTTGGAAGTCGATGGTGCCCGCAAAGTTGCCATCTTCGCCTTCGAAATTCCTCGCCCGTTCCGCCCAAAAGCCGAATTTGAACGTGTGCGGACTCCGGGTGATGGTCACATTCGCCGTCCAGGTGAACAGCGTGTCCGTGCCCCGGAGCGGAAAGCGGCGTTCATAAGTCGTGCTCGCTGCGCCGGTGATGCCGCCGAAAGAAGCCTGTGGGACCAGATTCAGCGGATTGTTTTCAGGGTGGAACTGCGGAATTGTGGCGCCGGATTTCACCCGGTTCAGACGGTCGACGTCCGACTGCCGCTGCGGCGGACCCAGTTCTTTATGGCGGTTGACTCCCATTGAGGCTTCGAGCAGCGTCGTCGGGCTGAGAATATACGTGCCGGAGAGAACAGCCGTTTTGGAAGTGTTCTTGTACGTGTTCGGCATCCAGCCCCAATTGGCGTTGCCGCCAGGCACAGCGAATCCTTGGATGTTTTCCCACCAGTTGTTAAAGCGGAAGTAAATGTTGGTGTTGGGCGTGGCGTTCCAGTCTACACGTACGGTCTCAGTGTGCTTGGGGATTTCGAGACTCTCTTGAATCTGGTAATTGTAACGCCGGGCTGAAATGCTGATGTCGGTGAAGTTAGGAAGAGGCAGCAGCTCCAAATACTTCTGCATCGGAACGTAAAAGCGGCTTGCCGGAACGCGGTTACCCGGGAATGGGCGGCGGTTGTCCGCCGGGTCATTGACCGTGATCAAGTTGCCGTTGAGGTCCCGGGAATCCGTGAAGTCCCCTTGCCGCTCGGCAGCCGTCGGCATGGTGACTTGGCGGATCGGCTGCGGGCGCCGCTCGTGCAGACCTTCGCCCGAGGCAAAAAAGAACAAACTCTTCTTTTCCTTATTGAATTTTCCGGGCCAGTAGAGCGGTCCGCCGATGTTGAATCCACCGATCTTGTAGTTGTAGCTCGGCTTGGGAACGCCGTTGCGGTTGTTGAAGAAGTCGTTCGCGTTGAATATGTCGTCGCGAGCATAAAAATACCCGCTACCGTGGAAGTTCCGGGTGCCGGAGCGGGTCACGGCCTGAATCCCCGCGCCCGGTTTTCGTCCGAATTCCGCCTGGTAGTTGCTCACCTGGATTTTCACCGTGGAGACGGCGTCCATGCTGATATAGGTGGTGACCTGGTAGGCGTTGCCCAAATCGCCGGCGGGAAGCCCGTCCACGGTGATATTGTTGCCGGTTTGCCGCATTCCCTGCACATAGAACTGGGCGGTTCCGCCGAACCCTTGCGTCTCCGCGCCGGGTTCCATCACCACGCCCGCCATGAGCGAAGCCAACGCTGCGAAATCACGGTTGATTACCGTCAGGTTCTCCACTTCCTCGTTGGTGATGATGCCGGTCCGGTCTCCGGTGGCGGTCTGCACCGTTGCGCCTTCAGCCACCACCGAGATGGTTTCCGCCACGGCGCCGACCTCGAGTTGAACCGGCTCAAGCGCCAGGCGTTCATTCGGTGAGAGCACAATATTCTTGCGCTCGTATTTCTTAAAATCCTTGTGTTCGACGATCAGCGTATAAGCGCCCACCTGCAAGCCGGAGATTTGAAATCCTCCCCGCTCGTCGGTGCGCGTCTCGCGCGCCGCGCCCGTGGCTTCGTGGATCAGCCGCACCAGCGTATTCGGAATCACGCTGTTGGTGGAATCCACCACCGAACCGACGATGGACCCATAAACCACTTGCGCATTCACTACCGGGCTGCATATCAAGAGCGCAGCCAGAACATAGACCATTCGCCCCGTCATAGAAACCTCCTTCCGGCGGGCATGATATCACGCCCCGGGCGCACCTGCATCACCGCGTTGCGGCTGCGCCTTCAGAACAGCAGCTTTAACGCAAAGTAGATCTGCCTCGGAAAACCAGGGTTGGAGGTCACGGTTCCAAAAAGGGTGCTTGTGGGAGTGGTGTTTGGCGCCGCCAAGTGCGTGTGATTCATGGCGTTCAGCCATTCGGTGCGGAACTGCAGCTTGAACCTTTCGGCGATCCCGAAGTTCTTCATAGCCGAAAGATTCCAGATGTTCATGCCCTTGGCGCGGAGTCCGGTGAGCCGGCTGGGAAACGCGCGGATGTTGGAAGCCAGTTGCTTGGCCGGGTCGCGCTCGAAACCCGCCTCCGTGTTGAACCACCGCGCAGGCTTCCGTTCCCCGATAGGGAGAACAAGCGCGTGCAAGTCGCCGCGGAAAATGACGTTCCCGAATCCGATGGGCGGGCCGCTTTGTCCCTCAAACAGGCCCTGCACTTGCCAGCCGCCGATGACGCCTGCCACCACTCCCCGGGACTGCCCTGCGATCCGCTTCCGCGGGCCGACGGGCAACTCCCAAATACCGCTGAAGGTGATCCGCTGAGGGCGGTCCTGTGCCGCTATCACCTTCTCCGGCATGGGGTCGCTTTCGTTGAGGAAGGAGGCCGCGTTCATCCATTTCGACCACGTGTAAGCCAGTTGCGCCGTGAAACCCTGCGCCAAGCGCCGCTCCGCCCGCGCCTGAAGGCTGTGATACCAGCTATAGCCCACCGGATCTCCTCCCGTGATACCGGTGAAAGCGGGATAAGGCCGCAGCAGTTGGGAGCGGGCAACGGTCTGACCGGACAAGCCGGTTCCAGGCAGCAACGGATAGTAAGGGTTGTTAACCCGCGCTGAGAGATAATCGATGGTTCTCTGATCCCGTTCAGGACTGCGGCTCAAATACTGCGCGGGCACCGCGTCCCATTGACGGTCGACGGCTAGTTTGGTCGCCCGGTTGCCCACGTAAGAGAGGTCAAGAACGAATCTCCCCCTGAACTGCCGTTGCACACCCAAACTCCAGCGTTGCGCATAGCCGAACTTTAAAACGGGGTTGAAGAAGGAGACGCTGTTGCCCGTATCCGTGCTCAGCCCTCCGGCAGACCCGAGAGGTTGAAGGGCGCCCCGTGGAAACGGATTGGCTAGCGAAGCGATGAACGTTTGTCCGCTGTTTTCACTCGCCACCAAGGCAGTGGCGCGGCTGAAGCCGGTCTGCAAAACGGAATTGCGGTCCGCTCCGCGTGGAAAGAAGAAGACGCCGTATCCGGTCCGGACCACGGTGCGCTTTTCCACTTGCCAGACCAGCCCCACCCGCGGGGAGAAATTCTTATGGGCCGCGTCCCACAGCCCGCGCGGCTGCCCCTCCACTCCAGCAAAGCGCAGTCCCCCGTAAGAACGGAATTGCCCAACGGGGATTTCAGGGATCGGGCTGCGGGCGTAGTTGGCGGCAGCCGCCGCGTCGATTGGATTTAACGCCGTGAAATCGAAACCCCGCACCGTCCGGTCGAAGCGCTCGGTGAGCGGGCCAAAGTACTCATGGCGCAAACCGAGATTCAGCATGAGGCTCTTGGTCAGCTTCCAGTCGTCTTGAACGAACCATGCCGTGTAGTTTGACTGCATCGCGTATGACGCGTTGATCCGCATCGTTCCGCCGGAGGGAATGCCGAGCAAGTAGGATGCGAGCCCCTGGCCGATGGGCGCAGCCGGGCTGTTGTCCAGCGGCCCTACAGTATAAGTTGCGGCGAAGTTCAGCGTGGGCGTGGCTTGGTTGAACGTGTAATTGTGCTCCCGGTACACCCGGAACTCCGCTCCGGCGCGGATGCTATGATTGCCGCGAATCAACATCCAATCTCCCGCCAAGGTCCAATAGTTGGTGTAGTTTGAGCTCGTCGCTACGCCGCCAATGGCAGTGTAGCCGGCAATGTTGAGGCCGGGGAAAAAGCGGCCCTTCGGGTCGATGCCGGCCACAAAGCCGGGATTGAAACCGGCTGCGGCCAGATCAAAGGCGCCGCTCTGCGGATCCGTGATGATCTTGTAGCGGGTAAAGTTCGTCCTCAGATTCAAAACCATCGCCGGACTCAGGGTGATGACATCATCGACCCCCACGAGCAGGTTGCCCCGCTGCTCGATGTTGCCGGTGGACGGGTTCGGAAAGACCTGTCCGGAGGAAAAAGGCGCGTTGTTGTAATTGAACCGGCCGGATAACCGCTGTGTCTGGCTGAGGTTATGGTCCAGCCGGCCGGTGTGGGATCCCATCTCATTCCGCGAGGGCGTCGGGCGGAAGTAGTTCTGCTGGCCATCCCGGCTGCCCGGGAGGTTGGGCTCCGGCCAATAGCTCAGGAACTTCTGCGCTAACGGATCCAATCGAGACCGCGGAATTACGTTGCCGGGGAAGGGCTGGCGGCTGAATCTGCCGCCGGGCGCCGGTTGCGTCGTCGCTGGGTCGTAAATCTGATAAACCGTTCCGACGGCGAGCAAATCCGAGAAGTCGCCCTGCCGCTGCTTTAAGGTGGGCACAGTGAAAAACCAGTTCCCCCGCTCTACGCTGGGCCGGATGAACCCCTCATATCCGTACGCCCAAAACGTGCGGTTCTTGCCGTTGTATAAGCGCGGAATCAGGACAGGACCATACGCTGCGCCGCCGTAGCGGTTGATGACATGCTGCGGCGCCACGGAACGCTCCTTCTCGTGCGTCACCGGGCCGGTCGCCGGATTGTACAACTGCTGCCGTTGGAACATATCCATGCCTTGCAGCACGATGTTGTTGTGAAACCAGTAGAGAGAGCCGTGAAACTGATTGCCGCCCGATTTCAAGATCAAACTGATGCTCGCTCCGGGAGAGTTCGCGATCGACGCGTCATAAGCGGCGGTGCTAACCTTGAACTCCTCGACCATTTCGGCAGGAGGCATGAACGCCGGACCCGTCTTTGACATGGCCGGGGCGCCGTCGACCTTGTACTCCGTGTTTCCTGCCGGCGTTCCGTCCACGGTGTAACTCGTGATCGCTCCCACCGCGCGCAGCAGGCTTGGATGGTTTGGCGCGCCGGTATTGCTAATGCCGGGCGCAAGCCGGAGCAAGGTCATGGCGTTGCCCCCGCTCAAAGGCAGGTCGATGATGCGCCGGCGGTCGGTCACCTGTCCAAGCGAAACCGTCGCCGCTTCCACAAGCGGCGTCTCGCCTGTCACGGTGACGGTTTCGACAAGCTGACCGAGCTCGAGAGCCACGTCCAAACGTAGGCGGTCTCCCACTCGAATCTCGATATCCTCATAGACAGCCTTTTTGAATCCGCCCTGTTCCACCGTTAAACGGTAGAATCCCGGCAGCAGGAACGGCACTTCGTAATTGCCTTGTTCATTGGATTTCGTCGCCAGCCGGACGCCGGTAGCTTTCTGAATCAATTCGATAGCAGCGTTCGGAACGGCGGCGCCAGTCGAGTCCGTCACCCTTCCGAGCAATGTTCCGCGCCCATCCTGCGCGGCAGCCGCGGCCGCCAGGAGTACGGCCGCCGAAAGCCGCCACATCCATCCGTTCACCCTGCACCCACGTCCCATATTGACCACCTCCAGTGCGGCCAATCTATCAAAAACTCGCACGCAAATCCAGCACCCTATCCCCCGTGTGGCGGGCGCTTGGGCGATCCCGCGATCCCCCAGTTAGGGGCGCTTAAGCACGGGCCGCCCCCTACGCGCGCCAGAAGGCATCCAGGGCGAAATTAAGGATTGTGTTGCCGCTCCCCGAAATTCCGGTGCACGGTGACGTACAGGCTCGGAAGCGCCAAGCCGGTGAGCAAGAGCGTGGAGAACAGCCCCCCCACGATCACAGTCGCAAGCGGGCGCTGAATGTCGGAGCCGATGCCCGTCGCCAAGGCTGCGGGCAGCATCCCCAGCATCGCCACGGTGATGAGCATAAGCAAGGGACGCAATTCGGCGCACGCTCCCTCTAAAACGGCGGCGCCCGGCGAGCCGGTCCTAAGACGGCGCCGCCTCTCAATCTCCGAGATGAAAATCACTCCCGCCATCACCGCCACGCCGAATAGCGAAATGAAACCCACCGCCGCCGATACGCTCAAGTTGATGCCGCGCAAGTAGAGCGCGACGATGCCGCCTGCCATGGAGAAAGGAACATTCAGCAGCACAATCGCCGCATTGCGGAACGAGTTGAAGGTCCAGTACAGCAAAGCAAAGATGATCGCGATGGTGACGGGCAGAATGATCCGCAGCCGCCGCGCAGCCCGGTCCAGGTTTTCAAACTGGCCGCCCCATACAACGCGGTAGCCATCCGGGAGGCGGATCGAAGAGGCGAAGCGCTTCTGAGCTTCGGCGACAAAGCCTCCCTGATCGCGCCCGCGCACGTTGGTTCGAACGGTGATCTGCCGCCGGTTCTCCCGCCGGGCGATCATGCTCGCGCCGTTGGCCACGCGGATGGACGCCAGTTGCGAGAGCGGCACTCGCCCGCCGTCCGGCGTGCGAACCAGGATTTTGCCAAGATCGCCCGGGGTGGCGCGCGCTTCCGCCATGTAACGGACAGTCACATCGAACCGGCGCTCGCCTTCCAGCACTGTGGTGACGCCTTTGCCTCCAATGGCCAGCTCGATCAGATTCTGAATGTCTTCCACGTTCAGCGCGTAGCGAGCCAGCGCCTGCCGGTCCAGGTCAATGCGTAACTGCGGCTGGTCAGCTTCCTGCTCAATGGCGCTATCGGCGGCGCCGGGAATGGCGCCCACGAGCGCGAGCGTCTGGTTCGCCAAACGGCGCAGGACGTCCAGGTCCGGTCCGCTGAGAATGATCGCCAGATCGGCGCTTGAGCCGGTGACGGCTTCAGTCACCATGTCGATGATCGGCTGAGTGAAGTTGAAATCCGCGCCCGGAACGTGCGACCGCAAGCGGGCGGACAATTCCTCCACCAAATGAGCCTTGCGCTTGCCGGCAGGCCAAGTGTGATAAGGGTGAAGCGCCACCAAGAGCTCGTTCCGGCTCGGACCAAATGGATCCGTGCCTGAGTCAACCCGTCCCGATTGCGAGCTCACGAGCCGGACTTCCGGCGACTGCCGTATGAGGGCGCGCATGTCGGCAGCCACCTCCGCCGATTTCGCTAGCGACGTCGCGGGCGGCATGTTGGCGCGAATCCAGATCACGCCCTCGTCCAGTTGCGGCAGGAACTCCGTGCCCAGACGCGCGCCAATTCCCAGCGCCGCAACCACCAGCATTAAGCTTCCTGCGATTACCAACCAGGGGCGGCGCAAAGCCCGCTCCAGGTCCTTGCGGTAACGGCGGCTCAACATCCGCAGGACCGGGTTTTCCCAGTGCGCGTAGCCATGCCGGAACACCCAAGTGACCAGCAGCGGAGTCAATGTCAGAGTGAAGATGAGCGATCCCAACAATGCCGAGCAAATCGTGAAAGCCATCGGCGTGAACAGCCGCCGCTCCACACTCTGCAATGTGAAAAGCGGCAGGTACGCCGCAATCAGAATGCATAACGCAAGGAAAACCGGCCTCGCCACCTCGACGCCGGCGCGCTCAAGCTGAGCCGAAAGATCCCGCTGCGGCTCTTCGCGGGAGGCTAAGCCCCGCAGCATGAACTCGACCATGATCAGCGTGCCGTCAACGATGATGCCGAAGTCGAGCGCTCCCAAGCTCAAAAGGCTTGCCGGGATTCCATAAAAGTACATGCAAAGGAAAGCGAACAGGAGCGACAACGGAATAATGACCGCCGTGATCAGAGCGGCCCGCAGGCTTCCCAGAAAGAAGAACAGCACCAGGATCACAATCAGCAAGCCTTCGCCAAGCGTTCGCCCCACGGTCCGCAGCGTATTTTCCACTAGTTCGGTCCGGTCGTAAATGGGCACGATCCGAACGCCGGCAGGAAGACCGGTGGCGTTCAACTCCTCGACTGCCGCCTTGACCCCCTTCAAGACTTCGCTCGGGTTGGCGCCGCGCCGCATCAGGACGATTCCTTGGACGCCGCCGGTACGCTCATTCAGTCCGAAGATGCCGGTCTGCGGCGCCGCGCCGGCGCGCACCTTGCCGATGTCGCGTACGAATACGGGCACGCCGCGCGGAGAAGTCAGAACGATGTTTTCAATGTCGGCGGTCGAACGGATGAGGCCGACCCCCCGTATCACCATGGACTGTTGCCGGTTGTCGAGCAGCGCCCCACCGGCGTTTTGATTGTTGGCGTTCACCGCGCGCGCCACCTGCGCGATGGTGAGCCCGTATTTTTCGATCGCCAGCGGATCGACTTCGATCTGATATTGTTTGACGGCGCCTCCAAATGCCGGGACGTCCGCCACCCCCGGCTCCTGGCACAGGCGGGGCGCAATCACCCAGTCCTGCAACTCGCGCAACTCGATTTCGCTGCGGCCTTCCCCTTCCACCACGTAGCGGTACAATTCGCCGGCGGGAGTGTACAGCGGCCCGAGCACCGGTTCAACGCCCGGCGGCAGCGACGCTTCGCGCAGTTTTTCCAGCACGACTTGCCGCGCAAAGTAATCATCCGTCCCATAGGCGAACGTGATCTCGACCACCGACAACCCGAAAATGGTGCGCGAGCGGCGGGCTGTGACGTCCGGCAGCGTATTCAACGCGCGCTCGATGGGGATGGTGACGAGCTTCTCCATCTCTTCGGCTGCGTAGCCCGGAAGCTGCGCCACCACGACCACCTGCGTATCGGAAATGTCCGGGTAGGCCTCGAGTTTCAGCGCCTTCCAGGCCCACAGGCCGGCCCCGGCGATGGCGATAGTGGCGGCTATCGTGACGAAGCGGCGATGCACCGCGGTGTGGAGCAGTTGCCGTATCACGCTATTCGTTCCTCAACAAAGTCACCCCGTCGACCACGATCCGGTCGCCAGGCTTTAGACCGTTCAACACCGTCACCCATCCGTTCCGCGCCGAACCGGTCTCCACCGTCACGGCGCGGTACGCTCCCGGCGCCTCCTCGAGCCACACCACATTGCGGCCTTCCAGTTGCAACAAAGCGGAGGCCGGGATGGCGGGAAACGGACGGACTGAATGAACGTGCCGGATTTGGCCGAACATCTCCGGGCGGAAGCGCCCCGCCGGGTTAGGAACTTCCGCCTGCACCTTGACCGTGCGGCTTTGAGGATCCACTACATCCGCGATGCGAGCGACGCGCCCGCGAAGCGTCTCACCGGGAAAGGCGGCTAGCGTCACCTCTAGTCCCTCCCCCACATGGACCAGCCGGATCATCGACTCGGGCACGTCCGCAGTAATCCAGACGGTTCCCAAGTCGGCGATTGTCATCAACGGCGCGTTGGTGTCCGTCCGGTACTCGCCGGGCACGACGGACAGGTCGAGCACTTTCCCGGAAAGCGGCGCGCGCACGGTCACTTGGGTCGACGGCGACGCGGGATCGATGCCCAGCAGTTCCAGCCGGTGCCGGGCCTCTTCGCGGGCGTTCTGCGCCAGTTCGACCGCTGCCTGCGCCTGCGCGGCGTCGTTCTGGGCGGCCAGAACATCCTTCAATGCGGCGGCACGGTTCTCGTGCAGTTCTTTCAGCCGCGCAAGGTCGGCCTGCGCTTTCTGCAAAGCGGAAGCCGCGACGCGAGCTTGCGACTGAGCCTGCCGGTAGGCAGCGATGGCGGCGCTGGATTCGGCGCTGTCCACCACCAGTAGCGGCTGCCCTTGCTCGACAGAGTCACCTAGCTTTACGAAAACGCGCGACACGCGTCCCGGGACGGGCATCGTGATGCGGCTGAGGCGGTTGGGATTGGCCTCAACTTTCCCGGGCGCGACGATTTCATCCACCGGCGCGCTCCGCATCTCGACCGGGGCGACCCGGATACGGGCCAGCTTCGGGGATCCAGGCGGCAGCGTCACCCTCCCGGGCATTCCTGTTCCCGCGGGCGGAGCGGCTGCTTGCGTCGAATTCTGACCGGTGCGGCTGCAACCAGCAATCAAGGCCAGAGAGCCTGTGAGAATAGCGATGGCGGCAGAGCGTCTCATCGGATCAAGGACCTCCCGCAAACGGAATCGAGAACCAAAAGGCTGCGCGCGTACTCGGCGCGCGCCTCCAGCAACGTCTGCATGGTCTCATTGAACGCCCGCTGTGCATCGAGCAAGGCGAGCAGACTGGATTCTCCGCGGCGGTAAGAGAACTCCGTGATTTGCCGTACCTCTCGCGCGTGCTGGAGCATGACGCCGCTCGCGGCATGAAGCAGATCCCTGGCGGTGAGGAGTTGCGCGTGGGCGCTCGAAACTTCGGCTGCGATCTCCACCTCGAGCGCTCGCAAAGCCAGCTCCGCCTGCCGCTGCTCCTGCCGCGCGCGCTCGATCTCGCCTTGGTTGCGGTCGAAGACCGGCAACGGCACGCCCAGCGTCACGGTGAGCGAATTCGACTTGGCGTTCACCTGCTGGCGGCGGAACTCAGCTCCCACGGACCAATTCTGGCGGGCGCCGGCGAGCTGAAGCCTCACTTCCGCCGCCGCGCGCTCCAACTCCCGCCGCTTGGCCAGTAAATCCGGCCGACGTTCCAAGGCTTCCTTCAGGAGATCTTCAGCCAAGGGGGAGTAGTCGGCGCGCTCCAAGGCGCCCGCGACGTGGAAATCGCTTGATGGCGGCCTGCGGCCCATGAGCTTCTGGAGCCTTGTCAAGGCGTCGCGAAGCTTGAGCTCCGCCTGCCGCACGACCGTCTCCTGCTGGAGCGCCGCCAGGCGCGAGCGCACCAGCTCCACCTCCGCGATGTCGCCGGCCTTTAGGCGGACAGCGTTCAGCTCCACGATTTGGCGCAGAAACCCGAGGTTCTCCCTGGTCAACTCCGCCGCTTCTCTGGCCGCGAGAGCGTCGATGAACGCCGTCGCCACTTCCAGGCTGAGCTCCCGCACGGCATCCTGAAAACGAAGTTCAGCGGCGCTTTTGGACGCCTCAGCCGCCGCCACGCGCGCCGGCCGCTTGCCTCCCCGCTCGATCGTGAACTCAATCCCGGCGACGATCTCCCCCGGGCCGCCTGCGTTTTCCTCCGTAAACCGAGTGCCGAGAACCGGGAGATGGTCGCCGGACACCGTAGCAACAGGGTTCGGGCGCGAGCGCGCCGTGAGCAGGCGCGCCTCGGCTATGGCGATTTCGGCTTTTTCCGCAAGCAGGGCGGCGTTATTCGCTAACGCCTCCGCGACAGCCGCTTCCAGCGTGACTTGGGCTGCCGCCGGCACGGCTAGCGCCCAGAGAATGAGCGCGTGCGCCGGTCGAATTGGAATTCCCATCCGAACACTCCTTCTCCCGCTTCGGGCGGGCAAACAATCAACGTGTCAGCCGGAGTTAGGAATTCGACGGAGGCGCGCGGCCAACGGCGCAAGGGGAGATTCCTGAAGCAGCCCGCCGGCGCCCTTGTTGGGGAATAGGCTCAACGGACTCGGCGGGCAGCGGTACATCAACCTGAGGAGACCACGCAGCCGCCGGCGCCTTTTCCACTTGGGAGAATGCGCACGGGCGGCCTGATAGCGGATTGTGCTGATGCAGGCTGCTGTATAGATAGAGACTCAGCGCCGTTATCGACAGCAGGAGCAGCCACGCCGTCGCTCTGCGTAGGTGAACGCTAAGCGCCCGCATCGCTCCTCAGAATAGCATGAGACCTTAAGATCTGCAACCCAGTTGCAATCGAATTGCATCTAGGCAGCGGCCGGCGCGTGCGGTCAAGCCAAGTAAGGCGCGAGAGCCGCTTTGATGTCCGCCGCTCCGAGCGGTTCGCCTGCGTTGAGGCGTTCGAGCAAGCCTTCGATCACCCGCTTGGCGTTATCTTTGCCGAAATTCTTCAAGTAACCGTCGAAGAGATGCTCGCCCGAAAGCGCGTGGCTGATTTCCCGGTCCTTGTCATGATCCTGAAGTTCGGTAAAGTACACCACGCGGAACTTCCCCGAATACGCAGTATCCCGGTAAATTTCGAACATCGTCTTTTCGGATTCGAACGCCAGCATGCGCTGCCCCTCTGATGTTGTCTACCTTACCACACGGCCGCCCGGCTGGAGTTGAGTGCGCCGCGCCAACCGGTCAAATTCCTTACGCACCAGGGGGTTCTCAGGATACCGCTCGAGGAACGCCGCAAGTTCCGCTTGCGCCAGCGCCGGTTGCTTCTCGCGCAGGTGAATTACCGCCAGCAGAATGCGGGCGAAAGGCGCGTAATAACGGCCGCGCTCCGCCACCAGGCGAAGCAACTCCGAGGCTTTCTGCTTGTTGCCCTGGATTGTATCGAACCGGGCGAACCAGCGCAAAAAGAACGGCATGGAGCCGATGACGTATTCGACCGAACCCACCGTGAGGTACGCGTCGTAAAAAGGCGGATCGAGCGCCAGCAGCTTCTTCGCGTGCTCGTGGGTCTCCCGCGCCATGGTGAAGCCGCGCCATTGCTTGCGCTCCACCAGGACGGTATAGTCGGTCAGCACGCTCGAACTCATGCAGTGCGCGAATAGGGCGCAGACGTCCGAAGGCGCCACGGCGAGGCGGGCATTCGCCCGCAAACGCGAGGCGCCGATGGCTTGCAGCATGGCGGCGCGCACGGCGGGGTCCGGCTTGAGCCTTTTTGTGGCGGTGACTTGGTCGTCATCGAGAAAGAAATCCGCCGCCAGGATTCCTAGGCGGTCGAGCTCCGAGAAAAGGTGCGCTGCTGCACGGACGGAATAGGTCAGCGGATAAGCCGGATCCGCGCGCTCCTGTTGGTTGAGCACCACGTGCGCTCCGGAGAAGTCAAAACGGTACATGCGGTCAAAGGCGCGGTCGATGTTGACCGTTGGATCCGCCCATGCCGCCCATGCGGCGATCAAAAAAATGCTGGCCAGTCGCACAACCTTCGACCTCACCGTAAAGAATCGGCGGCGGAAGCGCGCGGCTTCAGGCGCGGCGTCCCACGAACTGCCGTTTCAAGTATCCTTGGTTCTCAGGCCTTTGACCGACGATATCGCAAATCGGACAGAGAAGTCAAAAAAAGAAAAAGGAGCAACGAGATCATGCACCCCTTCACGCGGCGCGAATGGCTCCGCTTGGGAATTTCCTCCTTGCCGGCGGCGTTTTCGTCGCCCGCCGCCGCAGCGGCGCGCCCCAACATCATCGTGATCCTGGCGGACGATTTAGGCTATGGAGACCTGAGCTGCCTGAACCCCAAGTCCAAAATACAGACGCCCCATCTGGACCGCATCGCGCGTGAGGGAATCACGTTCACCGATGCGCACTCGCCCTCCTCCGTGTGCACACCCACCCGTTACGGGCTGCTCACGGGAAGATATTGCTGGCGCAGCCGGCTGAAGCGCGGCGTGCTCCAAGGGGGCTCTCCGTCGCTCATGGCGCGGGACCGGGTGAACTTGGCTTCCCTCTTGAAATCCCACGGCTACGCCACGGCGTGCGCCGGCAAGTGGCACCTCGGGTTGGATTGGGCGACCAAGAACGGCGAGCCGGTGGCCGAGGACATGAGCAACGTCGATTTCAGCAAGCCGTTCGGCAACGGACCCACCACTCTGGGCTTTGACTACTACTTTGGCATTTCGGCGTCTCTCGACATGCCGCCGTATATCTATCTGGAAAACGACCGGGCCACGCAGCTTCCCGTGGGCATGTCGGAGGGCAAACCATTCCCCCGCAATTGGCGTCCCGGTCCCATTGCCGCCGACTTCAAACACCGTGAAGTGCTCAGCCGGATCACCGAAAAGGCCGCCGGTTGGATTGATCAATGGGCCAGAAGCAAGAGCGGCAAGCCGTTTTTCCTCTACCTGCCTCTCTCCGCCCCGCACACCCCGGTCTTGCCCCGGGAGCAATTCCTGAACAAGACCGGCGCGGGCGACTACGGCGCTTTCGTGGCGGAGGTGGATTGGTCCGTGAATCAGATCATGGAAGCCGTGCGCCGGGCGGGGGTGGACCGCAACACTTTGTTGTTCTTTACGAGCGACAATGGCCCCGAGCGGCAGATGGAGGAGCGGAAGAAGGAATTCCACCACTTCAGCGCCGCCCACTTCCGCGGACACAAGCGCCACTTGTGGGACGGCGGGCACCGGGTGCCGTTTCTGGCGCGGTGGCCGGAGCGAATCCGGCCCGGCGTTCAAAGCGGACAGTTGGTGTGCCTCACGGATTTCATCGCCACGGTCGCCAACCTGCTGAAGACGCCGCTTCCCAGCGACGCAGGCGAGGACAGCTTCAGCATCCTGCCGGCGCTGACCGGAGAAAAACCAGCCGGACCGGTGCGCGACGCCGCCGTGCACCACTCCGCGTCGGGCGCTTTCGCGATCCGCCAAGGGGAGTGGAAATTGATCCTGCTGCGTGGGACGGGAGACGGGGCGCCATCGAAAGACACGAGCCTGCCGCCCGGACAGCTTTATAACATGGCCAAGGATCCTTCCGAGGAGAACAACGTCTATAACGAGCGCCCTCAGATCGTCAAACGTCTTACTACCCTGCTCGAAAAGTACCAAGCGGAGGGACGCAGCACCCCGGGCAAACCAGTGCCGCCGCGCGCGGACGAAGCGGGGTGATCACGGCGCATAGTCATTCAGCCGGCGTGGTGGTTATAATCGGCCTTCACGCCCTATGAACCCTCCAATCCTGGAAAGCGGGGCCGCGCGATGGTTGCATCGCCTGGGCATTCCCGCGCCGCTCGCTTGGGGCTATTTCGGCTTGCTCGTCTTCATGGTCGGGAACGGCATCGAGTCGGGCTATCTTTCGCCGTATCTCGCCAGCCGCGGCATCCCGGAAGCCGGCGTCGCATGGATCTTCACGGTGTATGGCGTGACCGCCGCCGCAGCCGCCTGGTTCTCCGGAGCGCTTTCGGACCTTTGGGGTCCGCACCGCGTGATGTCGATCGGACTCGCCATTTGGATCGTCTTCCATGTGGCGTTCATGGTGTGGGGCATCGCGCCGGCGGACTACAAGATGCTGCTCGTCACCTATGCGCTGCGCGGCTTTGGCTATCCGCTGTTCGCTTTCGGGTTTCTGGTGTGGATCACCGCCGCCACGCCGCAACAGCGCCTAAGCACCGCCGCCGGATGGTTCTGGTTCGCGTTCACAGGCGGCATGCCGACGCTGGGTTCTCTTGTGGCAAGCTACACCGCGCCGTGGATCGGTCCGGTAGCCACCTTGTGGTCCGCTCTGGCGCTGGTGGTCATGGGCGGCGCCATCGCTTTACTGGGCGTGCGCGAGCCGCGGGGGAGGCGGCGCCTCGCTCCGGCAGGGGAACGCGTCATCGCCACGTTGCTCAGCGGAGTCAGCATCGGCTGGCGCAACCCCAAGGTGGGCGCCGGCTGCATCGTCCGCACCATCAACACGGCGTCGCAGTTCGGCTTCTTCGTCTTCCTGCCGGCTTACTTCACCGCTACGATCGGCTTCAGTCTGAGCCAGTGGCTGCGGTTGCTGAGCTTCATGTTCCTGAGCAACATCATCTGGAATCTGCTGTTCGGCATCATCGGCGACCGGTTCGGATGGAGGCGGACGGTGGCGCTATTCGGCGGCATGGGCTGCGCCGTGAGCACGCTGCTGCTGTATTACGCTCCGGCGGCGACGGGCGGCAACTACGCCGTCGCCGTGGCCGCCGCCATGCTTTATGGAGCGACGCTCGCCGCGTACGTGCCGCTTTCGGTGCTGATGCCGTCGCTGGCGCCCGAGCATAAGGGCGCCGCCATGTCGATGCTGAACTTGGGCGCAGGCGCGAGCGTTTGGGTAGGACCGGCGATCGTCGGTTTATTGCTCGACCGCGTGGGCGTAGGCGGCGTGATGTGGACTTTCGCCATCCTCTATGTGATCAGCGCCGGCTTGACCCTGACCCTCACCCTACCCGGAGAGAGCCGCCGCGGCTGAGCGGCGCAGAGCGCTACTGATCCACCGGGCGGAAGCGCACGCCGCGCTCTTTCAGCCGAAGTTCGTAAACCTTCCACCGGTTCAAGAACCCGGCGTAATCTTTGCGTTCCTTCGGCGTCCAAGCGACCTCGGCAAGGGCGGTGAGCCGCGGAAACGCCATGTACTCCAAATGCTCGAACGTAGGGATGTACTCCGACCAGAGCTGCCCCTGCGTGCCCAGAATGCGCTTGGCTTCATGCATTTTGAGCTCCGCAGGCACGGGATCGAAGGCATACACGCGTTCGAGCGGCAAGAAACCGCCAATGGCGAGCGGTTCGCCGGGAGCCTTCGCCTGATAGTAGTCAAAGTACGTGTGCGTATTCGGCGCCATGACGACGTCATGCCCGGCTCGCGCCGCCGCGATGCCGCCCTTACTGCCGCGCCACGACATGACTGCCGCGCTCGGGTCCACGCCGCCTTCCAGGATCTCATCCCACCCAATCAAGCGTCGTGCCCGCTTCCGCAGGAACTCATCCATGCGGCGAATGAAGTAGCCGTGCAATTCAACCTCTTGCTTCAGCCCGAGTTCCTTCATCCGCGCTTGCGCCGCCGGGCTGGCTTTCCACTGGTCTAAGGGCACCTCGTCGCCGCCGACGTGGATGTACCGGCTGGGAAAAACGCTAAGCACTTCATCCAGAACATGCTGAAGAAAGCGGATGGTCTTCTCTTCCACATTGAAAACGTCCTTGTGAACGCCCCATTGCGGGCTGACCTCGATCTTGTTTCCGGTATTGCCGAGCTCCGGGTAGGCGGCGATGGCGGCCGTGGCGTGCCCCGGCATCTCAATTTCCGGAACCACGGTGATGAACCGTGCGGCGGCATAGGCGACGATTTCGCTAAGATCATCCTGCGTGTAAAATCCGCCGTGAGGCTTGCCGTCGAAACCCTTTTTCTCGCGTTCGTGCCCCACGCGCGTCTGGCTGCGGCGCGACCCGACTTCGGTGAGCAGCGGATACTTCTTGATTTCCATGCGCCAGCCCTGATCGTCGGTGAGATGAAGGTGCAGCACGTTCATCTTCTGCATGGCTAGCACGTCGATGAACTTCAGGATGTTCTCCTTGGCGATGAAGTGCCGCGCCGGATCGAGCATCGCGCCGCGCCATCGAAAACGCGGATAATCTTCAATCCGCAAACAACGGATCTCGCGCACTCCGCCCTTCGCCGGGCCCGGCGCCATGAGCTGCAAAAAGGTCTGCGCCCCATAGAATGCCCCGGCCGGACCCTTGCCCCGGATGACGGCGCCCCGCGGCGACACTTCGAGGATGTATCCTTCTTCGTTCGGCGCTTGGATGCGCCGGTCCACGAGCACCGCGATGCCGCCCTTGGGCGCTTTTCGCCCTTCCTTTGAGCGAAGAGAAAGCGATGTCTCCAGCAACCGCCCCGCCGCGCGAGCTTCGCTGCTCACCACGAGCGTGCTGTCCGCCTTCAACACAAACAGCCCCTTTGCCGGCGTCACCTTCACCGGCTGTGGAATCACCGGTATTTCGGCAGCGCTGAGCCGCAGCGCCACAGTCAACGCCGCCAACCAAAGCATCTCCTTATCCACGGTCCACTCCTGCGCGGCGCCCCGCGCTCTCTCAAGCCCTTTTTGAGGGGCGAATCAGGTCCTCAGGCACCACCTTGCCGAGGATGAAATATTTGCAGTCGTTGTAAAACAAATACAGCTTACCGCGATACTCCAGGAAGCTCGAATAGGAGGCGATTTGCGGCCACGCCGTGCCGCCCGGAATCATCTCTCCGCGGATGTCCATGAACAGCTTGGGGGGATCGAACTCCACCGGCTGCGGCTTGTCGAGCGTCTCGCGGCCGGTGGACAGATAAACGGGGTCGCGGGCGCCGAACTGCCCGTTGCGCCCGCCCGCGTTCGTACGGTTGTAGAACATCAAGACCACCCGCCCGTCGCTCATGCGAATCACGGGGCAGGGCGCGTTTGAATTGAGCATGATGTCCCCGCCGTTGCGGTAGCGGAGCGGCTCGGGATTGCGCCATGTTTTCCCTTGATCCTCCGACACGGTGTAATACACGGCGTCGTTGCGGGTGCGGATGGAACAAAAAATCCGCCCGTCGCTCAGCTCGGTGAGACAAGGTTCGTTAGACCAGACATGGGCGGGATTGTCTTTCCGCGGGATGCGCAGTCCACGCGGACCTTCGGGAAAGACTGTGACCGTGAGCCGGGGCTCGCCGCGCTCGGTGAGGATGTTGTCGAACCGGAAGAACACCAGCTCGGTCTCACGGTTCGCGCCGCCGATGCTCCTTGGCCATCCCCCGTACAGGTCCGGACCGGCCTTATATCGCCCCGCCCCCACAATCACCGTGCGCTTCTTCGTAAGTATGGGAGCAAAAATGGCGATCCAATTCGGGTCCGCCTTCGGGTCGGGGTGGGACCACTCGCAGCGCGGCAAGGGAATCGTATGTCCCCGCTTCCACGTCACCCCGTCGTCGTCCGAGTACACGAATTTCAAGACCGCCGTGGTGTCCTCACGCACCTGGTTTTGCCCGGTGTTTTTGGAGTAAAAGAGATAGACTCGCCCCGTGTCGGGCACGACGAAAGGGAAACCGTACTGCGCGCGCAAACCGTCCGGTTTGCCGTTGCGGTCGAAGCCCTGCGAGTCCACCACCAGCGGGTGCGACCACGTCCGCCCGCCGTCCGTGCTCCGGCTCACGACTTGGCGGTGGTCGGGAGCGCTCTCATAGGATCCAAGGGTCCAAGTGACGATCAGCGTTCCTTTCGGCGTCGCCGCCGCCACGACTTGCTGGTTGGTCCGGTCTCCATAGCCGGAGGGGAGATATAACGCGAAATCCGGGTTGGTTCGCTTCCACAAGAGCCGGTCCGCGCCGATCACTGCTTCGGCCTTCTCCTCGACGCGCGCCGCCCGCGCCGCCGCCATCGATGCCATGAACTCGCGCCGGTTCATGCCATGATGTTACCTCACGGCCCTTTTCGCTTTGATAGATTAGCGGTGTACCTGGAGCATCCATGAATCGCCGCCAATTCTTGACTACTGCCGCCGCCGCCTCGCTCGCCGGATGGGCGTGCCGCACCGCCAAACCGCGCCGCCCTAACGTCGTTTTCATCGTCACCGACGACCAGCGGTGGGACTGCCTGAGCTGCGCCGGGCATCCGTTCCTCAAGACGCCCAACATGGACCGCATCGCCGCCGAAGGGGCGCGCTTCCGCAACGCGTTCGTGACGACGTCGCTATGCTCTCCGAGCCGCGCCAGCTTTCTGAGCGGATTGTACGCGCACACGCACGGCGTCATGAACAACTTCACGGAATACCCGCAGCATTTGGACAGCTTTCCCAAGCTCCTCAAAGCAGCCGGCTATCGAACCGCCTATATCGGCAAATGGCACATGGGCGAGAACAATGACGAGCCGCGCCCAGGCTTCGATTATTGGGCCAGCCACCGCGGGCAAGGCAAGTACTACGATACCGAGTTCAACATCAACGGAAAGCGGGAGGTGCTCAAGGGTTACTACACCCATCGAGTCACCGACCTGGCCGCCGATTGGCTGTCCAAGCAGTCCGGCGCGCCGTTCGCGATGATCTTAGGCCACAAGGCGCCGCATGGCGTTTGGATACCGGAGCCGAAGTACGAGCGCGTGTTCGACAATATCGAAGTCAAGAAACCGCCCACGGCGGACGTAGGACCGGGCAAGCCTAAATGGGTCAAGGAACGCCTGTCCACCTGGCACGGCATTAACGGGAATCTTTACGGGACCAACGATTACGGCAAGTTCATCCGCACCTACCACGCCACCATTCTTTCGGTGGACGATAGCGTTGGCCAGATCTACTCCACGCTGCAACGCACCGGAGAGCTCGACAACACCATCTTCGTCTTTGCCTCCGACAACGGCTTCCTTTTAGGCGAGCACGGATCCATCGACAAGCGCGTGATGTGGGAAGAGAGCATTCGCATCGCCTTCCTGATGCGCTATCCCGGGCTCATTCGCTCTCCCAAAGTGGTCGACGAAATGGTGCTGAATCAGGACCTGGCGCCCACGATACTCGAGTTATGCGGCATCACCACACAGCCAAAAATGCACGGGCGCTCCCTCAAGCCGTTGCTCGAAGGCCGGACCGAAGGATGGCGCAAGTCCTGGTATTACGAATACAACTTCGAGGATGAGTTCCCGTACACGCCCAACGTGCGCGGCGTGCGGACGGACGAGTGGAAGTACATACACTATCCCAACGGCGAGGGGCAGCCGGAGACGCACTTGGCCGAACTATACAATATCAAGAACGATCCGCAGGAAACCAAGAATCTCATCAACGCCCCGGAGGCGAAAGAGGTTCTGGAATCCCTGAAGCGCGAACTCCGCCGTCTGCAAGAAGAGACCGGCGCGTTGCCGGATAAGATGCCGCTGAACCCGAAACTCCGGATGGAAAATCCCGACCCGAAGATTCGCTGACCGCCCCGCGCTAGGGCTGCATGTTCTTCAGCCACGTGTCATAAGCGTGGCCGCGCGGACCCGTGTACTTGATGGTTTCGAAGAATTCGGCGTTCCCAAGCACACGGGGGTCGCCTTGCTCTTTGAGCATCGTGGTCATGCGCTCGTACAATTCGCGCTTCACCTTGGCGTAATTGACGTCGTCGGCCAGGTTCTTGATGCATTCCGGATCGCTCTTCACGTGATAAAGCTCTTCCGGCGGGCGCTTGCCGAACGACATGCGGTAATACTCGTCGAATTGCCGCAAGAGGAAGTCCTTGGTCGGGCTCGGGTCGACATTGCGGTAGCCGGTTTCCGGATTGCCCGCCGGCCAGCGGTCGGGCTCATAGTTGCGCACATAGAGAAACTCATGCGTCCGGATGGCGCGCACCGGATATCCCCAGTCGTTCGGGCGCCCTAAGTCGTGGCGCTCCTTGCCAATGAGCATCGTGTCGCGCGTGGGATCCACAATCCCTGATTTGGGCGACTTCAAGACATCGAGGAAACTCTTGCCGGTCATGGTGGCTGCCGGGCGCACCCCCGCCGCCTCGCAGAAAGTAGGAGCGAAATCGCGGAAATTGATGAAGTCGTCCACCACCCTGCCGCCTTTCGCTTGCGCTCCCCAACGGACCGCTAGCGGGATATGGTAGGCGTCCTCATAGATTTGCCCTTTCACGCGCGGAAACGGCATCCCGTGATCTGACGTGACCACAATCAAGGTGTTGTCCAACTCTCCAATCTGTTCGAGTTTCTTGAGCACGAGCCCGAGGTGGTGGTCCACCCACTCCACCTCCAACGCATAATCGAGGAAGTCCCGGCGGCTGAGGAGGCTATTCGGGTAATACTTTGGCAGCACTACCTCTTTGGGATCCCGTCCCGCGCGTACGCCCGAATCGAGTTCATATCCGCGATGCGGCTCGTGCGTCCCGAGCCAGAAACAGAACGGAGCGTTCTTCGGGCGCTGCGCCAGAAAGTCCTCAAAGTTGCCGGCATAATCGCGCGGCGAAATGCCGTTGTACGGCGGCTTCAGCGTGCGCTTCTGAAACTCCTTGCCCGCCGGATTGTGCGGCCAACCGGTGGACTTATAGTCGCCCGGACCCCAACCCTTGCCGGTCAATCCCACCCAATAGCCCGCCTTCTCGAGCACGTCCGGATAGACCGCGAACTCGTTGGGGAAGATGCTGTAGTGATTCACCGCCTCCTTCAACTGCCAGCTATTTCTGCCTGTCAGAATGCTGGCGCGCGACGGCGCGCACTTGGGGTTGGACGTAAAGCAGTTGGTGAACAGCACGCCCTCCCGCGCCACGCGGTCGAAGTTGGGAGTCTTGACCCACTTGGCGCCATACGCGCCGGCGTGGCGATTGCCCCAATCGTCGGCGATGAAAAAGAGAATATTAGGCCGCTTGGAAGCTTGCCCGAATGAAGCGCCCCGCAACGCCAAGGCTGCCGCCGCCACGGCGCCCTGCCACAGCCATTCCCGGCGGCTGGCTCGATGATCCATTCTCTCTGGCATGATCAACGATTCTATCGAACTGAGCTCCTGTATGATGCAAGCATACGAAACGTATGGGCATACCAACCGGCGAGCGTCTGGAGCGAATGGCGCAGTGGTGGATGCGGGAGAACACCCGCCCGCTACTCGGCTTCATGCTGGGGACCTACTACCCGCTGAAGCGCTATTCCCGGGGTTCGAGGAAATGGAACGGTCCGGTCCGTCCGGAAGATATCGAGGTCTCCGAGTTTCTCGACGACACCGACCGGCTGTTCGAACTCCACGAAGAAGCGGGCGGCGATATGCTCTTCTCCGCCGCGCCATTTTTCGGCGTGCCCTGGCTCGAGGCTGCGCTCGGCTGTCCGGTGGTGGCGGATCCCGTGACAGGATCGATGCGCTCGCTGCCGCCTCCGGGGTTTTCCTCACAGCCCAACGTGCCGGATTTCAGCGAGTCCGATCCGTGGGTGCGGAAGCTATTGGAGTTCATTCCGGCTCTGGAGTCCCGCAGCGGCGGCAGATACCCGGTCGGCGTGACGCTGATGCGCGGCGTCTCGGATCTTCTCTCGGCTCTGTACGGAGGCGACCGCTTCGTTTACCGCATGGTGGATGCGCCGGACGAAGTGCGCTGGGTGGTCGAAAAGCTGACTTCCTTCTGGATCCGCTTCGGACGCTGCATGCTTGACCACTTACCGCTCTTTCATGGCGGCACGGGTTCGTTTCTTTACGGGCTGTGGGGTCCGGGCAAGTTTCTTTGGATGCAGGAGGACGCCGCAGCGCTCTTGTCCCCGCGGATGTACGAGGAATTCATTCTGCCCGCCGACCGCGCCATCGCAGCCGCCTTTCCGAAATCGATCGTCCATCTTCATCCCACGCGATTCATCCCGGTCAAACAACTGCTCGACACGGCTGTAACGGCGTTTGAACTGCACATCGACCGCGATGGTCCCCGCGCTGAGGCGCTGTTGTCCCATTACGAGCGCATCCTCGCATCGCGGCCGCTCTACATTTGGGGCGACCTCACAAGGGAAGATCTTGATTTCATATTCTCCCGCCTCCCGCGCCGGGGGTTGGCGGTGGGCGTGCTCGTCGACACGCCCGGGGAGGCGCACCGGCTGTGGGAAGTCTATGGGCCGCTCCTCGCCTCCGGCGGGAACCCGAATCCACAGATCGCGATTCCGTAGCGTCTTCCGTTCAGTTCCAGCACGGGCGTGACGCGAAACTCAACGGTTACAACGGCCCCGGGGGCGGCGGGGACCGCCCACCGCGCCGTCTGCAATCCCGGCCGGTCGAATGCGCGGGCGCCGATCGAGCGGCCATCGAGCAGCACCTCTAGCGTGGATGCTTTCACCCGTTCGATGAGTTGCGGCCCGGCATTCACTTGGACCTCGAACACGGCGGCGCCTTCCGGCCGTGTCAGGCGCGCCGTAGCCCGCGGCTCAATCCAGCGAAAATATACGTCCCGCTCAAACCACCCCTCTCCGAGGAACCAAACGGGAGCGGAATTGTCCATGGTCATGTACCGCGGTGGCGCCTCACCGGCGTGATGGCGCAGCACGGCGAGTTTTCCCTTGCTGCCATCCCAAGCGAGCAGCGCCGAGTTTTCGCGCAGCAAACACTCGCGGCCACCGGCGGTTTGGGCCATAACCGCTTCCAGGCGCGGGTCCCCTGACGCTAATCGCACCGCCGCCTTCACGCCCCACTCGGCGAGCTTGGGCGGCGGAGGGTCGAAAGCGATGCAAACCGGCCGGCCTTCTTCGTTGAATGACCGCCTCAACTCGGCAAAGTACGCCCGGTGATGGCCTGCCTCCCAAAGAGCCACGGCGCGCTGCCGCCGCATGGCCCAGTGATTCGCGCCCAGCCATACGATCGCCGCTACAGCCAGAACTCCCAGCCGCCGTCCTTCGGCCATTCCGGCTGCCGCCAGCGAGAAAAACGCCAGCGGCAAGTAGAGGTAGGCGGGGAATGTGCGCATCGGCAGGAGTAACACCGGCGCGAGCAGCGCCCAAAACGCCGCGACGCCCAGCAGCACCCGGCGGTCCCGGAAGACGAAAGGCAGAGCGAGCGTGAGCAAACCGGCCCAAGGAGCGAAAAATGCCCGGGACGAGTAAAAGCGAACCGTCGTTTCGAGCGCGGCGAAGCTGAAAGTTAACCTGTATTCCGGACCCGGCGCTTCGCGGGCGAGCAAAGCCTGCACGCCGAACAGCAGCGAGACGCCGAAAAACGGCGCCAGCCTCAGCCAGCGCCTCTCACCCCACCGCCACTCGACCATCGCCAGCACCAGCGGCAGCATCACCGCCAGTTCTTTCGATTTGTACGCAGCCCAGAGGCACACAACCGCCGCCACATAGCGCCGGCCGAGGTATGCCGCCAAACACAGCAGGCAGAACATGGCGCACAGCACGTCAAAAACGTACATGGGCTTCCATAGGGCGTCGAAAGCGGCCATCGGGTAAGCGAAAAACAGAGCGGCAGCGGCGGCGGTTCTCCCGGATGAACCTAGCCGGCGCGCCACGAGATAGACCAACGCCACGTTGACCCAATGGAAAAGGTGCACGGCGGCGACATACCACCGGAAGTCGAGTTCCGCCGTCCGCCCCATGACGTGGAAAAAGCAATGGCCCAGCGGCCGGAAGTTGTGTGAGTAAAACTGCGGCGCCAGAAACCGCCAGAGGAACTCCCGCCAAGAGACGTACTGCGTCCAGAAAATGTTGTCCAGATCGTCTCCGGTGAACCAGCCCTTGTAGGCGGCGCGGTTGGCGGCGAGGAAAAGCAGGAACGCAGCGGCAGCCAGCCCCGCTGCCATCCATCGCGAGCGGGCCGCCCGCTCCAGCTTGTGCGCCAGTGCTCCCACGCTCTCAAGCTAGCAGCACGCCATGGCAAACTGAAAGTTCATGCCACGGTACGACGCGATCCTGTTCGATTTCGACGGTGTTTTAGCCGACAGTGAACCCATTCACTTCGCCTGCTGGATGGAGACGCTGGCCGACCTTGAAATTGACACCGATTGGGAACGCTTCGCCCGCGAGTGTGTCGGGCTTTCCGAGCGCGCCACTTGCGAGTACTTCCTCTCCCGCGCCCGCAAGCCGGCGACGTTCGAAGAGATTTTCAGCCGGTACCCGCAGAAGCAGGAGCGTGTCCGGCGGCGCATGCACGCGGACCCGCCGGTGCCCCCCGACACGATCGAATTGCTTCGCGGTCTGAACGGCTACAAATTGGCGGTGGTCTCTTCCAGCGGACACGCGGAGATTGACCCGGTTTTGAAAGCGGCGCATCTGTGGCGGTTGATGGACGTGGTCATTTGCGGCGAGGACGTAACCCGCCACAAACCGGACCCGGAACCCTACCTGAAAGCCGCCGCCGTACTCGCCGCCGCCAATCCTTTGGTGGTGGAAGACTCCGCAGTGGGCGTTCAAAGCGGTCAAGCCGCCGGCTTCGACGTCCTCCAGGTGGACCACGCCTCCCGCCTCCCCGCCCTATTGCGCGCCAAGCTTGGCTCTTAGCGAGGCAGGCGCCGTGGCGCATAGGGAGCCGCTCTGCCTTAAACGTCAAGTCGCCCGGGTGTATCTGCGATAATCAGGCTATTATGCGCTTCTGGATGGTCGCTGTGTTTGTGGTTCTTGCTCCTGTTTTGGCTTGGGGTCAAGCCGGTGTCTTGGCGGATTTGGAAGGGATGGTGGTGGACGAAGCCGGGGCTGGAATTCCCGGCGCTACCCTGGTCGTCATCAACAAGGAGACAGGCGTCGAAAGGAAAGGCGAAACCAACGCCGTCGGCCGTTACCGCATCGCGGCGCTGCCTGCCTCTGAATACGACCTGCGCGTTTCCAAGCCTGGTTTCGCCACTGTCGAGCGCCGCGGCTTGGTCCTTCAGGTAGGTCAGGTGGCCACCGTCGAGGTGACTCTCCCGGTTGCGACTCAGGTTCAACAGATCACGGTGACGGAAGCCGCGCCGATGATCGAAACCGCCCGCCATGCGCTCGGCGCCGTGGTCAACCGCTCGGAAATCGACAACCTTCCGATCAACGGGAGGAACTTCCTGGATTACGCCCGGACTGTGGCTGGAGTCACTGCCCAGCAGTCGAGCGGGCAAGGAAGCGGACTCAGCTTCAACGGACAGCGCGGGCGCAGCAATAACATCACTGTCGACGGCGCGGACAACAACGGCCAGCTTAACGGCAACACCCGGCTCACAATGAGCCAGGAAGCGGTCCGTGAGTTTCAAGTGGTTAGCAATTTGTTCGCTCCCGAATTCGGCAACGCCGGCGGCGGCTTGGTGAACGTCGTCTCGCGGTCCGGGTCTAACCAATATCAAGGCAACGTCTTTTTCTTCATTCGCGATGAAGCGCTGGATGGACGCAACGCCTTTGCCACCGGCGGGGACAAGCCTCCGTTCAATCGCAAGAACACCGGCGCCACCCTAGGCGGTCCCCTGCGCCGCAACAAGACCTTCTTTTTCGCCGCCATCGAGTACATGGACCGTAATGAGAGCGACATCACGACGATCTCGGACAGTGCTGTCCGCACCATCAACAGCGTCCTGGCCAGCCGGCCCATTCCCAACGCCGGCGTAAAGTCGATCACCAACGGGGTCTTCCCCGTGGACCGCATTGATACGCTCGCGTCGCTTCGCAT
>FWPV01003642.1_pt1 | contig 34534 bp, 33 predicted proteins | sample 2228371 | NCBI WGS metagenome assembly FWPV01 (sample SAMEA103939776, study PRJEB20133) | metagenome | reverse complement strand
CGAACGCGACGGGATCCTTCGGCCGCCTGCGGCGGCCTCAGGATGACAGGGCTGGCGTCCTGGCACCCTGAGGCGCCGAGCGCCGAAGGGGTTCGGCGCGCGTGCAGACCGCCCGCCCCTGCATCGCCAGCGTCGAAGGCGACGGGGTCCCTTGGCGGTTCGTTCGTGTGTCGCCATGCTCGTACGCGATGAGATGCTTCGGCTGCGGCGCGGCGTCGGGATGACAGCAGGGGTCGCGCGGCCGCGGGGTGAGAAGTCTGGGTGCCGCAGGAGAGCGCACCCGCAAGGAAACGACCTTCCGAACGCGGCCATGGGTCCTGTCGGCGCGATTTCGAGTGGCCCCGTCGGTGGTCGTTTCCGGGTGCGGGTGGCGGAAGGGCGCGTCCATGGTCCGGGCCCCAGGATCGGCGCAGGGCGGGGACACGCACCGCCCCTGCACGGTAAGGTGTTGTGTCCCCTCGTTCACGGGGACGGGGCGCAGGACAGGGCGCGCCGGATCGTAGGCGGCCGAGGTGTATGGTAGTGTAATCCAGTGAATACGTTACCAGAAACCCTCGTGGTCGACATCGTCGCCGCAAGTCAGCACAGCATTCAGGCCGTCTACCTGTTCGGTTCAGTCGGCAGGGGACAGGAGCGGCCGGAGAGCGACATCGACATCGCCGTTCTCGCTGCGGCGCCGATCGACCCGCGGGCGCTCGAGCAACTCCGAGCCACCCTCGAGGTCCGCCTGCGCCGGGACGTGCACCTCGTCGACCTGCGGGCCGCGAGCACCGTCCTGCGCATGCAGGTGGTGGCGAGCGGGCGAGTGCTCCTGGACCGCGATCCAGTCGGGAGGGAGCGCTTCGAGGACTACGTCTTCGCGTCGTACGCGCGGCTCAACGAGTCGCGCCGGGCCATCGTCGAGGGCGCGCGCGCCGAAGGGCGTATCTATGCCTGACGACATCGTCCTCAACAAGGCGGCAATCATCGAGCGCTGCGTGGCGCGGGTGCGCGAGGAATACGCTGGCGAGCCGAGCCATCTCCGGAAAGACATCCGGCGCCAGGACTCCATCGTCCTCAACGTCCTGCGCGCGTGCGAGGCGGCCATCGACCTCGCTATGCACCTCGTCCGCCGGCACCGGCTCGGCATCCCCCAGGAGAGCCGGGAAGCCTTTGCGATGCTGGCGGACGCCGGTCTGCTCGACCGCGACCTCGCCGAGCCGATGATGCGGATGGTTGGTTTCCGCAACGTGGCCGTGCACGACTACCGGAGCCTCGATCTCGACATTCTCGAAGCGGTCGTCGAAAAGCGGCTCGACGAGTTCCTGGCCTTCACCGCATGGGCGCTGCAAAGGCACTCCTGACCGCCGCGCCGGGAAAGCCCACTCCACGGGTGGACGGAGGGAATGTCTGGGCGTACCTTCGAGCCGCCCTCCACGTCACGGAAAGGCGCCGAGCGCACCCCCCTGGCACCCTGAGCAGTCCTCTCACCCTGAGCAGTCCGGTCACCCTGAGCGAAGCGAAGGGTCTCGACGCGCATGCAGCCCCGCCACCACTGCATCCCCGGCCTCGAGCGCGACGGGCTCGCGGCCTGCGCGCCGTTCGAAGACCTCGAACGCGACGGGATCCTTCGGCCGCCTGCGGCGGCCTCAGGATGACAGGGCTGGCGTCCTGGCACCCTGAGGCGCCGAGCGCCGAAGGGTCTCGGCGCGCGTGCAGTCCCACCGCCCCTGCATCGCCAGCGTCGAACACCATGTGGACGATCTGCACTCCCTGGAGAAACCGCAGCGCGCTGTGAATCGTAAGACCTTGGTCGAGCGACTCCCACAGCCTACCGTCTCGCCCTTCGAGAGAGCGCCTGGAGCCGCGATAACGATGCCGGTTTTGCCTGCCAGACCGTTCGTTCTGGGGGCGACGGTCGACAGTGCTCGGCGGGGGAAGACTGCTGGCAACTGGAGGCACGCCTTTGAGTCACGAAACGAGCAAGAACCTCCTTGCGAAGATTGACGACCAGACGGCCGTCGTCGCAATCATCGGCCTGGGCTATGTCGGTCTTCCGATCGCTTTGCTGTTTGCGGAAAGGTCTTTCAGGACCATCGGTTTCGACGTGGATCCGGCAAAGGTCGAGCGGCTCAACCGAGGCGAGGGGTACATCAAGCACCTCGACGAAGCCAGGATCGCACGCGCCGTGGCGACGGGAGCCTTCGAGGCGACGACGGACTTTGGCAGGCTCGCTACGGCGGACGCCATTCTCATCTGCGTGCCGACCCCACTGACCCCGCAGCGTTGCCCCGATCTGCACTTCATCGAGCGTTCCGCAACGCAGATCAGGGCGCAACTACGGCCCGGCCAGCTCGTTGTGCTGGAGTCCACCACCTACCCCGGTACCACCGAAGAGCTCGTCAAGGCTATCTTGGAGCAGAGCGGGCTGCGCTGCGGCGTGGACTTTTTCCTCGCTTTCTCGCCCGAGCGGGAGGATCCGGGGCGCAAGGACTTCACGACCTCGACCACGCCGAAGGTGGTGGGCGGTGTGGACGAGGTATCTGGCGAGCTGGCGCAGCATCTCTACGACAAGGTGGTCAGCCGGACCGTCCGGGTTTCCTCGGCGCGCGTGGCGGAAGCTGCCAAGCTGACGGAGAACATCTTTCGGGCCGTCAACATCGCCCTTGTGAACGAGTTGAAGGTCGTCTTCGACAAGATGGGTATCGACATCTGGGAAGTGCTCGACGCAGCCGCAACGAAGCCTTTTGGCTTCATGCGCTTCAACCCTGGGCCAGGGTGGGGCGGCCATTGCATCCCTCTCGACCCTTTCTACCTTTCCTGGAAAGCGCGGGAGCATGGAGCTGTCGCCAGGTTCATCGAGCTGGCCGGCGAAATCAACGTTGGCATGCCGGAGTACGTCGTCGGCAAGCTCCAGGATGCCCTCAACGAGCGCGGCAAGCCGCTCAAGGGCAGCCGTGTGCTGATCCTGGGCCTGGCCTACAAGAAGGACATCGACGATCCTCGAGAAAGTCCGGCCTTCGAGATCATCGAACTGCTGCTGCACCGTGGCGCCGAGGTTCACTACCACGACCCCTACATTACCGTGGCACCCCGGATGCGATCCTGGCCCGATCTCCCGCCCATGCAGTCGGTGCCCCTCACACCCTCGTTGCTCGAGAGTTGCGCAGCGGTCGTGGTCGTCACCGACCACACATGCGTGGACTACGCCCTGGTGGCCACGCACGCACCGCTCATCGTCGACACCAGGGGGGTGTACCGACCGGTCCCCGCCAAGGTCGTGAAGGCATGAGCGCCGCGCTCCCTCCGCCCGTCGAACTTGTCGGTGTACCGGTGCTGGTGACCGGGGGCGCCGGATTCATCGGTTCGCACCTGGTCGATGCGTTGCTGGAGGCCGGTGCGGAGGTGAGGGTGCTCGACAACTTGTCGACGGGCAAGCTCGCCAACCTTTCTAGGTGGTTCCCAGAAGGTACGGTGGAGGCGTCGCGCAGGGCGGGGGTCATCGAATCGCCGGTGGCGAAGGTGTCGCTGCGCATTGGCGACATCCGCGACCCGGACACCTGCCGGGAAGCGTGCCGGGACGTGCGGATCGTCTTTCACCAGGCAGCGCTGGGCTCAGTCCCCCGGTCGATGGAGGATCCGGCCACCACCGTGGCCGTCAACGTGGGCGGGACCGCCAACGTCTTTGCGGCAGCGTGGCGGTGCGGCGTGGAGCGGGTCGTGTACGCCTCGTCGTCCAGTGTCTACGGGGACGACCAGCGCATGCCGCGGCGAGAGGGCCAGGAGGGGCGACCTCTTTCTCCCTACGCAGCCTCGAAGCAAATGGACGAAGCACTCGCCGAAACCTTCGCGCGTTGTTTCGCGCTTTCGCTGGTAGGACTGCGGTACTTCAACGTATACGGACCCCGGCAGGATCGATCCGGCCCCTACGCGGCAGTCATCCCACGGTTTTCCGCGGCGAGCCTGGCCGGTCATCCGCCGGTGATCTACGCTGACGGCGAGCAGAGCAGGGACTTCACCTACGTCAGCGATGTGGTGCGCGCCAGCCTGTTGGCGGCCGGGAGACGATGGGAGGCCGCGACAATGTGCCACGTGGCCACCGGCGTCGCCACCTCCGTCAACGAACTTGCCGCCGTGATTCGCCGCCTCACTGGCCGGGAGGCTGAACCTCGCTACCTGCCGCTCCGACCTGGCGATGTCCGGCACTCCCTGGCCGATACGACCAGGGCCAGAGTGCTGCTCGATTTCGTCGCCCAGGTAGGGCTGGCGGCAGGGCTGGCGGAGTCCTGCGCCTACTACCTGGGTGCATGTTGACACGCACGTCTCGTGCTATGCGAGGCCACGGGGGCCCGGGTTTCGGGACGGCGGCGAGGAGGCTCTGGCCACTTCGTGGATGGTGTCAAGAGCGCTGGCCCCGGGAGCGCTCGCCGGTGCGCGAGGCGCGAAGGTCCACGGTGCCGGGCTGTCGCCGGCACGGACCACGACCCAGGCATGGCGCTGGCAGCGAGGGTGTGTGCGGCCACCCGAGCCGCAGATTGGTTGGCCATGTCCGTCCAGACGCAGGGTGATTCGCTACGCCGCTGCGCGTCCCGAGACGCCGCCGTCCTCGATGGCCAAGAGCCGCCGTCGGTACTGCTCGTTGCGGCGTCCCTGGCCCTGGACGGCGGCGGAACCGCGGTGGTGGCGCGCCTCTTCCTCGAGGCGCTGGCAGCCCGCGGCGATGCCCCTGAGAGGCACCTCCAGGTTGTCCACCTGGGAGGACCGGTGGCGGCGCCGCTGCGGGCGCCGCTCACCCACTGCTGCGGTTCTCGCCTTCGCCTGGTCGTGGAAACGCTTCGGACAGCTCGCCGGCACCGACCGACGGCGGTCATCTACGACCACCTGGGACCGGCGGGGATGCACGCGTACATTCGGCCTTGTCTGCCCCGGCACTTCGCCGTCTACCTGCACGGGATCGAGGCGTGGGGTCCCCGCAGCCGCAAGCGTCTGTGGCCTCTCCGGCACGCCCGGGTGTTGATGGCCAACTCCGAGTACACCGCGAGGCGCGTGCGGTACGCTACGGGGATCACGCGCGACATCGCCGTCGTCCAACCGGCCCTCGAGCCGAGACTCCCGGTCGGGCCGTGCGACGAAGCCGTGGTGGCCTCAGCGGGACAGGGGTATCTGTTGATGATCGGTCGGATGGTGGCGGCGGAACGCTACAAGGGGCACGACGAAGTGCTCGAGGCCCTCGCCACGTGGCGGCCTCTGAGGCCTCGGCCGGCGCTCGTGGTGGTGGGGAGCGGCGACGACGCGCCTCGTCTGCGGACAAAGGCCCGGGCGCTGGGACTGGGCGAGGCCGTGCAGTTCACCGGCTTCGTCTCGGAAGCTACCCGAGAGGCGCTGCTGGCGCGTGCCTCGGCCCTCGTCATGCCCAGTCGCGAGGAAGGATTCGGACTCGTCTTTCTCGAAGCCATGCGGGCGGCCAGGCCCTCCGTCGCCTTGGCAGAGAGTGCCGCGGCCGAGCTCATCGTGCACGGCGAGACCGGGATTTTGGTGCCGCCCGGTGACGGCGCGGCGCTTGCCGGGGCGCTGCGCACCCTGCTGGACCGTCCCGACCTCGCGAGGCAGCTAGGAATAGCAGCGCGGCAACGCTGGCTCGCCCGTCACCAGTTCTCGAGCTTCCGGGTCAGGCTCGGGCAAGCCCTCGCCCCGCTCTTCTCGTAAACGCCATGTGCGGCATCTCAGGCATCGTGCGCCTGAAGAACGCGGATGCTCCCCTCGACCGAGGGGAGGTTCTCACGATGTGCGACGCCATGGCGCACCGCGGTCCCGACGGTGCTGGTGTCTGGGACGGAGCAGGCGGCCAGGTGATCCTCGGTCACCGGCGGCTCGCCATCATCGATCTGTCACCCGCTGCAGCCCAGCCCTTCGTCAGCACCGACGGGCGCTACGCCCTGGTGTACAACGGCGAGATCTACAACTACCGCGAGCTGCGGGGCGAGCTGGAGCGGGAAGGGGTGCACTTTCGGACGGCGTCCGACACGGAGGTGCTCCTTGCCCTGGTGGCGCAGCGAGGCCCGGCGGCGCTGTCGAAGCTGCGCGGCATGTATGCCTTTGCCCTGTGGGACGAGCGCAAGAGGCACCTGCTCCTCGCCCGAGATCCCTACGGGATCAAGCCGCTGTACTTCGCGGTGAGCCACGGCGTGCTGCGATTTGCGTCGCAGGTCAAGGCGCTCCTCGCTGCCGGCAGCGTGGACCACCGGGTGGATCCCCTCGGCCTTGCCGGGTTTCTCCTGTGGGGGTACGTGCCCGAGCCGCTGACCTTCCACCGAGAGGTGCGATCGCTGCCGGCCGGGCACTGCTTGGAGGTGCGCGACGGCAGTGTGGGCGAACCCACTCCCGTCGCCCCGTGGCCGGTAGCTTCCGCAGCGGAGGAGCCATCCCTCTCCCCGGAGGCTGCGCTGGAAGCCAGTGTGGCGGCGCACCTGGTCGCCGACGTACCGGTGGCGGTGTTCTTGTCGGCTGGCCTCGACTCGGCGCTGGTGACGGCCATGGCCGTTCGCCGCGCCAGCGGTCGATTGCAGGCACTCACCTTGACCTTCCCGGAGTTTCAAGGCACGGAACACGATGAAGGGCCACTGGCCCGGGAGGTGGCGCGCTGCCTCGGCGTCGAGCACAGCGAGTACCGGATCTCGCAACGGGAGTTCGCCGACCTGTGGGGCGAGGTCCTGTCGGCCATGGACCAGCCGTCCATCGACGGCTTCAACACCTACCTGATCAGCCGGGCCGCCCACCATGGGGGCTTCAAGGTGGTGCTGTCAGGGTTGGGGGGCGACGAGCTGTTCGGTTCCTACCCCTCCTTTCGCGGCGTGCCGCGTTTGCAACGCTGGGCGAGGCGAGTGGCGCTGCTGCGGCCGCTCTGGCCGGTGGCGGCCAGGGCGGTGGCGCCTCGGTGGCCCAAGCTGGCCGGTCTCGCGGCGTTCGGTGGCACCCTTCCAGGGGCGTACTTCCTCCGGCGCGGGCTCTTTCTCCCGTGGGAGGTCGAGGCGCTGCTGGCCGCCAATGGCTTTCAAGAGGTGGTCGGCGCGGTGGACCCCTTGGCAGATCTCCGGGCCACGGTCGGTGAGCGGCCGGCCGATCCCTGGTTGGCCGTGCACCTCCTGGAATCGCGGCATTACATGCGCAACCAATTACTGCGCGACGCCGACTGGGCGTCCATGGCACACTCCGTGGAGTTGCGGGTGCCGCTGGTGGACGTGCCGCTGCAGCGCAGCGTGGCGCAGGCCTCGTTCGAGCCGGCACGCTCGCAGGGGAAAGGCGCGTTCGTCCGGAGCGTGGCTCCGGAACTGCCTGCGGCGGTGTTCCAACGAAGGAAGACAGGCTTCACGACCCCCGTTGCAGCCTGGCTGGGTCTCGGTGAGCGGCGGGGAAGCGTCACCTCGCGCGCCCTCGCGTTGCGCGTCCTCGAGCAGTTCGGCGTTGCCCTCCGCGTGCCGCGCCGACGCGGAGTGGTCGCGTGACGGTGCGACAAAAGACCAGGGAAGCCCTCCTGTGGGGCGCCGGGTTGCGGGTGCTACGCGACCTCACCCAGTTCGGTCAGATGCTGGTGCTCGTGCGCCTGCTCAGCGCCGAGGATTACGGCCGTTACGGTCTCGTCACGAGTATCGTCGGTTTTTCGGGGCTGTTGTCCGCGCGCACGTTTCTTGGGTACATCCTGCAGCTCCGCGACCACGAAGAGGTGCGGGTGCAGGATCACTTCACCGCCGGGATCGTTCTCCAGCTCAGCCTGTTTCTCCTCACCAACCTCGTGGCAGTTGGGCTCCGCTTTTCCGATACCTATCGACCGGTGAGTACCCTCCTCCACGTCGCCTCCCTGATCTTCCTCGTCGAGCTGCCCGGCGAGTTACAGTCCAAGCTCATCGAACGGGGGCTTGATTTCCGGCGGCTGCGCATCCTCAACGCCGCTGGCATCCTGGCCAGCACGGCGGCAGCGCTGCTGCTGGCGGCCATGGGCGCTGGCGTCTTCGCCCTGGTCCTCCCCCCTCTCCTCCTGCCCATTCCCTTTGGTCTCGACCTCTTTCTGCGGACGCGCTTTCGCCCCACGGGGCAGTTTTCATGGGCGTGCTGGCGACCGGCGTGGCGGTTCGGTCTCGTGCGGGCAGCCTCGGGGGCCATGAACGGCCTTCGCGATCTGGCGCAAAACGGCTTGTTCGTGCGCTTCTTCGGATACGGCACCCTGGGTGTGTTCGGGCGCGCCGTGGGTCTTGCCAACATGGCGTGCGCCAGCGTGGCCTGGCAGTTCCTCACGTACGTGTATCCCGTCATGACCCGGCAGGAGGCCGGGTCCGTCCCCTTTCGCAAGGCCGCGGATCTCGTCATGCGCGGCGTTGTCTGGTTTTCGTTGCCGGTGGCGTGCGTCCTGGCGCTGCACGCCGCCCCCATCGTCCGCACCATCTACGGGAGCGCGTGGGAAGCCGTCATCCCCCTCCTCCCCCTGGCCCTCCTGGAGAGCGCCGTTCGGTCCCCCGTCATGAGTGCGTACATGACGCTCCTGGCGGCCAACCGCTACCGGCTTTGTATGCTGCAGGACGGCCTCATGCTGTTCCTGGGAGTGGGCGCCCTCGTGGTGGCGAGGACGGCAGGGCCGGCCTCGTACTTGCTGCTGCTCGCAGCTGTCAAGGGGGTCGGTGGCGTCCTCATGGTGGGCTGGTTGCTCAGCCGCCGCTTCCTGTCGGTGGCGGGAGTCGCCCTGGCCATCGTGCCCCCGGCCCTGGGTGTCACCGTGGCAGGTGTGGCATTCGGAGCCTGCGGGCGCGGCATCGCCGGGGCCCTGCCCCCCCTCGCCAGCGCCGTCGTCACCTCCGGGACCTTTGTCTGTACCTATCTCGTGACGATTCGCCTCGCGTTCCCTCGCCACCTTGGCGAGGTGCTCGGGTACCTGCCCGGAGGGGTGGTGGCGCGACGCCTGCTCTTTCTCCCAAACCGCGCCGACGGAGGGGAGGGAGTGGCGTGAGGTTGCTCTTCGTGCTGCCCGAGTACCTTCCCCAGCAGGGAGGGGGGCTGATCACCTTCTACCGGCACCTCTTGCCGGACCTGGCGTCCCGCGGCCACCACGTCGAGGTGCTGATGGGCAGTGCCTTCACCCACGGCGACCTCGACCGGATGCTGGAAGGGGTGCGGGTGCGGTTGCTTCCCACGGCCGCCCTCGAGGCCGCCCGGAAGCAGTACCAGAGCTTTGCCGCCACCCCCGAGCTGGCGGCGCACCTGGCGGCGGCGCGGGCCCTGTGGGAGGTCGCCCGCGGGGGCGAGGGGTTCGACTGTGTGGAGACCACTGACTGGGGGTTGCTCTTCCTCCCCTGGGTCACCACCCCCGGTCCCGCCACCTTGGTACAACTGCACGGCAGCATCGGGCAGATCGCCGCCCACGACCCCGTGCGAGGGGGGGAACTCGGCGCAGCCTTCACTCAACTCGTGGAGGGAGCGGGCCTTGCAAGCGCCCTCGAGCTGCACACTTATAGCCAGGCCAACGCGTCGTACTGGCAACGCCGCCTGGCTCGGGAGGTGTGCACCATCCTGCCCGCCTGGCCACTGTCGCCCATGGCTCCAGGCGGGAGGACCGATGGGCCGGGGCTGGTAGTGGCCCGTATCCAGCGCTGGAAGGGACCCGATACCGTGTGCGAAGCCCTCCGTATCCTCGGCGCGCAGGCGCCGGTGGTGGCCTGGGTAGGACGAGATACCGTGGACGGCACGACGGGAGGCTCCTATGCGGCTTTCCTGGCACGGCGCTTTCCCCATGTGTGGGGGCGGCTCGTGCGGCCCCTCGGGCCGCGCTCCTTCGCCGAGACGGACGAGCTGCGGCACAGCGCAGCGTTCGCCATCGTGCCCTCCACCTGGGATGTGTTCAACTTCACGGTGGTGGAAGGGATGGCGGCTGCCTTACCGGTCATCTGCTCGACGGGTGCGGGCGCCGCGGAACTCATCGAGGATGGTGTGAGCGGCTTTACCTTTCCGGCCGGCGACGCAGTGGCCCTCGCCGAGCGTATCCGCCAGGTGCGCGGCATGTCCGTGGAGGAACGGGAAGCCATGGGCACGGCCGCGCGGGAGACCGTGCGGCGGCGGCTCGACCCGAACGAGAACCTGGTCCGTCGGCTCGAGCGTTACGCCGCCCTGGCCGAGGGAAGCCTCAGGCCGGCAGCGAGGGCGCCGGCGTGGCTTGTCGATGTGGTGGCGCCCCGTCCCCCGTTGCACGACCCCCTGGCCTTCCTCCATCTGCTGCCGTTGCGGGGACTCCTCCGCCACGTCCTGGCCCGTCTTTCGGGGAAGCTCGCGCGACGATGACCGTGAACCGTCTCGCGCTCCTCGTGCCGGCGTACAACGCCGCCGGCCACTTGCCGCGGCTCCTCGCGAGCGCCGCGGCGCAGACGGTTCCCTTCGACGAGATCTGGGTGTACGACGACGCCTCGAGCGACGACACGGCGGCGGTGGCCGCACGGCTGGGGGCACGGGTGGTGCGAGGCGAGTTGAACCGGGGTTGCTCCCACGGCAAGAACGTGCTGGCACAGCGAACCACCTGCGAGTGGGTGCACTTCCACGACGCCGACGACGCGTTGCTCCCCGGCTTCGTGGCGGCGGCCCACGAGTGGATGCGCCAAGACGCCCCCGACGTGGTCGTTTTCGGCTACGAGGAGCGGGAGCCGGACACCGATCGCCTGCTTGCCGTCCGGCGTTTCGATGGGGACGCCATTGCTCGCGATCCCGTCGCCTTTACCATTGGCACCAAGATCGTCTCCGTCGTCGGGATGTACCGGCGTGAACGCTTCCTCGCTGCGGGTGGCTACGACGAGGACCCCCTCGTGCTCTACAACGAGGACGTGGCCATGCACTGCCGGCTCGCCCTGGCCGGTCTCGCCTTTGCCGCCGACCCCCGCGTCACCGTCGTGAACTACATTCAGACGGTGTCCATGTCGGCGTCCAACCAGGTCCGCTGCCTCCAGGCGCACTACCACGCCATGCGCAAGGTGGCGGCGGCCACGGGCACGCGCTACGCTGCGGAAATCGCCCACCGGCTGTGGATCACCGCCGCGGGCGCTGCAGCCTACCTGGACTGGGCCACCGCCGACGCCGCGGCCACCCTGGCCGTGCAGCTTTCGGGCCGCCGCCCCAGCGACGGCGGGCGCCTCTTCCGACTGCTGTGCCGGCTCCACCTGCCGGCCGCTCTGCGCATCCGCGAGGCGCTGATCCGTCTCTGCAAGCCGCACTTGCGCCGTCGCCACCCGGCCCCTTTCCGGTGGCGGGAGGTGCTGTGAGCTCGGGAGCTCCCCTCGTCTCGGTGGTCATCCCCTGCTACAACGCGGGGCGCTGGGTGGGTGCGACCCTCGAATCGGTCCTCGCCCAGAGCTACCGCCCTCTGGAAATCATCGTGGTGGACGACGGTTCCACCGACGACAGCAGCGAGGTGCTGCGCCGGTTCGAGTCCGCCGGCGCGCTGGTCATCCGCCAGAAGAACGCCGGGCAAACGGCAGCGCTCAACCGAGGGTTGGCCCACGCCAGAGGTCAGCTCATCCAGTTCCTGGACGCCGACGACCTGCTCGCGCCCGAGAAGATCGCGCGGCAGGTGGCGCGCCTCGCCGGCCGCCAGGACGCCGTGGCCATGGCCGAATGGGCGCGGTTCCGCGAGGACCCGGCGGAGGCCCGGTTCGTTCCCGATCCTTGCTGGCGGGACCTCGACCCGGTGAGCTGGCTCGTGGCGGCGTGGAGCGGCGGTGGGGGGATGCTGTTTCCCGCCATGTGGCTTGTGCCCCGCGCCATCGTCGACGCCGCCGGTCCCTGGAACGAGCTGCTTACCCTCAACAACGACGCCGAGTACTTCACCCGCGCCCTCCTCCACAGCCGCGCGGTTCTCTTCACGCCGGGCGCCCGCTGCTTCTACCGGTCGGGCATCGTCGGCAGCCTGTCGGGGCGCAAGTCGCCGGCCGCCTGGGAATCCCAGTTCTTGGTGGCCGCCCTGTGCGAGGGGTACCTGCGACGCCGGGAGGACTCGGAGCGGACGCGCCGGGCGTGTGCGGTGGTGTGGCAGGTGAGTGCGTTCGCTGCCTACCCGTACGCGCCTGCCATGGCCGAGCACGCGCTGGCCCGGGCCCGTGCCCTCCACTCCCTCCGCCTGCGGCCGGACGGTGGGCCGCTCTTTCGCGTGCTCTCGCGCCTCGTCGGTTGGCGGCTGGCCCGCCGCCTCCAGCGCTGGTCGGGGCGGCCGTGAGTCGGTTGTCGACGCTCGCGTTGTTCCACGTCGGCGAGGTGAACCTAGTACATGTAGTGGCGGCAGGTCCTGCAGATGGCCGGGATCTTGTTGCGATGGCGCCAGTCGTGGCGAATCCGGGCGAGGTGTTCGCCGTGCCACAGCTCCGCCAACGTGTGGCGTTCGATGTGGCCGAGGATGAGATCGCCGTCAGCGTTGTAATCGCGACACGCGCAGGCGCCCACCCGGCCATTGGAAAAGACAGCCAGACCCTTATAGAGGAGCCGGCAGGGGAGGAAGTGACGGGGGTACAGGGGCCGGAGTTTGAGCGGCGGGGGAGGGACGACGGCCCCGCCCCAGTCGGCGACGTAGAAGCTGCGCTGCCGCACGCAGGCATCGAGCTGGTCGCCAACGAGGGCGCGGACCTTGCAAAAGTCCGGGTGGTTGAGTATCGCCTCGACGGGCTCCGGCGTCGGCTTGACGTCCACGTAAACCGACAACTGTCGGCGTTCTTGCACGGCGGCGAGCAAGCGAAGGAGATTGTCGAGCATGGTCTTGTACATGGCAACGCCGAAAAACGCCCGGTAGGTGTCGGGGCCGGTGAGGGTCGTGGAGACGGCGAGCCAGGTGAAGCCGGCGTCGAGGAACTCCTCGAGGTCGAAGCGGTGCAGCCACTGCAGGGTCGTGATGAAACCGTTGGAGGTGAATTGAGGGAAGCGGCGGACGTACCGTGCCCGCTCGAGCAGGTGGGGGTCGAGGAGGGGATCGCCAATGATGGTGTTGAAATCGATGGCCCTTCCGCCCATGGCGGCGTACTGGTCCACCGCGGCGGTGAAGAGGGGAAGCGGCAAAGGTTGCCGGGCCCTCGTCATCACCCGGTTGGCGCAGAAACCGCAGCGGGAATTGCAGACGCTTGTGGTTTCCAGGGAGAGGGCGGGAACGGCCGGCGGGTGGAAGGCGCGCCGGGAGAAGGCGCGCCGCAGGTAGGAACGGAGCATGCGAGTCGCCCTGCCCACCCGCGCGAGGAGAGGGTTCATGCCCTTCTCCCATGGCCTGGTCGTGCGATGGAAAAGGGTCTGTTGCCAGCGGCGGTGCTGGGGTGGCGACGGGTGGCGAAGGTATCCACGTGCCCATGGTAGCGCCGAGGTGACTCGGAGGTGATGTTGCGAGGTGCGAGACGAGATGGCGGCAGCGGCGAGGGAACGACGCGGGGCGCAGGTAGGCTGCGGGTATGTCTGATCGCCGATCCCTTCCTGCCCGTACCGCCCCGCTACTACGGCGGGATCGAGCGGGTCATCGCCATGGTGGCGGAGGGGTTGATGGCTCGCGGTCACCGGGTCACCCTGTTCGCGGCGCCGGGATCGGCCCTCGGCACCGAAGTGGTCACCTTCGGCGCCCCTCCGCACCTGGGCCCTGTGCGGCGATGGCGGGATCTGTGGCAGGTGGCTGCGCCCCTGTGGCGACGCGTTCGGGAATGGGACGTGATCCACAGTTTCGGCCGGTTGGCGGCGCTCTTGCCGGTGCTTCCGCGACCGGTGCCCAAGCTGCAGAGCTACCAGCGGGAGATCACGCTGCGAAACGTGCGTCTTTCGACTCGCCTGGCACGGGGCACTCTTCTCTTCACCGCCTGCAGCGATGCGCTTCGACGTGGCGTGAGCCACGTGGGACGCTGGGTCACCGTGCCCAACGGTGCGCCCGCCGCCGCCTACCGCTTCTCGCCCGCCGTGCCGCCCGATGCTCCGCTGATGTTCCTGGGCAGGATCGAGCGGATCAAGGGGACGCACACGGCCATTGCCGTGGCGCGGGCTGCCGGCCGCCGCCTGATCATCGCTGGCAATGTTCCGCCCGAGCATCGCGGCTACTTCGAGGAGGAGGTGCAACCTCACCTGGACGGGACGGCCATTCGCTACGTCGGGCCGGTGGACGATGCAGCCAAGAACGAGTGGCTCGGCCGTGCCGCGGCACTTCTCATGCCCATCGAGTGGGAAGAACCCTTCGGCATCGTCATGGTCGAGGCCCTGGCCTGCGGTACGCCGGTCATCGGCCTGGGGCGGGGGGCCGTCCCCGAGGTCGTCGAGGATGGGATCACCGGTTTCGTGTGCGGTTCGCCGGCCGAGATGGTGGAAGCCGTTGCTCGCCTCCCACGAGTCGAGCGCGCGGCGTGCCGGGCCTCCTTCCAGCGGCGGTTCAGCGACGCTGCCATCGTCGACGCCTACCTGCAGCTCTACCGGCAGGAAATCGCCCGTACTCGGGCGAGGGTGGCGGGGTGAACTCCGGCGCGAGAACCACCATCTGCCTGGTGACGCCGGGCCACCTGGCCACCAACCCCCGTCTCGTCAAGGAAGCCGACGCCCTGCACGCAGCCGGCTACCGGGTTGCCGTCGTCGCAGCTCGTTTCGTCGGCTGGGCGGACGAGGCCGATCAGGAGTTCGCGGGACGGGCCTGGCCGGTGCACCGTACCACCTTTGGCCCCCTGGCCCCCCGCCCCGTCTGGCTGTGGCAGGGGGGGCGGCGGCGCCTCGCCCTGGCGGTGTTCCGGGCCGGCCTTCGAGGGGAAAGGATCGCCGAGTGGGCCTTCCACCCGGCGGTCGGGGCGCTCGCCCGTCTCGCTCGCCGCATCCCGGCCGATCTCTACATCGCCCACAACCTGGCGGCGCTCCCGGCGGCCGGACGCGCCGCCCTCCGGCAGCGGGCGCTCCTCGGCTTCGATGCCGAGGACTACCACCTGGGTGAGATGCCGGAGGGTCCGCAGTACGAGACGCAGCGACGGCTGGTCCGGGCCATCGAGGGTCGATGGTTGCCTCGCTGTACCCACCGAACCGCGGCCGCCCCCGGTATCGCCCGGGCCCTGGCCGCTACCTATGGGATCGCCCCGCCCGTCGTGGTGCGCAACGTCTTTCCCCTGACCGAGGCGCCGACCGAACCACAGGCGCCCTCAGTCTCGCCAGGGCCGGCGGTGTACTGGTTTTCCCAGACGCTGGGGCCGGGGCGCGGCCTGGAAGCGGCCATACGCGCACTGGCAGCGGCGGCGTCGCGGCCCCACCTCTACCTGCGGGGCAACGCCGCTGCCGGCTACCCTTCGGTACTGGACGCGCTGGCCAGGGCAGTGGGGGTAGCGGAGCGCGTCCATCTCCTGCCGCCAGTGCGGCCCGGGACGCTGGTCAGGGACGCGGCGCGCTTCCACGCAGGGTTGGCGTGCGAGGTGCCGGTTTCGGAGAACCGGAAACATGCTTTGACGAACAAGGTTTTCACCTACCTCCTGGCAGGCATACCCGTGCTTCTCTCCGGCACGCCTGCGCAGGCGGAGCTGGCTGCGGACCTCGGGGCAGCGGCGGTGCTCTTCCCACCGGACGACGCCGGTGCCTTGGCCCAGGCCCTCGACACGCTCTTCCTCGACGCCCAACGGTACCGACAGGGGCGGGAAGCGGCGTGGACGCTGGGGCGGCATCGGTTCAACTGGGAGCGGGAGCAGCGGGAGTTTCTCGCCTCCGTGGAGCTGGCCTTGGCCGAGAGGCGGCCGTGATGTGGTGGCTGCTCGACCGAGCCCGGGTAGCGAGCGTGTGGGTGAGGGAGCCCGGTGCACGGACGTGGGGGTCCGTCGTGCACGCCGGAGCCGAGTGGGTACTCTTCGTGCCGGAGGCGCGGTGATGGGCGACGGGGTCAGCAGGCGGCGAGTGGTGATTGTTTCGCCCTATTTCCCCCCTTCCACCGTGGCCGGCGTGCACCGGGCCCGCCTGCTGGCCCGCCACCTGCCGGTGCACGGCTGGGAACCGGTGATCGTGTGCGTCGACGAGCGACATCACGAGGAGCCACTGGATCCGGAGCTCGCCCGTCTGGTGCCTTCCGACGTGCGGATCGTCAAGGTGGGAGCCGTGCCCCGCCGCCTGGCCCGAAGCTTGGGAATGGGCGACCTGTCGCTGCGCGGGTGGTTCCACCTGCGGCGCGCCGTGCTTGGGTGGCTGCACAGGGTGGGTGCGGAGGTGGTGTGCATCACCATGGGTCCCTTCTACACCTCGCTCTTTGCCGGTGCCGTGCGGCGACGCTACGGCGTGCCCGTGGTGTTGGACTACCAGGACCCGTGGGTGTCAGCGTGGGGGGCCACCCTACCGCGCTGGAGCAAGGGCGGCTGGAGCCACCGCCTGGGGTGCTGGCTCGAACCCCTCGCCCTGCGCCGGGTCGACTGGCTTACCGCGGTGTCCACCGGCACCTTCCAAGGGATCCTGGCGCGCCATCCATGGATCGACGAGAGCCGGTGCAGCGAGGCACCCATCGGCGGCGACCCGGCGGACTTCGACGCGCTGCGCCGGCGACCGGTGGCGGTTTCCAGGCTGCCCGTGGAACCAGGGCGGTTGCACGTGAGCTACGTGGGCACGCTGTTGCCGCGGGCTGGGGATACGGTGCGGGCGCTGCTGCGGGCTGCCGCCCTGCTTCGCCAACGCGCCCCGGGGCTCTACGCCCGGTTGCGCCTCGACTTCGTCGGCACCTCGAACCAGCCGGGGGGTGGGCCGGCACGGGTGCTCCCAATGGCCGCGGAGGAGGGCGTGGCCGAGGTGGTGCGAGAGCTGCCCGAGCGGTTGCCGTACCTCGAGGCACTGCAGGTGCTTCTGCGCAGCCACGTGGTCCTCGCCCTCGGCTCGGACGAGCCCCACTACACCGCTTCCAAGATCTTCCCGGTCTTGCTCTCTGAGCGTCCGGCGCTGGCCATGTTCCACGCCGCTTCCACGGTATGCCGGTTCATCGAGGTCGCCGGCGGCGCCTACCTGGTGACCTTCGACGACGGCGCGCCCGCCCTCGCCAAGGTGGCGGAGATTGCCATGACCCTCGAGCGCCTGCTTCGCCACCCCGAGGCGGCGCCGCGCCTCGACAGGGAGGCTCTGGCGCCTTTCCTCGCTCCGGCGGTAGCTGGCCAATTTGCTGCCGTGTTCGAGCGCCTGGCGCGGGAAGGGTGCCGGGGGTTGGCCCGATGACGCTCCGGCTCGGCTTTCTGGCCAGTCATCCCATCCAGTACCAGGCGCCGCTCTTTCGGGAGCTGGCGGGGCGGGCAGACCTCACCGTGTACTTTGCCCATCGACAGGACGCCGTGGGACAGGCAGCGGCGGGTTTCGGGGTTCCCTTCGAGTGGGACGTGGACCTGCTCGCGGGCTACCGCCACGAGTTTCTCGCCAACGTGGCCCGTCGGCCGAGTGTCGACCGGTTCTTCGGCTGCGACACCCCAGCCATCGCCCGTCGTATCCGCGACGGCGGCTTCGACGCGTTCCTGGTCAACGGCTGGTACCTGAAGGCGCAGTGGCAGGCCGTGCGCGCCTGCCAGCGGGCGGGCGTGCCGATGCTGGTACGTGGCGATTCGCAGCTTGCCACGCCCCGTTCGACAGCTCGGCGGCTTCTCGGCGCCGTTTGGCACCGCTGGGTGATCCGCCAGTTCGACGGGTTCCTCGCCGTCGGTGCGAGGAACCGCGAGTTCCTCCTCCATTTCGGGGCTCCGCCGAGCCGGATCTTCTTCGCCCCCCACTGCGTGGACACCGACTGGTTCGCCCAAGAAGCCGCGGCAGGCGCCTCCGCCCGTGACGCCACCCGGCAGAGGTACGGGTGTCCGCCGGGGGGGCGGGTCGTGCTGTTCGTGGGCAAACTCGTGGCCAAGAAACGCCCCCTCGACCTGGTCGAGGCCCTCGGTCGGCTGTGCGAACATGCCGACACGGTCGTCGGGGTCTTTGCCGGGGCGGGAGAACTCGCCGACGAGATCCGGCGACGTGCCCAGGCGCTGGGGGTGGCGGTGCATCTTCTGGGATTCGTCAACCAGTCGCAACTGCCGGCGGTGTACGCGGCCGCGGACGCCCTCGTGCTGCCCTCCGCCGGGGAAACCTGGGGCCTGGTGGTCAACGAGGCCATGGCCTGCGGTGTGCCCGCCGTGGTCTCGGACGCTGCCGGCTGCGTCCCCGACCTCGTCGAACCGGGCACGACAGGTGAGGTGTTCCCGTGCGGCGATGTGGTGGCTCTGGCCGGTGCCCTCGAACGGGTGCTCGCGCGGGTGGGATCGCCGTTGGTGACGGCGGCGCTCCGGCGAAAGAGCGAGCAGTACTCGGTCCGGGCGGCGGCGGACGGCATCATGGCCGCCGCTTACCAACTGCAACGGCAAGGTGTCCGTTGATGCCCAAGGGGCGGATTCTCGTGCTCTTCGGCAGCATCCCCCTCTACGGTCAGGAACGCGCGAACATCGAGGTCATCCATGCCCTCGTGACACGGGGGTGGGACGCTCTCTTCGTCACCCACCCCGAGTGGGGGCACCAGCAGGTCCAGCCGGCCCTCGACGCCCGCGGCCTGCGCTGGACCACCGCCACCTTTGCCGACCGGTTCGACCGAGGGATGGGGGTGGGCGGGTGGCTCCGCCGCCTGCGCCAGATGGTGCGCGGGAACTTGGAACTGGCGCGCATCGTGCGCACCTACCGCCCGACCCACATCCACCTGGGCAATCCCCAGTGGTTCATTGCCTTTGCGCCGCTCCTGCTGCTGCTACGCACCCCCATCGTCTACCGGCTGGGCGACGCGCCGGCCCAGCACCGCCTGGCGTTTCGAGTGTTGTGGCGATGCGTGCTCGGGCGGCGGGTGACGAGGTTCGTCTGCATTTCCAACTTCCTCCGTACGCGACTCCTCGCCGCGGCCCCAGTGGCCGACAAGTGCGAGCTGGCAATACCGCGGCCGGTGGCGCGCTTTGTCTCGCGCCCCGAGCCGTTGCCAGAGAAAGACCCGGCGAGCACCACCTTCGTGTACGTGGGGCAGATGACCGAGGAGAAGGGCGTTGGCCTCGTCGTCGAGGCGGCGATGCGCCTGTCCCGCGAGGGCGGGGGCGTGAGGTTCCTCCTGGCAGGCGATGTCTCGTGGAAGAATCCTTTTGCCGAGGCACTGATGGCCGAGGTTCATCGGGCGGGGCTCGAGAACACCGTCGTCTTTCTCGGGTTCGTGGAGGACGTGCCGCGCCTCCTGGCGGTGGGCGACGTGCACCTGTGCCCCTCCCTATGCCAGGAAGGTCTGGGAACGACCGTACTGGAGGCCAAGGAGGCCGGATTGCCCTCCATCGTGTTCCCCTCCGGGGGACTGCCGGAGCTGGTGACGGACGGGGTGGACGGGACCGTGTGCCAGGAAAAGACGGTGGAGGCCCTCGTCGCTGCCTGCCGTCGTTACCTGGAGGAGCCGGACCTCGCCCCGCGCCAGGGGGCAGCGGCCAGGGTGTCCCTGGTGCGGCTGGGGGTGGCCGAGTTTGCGGAACGCTGGGATGCCCTCTACTCGGACTGCCGTTAGGCGAGCACGGCGCGCCGCGTGGCGCTGGGTGACCCCCGTGGGGGTGCTCGCGGCAGCCTCGTTTCTGACCGCCAACGCGTGGTTGACGGCTGCATGCCTCGCCACCCTGGCGCTTCTGGTGCTCCTCACCTGGCGGCCAGGAGAGCCGCCGGTGCTTACCTTTGCCGTAGGCTACCAGTGGCTGCAGGTGGCCATGGTGGTGTTGCACGCCAACGTGCTCGGGTTCCCGGTGGAGAGCTTTCTGCCTGCGACCCGCAGCGCCGATGCCGTGTGGTTGAGTCTCGGGGGCCTCTTGGCCCTTGGTACCGGAATCCGACTCGGGATGCTCCGCCTTGCCGGACCGGAAAAGGGTGACCCACGCTGGGAGGTGGCCGGTGCGCGCGTGCAGCAGCTCCTGGGCGCTTACCTGGCCCTCTTCCTCATGGCCTTGGCCGGGCGCGGCATGGTCGGCACCACCGGCGGGCTCGCGCAGATCGTCCTGGCCGTGTTCAACCTCCGTTGGTTCTTCTTTGCGCTGTTTGCGTACGCGATCCTGGCACGGCGACGAGGGTACTCCCTGCTGGCGCTGGCCGTGGGCCTCGAGGTCGTCGTCGGTTTCACCGGCTTTTTCTCCGGGTTCAAGGACATCTTCTTCGTGTTTCTGGTCGTCTACCTCATGGCGCGGCCGGGGTTCTCCCTCGCCAACGTGGCGCGGGTAGCTGGGTTCGTGGCGGCCCTTTTCTTCTTGGGCGCTCTCTGGATGAGCGTGCGCGGGGAGTACCGCGGCGTGATCAGCGGCGGCGACAGAGCGCAAGCGGTGCGGCTGGGCTTTGTCGAGCGGTCGCGAGTCATGGTCGACATGATTCTGGACCTCGATGTGAACCGCTTTCTCCAAGGGGTGGAGCTTCTGGCAGAGCGCATGTCGTACGTGGGCTACTTCGACAACGTCCTCTTCATGGTGCCGAGGGTGATCCCCCACGAGCACGGTACCCTATGGCGAGCGGCAGTGGCGCACGTGCTGCAGCCGCGGTTGTTCTTTCCCAACAAGCCGGTGCTCCCTTCGGATTCGGAGCTGACCATGAAGTATACGGGGCAGCTTCTGGCTTCGGAGGCGGAAGGGGCGTCCATCAGCCTCGGCTACTTTGCCGAGAGCTATATCGATTTCGGGCGGACGGGGATGATGGTGATCATTGGGCTGGTGGGTCTGGGATGGGGGCTGATCTACCGGGCGTTCTTCACCATGCGCCTGCCGTGGAGCGTGGCTTCCGCCGCCGCCATCGCCGTCCTCATCAACGCCAACGAGTTCGAGATGCACAATGTGAAGTTGTTGGGCAGTATTCTCATGGCGTTCCTGGTGACCTGGGGATTCCTGCGCTTTGCGCTGCCACTCGCCGCGCCGTGGCTGGGGTTGCGGGGCGTACTCAGGCGTTACCTCATGGTCGGGCGTCCCGTGGCGCCCCGGGCCGTGCCGTGAGGGTGGTCCACGTCGTTGCCGGTCTGTGGAGGGGGACAGGCGGGCCGGCAGCGAGCGTCCCTGGCCTCTGCTCGGCCCTGGCGAGCGCCGGGCACGAGGTCACGCTCGTGACCGGTCGTGGGGAGCTGGCTTCCACGGTGGTGGCGTTGGCGGAACGGATCGCGGTGCGTGTCGTGCCCCTCGGGCCCTACATCGGTGCCAACTTCAGTCCGCCCTTCTCGAGAGCCGTCAGGGAAGCCGCCGCCTCTGCGCACGTGGTGCACAGCCACGGTCTCTGGCTGCACCCCAACTGGGCAGCGGCCGCGGCCGCGCGGCGCGTGGGCGTGCCGTTGGTGATCAGCCCCCGGGGGATGTTGCAGCCCGTGGCGCTGGCGCGCAAAGGTTGGCTCAAGAAGATCTTGCTGCGGTTTTTCGATGGCCGCCACCTGCGCCAGGCGCGCCTGATCCATGTCACGAGCGACGCCGAGGCGACGGCGGTGCGGCGCCTCGGGATGGTGGCGGCCGTTGCCACCATCCCCAACGGCGTGGACCTCGACGCGTTTCCCCTCCAGCAGGTCGACGAGGGGAACGCCCGCCGCCAGCCCGGACGGGTGGTGTATCTGGGGAGGATCCATCCCACCAAAGGTCTCGACGTGCTGCTCGCCGCGTGGCCCATGGTCCGCGACGCCTTCCCGCACAGCGTTCTCGTCGTGGCTGGACCGGGCGAGCCCTGGCACCTCGCAGCCTTTCGACGGCAGGCCGGGGGGGTGGCGGGAGTCGTCTCCGAATGCGGCCGGGAGGTGGGTCCAAGGGAACGCCTCGAGCTGTTGGCGACCGCGGACGTGGTGGTCCTGCCGAGCCGTACAGAGAACTACGGCATGGTGGTGCCGGAGGCCCTTGCGTGCCGTACGCCCGTCGTGACCACGACGGGGACCCCCTGGTGCGCCCTGGAAACCGAGAGGTGTGGCTGGTGGGTGGAGGCCGGGCCCGCTGCCCTGGCCAGGGCGCTGGTGGAGGCGCTTTCCCTGGACAACGACACCCGGCAGGCGGCGGGGGAGCGGGGTCGGGCGTTTGTCGAGCGCGAACACAGCGTGACGGCGGCGGCCGGGCGGATGGTGGCCGCCTACCAGTGGGCGTGCGGGCTCGGGCCACCGCCGCCCTTTCTCTGGCGCCGGGAAGGGCTGCATTGATGTGCGTCTTCGAGTCGGGGGGCTTGGGCTCCCCGATGATCGGCTCCTCCCTCACCATCTCCCAGCGGGCGCACCTGTGCGCCGGCACCCACGACTACACCGATCCTGCCATGCCGCTGCTGAAACCCCCGATCGTCATCGAGGACGACGCCTGGATCTGCGCCGACGCGTTCGTCGGTCCCGGGGTGACCGTCGGACAGGGGGCCGTCGTCGGTGCCCGCGCGGTGGTCGTCAAGGACGTGCCCCCCTGGACGATCGTGGCCGGGAACCCGGCCAGGATCGTGAAGCGGCGTGCACTCTCGGGCAGCGAGTAGCGAGGTCGATGCTGTTTTCCACCCTCATCCTTGCCAAGAACGAGGCGGCGAACCTCCCACGCTGTCTGGAGGCGCTGTCGGGGTGCGATGACATCGTGGTCGTCGACGACCTGAGCACCGACGAGACGGCGGCGGTGGCGAAGGCCCACGGCGCGCGGGTGGTGCAGCGCCGATTCGACAGCTTCGCCTCGCAGCGCAACTGGGCCCTCGATACGGTGCCCTTCGCCCACGAGTGGGTGCTGCACCTCGACGCCGACGAGGTGGTGACGCCGGCATTGCTCGCCGAGATCGACGCGGTCATCGCGGACACGGACCGCGTCGCCTTCCGCATCCCCTCGAAGATGATGTTCCTCGGTCGGTGGCTGCGCCATGCGGCCACCTACCCGGCCTACCAGGTGCGCCTGGGGCGCAACCCCGGCCTGCGCTTCATCCAGGTGGGTCACGGCCAGCGCGAGGACCTCGACCCGGCGCAGGTCGGGACGCTGTGCGAGCCGTACCTCCACTTTGGCTTCTCCAAGGGGCTCGAGGCGTGGTTCGCCAAGCACAACCGCTATTCGACCCAGGAGGCGGAGGAGGCGGTGAAGCACCTGCGCGACGGGCGCGTGGACTGGGCGGGGTTGGCAGCGGTGGGCGATCCGGCGAGACGCCGGCGGGCGTTGAAGGAGCTCTCCTTCCGGCTGCCGTGCCGGCCGACCTTGCGCTTCGTCTACATGTACGTGCTGCGGCGGGGCTTCCTCGACGGGGTGCCGGGGCTCATGTACTGCCGGATGCTCGCGGCCTACGAGCGGATGATCGTGTGGAAGATGCGGGAGATCGGGCGGCGGGAGCAGGGGTTGGCGGGGTAGCGGGGGTTGACGGGATCCTTCGGGCGCCTGCGGCGCCTTCAGGATGACATGGAGAGAGCGGGTGTGGAGTGCCGGGGGCGAGTTGACGGGAACCTTGAGGCGCCTGCCGCGCCTTCATGATGCCAGGAATGGGGGGATCCTCCGGCTGCTTTGCAGCTTCACGATGACGAGAAGAGCATGGTCCTTTGGGTGACCTGCGGCGCTTTTGCGATGACGGGATAGGCAAGGTGCGTGGGGCCGCCCGCGGCCTCGGGACGAGGAGCGCTCGGCCGGCGGACTCGGGATGCCAGCCGCAGGGGTGGCACGGCTCCCACTGGTGCGGTAAGCTTTGGGCACGGAGGCACGGGTCGTGACGCAGGACGAGCTTGAGGTGTTGAGGCGCGAGTTGGGCGTGGTGGTGGAGGCGGTCCGTGACGAGATCCGGACTGTTGCCGAAGGCCACGTCTTGCTGTCGGAGAAGATCGACCGCGTGGCGGGGGAGTTGCGCGCGGAGCTGAAGGACGCGATGGCCATGCTGCGCACCGAGATGGCGGCGGGTGACGAGAAGCTGCGCGCGGAGATTATCGCGCAGGGGAAGGAGCTGCGCGGCGAAATGGCGGCCATGCGGGACGAGCTTCGGGCGGAGATGGCGGCGCAGGGAAAGGAGCTGCGCGCCGAGATGGCGGCCATGCGGGACGAACTCCGGGCGGAGATGGCGGCGCAGGGAAAGGAGCTGCGCGGCGAGATGGCAGCCATGCGCGAGGAGCTGCGCGCCGAGATGGCGGCGCAGGGAAAGGAGCTGCGCGGCGAAATGGCAGCCATGCGCGAGGAGTTGCGCGGCGAGATGGCGGCGCAGGGCCAGGAGCTGCGCGCCGAGATGGCGGCAGATCGCGAGCAGTCGAAGGCCGAGCACGCCGAGACGCGGGCGATGATCAAGCTGTCCTTCTCGCAGCTCGATCAGCGGCTCACCGCGCTGGAGCAGGCGTTCGTCGACCTCAAGAGGCGCGTGGAGATCCTCGAACGGGCCCACGCGTCGTAGGCTTCGATGCGGACGGGGCGGCGGCGAGGCCGCCCGAGGAGAGGGCGGTGTGCTCGCTGCCGTGCCGGTGTCGGGCAGGCATGAGATGCCGCCCTTTTTTTGCGCCGACCGTCGCGAGCCGGGCAGCGCCGCAGCCCGTACCGCAGCTTCTGTCCCTGGCGGTCGGCGGGCGTGAACGCACGGCGCAACGGTTCGAGTTCACGACTCCTTGCCGCGGCGGGCGTGGGGGCGCGGCCGGCCCCTTGCTCCGGTGGTATGCTCGGGCGCGATGAACAGGGGAAGACAGCGGGCACTGTCACGGCGACGGGCAGCGGCGTTGTCGAGCCCCGGCCGAGGCAACGGCCGAGCGGGAAATCGCCGCCACTGTCGCGCCGTGGGGGCGAGGACGAGCCTCGCGGCATGCACCGCCCCATGAGCGACAGGCCAGCGACCAGCAGGCTGTTGCTGGTGGCGTGGGTGGCGGCCCTGCTCCCGCTCGTCTTTCTCGTGGTCTGGCCCTGGGCCGGAGGCCTCGCCGTCAGCAGCGACGACGCGTGTTCCGGGGTGAGAAGGTTGTTGGGACCGACCACCATCGGCCCGCTCCTCGCGGAAAGCTGGCGGTCCATGTTCTTCCGGCCCCTCGACACGGCAGCGCGGCAACTCATCGACCCCGCGACCCGCGACGCTCGCTGGACCGCGGTGTTGCACCTACCGGCCCTCGCCCTGTGCATCGGTGGCCTCGCTGCCCTGGCTCGGCGTACGGCAGCGCGTTGGCGACTGGTGTTGCCCATCGCGCTGGCGTGGTGGTTCCTGCATCCCGGCACGTCGGTTTCCTTGTGGCAACCGGATACCGTGAGCCAGAGCTGGAGCGCAGCACTGGGCGTCTGGCTCGTCATTGCGGTCTTCCGTGCCGTGGACCGGGTCACGACGGGCGCACATCGGTTCCCCGACGTGCTGGCGCCGGCAGTGCTCTGTGCTGTGGGGCTCCTCGCCAAGGAAACGTTCCTCGGCTGGTGCGCCGGTGCGGCGGCGTTCGTCGTCGTGGTCTTCCTGCGCGGGTGGCATGCGGGTCGCTCCCGAAGGTTGGGGCCGTGGTGGTGCCTTCTTGCACCGCTGGTGACTCTTCCAGCTCTGTACCTGGTGTTTCGTGTGGTTTCGGGGGGATTGTCGCAGAGTTTCGACCCTTCCATGGGTCGCTACACTGTCGGGCTGGGCAGGGGCACGCTCACCTACGTGGCCACGGCGTTCGCCGGGTCCATCTGTCTCGGGCCTGTCCATGCGGTCTTTTCGCCCGAGATGCACGGCTGGGCGCGAGTCATGCCGCTTCTCGGCGGAATGCTGACCATCACGGCTGCTGCGCTGCCGCTGCTGCTGGTTCGGCGAGGGGCGGCGCCGGCCACCATGCTCGCGCCCTGGCGTTCTGCAGCGATGGTGGCGGCCATCGCCCTGTCCGGGTTGCTGGCCCCCCTGCCCACTGCGCACCTTTCGGAGCTTTACCTCATGGGTCCCAACCTGGGGCTGGCGCTGCTCGTGGGTGTGGGCGCCGTCTCGACCATCCAGGTGAGCGAGTCGGCAAGCACGGCCTGGGCCGGGCGACGGTGGGTCGTGGCGGTGGGGATCGTCGGGATGGTGTCGCTGTACCTGCTTGGTGCGTTGGGGCTCGCAAGCCGCGCCCGGCACTTCCAACTGACCTGGCGGTGGAGCAGGGAGCTGCAGCGCTCCTTGGTGGAGTTTCAGGATCGCCGCCCACCGGGCGCGCCTCCCGGGCACGTACTGTTTGCGGCACGTTGCAGCCACGGCTGGGTCCACAGCGTCTACGTGGTGCCGCCGGTGCACGCCCTCAACCTGCCCTGCACGGAAAGGTATCTGAACGCCCGCGACCCCAGCCGCCCCCTGGAACTCGTGGAGTGGTCGTCCGGACAGCGAGTCCTCGCGCCGGCTCTGCTGGTGGACTGCGCCGACTTGGTGGAACGCCCGCGGTTCTAGCGCCTCTCCGCGTCCCCTCCAAACCGGCCGAGCTGCCCGAAACCGGCGCCGACCGACCCGGCATCCAAGGCCGGGCCGGGTAGAATCCCCTTGGAGATGCGGGTCCTCCTCGTCAATCAGTACTTCTGGCCGGATCGGGCCGCCACCGCCCAGCTCCTCGCCGATCTGGCCGAGGATCTCGCCGCCTCCGGCTGGCAGGTGACGGTGGTGGCCGGCCGGGGAAGCTACGCGCCGGGGCGGGAAGGGAAGCTGCCCACCCACGAGGTCTACCGGGGCGTTGCCATTCGCCGGGTGTGGTGCACGGACTTCGGCCGCGGGCGCACCCTCGGGCGGCTCGCCGACTACGCCACCTTCATGGTGACAGCCGCGGCCTGCCTGGCCTTGTCAAAGTGGGGGAAGGCCACGAGCCCCGCGCCGTCCGAGCTCGGCCGGGTGCCGCCACGGTCAGCCCGATCGACGCCCCGCTCCGTGGGCAGCGCCGACACCGATCCAGGAAGGCCCGTGGTGGTGTGCCTCTCCACGCCGCCTCTCGTCGCGCTCCTGGGCCTGCTGGCGCGGCTTCGCGGCGCCGCCTTCGTGTACAAGGTGGAGGACCTGTACCCCGACGTGGCGGTGGCCCTGGGCACCTTTGGCGCCACCTCTTTGCCGGCCCGCGGGTTCGGCTGGCTGTCGCGCCTGCTGCTCCGGCGGGCCGATGCGGTGGTGGCCCTCGACGGCGGGATGCGCGAGATCCTCGCGGCCCGCGGGGCGCGCCGGGTGGAGGTGATCCGCAACTGGGCCGACGGCCGCGCCCTGCCGCCGGACCCGGAGGCCGGCCGGCGCTTTCGCGCCGAACATGGGCTCAATGGACAGTTCGTGGTGCTGTACGCAGGCAACCTCGGCCTCGCCCACCGCTTCGACGCCGTGGTCGCGGCGGCTCGCCTGTTGGAGGGCTTGCCCTGGGCTGCAGCGGACGGGCGCGAGGTGCGCTTTCTCTTCGTCGGCGACGGGCCGCGCCTTGCGGAGGTGCGGCGGGGGTGCGAGGGGCTCGCCCGGGTGAGCTTCCTCCCGTACCAGCCGCGCGAGGCGTTGCCGGCCCTGTACAACGCAGCCGACGTGCACCTGGTGACGCTGCGCGACGAGGTGGCCGGCCTGCTCGTTCCGTCCAAGATCGCCGCCGCCCTCGCCTGCGCCAGGCCGGTGGTGCTGGTAGGGGCGACGGCGGGGACGGTGGCGGCGGAGATTCGCCGCGCCGGGGCGGGGTGGTGCTGCCCCCACGACGCCGAGCAGGTGGCGACTCTGCTCGCCAGACTGGCCGCCGACCCGGCCGCGGTGGCGGCGGCGGGGCAGCGGGCCCACGCGCTGTTCCGCATGGGGTACGATCGTACCGAGGCGACCGGGCGCTGGCGGACCCTGCTGGCCGAGATCGCCGGCGCCCGGGCGGAGGGGGACCGTGCTTGACCTGGTGCTCGCCGGTCTGCTGGCCGGGGTGATCGCTGCCCTCACCACGAGTTTCATGGTGCCGCCGGTGGTCCGAGTGGCGCGCAGCCTCGAGGTGGTGGACGCGCCGGGGGGGCGGAAGCAGCACGAAGGGGTAGTGCCTCGGCTCGGTGGCGTCGCCATTGCGTTCGGATTGTTCTTTGGCGCCGGCTCGGTGGGGCTCATGAAGTGGGGGCAGTGGGGGGAGCGGGTGGCGCGCGCTGACCTGGCGGTGTTGCTCATGGCCGTGGCCCTCGTGTTCCTGGTGGGCCTGGTGGACGACACGGTAGGGGTGTCGGTGCTCCACAAGTTCGCGGTCCAGTGCGTGGCCGCCATCCTGGTGGTCGGTGCGGGGTGGGGGTTCAGCGAGTTCGGTTTCGCCTGGTTGCCCATCAAGGTGGGTCCCTTGTGGTGGTTGGTTTCCGTGCTCTGGGTGGTGGGGGTGACCAACGCCATCAACCTCATCGACGGGCTCGATGGGCTGGCAGCAGGCGTGGTGGCCATCACCGCGGTGGGCTTGTTCGTCTATGCGGCACTCATGCAAAACTTCTTCACCACCGTGTTGATGGCCGCCATCGTCGGGGCGTGCCTCGGGTTTCTCCGCCACAACTGGGCGCCAGCGAGGATCTTCCTCGGCGACGCCGGGTCGTTGCTGCTCGGTTTTCTCCTCGCTGTGATGGCCATGCACTCGTCCATCAAGGGGCCGGCCACGGTGGCGATCCTGGTGCCGATCCTCGCCCTCGGTGTGCCGGTGATCGATACCCTCCTCGTCATGGTGCTGCGCTTCGTGGCCGAGCCGCGCAGCCCGGTGACGGTGCGCCTGCTGCGGATGTTCCGCGCCGATCGGGCGCACCTGCACTTCCTGCTCGAAGGGATGGCGGGTAGCCGCGTCCGAGTGGTCCGCTGGATCTACGCGGTGGTGCTGGCCTCGTGCCTGGCGGCGGTGGCGGTGGCGCTCACCAAGAGCGTGCAGCTAGGGCTGGTGCTGGTGGCGATGCAACTCGCCGTGGTGCTGGCGCTGCGCCGCCTGGGGTGGGCGCGGATGGTGGCCGGCATCTCCGCCGAACGTCGCGCCGAGCTGCGCCGCGAGCTGCTCGCCGCCGTCGAGCCCCCGCCCGAGGGCCGCTGACGGCAGTCGTATCGCCGGTTTCGAGGAGGGCGCGGGGCGTACCTCGTTGTTGCAACTGAATCGCAACATCTCCTGTTCGTTGACTTTGTGAAAGCAACGTATATACTCTCGCCGGCCTGAAGGAGGGGGGAGTGATCGAGTACATCCCTGTCCTGGTGTTCACCCTCGTCGCCGTCTCGTTCCCCATCATCGTGACCCTCGTCGCCAGGGTGATCCGCGCTGGCCAAGCCAACCCGGTGAAGGGGGAGCCGTACGAGTGTGGCGTCGAACCGGCGACCGTCGCCTACGACACGCGCTTTTCGGCCCGCTACTACCTGATCGCCGTCCTGTTCGTGGTGTTCGACGTGGAGACCGTCTTCCTCTACCCGTGGGCGGTGATGTACCGCAAGCTGGCGCTGTTCGGGTTCGTCGAGATGTTCCTCTTCCTCGGCATCCTGGTGGTCGGCTACATCTACGCGTGGCGGCGGGGGGCACTGACATGGGTCTGATCGAGAACCGATTCCCACCCAACGTGCTGGTCACCACCTACGACGCGGTGTTCAACTGGGCGCGCAAGAACTCGCTGTGGCCCATGCAGTTCGGCCTGGCGTGCTGCGCCATCGAGATGATGGCAGCCATGGACCCGCGGCACGATCTGGCCCGGTTCGGCGCCGAGGTGTTCCGCGGCTCGCCGCGGCAGGCGGACCTGATGTTCGTGGCCGGCACGGTGACCGAGAAGATGGCGCCCATCGTCAAGCGGCTGTACGACCAGATGGCCGAACCCAAGTGGGTGATCGCCATGGGCTCCTGCGCCACCTCGGGGGGACCGTACCGGACCTACGCGGTGACCCAGGGGGTGGACCGGATCATCCCGGTGGACGTGTACGTGGCCGGGTGCCCGCCTCGTCCGGAGGCCTTGATCTACGGCTTGATGCAGCTGCAGAAGAAGATCGACCGCCGCACCATTGCGCGGCAGGCGGGGTAGGAGGACGCCATGGCGGACGAACAGACCCCCACACCGCAGCCTCCCGCGACCCCCCCCGCCCCCAAGCCGCCCTGGGAGGAGAAGCCGGTGCCGGCCGTGCCTCAGGACGCGGCGGACCACCCTCAGGTGCGGGAACTCGTAGCGGCGCTCCCCGAGCTTAGCGTGCAGGCCGTGGCGTTCGCCGGTCAGATCACCGTGACGGTGCCCGTCGAGCGGCTCCTGGAGGTGTGCCGTACCGCCAAGGACGCCCTCGGCTACCGATACCTCGTCGACCTCACGGCGGTGGACTGGCAGGACCGCGCCGACGGCCGCTTCGACGTGGTCTATTGGCTCCACCGGCACAGCGACGAGGTCCGCCTGCGCGTCAAGGTGCGCGTGGCCGATGGCGTCGAGGTGCCATCGGTGACTGGCGTGTGGAAGGTGGCCAACTGGATGGAGCGCGAGGTGTTCGACATGTTCGGGATCTACTTCGGCGGTCACCCGAACCTGGAGCGGATCCTCACCTGGGAAGGGTTCCACGGTCACCCGCTGCGCAAGGATTTCCCCCTCGAGGGGATCGACACCGGGGCGGCGATCTACCCGGAGATCTTCCCGCCGGGGGGCGGGCCGCAGCAGGGAGGCGGAGAAGGGGGTGCCGCGTGAGCGATCCCTCCACCATGCTGGTCTTCGACGACGCAGAGGAGATGGAGATCTCCTTCGGTCCGCAGCACCCGGCGACCCACGGCGTGCTCCGCGTCATGGTGCGGCTCGACGGGGAGAAGATCATCGACGCCAAGCCGATCATCGGCTACCTCCATCGCGGCACCGAGAAGCTGTTCGAGCGCGAGACCTACAACGGCTGCATCCCGCACACGGACCGGATGGACTACACGGCGGCGGCCACCAACAACCAGGGGCTGGTCCTGGCGGTGGAGAAGATCATGGGGATCACGATCCCCCCTCGCGCCGCCTACATCCGGATGATGCTGGCCGAGCTGCAGCGCTTGTCGTCGCACTTCATCTGGCTCGGCACCCACGTCCTCGACATCGGCGCCACCACACCCTTCTTCTACACCTTTGCCGAACGGGAGGTGCTCCTCGACCTGTTCGAGGAGTACTGCGGGGCGCGTCTCACCTTGAACTGCATGCGAGTGGGCGGGGTGCCCTACGACCTGCCCGAGGGGTGGACCGACCGCTGCCGCGCCTTCGTCGACCAGTTGCCGGCAAAGATCGCCGACTGGGAGCGGCTCCTCACCAACAACCGCATCTGGAAGGAGCGGACCGTGGGCGTGGGGGTGATCTCCGCCGAGGACGCCATCGAGTGGGGGCTCACGGGGCCGCCGCTTCGCGGCTCGGGGGTCAGGTGGGACATCCGCAAGGTGTTTCCCTACGACCGCTACGACGAGGTGGAGTTCGACATCCCCATCGGCAGCAACGGCGATACCTACGACCGGTACCTGGTGCGGATGGAGGAGATGCGCCAGTCCATCCGAATCATCAGGCAGTGCCTGGACAAGCTCCCCGACGGGCCGGTCATGGCCAAGGTGCCCAAGACCATCAAGCCCCCTCTGGGCGAGGTGTACGCGTCGGTGGAGAGCCCGAAAGGCGAGCTGGGCTACTACGTGGTGGCCGACGGCAGCGACAAGCCGTACCGCCTGCACGTGCGGCCGGCGTGCTTCATCAACCTCCAGGCGATGCCCGAGATGATCCGCGGCCACCTGATCGCCGACATGATCGCGGTGATCGGGACCCTCGACATCGTCCTCGGCGAGATCGACCGATGAAGCAGCAGGCGAAACGCTCCCCCGCGCGGCGGTGGCCGGCGACCGGGCAGCTGGTCGCCGGGTGCCTCCTGCAGGAGGCGGGAGCGACTCCCAGCGGGCAGGCAAGCGGCGGGGTATGGGGCGTGGGCACGCCGTGGCTCGCCCCCCTGTGTCCTCCCCACCCTCGTGACGTCGCCCTGGCATTGGAGGGTTCATGGCGAGCCCGTTGACCACGTTCCTCGTGATCCCCCTCGTCAAGATCGTCGTGATCCTGATGTTCATCCTGCTGACGGCCCTGTACCTGAGCTTCTTCGAGCGCAAGGTGCAGGGGTACATCCAGGTGCGTTACGGCCCGAACCGCGTCGGCCCCGGCGGCTGGCTCCAGGCTGTGGCCGATGCGTTGAAACTCTTCGCCAAGGAGGACGTGACGCCCACCCGCGCGGAGAAGTTCGTCTTCCTGCTCGCGCCGGTGCTCATCGTCGTGCCGGCCCTCGTGGTGTTTTCGGTGATTCCCTTCGGGCCCGGCGACACCTTCCGCCTCACCGACATCAACGTGGGGATCCTGTTCATCCTCGGCGTCTCCTCGGTGGGGGTGTACGGGATCATCCTCGGCGGCTGGTCGTCCAACAACAAGTACTCGTTGATGGGGGGGTTGCGCTCGGCGGCGCAGATGATCTCCTACGAGGTGCCCATGGGGTTCGCCATCGTATCGGTGCTGCTCATGGCGAACTCCCTGTCCCTGGTGCGCATCGTCGAGGCCCAGCGGGAGGCAGGGCTGTGGTACTTCGTGCCGGGGATCGTGGCGCTGTTCATCTACTTCGTCTGCGGCGTGGCGGAGACGAACCGCAACCCCTTCGACTTGCCGGAGGCGGAGTCGGAGCTGGTCGCTGGGTTTCACACCGAGTACTCGGGGATGAGCTGGGCGTTCTTCTTCCTGGCCGAGTACGCCAACATGATCGTGGTCTCGTCGCTGGCCACCGTGCTGTTCTTCGGCGGCTGGCTGCCCCCCTTCCCGAACCTGCTGGCGGCCCTCTGGGCGTCGCCGGTGGTGGCGTGGATCCCGCCGGTGTTCTGGTTCCTCCTCAAGGTGGCGTGCTTCCTGTTCCTCTACCTATGGATGCGGGCGACCTTCCCACGCTACCGGTTCGACCAGCTCATGCGTATCGGCTGGAAGGCATTCATCCCGGCGAGCCTCGTCAATCTCTTGGTCATCGGGCTCGGCGTGCTGCTCCTGGGAGGTGGGCGATGAGCGTGTGGAGTTTCCTTTCGTCCCTCGTACCCGTCGATCTGTTCCAGGGCCTGGCGGTGACGGGCAAGTACCTGTTCGCCCGCAAGGTGACGATCCAGTACCCGGAGGAGAAGAAGGAACCCGCCGACCGGTTTCGCGGCATGTTCGGCTTTTCCGAGCAGCGCTGCATCGTCTGCTACTCCTGCGCCAAGGCATGCCCCATCGACATCATCCACATCCAGGATCACACGGAAGAGGTGGAGGTCGACGGCAAGAAGCGCAAGAAGAAGATCCTCGACCGCTACGACATCGACCTCAAGCGCTGCATGTTCTGCGGGCTGTGCGAGGAGGCGTGCCCCACCGAGCCGGTCGCCATCTGGCTGACGACGAAGACCTACGAGACGGTCGCCTACGAACGCAACGAACGCCTGTACTTCACCAAGGAACGGTTGCAGAACTGGGACGGCGTACAGCCCTTTGCCGGGGTGCGGCGCCCCATCGAGGGGCAGATGCCCGGCGACCCCATGGGCCGGAAGGGGGCGCAGTGATGGATGTGCTCGTGGCCAACTTTGCAGCTCTCGTGTTCTACACCCTTGCCGCCCTGACCGTGGCTGGGGCCGTGGGGGTGATCGTCCTGCGCCACCCCGTGCACGCCGCCCTGGCGCTGCTGCTGACCTTCCTCGCGGTGGCCGGTCTCTTCGTCCTCCAGCGAGCGGAGTTCATTGCCGCCGTCCAGATCCTCATCTACGCCGGCGGGGTGATGGTGCTGTTCCTCTTCGTGATCATGCTGGTGAACGTGCGAGCCCTGCCGGACGAGACGCAGTTCCTCACGCGGCTGGCCCCGGTTGCCGGCGTGCTGGGGGTGCTGCTGGCGGTGCTGGTGGGGTTCGGGGCGTGGGCGGCGACCCGCACACCCGTGGCCGACCCCTCGCCCCTGGTCCAGGTGGCCGGCGAGACCATGGGCAACACCGAGGCGGTCGGGTGGCACCTCTACCGCGACTACCTCCTCCCCTTCGAAGTGGTGTCCGTCGTGTTGCTGGTCGCCATGATCGGGGCCATCGTGCTGGGGCGCAAGGAGCGCGAGCCAAAGGAGGGGCGCCCGTGATTGCTACCTCCCACTACCTGGTGCTGTCGCTGGTGCTGTTTTCCCTGGGCGTCGTCGGGATCGTGGTCCGGCGCAACTTCATCACCGTCCTCATGTGCGTGGAGCTGATCCTCAACGCGGCCAACATCAACTTCATCGCCTTTGCCCGGCAGCTCGGCGACCTCACGGGACAGGTGTTCGCCGTCTTCGTGATCACCATTGCCGCTGCCGAGGCGGCCATCGGCCTCGGCATCATCGTGGCGCTGGTCCGGCTCAAGCGGACGGTGCACCTCGACCAGGTTTCGGAGATGGAGGGGTGAGATGAAGGACCTCTTGTGGCTCATCCCGCTCGTGCCGCTGGCGGGCGCCGTCGTCAACGGTCTCGTCGGCAACCGGCGCGGCTGGTCCCACCACGCCACCAGCCGGGTCGCGGTGGGGGCCGCGGGCCTCGCCATGGTGGCGAGCCTTGCCGCCATCGCCGACTGGGCCAGCTCGGTGGGGACAGCCGGCGTGCACATTAACCGGGTGGCGAGCTGGATCCCCGCCGGGCTCGGCGAGATCACCGGTGGCGTGCTCGCCAACTTCGCCATCGACTGGGCGTTACGGCTGGACGCGTTGTCGGCGGTGATGGTGTTTTTCGTCACCTTTGTGGGGTTTTTGATTCACGTGTACTCCA